>Ga0182024_10002772_pt1 | contig 43026 bp, 36 predicted proteins | sample P32metaG_FD_120480 | JGI IMG/M metagenome (GOLD analysis project Ga0182024, IMG submission 120480) | Permafrost microbial communities from Stordalen Mire, Sweden - P3-2 metaG (Illumina Assembly) | ecosystem: Environmental > Terrestrial > Soil > Wetlands > Permafrost | place: Sweden: Stordalen... | reverse complement strand
GCTACAGCGTCATCGACGACAACACCAAGGTGAGCAACAGCGTGGTGTGGCCGCACTCGTACATCGGCGAGCGCTGCAGGTTGCGCCAGGCGATCGTGTGCCGCAACGTCACCATCAAGAACGACTCGCTCCTCGAGGAGAACTCGGTGATCGCCGACGAGTGCGTGCTCGGGCGCGGCTCGCAGATTCGAGCCGGGGTCAAGATCTGGCCGAGCAAGACCGTTGAGCCCGGCTCCACGGTGAACGAGTCGGTGATCTGGGCCGGCGAGTGGCGGAGTGGGCTGTTCTCGTCGTACGGCCTCGGCGGGCTGATCAACGTGGAGCTCACGCCGGAGTTCTGCGCGCGCCTCGGCGCGGCGTTCGGCGCAACCCTTTCCAAGGGCGCGTGTGTGGTTGTCGGCCAGGATCACGCGCGCTCGTCGCGCATGATCAAGCGCGCCATCGTCAGCGGCATCGTCAGTGCCGGCGCAAAGGCTCGCGACGTGCGCGAATTGCCGGTTCCGGTGACGCAGTGGGCCACGCTCGAGGCCGAGTGCTCTGCCGGCATTCATGTGCTCGTGTCACCGCTCGATCAGCGCAGCGCCGACATCCGCTTCTTTGACTCGGACGGTCTGCAGATCGACAAGCGCGCCGAGCGCAAGCTCGAGAACCTGCTCTTCCGCGAGGACTTCCGCCGCGCCGGCTTCTACGAGATGGGCGACATCGAATACGGCGAGCCGATTCCCGGCTACGTCAAGCACCTGTTCACATCGGTCGATGCCGAGGTCATCCGCAACGCCGGCTTCCGCGTGCTCATCGATTACGACTACAGCGACGCGTCCGCTGTGCTGCCGACGATCCTCAACGAGCTCGGCGTCACCACGATCCCGCTCAACGCCGGCATGCGCGAAGGCGCACACCACCGCACCGTGCCGGACGAGACCGCGCTGATCAGCAAGACGGTGCACGCCGACGTCGGCTGCATGATCAACCCGACCGGCGAGCGCATCACGATCATCGATGACAAGGGCGTCGTGCTGTCGCCGCACGAGTGTCTTGGGCTGATCGCCTCGTGGTGGGTGCGCTCCAATCCCGGGACCGTGCTCGCCCCGGCTGCAACGCCGATGTGGATCAGCGACCTGGTGCGCAAAGAGGGTGGAACCTTCACCGCCACCCCGGGCGATCCGGCGTCGGTACTGCGCGCGTCGACAATGTCGGGCACGAGCATCGCGTCCGACGGTGAAGGTGGCTTTGCGTGGCCGGGGCATCTCGGCGCCTTCGACGCCATGTACACACTGGTGAAACTGCTCGAGCTGCGCGCCCGGATCGGCGTGCCGTTGAGCCAGGCGCGGGCGGAGCTCCCGCAGGTCGCGTATATCACCGCGACGGAGTTCTGCCCGTGGGAAGCGAAGGGCCGCGTGATGCGCATCCTGCTCGACCGCCATCGCACCGACTCGGTCGACCTGGTCGACGGCATCAAGGTGTACGTCGATGACGGCTTCGTGCTCGTGCGTCCGGATCCCGATGAACCCGCGTACCACGTGATCGCGAGCGTCGCGGACCCGGAGCGCGGCCGTCAGTTGGTGGATGAGTATCTCGCGCAGGTGCGCGAAGCCGAGGGGACAAACGGCGTGCATCCCGCTGTCGAGGCCGTGGCCGGAGCCCAGTAGGAGTCAACCCGTTAGTTAGAGACGCGCGATGCCTGCTGTCGAGGCATGCGACGCGACTATCCTGCCAAGACGATGACCCTCACTGAGCGCGACCGCTCTGCGCTCATAGCTCTCGCGCTGCGGTTGTCCTGGTTGTCGGTGGCGTGGGCACTCTTGTCGGGCGCGGCGAGCCTCACAGTCGGTGTGCTCGACCACAGCTTGGCGATCGTCGGCGTCGGGTTGAATCTGTTTGGTGACATGGCTGGGTCTCTCGTGCTGATCTGGCGTTTCATCCACGAGCGAAAGCGGTCGCATCGAGCAGAACACGCCGAGGGCGTCGCGCGTCTCACTGTGGGGGCGTGTCTGACGATCGTTGCGTCCTTTCTTGCCGTGGAAGCAGTGCGACGTCTCACGGCCGGCACCGGCGCAGCGGGCGCCGTCGCGCCGATCCTGGTGGCCGCAGCCTCTCTCGTCGTGCTGCCACCGCTGGCGCGAGCAAAGCGACGCGCGGGGACCATGCTCGGTAGTCGGGCGCTCCGTGGGGATGGCACCCTCAGCGGCGTCGGCGCGGCCATTGCATTGCTGGCAATCGCCGGGTTGCTTGCCAACCGGACACTTGGGTGGTGGTGGGCCGACCCCGCGGCGGCCCTGGTCGTCGCGGCGGTGGCCGGTCTCGAGGCACGTGCGGTCCTCGCCCCCGGGATCAGATGACTCGCTCGATAGTGAGCGCAGAAGGCGGAGCTCGTTGTGCCTGCGAGTCATCCATGATCACCCAGGTCACGTTCCTGGCCCATTTCGATCCGTCGTGCGCCCGACCGTGGGCAAGCGCTGACGCTACCGCGGCAGTGCGACCGTCGTCAGGATGAAAACGAAGTAGACGGCGGTCGCAGCGATCACCAGGATGTGGAACACCTCGTGGTAGCCGAAGACCCTGGGCCACAACCGCGGGCGTTTCAACGCATACACCATCGCGCCTGCGCAGTACAGCGCACCTCCTATGGCCAGCACGAGCAATCCACTGGTGTGGATGCGATCGCCGAGCGCCGGCAGGAAGAAGACGACCGTCCATCCGACGCCCAGGTACAGCACCACGGTCACCCAGCGCGGCAGCGGAACACCGGTCGTGGCGACGATCACACCGCTGCCCGCCAGCACCCATATGACCACCAGCAAGACGATGGACGGCCAGCCCTGGAGGACGTTCACCACAACTGGGGTGTACGTGCCCGCGATGGCGAGAAAGATGGTGGCGTGATCGAGGCGGCCCCAGATGCGACGCGTCCGCGGTGACCACGGGCCGCGGTGGTAGCTGGCGCTGACCGCGAACAGCAGGATGAGGCAGAGGCCATAGACGGCGAGGGAGATCTGCCGGGCCACGTTGCCGCCACCGACAACGACCAGTGCGATTGCGCCGGCGATGGCAGGTGGCACAGTGGCGAGATGAGTCCAGCCGCGCAACATGGGACGCGGTGGAGCGGCAGGCGGGGCGACGATGGTCTCAGGCAGCTGGACGGATCTCCTCGCGCTCCGGCTGGGGAGGATGAAGCCAGCGCGGCGCCCACCAGTTGACTGTGCCGAGCAGGCGCATCACCGCGGGCACCACGAGCGCGCGCACGAGTGTGGCGTCGACGATCACCGCCACCGCCATGCCGATGCCGATCGACTTGATGGTGACCACGCTCGCGAGCGCGAATGCGAGAAAGACGCAGGCCATGATCGCTGCGGCTCCAGTGACGAGGCGTCCGCTGCGCTCCAGGCCGTCGGCAACTGCCGTGCGATTGTCGCCCGTGCGCACCCAGGCCTCCTGCATGCGCGTGAGCAGGAAGACCTCGTAGTCCATCGATAACCCGAACACGACGCAGAACAGCAGCACCGGTATGGTCGGATCGAGCGCGCCCGGCGTGAAGCCGAGGAAGCCCGATAGATGGCCCTGGACGAAAACCCATACCAGCGCTCCGAATGCGGCGCTCAGCGAGAGCGCATTCATGAGTACCGCCTTGAATGGAAGCACGAGCGAGCGGAGCAGGACGGTGAGCACGATCAGTGTGGTGATCAGCACGAAGCCGATGGCCAGCGGCGTGTGGTCGATCATGTAGTTGACGAGGTCGATGTCGAACGCGGTGTCGCCGGTGACCTGCACCGTCGCACCGGGCACCGCGTCGACGGCGCGGATGTCACGTACCAGGTTGTGCGCCTGGTCGCTGGTGACGAAATACGGATTGGCGACGTCGAGCACGGCGATGCTCGAACCGGTCAGCGTTGTCAGCACCGTTTGCGCGCTGGCCGGTAGTGAGCTCTTCGGCTGCGCGTACAGGGTCTGATACGACGTCAGGGTGGCGTTCGGCTCAAGACTCACGTAGCTGCGAACTCCCGTCACACCCTTGAGTGTCGCGAGCCGCTGGGCGAGCTGATATGCCGTCGCGATGTTTGCGGCGGTGGTGGGTCTCCCGTCCTGAAAGTTGACGACCACGGCGACCGTGTTCTGGCCCACCTGCGGGAACTGCGCCTGGAGCAGGTCGGCCCCCTGGCGAGCCTCAGCCGATGCGGGCAGCTGATTGACATCGCTGTTGGCGAGTTGCAGATCGAGAAAGGGCGAGCCCGCGATGAGCAGGATCGCGACCGTGGGGATCAACACCGTCCAGGGCCGGCGCATGACCCAGGTTGCGATCCGATGCCACAGACCCTCGCCGAAGGGCTTGGGCTGAAGGATGGGGATCCTGATGCTGTTGATGCGCGGTCCCAGCATCGCAAGCAGTGCGGGCAGCAGCGTGACTGCATAGAGCACCGAGACGCCAACGACGATCGCGCCGGCGACGCCCATCGACACGAGCGCTGTGCCCGTATAGAAGAGCAGTCCCGAGAGGCCGATCGCGACGGTGAGCCCGCTGAACATGATCGCCCGGCCCGCGGTGGCCATGGTGGTGCCGAGCGCGTCCTCGACGCTGTGCCCGGAGGCGAGCTCCTCGCGGAACCGCGTCACGATGAAGAGCGAATAGTCGATGGCGATGCCGAGGCCGACCAACGTCACGACGTTGACCGCGTAGGTCGACACGTCGATGGCGTGTGCGAGCGCGAGTGCGGCACCGACACCCCCGAGCACGGCGAAAATACCGACGCCGAGACAGAGCAGCGCGGCGATGCCGGTGGTGAACACGATCACCAGCAGGATCAACGCAAGCGGCAGCGACACAACCTCTGACCGGCGCAGGTCACTCGCAAGATACGTGTCGAAGTCGTACGCGAGCGGGACGTCACCGGTGGCGGTGACGCTGAGCGAGCTCGAGCGCACCTCACCTCGGATCGCTCCATACTGCGCCCGTGCTTGCGCGAAGTCGATCTTCATCCCAACCTGGACGAGGACGCTGCGCTTGTCGGTGGACACCATGAGCGGCACCTGTGCGGGTGAGACCGTGAATGGTGTGGCGAGTGCGCTGACGCGCGAGTCGTTGCGCAGTGGCGCCACTGCCGCGTTGACCGCTGACTCGTATGCGGGTTGACCGAAGCTCAACTGCGAGCTGGTGAGAATCAGCGTGAATGACGAACCGGTCGTCGACGGGAGCTGCGCACGTTCGAGGTTCGCAGCGCGCACCGACTCGACGTCGTAATTCGATGCATTGATCGGCTGGCCACCGGTGAGCAGTCCGACGATGGAGAGCACGAAACAGGCCAGTGACGCAGCGAGGACCGCTTTGCGGCGGCGGTAGACAAAATGCCCCCAGCGCCTCACCGTGCAACTCCTTCGGCCACCGTGATCGAGTATATCGGCCCGCGGATTCGCCACCGCGTAGACTCCTCGGGACCGCGATGGCCACGCACATCCCACCCCCGGTCGGGGAGATCAGCGCGATCTCGCACTTTGCTGCAGTTGCCCGCGAGCCCCAGCCCGGGCGCCAGCTCGATCTCATCAGGGAGGCGGCTCCCGGGTTTCGGGCGTGGTTCCGGGGCACGGGAATGCCGGACTGGATCGGCACCTTCGACCTGGTGACGCTGCCCTATCCGACGCGCTTCGGTCTGTTTCGAGCGGCGATGAGCCCCGCGCCCTATCTGTCCCTGACGCACCGCCTCGTGGTGGTCCGCTGGCGCGAACCGAACGGCAAGCGGAGGGTGTTGCTGTTCGAGCCAACCGACGTCGAGCTCGCCCGGCGCACACCGTATTTCGCGAGGCTGAGCGAATCGACGCCTGCCGCATTCGAGCGCGCATTCGCGCGTCCGCTCGGCGATGTGCAGAGCCATCTGCGCAGCGTCGGCATCGATGCAAACGATGTCGACCTGATCACGTTCGATCATCTGCATACGCAGGACGTCCGTCGCTGGCTCGGCACCACGATGCCGGTCAGTGACCTTTCTCCGGCCGCGCCAGTTCGACCTGCATTACCGAACGCGCGTCTCGTCGTGCAACGCGCCGAGCTCGAATCGCTGGAGCGGCTGCATCCGCTGCAGGTACCGTGGTATCAGGCGTCCACATACAGCGCATTGCGACCCGAGGCGCTGTTGCCGATCGACGGCGATGTGCTCATCGGACCGGGAGTGGCACTGCTGTCGACACCCGGACACACGATCGGCAATCACACATTGGTGGTCAACACGGAAAGCGGCATCTGGGCAAGCAGCGAGAACGTGATCGCCGCCGAATGTTTGACGCCCGAGCACAGCCGGATTCCGGGCGTGCGCCGCTACACGCGAACGTGGGATCAGGAGGTGGTGCTCAACGCCAACACGCTCGAGGACACGGCGCGGCAGTACAACTCGTGCGTGCTCGAGAAGTCGATCGTCGATGTTGCCCGTGCTGATCCTCGCTTTCTCCAGTTCATGCCGTCGTCGGAGTTGACCGGATCGGTGCTCAGCCCGGGAACCGCGCCGACATTCACGCACTCCGGGATCTTCCACGGCACCTTGACCCCCACGGGCGTGGCTCCGCGCTGAAGCGTCGCGCCGATACGATGCACGGCATGACCATGACAGTTGCACGCCGCGCCTGGACGTACTTCGAGCCCATCCACGCGATCGTCTATTTCGCGCCGGGAGCACCCGAGCGGTTCAAGGCGGCAGGGTTGCGCGGCGGATGGATGGGCTACTTCGCGTCGCGTTCGGCGCCGATGGGGGCGGTATCGCCGGGCGTGGTGACCGCGGTGTTTTACAACTTCCACCCGGCCATGGTCGCCCGGGCGATCCCCGACGCCTGGCAATACTCGAGCCCCGAGCTGGCGCTGACGGCGAGGACCGCGGTCGCCGACTCGGCGCTGCGCCGCCTCTGGGGCGATGAGATCGCGTCTGCCGAGATCGCGGCGGCCGCGAGCACCACGATGGAGCTTGCGTCCCGTCTGCGCGGTGGTGGCCGCCCGCTCTACACGGCGACGGCAGCACTCGACGTTCTGGACGTCCCCCACCTCAAGCTCTGGCAGGCATGCACACGGCTGCGCGAGCATCGATTCGACGGGCATGTTTCGGCGCTCACGGTGCACGGTCTCGATGGGCTGGAATCGCTGATCACCATCGTCGCCTCGGGCGCGGCCATCGATGCGGCCACGATGCGACGCTTTCGCGGCTGGAGCGACGAGGAGTGGGACGCTGGCGTGGAGCGTCTGCGCAGTCGCGGGATCCTCGACGGCGCCGGTGAGCTGACAGACCAGGGTCATGCGCTCCGCGCCGCTATCGAGGAGACCACCGACCACCTCGCCGGGGATGTGTGGGAGAGCATGGATGCAGGCGAGGGCGAGGATCTCTTCGGCTCGCTGCGCCGTCTGGCCACGCTCCTCGAGGCTCCGGATGGCATCGGGTACCCGAACCCGATCGGTTTGGAACGCCCGGCTTAGATCCCGCCGATCACGAGACCGCGGTCGACGCGGCTCCCGCGCGCTCGCGCTTGACCACGGCGGCGAGTGCGCGGATGAAAGCCGGTTGCGTGTTCGGCAGTGCGATCCGGTGCATGGTGATGCCGGCCTCGGTGGCCTCCTCGCCGGCGGCGATGTCGATGTCGTACAGGATCTCGAGGTGATCCGCGAGGAATTGCAGCGGGACCACGAGAATCTCGGTGACCCCCCGGGCGCGGAAGTCTGGGAAGAGATCCTTGACGTCGGGGGTGAGCCACTCCTCCGGGGTATGTCCGGCGCTCTGGTACGCGAAGCTCCAGCGTTCATCGCCGAGACCCAGGCGGGTCGCGACCGCCGTGGCCGTGTCGCGGAGTTGGGTGATGTAGCCGGCGTCGCGCTCGACGACGGGTCGGGGGAGGCTGTGCGCGGTGAAGATGATCGGGATCCGGTCGCGAACTTCGGCTTCGACGCTTGCGAGCGCGTCGCGGACTCGCTCCGCGAGCGCATCGATCCACTCGGGGATCAGATGCCACGCGCCGGCGATGTGGACGTCCACGTCGGGGTGCTCCGCGCGCCAGGCAGCGACGGTGCGTTCGTAGCCGGCGAGGATGATCGGTGAGTACTGCGGTGCCAGGGCCACCACGACGATGCGGCCGATCCCGGCGGCGGCCAGTGTGTCGAGCGCGCCGGTGAGTGACGGCTCCGAGTGGAGCATCCCGGCGACAACGTGGACGTCGTGCCTGCCGTGGTCCGCATCGAGCAGGGCCTGGAGCGCCGCGCACTGCGCCTGGGTGATGTCGATCAGCGGGGATCGGCCGATCAGGTCGTAGCGGCGCCGGAACTCCTCGATCAGATCGTCCGGAACCTCGCGACCGCCGCGCACCGACTTCAGGTACGCGGGGACGTCATCGGCAGTTACGGCGGAGCCGAAGGTGGCGAGGACCACCCCGAGTTGGGCCATGCCTCAAGCGTAGAGCCGAAGAGGCTCACTGCGCCGACCCGCCCTCAGGCCCGGGCGGTTTCCTCGTGGACGAGCTCGGCCAGGCGCATCAGGTGGTCGCTCGACGTCTCGGGGAGGACGCCGTGGCCGAGATTGAAGATGTGCCCGGGCCGCCCTCCTGCCTGCGCGAGGACCTGGCGCGCCTCGCGGGCGACGACGTCGAACGGCGCCAGCATCACCCCGGGATCGAGGTTGCCCTGGATGCCGCGGTCGCCGATCCGGCGCCATGCCTCGTCGAGCGGCAGGCGCCAGTCGACGCTGATGACGTCCGAGCCGCAGCGCGCCATTGCCTCGAGGAGGTGCGAGGTGGTGGTCCCGAAATGGATCGTCGGCACCCCGGTCTCAGCGACGGCCTCGAGGATCCGCCGGCTGTACGGCATCACCATCGCCTCATACGCCGAGACCGACAATGCGCCTGCCCACGAATCGAAGAGCTGGATCATCTGCGCTCCGGCCTCGACCTGCGCCCGCAGGTAGCTGATCGTGACCTCGGTCAAGGTCCCCATCAGCCGGTGCCAGAGCTCGGGCTCACCGTGGAGCATCGCCTTGGTGCGGGAGAACTCCTTGGTCGGCTTGCCCTCGATCATGTAGGAGGCGACCGTGAACGGGCCGCCCGCGAAACCAACCACGGCCGTTCGGCCGTCGAGCTCGTGGCGCACCAACTTGATGGCCTCGAAGAGCTCGGGGGTCGCCTCATGGGGCTCGACGATCCGCAGAGCCGCGATGTCGGCGGCGGTGCGCACCGGCTCGTGGATGAGCGGCCCGACGCCTGGATCGATCGAGAAGGGCACTCCCATGCCGATCAGCGGCAGCATGATGTCCGCGTACATCACTGCGGCGTCGACGCCGAATTCCTCCACCGGCATCAGCGTCACCTTGGCGCAGAGCTCGGGCGTGCGCGTCATGGTGAGGATGTCGTACGTCTCGCGAAGCGCCCGGTAGCCGGCGAGGCACCGCCCGGCCTGGCGCATGAACCAGATCGGGGTGCGGTCGGTGGGCTCGCGGCGCGCAGTGGCGAGCATGCGCTGTGCGCCGGTCATCGGGCCGGCCTCGATCGTTGCCATGGAACGAGGGTAGCGAAGCAACAAGCCCCCACGGATGCTGCACACGGGGGCGGATGCCAAGTACGATCTCGACGACTTGGGTGCCGCAGGATCGGCGCCCGGTCAGCGCCAGAACGTGCAGAGGAGAGTGGACCCATGAACTCGACCATGCAGGATCCGCCACTGAGCATCACGGCACTCTTTCGCCACGGCGCCGCGGTGTACCCGGACAGCGAGATCATCACCTTCGAGGGCGAGCGGGCCCGGCATACCAGCTACGCCAAGGTGGCGGAGCGGGTCAACCGGCTGGCCGGGGCGCTACGGACGCTCGGCATCGTGGCCGGCGACCGGGTCGGCACCCTTTGCTGGAACCACCAGGAGCATATCGAGGCGTACTTCGCCATCCCGAGCATGGGCGCGGTGCTGCACACGCTCAACCTGCGCCTGCCACCGGCGCAGCTCGCTCAGATCATCAACCACGCCGAGGATCGGGTGGTCATCGTCGATGATTCGCTGGCGCCGCTGCTCGCAGCCGTGATCGGGCAATGTCCGAGCGTTGAGAAGGTGATCGTCGTCGGTTCCGAACCCGTGTCTGGGCTTGGCGAAACGCTCGCCTACGAAACGCTGCTCGCGGCGGAGTCGCCAGTGTTCGAGTGGCCTGTCATCGATGAACGCAGCGCGGCGTCCATGTGCTACACGACCGGAACCACCGGCGATCCGAAGGGCGTGGCGTACAGCCACCGCTCCGTGTATCTGCACTCGTTAGCCGTGTGGGCAACGTTCCATCTCGACGACCGGGGCCGGCTGCTGATCATCGTGCCCATGTTCCACGTCAACGCGTGGGGGAGACCCTACGCGGGTTGGTTGGTGGGCAGTGATCTGCTGCTCCCGGGGAAGTTTCTGCAGCCGCAGGGACTCTGCGACTTCATCCAGCAGGAGCGACCGACCTTCACCGGCGGTGTGCCGACCATCCTCACGGCGCTGCTCAACCACGTGCAGACAACCGGTCGCGATGTGTCCAGCATCAAGACCGCGGTGTGCGGTGGATCGGCGGTCCCGGCGACACTGATCACCGCGTTTCGCGACGTCCTCGGTATCGAGCTCTGGCAGGCGTGGGGCATGACCGAGACGAGCCCGATCGCCACGATCGCGCGCCCGCCGAAAGGCACGGCACCGGAGGACGAGATGATCTACCGGGCCAAGACCGGCCGGGTCGTCCCCGGCGTGGAGTTGCGCCTTGTCGACGACAGCGGTGCCGTGATTCCCCACGATGGCGAGGCGGTGGGCGAGATCGAGGTGCGCGGTCCGTGGATCACCGCGTCGTACTACAACACCGACGCGCCCGAGAAATTCCATGACGGCTGGCTGCGCACCGGCGATGTCGGCAACATTGACGCGCGCAACTACGTGCAGATTACCGACCGGTCGAAGGACGTGATCAAGTCGGGCGGCGAGTGGATCTCATCGGTCGAGCTCGAGACGTTGTTGGTCGGTCACCCCGCGGTTGCCGAAGCAGCAGTGGTCGGCGTGCCTGACGACCGATGGGCGGAACGGCCGCTGGCGCTGGTGGTGCTGAAGCCGGGCGCGTCGGCCACACCGGACGAGCTTCGCGAGTTCCTCGCGCCGAAGGTGGCACGCTGGTGGCTGCCCGAGCGCTGGACCTTCGTCGACGAGTTGCCGAAAACGAGCGTTGGCAAGCTCGACAAGAAGTTGATCCGTGCCGACTACTCGCGCGAGAAGTATTCGGTGGTTGCGCTGCAGTCCGCCAAGCGATAGAGCCGCAGCCGGCTAACCGTGGAGGATCGGCCCGGTCTCGACCACCTGGAATGCATTGCCGGGAACCGTTTTCAACTCGTTGAGATTGCCGTCATTCCAGCGCGAATCGGTGGCGCCGCTGATGTACCAGCTGCTGCCGTTGTCGGCGACGATCATGCCGTACGTCTTCAGTGCCTTGAGGATCACCAGCGCCTCACCGGTGAAGCCCGCCAGGCTGAATGACGCCTTGAGGCGCAGCCGCAGTCCCATCGGCGGCAGGTCCGGATTGTTGACGCCTGCCTCGTGAGTCGCCGGATGGATGAACCCGTTCTGGGTCTCATCCACCGTGAAACGCAGCGCGTGATTGATGGCGCCGGCGGCGACCTCACTGTACAGAGCCAGTCCCGGGAGGATCGGCAGCCCAGCGGCATCTGCGGACGTCCATCCGTTGGGGCGCAGCGCATTGCTGTTGAGGTTGAAGACTGCGCCCGACGCACAGACCCAGCCGCTGCCGCCCTGCTGGGCGTTGTACATCTCGTAAAGGTGGCAGTTGCCCGAGTCAAGCACGAGCACGTGATGATCGCTGCCTGACTCGACGGGTGCATTGAGCGGCACGGGGTACGGCCCCGGATCACTCTCATCGCCATACGCGTTGAAGGTGATCGGCACGAACTTCTGCGACGCCGGAACGACGGTGTACGGGATGCCGTAGGTTGGATCCGATCCGAAATCGGGATGCAGAAATTGCTTGGTCGAGTCGATGGCCGCGATGTAGGTTGCGGATATCGGGTTGAGCGGCGCGTTCGCGATGTTCTGGTTCCACGGATTGTTGGCTGGGAAGACCTGGCAGCCGCCCACGACAGTCCGCGGTCCGGACGCGGTGGGTGGTTTCGTCGACGTCGTGCGCGGCTTTGCCGTCGCGCTCGGCCGTGCTGTGACGCGTGCTGTTGCAAGGGCCCGTGCGGACGCCGATGGCGTCGGTGCTGCGGTGAGATGCGGCAGGACGCCGAGGAGCGCACCACCCGAAGGAGTGGGAACAGCCTGCGCCGATGGGCCGCTGCAGGCGGTCGCGACAACCAGTGAGCACACCAGCACCACGCCCAGCCGGAGGCGTGCGGCCTCAGCTCGTAGCCGGATCACGGCCGTAGCATGCCCCGCCACACCACCTCGATCGTGACGACCCGGTCACGACCGCCAGGCATGATCCCGAAGCCACCGAGGAGGGTCGGCCGCCACGCACGCGGTGATTCGGATCGAAGCAGGGTGACGGACCTGTGTCGGGTTCGATCCTTGGACGCCCTCCGGGAACGGGGCGTGGTACCACGGCGCCACATCGATGAGAACTCGAGGCGACTTCGCGGTAGTTGCGCTTGCCCTGTTGACGTGCGGTAACTCCGTTGCAACGTTCTGGGCCGGGGGCCTTCCGATTGGCGTCGTCCTGACCGGTGCCGCGGCGCTGTGTATCGGGCTCGCGCTGCGCGCCACCCCGGGTGCGCCGAATCCCCAAATCATCGTGGGAGCCGTGGCCATCTCCGCGCTCTCGCTCATCGATCATCCGTTGGCACCGGCACTGACCGTGGTCGTGCTTATTCTCGCAGTCGCCGGAGTGCTGGCTCGGGACCTCCGCACCGGGGTGGTGCTGGTCGTCGTCGCCACCGCCGTCGTGGTGGTCGCAGAGGTCACGCGGCTGCAGTGGGGACAACTTGCCTTCGACGCTTTTCGCGAGATGCAGGTGGCAACCGGTGCGTTGGCGCACGGCATGAACCCGTACGGCCCGACCGTGCCGGTCCTGATTCCTGTCAGTGACCACAGTGCCTATCTGGCCCCCGAGCACTTTGGTTATGGGCCTGGCATTCTCTTGCTCGGTTTGCCCGGACGGCTGCTCGGTGACGTGCGGCTTTCGCAGGCGGCGATCTGGGTCGCGATCGCAGTGGTGATTGCGTTCATGGCGCGACGCCAATCCATCGCCGTTGCCGTGGGGTCGATCGCGCTTGTCCTGCTGTCGCCGTTCGGTGTTGACCTGGCGGAACATGCCTTCAACGACGCCACTGGAGTTCTCTTCCTGCTCCTCTGGTTTCTGGGACGGCAACGTCACCCAGGGTGGGGTCGTCTTGCTCTGGGCATCGCGCTCACCACCAAGCCAACCATCCTCGCCGCGCTCCTCGTGATGCTGGTGTGGTCGCGCTCAGCCCGTCGGGATATCTTGTGGGGCGTAGGAATTGCCGCTGCGATTGTGCTCCCGTTTGCACTCTGGGACGGGATTGGCAACTTCCTGCATTCGACGGTCGAACTCTGGCTCGGCCCAGTGTTCCTGGTGAATCGTGCCGATGCAATCACCATCGGCGCGTTGGGTCACACCTATGGCCTTCCGTATCTGCCCAGCGCTGTAATCCTTATCGCAAGTCTCGCGGTGGTGTTGTTGGTCTTGCGCCATCGACCCCGTGATTCAGCGGACCTGCTCTTGGGAGGCGCGGTGCTCACCATCGCCTACCTGCTGTTGGGACACATCGCGTTCATCAACTATTACGCAGTTGCAGCGGTGTTGCTGATTGCCGCGATTACAACCGACGGTCATCCTCGAGTGATTGCTGACGACGACATCGCCCTGCCAAAAGGTCGTCACGCACGCCGGGTTATTGTCGCCAAGCCAAACGTGCCAGTAGCGGTGGCATCGCCTCTGACCTGACCCGGTGCATCGCGGGGACGCCGGCTCCCAAACCCACCACTCCCGAAGAATGGGCAGGGTGGTCTAGGATCGGTCCCTCGCGGGAGTAACTCAATGGTAGAGTGCAACCTTCCCAAGGTTGAAGTTGCGGGTTCGAGCCCCGTCTCCCGCTGAGAGCCACCCGCAAAGGCTAATCGCAATACAGAATAGTAGGTTCACGCTTCGGAAAGAGCAGCCTTGGAATCGAAGAATCTCGACCTTTACGGCAGCGCGCCCATCCCCTGGGAGCGGGCAACCAGCCAGTTCGAGGAACGTGCGTTTCACGGAGGCAGCGGTACGTACTGGCTGTCCACCACGTGCCCGGACGGGCGACCACATGCTGCTGGGGTTCTCGGGGTATGGATGGACGGCGCGCTCTATTTCGCGAGCGGAGCAAGAACGCGTAAGAGCCGCAACCTGCAGGCGAATTCCAGATGCGCCGTCTCGGCATCGCTGGCTGACCTCGACGTGGTTATCGAGGGCAGCGCGACGCGCGTGACGGATCGGGAGACCCTTGAGCGCATCGCCGCGGAATTCGTCCGCCGGGGATGGCCCACCGAGGCGGATGGGGAATTCCTGACGGCAGAATGGGGCGCTCCAAGTGCGCCGCCCCCGTGGCATCTCTACGCTGTCACGCCGTCTGTCGCCTTCGGGGTCGGAACCGCCGGGATCCCGGGGGCCACCCGATGGAGCTTTCGCTGAAGTCCGCGGTTTCAAAGAGCCCGGAGCTTGCGGACGCCGGCGCGACTCGTTCCACGCTGACTCATCTCGAAGGTGGGCTCAGTCACGTCTTCTATCCAGCCGACGAGCTCGCGAACGTCGACCCGGTCGATGGCCGTCCGCTGCTTGCCCGCTACGACGTCGAGCGCGCTGCAAGGACTCCGAACAACACGCAGCGCGATGCTCGCGCACGCATGCGTGGGGTCTGGCGTTGGCACGAAGTGCTTCCAGTGCGTGACTGGTCGAACGTGGTGACGCTCGGGGAGGGCGCGACTCCTTTGCTCGAGGCGTCGCGACTGAGACTCGCGTATGGGATGAGCCGGCTGCTCGTGAAGGCCGAAAGCCTGAACCCGACCGGATCCTTCAAGGCACGCGGCATGTCTGTCGCAGTGAGTCGCGCCAGGGAGCTCGGAGCCACGAGCTTCGTGATGCCATCGGCGGGGAATGCCGGTGGCGCGCTGGCCGCCTATGCGGCCGTCGCGGGCATGCAGGCGACGGTTGTGATGCCGAGCGACGCACCCATCGTGAACCAGGCCGAGGTCGTGGCATGCGGGGCGGATCTCATCCTCGTGGACGGGCTCATCTCGGACTGCGGACGGTTGACGGCGCGCATCGCCGAGCGCACGAGAGCGTTCAATCTCAGCACCCTGAAAGAGCCGTATCGCGTCGAGGGGAAGAAGACGATGGGGATCGAACTGGCGGAGGATCTTGGCTGGTCCCTTCCCGATGTGATCGTCTACCCGATGGGCGGCGGAACCGGGCTCATCGGGATGTGGAAGGCCTTCGCGGAGCTCGAGTCGATGGGCCTGATCGGTGATGCACGTCCGCGGATGGTCGGTGTGCAGGTCGAGGGTTGTGCACCATTGGTGCGCGCATTCCTCGCGGGCTCGCAATTTGCAGAGCCCTGGGCAGACGCCACCACCGAGGCAGCAGGGCTGCGTGTCCCCAGCACGGTCGGCGACTTCCTCATCCTTGAGGCGATCAATGCATCGGGTGGGACCGCGATTGCAGTCCCCGAAGCGGAGCTCGCAACAACGCAGGCCTTCGCGGCGCGTCATGGCGCCGGATTCCTGAGCCTCGAGTCGGCTGCGGTCTTCGCGTCTTTGCCCGAGCTCCGCAGTCAAGGGGCCATTGGACCGGATGACACGGTGGTGGCATTCGACACCGGTGCCGGGTTCAAATCGACGCTGCCGGAACTGCCGGCGCGACGGACCGTCGGCGCGGACGACGCAGACTGGGAATCGTTGCTCAGCAGCTACGCACCCGCCTGAGCTACGACTTCGTCCACGCAAGGAGGTCATCGGCCGGCATGGTGTTGATGACCATTTCGGCCGAAACATCGCACGCGGCGGCGCGCTCGCACCCGCGGAGCTGCCACTCGAGCTGACCGGGCGCATGCGCGTCGGTGTCGATTGCGATCCGGCATCCGGTCTCGACCGCGAGTCTGAGCAGGCGCGTCGGTGGATCGAGCCGTTCCGGACGCGAGTTGATCTCGACCGCGACGTGATGCTCGCGACAGGCCGCGAAGACGGCATCCGCGTCGAACTCCGACTCGGGTCTTCCGCGGCCGACGACGATCCGTCCAGTGCAGTGTCCGAGAACATCCATATGCGGATTGCGGATGGCGGCGATCATCCGCGGTGTCATCTCCGCACCTGGCATGCGGAGCTTCGAATGCACGCTCGCCACCACGACGTCGAGCTGCGCGAGCAGGTCGGGCTCCTGGTCGAGCGAGCCGTCCTCGAGGATGTCAACCTCGATACCGGTCAGGATGCGAAAGGGCGCGATCCCTTCGTTGATCTCGCGCACGAGGTCGAGTTGCTCGCGGAGACGCTCGATGCTCAGCCCGTGTGCCACCGTGAGCCGCGGCGAGTGATCGGTGAGGACGATGTACTCGTGACCGAGGTCGATGGCGGCCCGAGCCATGTCCTCGATGGGGCTGCCGCCGTCTGACCAGTCCGAGTGCACATGGCAGTCGCCGCGCAGTGCGTGCCGCAGCGCCAGTGCCTCGTCCGGTATCGGCGATGCCTCCGTTTCGAGGCGTTGCAGGTACGCCGGAATATCCCCTGCCACCACCTCCTCGATCACCCGCGCAGTGACCGGCCCGATCCCCGCGAGAGCGTTGAGAGTGCGGCGCCTGCTCCGCTCCTCGAGCTCCGTATCGGGAAGCGCACGAACGACTTCGGCCGCATTGCGAAAGGCACGCACGCGGTACCTCGGTTCTTGTTCGCGTTCCAGGATGTACGCGATCCGCTCGAGCGCTGCGATGGCGTCCCCGCGGCTGGTCACCGTTGTTGGCCGGTCAGCATCGAATTGCTCATGCTGTCAAACGCATGACTGCGTAGGGTGCCCCATCTGCCACGCGTGACCGCAGGCTCAGACTTTCCTGGCGAGCTCGACGTTCCGTTGGTGGCACTCGGGAAGCCAGTCCGCACCGTAAGTGGCGTCACTCCCGACCCGCGGGTCCGCGGGATCGTCTCCGGCCAGCAACGCGCGCACATACCTCCGGTCGGCGTCGATCCGGGAGCCGACCTCGGCGCCGTGCGCCACGCTGCCGTGACCCGGAATGACCATATCCGCCGACGCCGAGTCCAGCAGGTCGAGGGCAATGGAGTAGTCGCCAGGCGGGTCGGCGCCTCGAGGATCGAAGAGCGGAATCTCAACGTCGGACAGCATGTCTCCCGCAATCAGCACGCTGACGTCTTCTATCAAGAGGCCCGCATGGCCGGGTGCGTGGCCATCGTGCTCGAGGATCCGGATGGACCGGCTTCGCAACGGGATGTGTGTGGAGCCCGGAGGCAAGGCGCCGACCCGTTCGAGGGTGAGCAGCGGTGCCCCCGGAGCGAGTCGCGAGGCCATCTCCTGGTTCGGCTCGAGCCGTTCTCGTGCCACCGCCACGCACTTGGCCGTCCCGTAACGAGCGACATCGCCGAAGCGCTCATGCCAGAGCAGATGATCCCAGTGAGGATGCGTCGAGAAGCCCAGGGTCGCCACGACTCCCAGAGCCTCGAGATCATCGGCGAGCCCACTGAGGTCGTCGCCGTCGGTACCGGGGTCGACCAGCAGGGCGCTGCCCGCATCGCGGACCAGGATTGCGTTGCTCTGGCAGAAGGCACTCTGGCGGACGAAAACCCCAGACGCGATCTCCTCGAACATACGCCGGTGACGATACGCCGGGGTACCCGACCCTGCGGCAGCACCGGACCGCCACCGCATCTGTTGCACGAGGTTAAGCCGGCGTTCAGGTGTTTACGCGATCATATGGAGATCGAGCGGCCGGGTCCACCCGCGGCGGTGGGATGATTCCGGCACTTTGTGCGGGGTGGTGTTGTGAAGTCTCGCCTGGGTGATTTCGTCGGCCGGGTTCTCGTGGCCGCCGCGTTGATCGTGCCGTAGGCTGTGGTCGCCGTGAATGGTGTGCAGCGCGTCACCTGTCATATGTCGATCTCGCTGGATGGGTTCGTTGCGGGACCGGACCAGAGTCCTGACGACCCAATTGGCGTTGGCGGGCTCAGGTTGCATGAATGGCACTGGCATCCCGGAGAACCCGGCTACGAGATCGATGAGCCTTTGCGCGATGAACTGCTGACGCCAAAAGGCGCGTACGTCATGGGCCGCAACATGTACGGCCCGATACGAGGCGAGTGGGTAGGTGATTGGCGCGGCTGGTGGGGCAACGAGCCGCCGTATCACGCGCCGGTCTTCGTGCTCACGCATCATGCGCACGAGCCGATCGAGATGGATGGGGGCACCACCTTCCATTTCGTCACGACCGGCTTTGATGCTGCACTCGCCGAGGCGCGGGCTGCCGCGGGTAACGCCGACGTTGGCATCACAGGCGGTGCCTCGACGGTGCGCCAGGCGCTAGCGGCAGGAGCGCTCGACGAGCTCCTGCTCGACATCGTCCCTGTCCTCCTCGGCACGGGGGAGCGATTGTTCGATGGCGTGGTGGACCTGCCGCTCCAGCCAGTCGAGGTGATCGACTCACCGCACGCCACCCACGTTCGGTACCGCATCAGCCACTGAGGGCGGATCCGGCGAACCAGGTGGGTCACGAACTCGCTACATGCCGGGCATGAAGCGACCCCCGGCCTACGATGCCCGCCGTGGCAACGATCGCGTCGCCCGTTAACTTGTCGCGCCTTGCGCTTGCGCTGGGCACCCCACGCCGGCGCCGGCAGATGCGCGTGCTGCTCCATATCGCGGTGGTTGCGGCCAGCCTCGTGGCGCTCAAATCATTTGTCATCGACCCGATCACCGGCCACTTCTCGGGCAGCTTCGAGGACTTTTCCGCGTACATCGGCGCGGCACGGTCGATGGCCTCGGGCGGCTCGCCGTACGCCCAGTTCACCTCCACAACCGTGGTCATGTCCGGCTTCACGTATCCGCCCTTCGCGGCATTCCTGCTGAGCCCCCTCGCGGTCTTCGGCGATCGTGTCGCGATGTCGCTCTGGCTCTGCCTCGACCTGGCGTGCACGATCGCAGCAACGGTGATCCTGGCGCGCAGCGTGCTGCCGAAGGCGTGGCCACGAGTGGAGCTCGGGCTGCTCGCAGCCCTCACGTTTGCTCCGGCGACCTACAACTACTGGCACGGCCAGATCAATCCAGTGATCCTGCTGCTGCTGGTCTTCGCGTACTGGGCGTACGCGCGCGACCGCGACCTCGTGTGTGGCGTTTGCATCGGCTTCGCTGCGGGGATCAAGCTCGCGCCGATCGTCCTCGTGCTGCTGCTCCTCAGGCGCCATTGGTGGCGAGGTGCTGCGGCGGCGCTCCTCACAGGCGCGGCCACCGGTGTCATCGGGCTGCTGGCCCTGGGCGTGGGACCCACGAAGACGTTTCTCACCGTCGTCTTTCCCACGCTGAATCGCGGGACGGGCTGGATCTACAATCAATCGCTGACCGGCGTTGTGAGCCGGCTCGGGTATCACTCCGTACTGCTGGTGAATCCGCCTGTTCTGGCGATTACTGCTGGCGGTCTGGTCGCCGGGATAGCGGTGCTGTTGGTGGCCGTGGGGGTCGTCCGGCCCGGACCACGGTCAGTCGCCGAGCGCCGCGCAGAGTTTGGCCTCGGAGTGACTGCGATGCTGCTTGCCGGCGCACTCGCCTGGTATCCGCATTTCACCTACTTGCTCATCCCGTTGTTCGCCGTGGCGGGCCTTGTGGTGACCCGTGGTTGGCGCAACGAGCGAGGGTTGCTTGCGGCCGCGATCGCCACCGTCGTCGTCTTCGCGGTGGTGGCGCCGGTGGCCATTGCCCGATTCGACATCAACAGTGCGCCAGTGGTGGGTCACGGCGCGTTCTGGTGGCTGCTGCTCCAGTTGTATTCACTGCCGGGCCTCACCGCGACATGGTTGCTCGTCGCGCTGGCGCTGAGCCTCCGCAGATCGGAGTCTCGGTCGCTCCGTCCCGAGCTGATCGACGCACCGGCGCCCGCGGTCCGGCAGCCCCTGACCGCGATGTAGTCAGCGCCGGCGAGCGCAGATCGCGTACCGAATGTGGTCGGCGCCGCTGATCAGGAACGCATCTTTGCACTGCCCGGCTTCGGGAAAATCGCCGTGTTCCGAGACGGGGTGATAGAAGCGACAGCCGGTCAGAGTCTCTTCCGAGTACGGGCACAAGCCGAGCGCATCGACCCCAGTCGCAACTGGGCTTGGAGTCGGATGCGCTTCGCCTTGAGCTTTCGACACTGCGCTCCAAGCTTGGATGTTCGAGGTAGAGGAGCACCAGTGCCGTTGGTCCTCAATTGCGTCAGGTCTTCGTGCACTTCCTCCCGACGGAGTACGCGCGCTGCGAACCGCCCGTGTCGACCGTGAAGGGCACGAGCGCCGGGTCGTTGACGGCTCGCGTCAGTCCATACGGGTAGCTCAGCACAGCGCCGGTCGGCGGGTTGCCAACATCGGCGAGCGGAACGTTGAGCGTGAGCGTGCCGGCGGCGAAGCTCCCGGTGATATTGCTGCTCGTCGGTGGTGTGAGCGACGAGGTGTTGGTGTTGCCGTCGTTGTAGAAGACCTGCGTTCCGGTCGGGTCCACGTATGCCATGCCGAAGTACGTGGTCCCCGCGTACGTCCAGAGCACGTAGTACTCAGTGCCGTTGGCGCCTGCCGGATCGGTGCCCGGCGCCAGGGTTGGTCCAACCAGCTTGGCGACGAGCGTGGTGCCGCTCAGGCTCATGCTCGCGGACGTGATGTCGAGATTCGCATCGTTCATGTCGGTCGCCGGGTCGGTGGCGTTGCCTGCATACGTGGTGAACAACGCCTGGCACGCGGTAGCCAGTGGCTCGGGCTTCACCGTTGCCTGGGCACGTGGCGCTGTTGGTGTCGCCGTCGGATTGTTGTCACCGAGCGGGTCCGCGATGAAGTTGGCGACGTCGAAGACGCCCCACCCCGTGGTTTCGTCGTACCCCGCTGCGGCGAGGTGCTGCCCGTTGGTCCCGACGGTGATGTCCGTGAATGACGGCTTGGTGGCAGCACCCGTTCCGTGCGGGCCCGTCGCGACTCGGTAGATCGTCTCGTTTGCGAAGCCGAGTCCCACGGCGCGGCGCTTGACCAATGGGGCCGCAGCCTGGATGCGCGCCCACATCCCCACCGACAGCGGTGACGACAGGCTGGTGCCGCCGCTCGCAGACGAGAACATGTCGAAGTTTGTGTCGTAGCCATTGCTGATCACGTCACCCGACTGAGCGGCGATGTCCGGCACCGTCCGGCAGAAGCTGCCGATCGGATATGTGGTGAGGTCGTACTTCAATGTACACGGTTGCGGCACAAATCCCGGGGGCTTGGCGGCGCCGCCGAGATACGTCTGCTGGAAGTCCGGCTGGCCGATGAAGAGCGAGCTCCCACCACCGGTGTGCGTCCATGCGTACTCGGTGTTGCGGCTGGTGACATCGTTGTTGCCGTCCACGTTGGTGTACAGGACGGTGCCGCCGACGCACACCGCAAAGTCGCTGCCGCATGGATAGTTGATGGCCGGGTAACCCTCATTGGCGATGCCGTTGCCGGCACCGATGATGGGAGCGGCCACCGCCGGGCAGGAACCGCCCGTATCTCCGGCGCTGGCGAACAGGGTCCGGCCCTCGAGCGCGGCCTGCTCGAGCGTCCCCTCGGAAACCGGCTCGAGATTGTCGCCGAGCCCCTGCCCGAAGGGGAGGTTGGGATCGAGCGCACCACCGGTGATCGGATTGCCGGGGTTGGTCTCGCACTCACCGAAGCTCGCGTTCATCTGAAGCGGTCCGTTCGGATCGTCCGCCCACTTGCTGAACTCGGTCGCCACGTCAGCGTCGAAGAGTGAGTTGGCGTCGTAGTAGTAGAGCTGGTTGACGAGCGGAGCCATGCCCGTCGACGCGTCGGAGTCGAGGTCCCACTCGAGCTCACCGGAATTGTCGGTGGGACCGGTTGCGTCGCTGGGATTCGGCGCCGGGACGACTGTCACTGGTACCTCGGGGAGGTTCATGCGCTGCTCGAAGACCCGCAGGTTGGCAATGACGGAATCAGTGACGCCTTCCATAAAGATTCCGAGGGTCTGTCCCTGTCCCTCGTCGTTCGACGGCATGTCGTAGACCTTCCAGAGGTCCTGCGGCTGGTAGTCGCCGATGCAGACGCCGGCCTCGACCAGGTCGCACGGGCTGGTCCCGGTTGCATGCGTCGTCACCGCCTCGGGACGCTCGGTGGCCTGGTCTGAGGTGGTGTAGAAGCGCTGAAGCGTATTGAGGCCGATAACGCTCTTGATGGGAAGGCCTGCCGGCACCGCAGGCTCCTGCGGGTTGGCGAGAAAGTTGATGCTGCCCGCGCTGTAGCGGTTGATGGTCGTCTGGAAGAGGGCATTGATCTGTGCCACCGTCCCCGACACCTCGAAGAGATCGTGGCTCGGCGCCTGGTAGAAGATGTCCAGACCGCCACCGCTCAGCCAACTGCTCACGGCAGTCGCAGTTGCCTGGCTCACCCCGAACGCAGCATCGTATTGGGCGGGGGTGAGGAACTGGTGGTACGTCGGGCTCGACGGGTTGTAGAGGGCGCTGTATTCCGCCTGCTCGCCGGCGGCGTTGGGGTGATTGAGCGCGATATCGAGCCGCATGGTCTCGTTCGCGGGAGCCGCGCCGTCCAGCGTGGCCAGGGTGATGCCGGGGAGGACATCGGGCAGGTAGACCGTGGACCCCGCAGCGTGGGCCGCTTGAGGGACCGCGACCGCTGCAGCGGCGACGACCAGACTGGCGCCTGCCACCAGCCAGTTGCTGAACCGGGTATGGGCTGAACTCATCTCGTGCTCCATCTCGCGCGGCCCGCCGTCTCGGTCGCAGGGGCCGTGCATATAGGCGCGTACTATTATCTGTTGATAGTGTGTCTGTCAAGTAAGGTGGACGGCAGGCACCCACTTACGGTGTGGGCGTGGTCAAACCGGCGGCGGAGTTGAGCGGGATCAGCCGGTCGCGATTGCACGGAATGCGAACAGCAGAGTCAGCACCGCGCCACCCGCGAGCCAGACCTGTTCGTCACGTCCCCCTAAACGCTTGCCAATCACCATCGCGAGCGGCAGCGTGAGCAGGGTCGCCGCGCCATAGAACCAATGGATGAGTTGCTGGGGTGCGTGGCCGGTGGCTACCAGCACGATTCCAATTGCAACCTGGATCGCGAACAACGCGATCGTCACTCGGAGATAGAGACGAACGATCGGCAGGATTCGTGGTCGGAAAAGACCGGCTATTGCGGCAATTGCGCCAAGCGCCACGACCGCGGTCAGTACGACACCGTACCGATCATGGATCAGCACGATGTCTATGGTATCGGATGAATGGAATCCCCCATTCCGAAAGGGTCGTTGGTCATATCCACGGGGGCATCAGGTCACCCGGTTTCGACAACGACCGACCCTTCCAACCGGTGCTTGCCGGGCCACACACTCCTGTGTGATTCCACGTCAAACGGAGGCTGTTGATGGACGCGCCTGCACCCTACATCCACTGGGGTTTCATCCTCATCTCGCTCCCGAATTTCGTCCTCATCTGCGTGATGGTGGCGCTGTTCGTGCTGGCGCTGGTCGCGCCCTTCCCATCGCACCGGTCGAAGGAACCCCATGACCAGTAGCGAGACCCCGCAAGGGTCTGCTGACAGCATCACGCCTCCGGTTGTCGATGAAGAAGGTGGCTGGACGGCATCGGTGCGGCGCCGTGTCGAGAAGACGCTTCCGATCACAGAGCTGCTGCCCACGAAGCAGCCGGCTTACATCGGCTCGTGGGTCTACGTCTTTGGTGTGGTGACCATCGCCGCGCTGTTCTGGGTTGTCCTGAGCGGTGTGGTGCTCGCGTTCTTCGGGTCCGCGTGGTGGCACGTTTCCTCGGTTGGCCACTTCTTCAACAGCATCCACTTCTGGTCGGTGCAGATGTTCTTCATCTTCATGGTGCTGCATCTCTGGGGCCAGTTCTGGGGAGCCGGATGGCGCGACGGACGAGCCAAGACGTGGATGGTCGGTGTCGTCATCTTCGCGATCAGCATCGGCACCGCCTTCACCGGATACGTCATCCAGCAGAACTTCGACTCGCAGTGGATCGCCATCAATGCAAAGGATGCGATCAACTCAACCGGTTTCGGGGGGCTGTTCAACGCATTGAACTTCGGTCAGATGTATGGCCTGCACGTGATGCTCTTCCCAATCGGCGTGACCTTGCTCGTGGTGCTGCACATCATTCAAGTGCGCGCAAAAGGCGTCGTGCGGCCGATCGATGACCCGATGCCGGTGACCCCATGAAGGCGTCCAAGGCCGACAAGCAGACCTACTACCGCGGCGTGCGGATGATCCCATACGACCTCCTGAAGGAGGTCTCGATCGCCATGATCGGTGTGCTGGGCTTCGTCCTCATTCTCTCTGCCGTCCTCTCGTCGCCGGACGTGCCCTCGGTAACGTTGCAGAGCTGGTCAAAGGCGGCCCCCGTGGACTTCCTGACGACGGCGTCGGGAGAGCTGGCTGGGACGACCGGGGTCGCCACGTATGGGCCGCCGTACAACTCCGGGAACGGCGCCATCCAGAGCTGGGGGCCACTGGCTCCGCAACAGTGGGCGGGCTCGCACGTGCCTGTGAATGCGCCCCAGGACTTTGTTCTCGAGCCACTCACGCAGACCACCGCAGGTGATTCGTCGCTCGTCTCAGCGTTGAGCACGTATGAGGCGGCATCGAGTGACCAGCAGCAGAAATGGCTGGCGAATTACACGACCGGGCTTGGCACGGCCACAGTCGCGACGGACGGGACAGTGAATGTGCCGTCCGGTGACTATGGACCCGTCTCGGTATTGATGGATCGGATGCTGACGCTGGCCCGGTCCGGTGGCCTGGACGCGCTCCTGCTGACCAGCGACCACTTCTACCAGACGGACTTCACGCGCCCGCTGCTCTTCCTCGATGACGGAGGGTACATCGCCGACCTCGCCACGCAGCAGAAGCTCGATGGTGACGACTGGGGCGTGATGAACGAGACAGGGCGTTATCCCGGTCAGGCATGGCTCTGGCTCTACACAATGTGGTATCAGATCCCGCCGTTCAACTCGGATACCGGATTCCTGGGGATCAGCGCTGCCAACACGGACCTCGCTGTCGTCGGAGTCATGCTCTTGCTCACGGCCCTGCTCCTGCTGGTTCCCTTCATCCCGGGTCTTCGCGACATCCCGCGCTGGATTCCGATTCACAAGCTCATCTGGCGGCGTCACTACGCGGAGATGAGGGAACAGGCGGGCACCGCCACTCCGAAGACCTGAGCCAGACCGAAACTCGACTGAGCTCGTCGCCGTTCTCCGATTGAGAGGATGGCGCGTCCCGCCGCGCCGTGCCGGTCAGCATGCCTGTAGTCACAAGTCCCGATGCCCCTGTCGCCGCGCCACCAACGCGGCCCTCCGATCCGAACCCCGAGCGCGAGGCGCCGTCCCTGCCGGAACCTTCGCTCGCGAAGCACCGGCGCATCCGCTGGGCAGCACGGATCGCGCTGGTGTGCCTGATCGGCGCCGGCCTCGCTTTTGCGGCGAACGTCGCGACCGATCCCAGTGTCGCGGGCGCTCCATCCGCGGTCATGGCGATCGACCGCGCACACGGCTCATCGGCGGCAATGATCGCGCCCTCCGATCGAATCGCTCAGGCGCTCGTCGCCTCCGAGGACGGCACCTTCTATGCGAACAATGGCGTCGATGTCGCGGCATTGCTGAGGGCCTTCTGGGGATTTCTCACAGGCCAGGACCTCGGGGGGAGCACGATTGAGATGCAACTTGCGCGCACGCTTTACCCGGCGGTGACCAACGGCTTCTGGGGACGCGTGCATCGCGTCTCGCTCGCCCTGGAGTTCGATACCCATTACACGAAGTCGGCAATCCTCTCGATGTATCTCTCTGCCGTGTACTTCGGCCACGGGTATTACGGTATTGAAGCCGCGAGCCACGGGTATTTCGGCGTCGACCCTGCACAGCTGAACTGGGCGCAGGCGGCGCTGCTCGCCGGGATCGTTCAGGCGCCGAGTGCGCTCGACCCGTTTCGACACCTTGCCGCATCGGAGGCACGGATGACGTATGTGCTGCAACGGCTGGCGGGAGATGGGCGCCTCAGCGCCACCCAGGTCGCCGCGATGGAGGCGTCGCCACTCGGCCTGGTAAAGGCCTCAGAGGCAGCGCCGTGATCGCATCAGCGCGGGGCGCGAACCCCGCGCACAGGCGCGATCAGCACCATGCTGCAGTAGATCACGGCTGCAACAGCGACGTGCATCGCCATCAACACGGCGACATCTTTCAGCGGCTGGTGGTGGAGGAGCAACCATGCGTCCGGAAGAAAGAGCGCAAGGCTGATCAATACGGTGAGCCGGCCGTAGAGCCAGCGCGGCGCTGAGCTGATGTGAGTCAGCACAGGCCAGCCCGCTGCCCCGATCAGGACACCGATGATGGTGAGCTTCGCGTAGTCGCCAAATCGAAAGTGGTCCCAGCCTGCGGTTCCGGGGAAGATGTGGGTGCCAATGGCGACGATGATCGCGTCTGCGACGAGTGAGCCTATGATCGCGGTCAGAGTCGCGAGGGCCAGCCGCACAACGGACGGTTGGCGATGCGACGGGGTCCAATCGACGCGTGCAATTGCCATGGTGCGCTCGATCAATGGAGTCTCAACCCTCATGCCTGCACCCTACCCGGGACAGCCTTGCAGAACGGTGAAGGTATAACCACCCCCATGCTCATACTCGTCGCTGAAGACGACGCGCAGCTTCGCGATGTGCTTGCGCGAGGCCTGCGCTCGGCAGGCTACTCAGTCGATGAAGCTGCGCGCGGCGACGAGGCGCTTGACCTGTTGATCGCGAAGCCCTACGCGGCCGCGGTGCTCGACTGGCGCATGCCGGTCATGAATGGGATCGATATCGTGCCCGCGATCCGAGCCCGAGACATCTCCACTCCGGTGTTGATGCTCACCGCCCGCGACACACCGTCGGACCGTATTCACGGGCTCGATGTCGGGTGCGATGACTACCTGGTCAAGCCCTTCGACTTTCAGGAACTGCTGGCACGACTCCGGGCGCTGATGCGACGCCCGGCAGCGACGCTCGGGGTGCGGCCTCGAGCAGGGGCGCTTATGATCGACCCGGTGATGCGACGCGCGGTGGTCAACGGCGGTCCACTGGCGCTCACGCCGACGGAATACGCGATCGTCGAACTGTTGGTGCGGCGCAGTCCTGCGGTGGTGAGCCGCGAAGCGATCGCCAACCATGCATGGACGGATGCTCTCGACCCGATCGGCTCCAACAACATTGACGTGCATGTGACGCGCTTGCGCGCCAAACTCGCCGGCGCGGGGGTCAGGGTTGAGGCCGTTCGCAGGGTCGGCTACCGCCTCGTTGAGCAAGGGCGGTGAGCGCGCGTCTGCGCAGCCGTGCACTGCGCATCGCATTGATCAGCACGGGTCTCGTCGCGGTGCTGATGATCGCCCTCTGCGTCGCAGTCGATGTGATCGTCGCGCAGACGTTGCGGTCGTCCGCAACCAATCGGCTGACCTCCGAGCTCGCACAACTCGCCCGTGGGCCTGCCGGACCAGCCCTCGCTGAACCCGATGTCGATGACCCCGTGCTCGTGTGGGAGGTGAACGCGCAACGCGCGGTGGTTGGCTCGACCGCCGGAGCTCCGACGCTTCCCATCAGTGCATTGACGGCAACACGGCCGAGCGAGATGCGCTTCGGAGGCGCCGACGTGTTGGTCGCGGGAGTGACCATTCCGAGCGGCAGGCTCATCGGCGCGGTGAGCCTCGGCGACGAGTCGAAGGCGGGCACCGCGCTGATCGTCACCGAGGCGATCGTGGGGCCCATTCTGTTGGTGTTCGTCTTTGTTGGCGCGTTCGTGGTCGGACGTCAGACAGCAGGGCCGATCGAACGAGCGCGGCGCCGCCAGCTCGAGTTCACGGCGGATGCATCGCACGAGCTGCGCACGCCCCTGGCCGTGATCGAGGCGGAGACCTCGCTCGCGCTCACCACCCTCGAGGCCAGTGGTGCGGATGACCCAACGCTTCGCCGTGTTGCCGTTGAGACGCACCGAATGCGAAGCATCGTCGAAGACCTGCTTTGGCTCGCCCGCTTCGAAGCGCTTCCTCCCGACCCGGTTTCCGAGCCAGTCGATATCACCACGGCCGCCGCTGTTGGCGCGGATCGGTTCGTGTCCATCGCGGAGCGTGCTGGACTGCGTCTTGAGGATCGCAGCGATGGCGCCGTCCTAGCCCTGGTCGATGCACCAGCCGACTGGATCGATCGACTGATCGGCGTCCTTCTCGATAACGCGTGCCGGTACACGCCCACCGGCGGAACGGTGAGCATCGCAGTCTCCCGTGACCGCGACCATGTTCGCCTGACGGTGAGCGACACCGGTCCGGGGATACCGCTGGAGCGTCGAGGGCGGATCTTCGAGCGGTTCCGGCGCGGCACCACTGATGGGGACGGCGCCGGCCTCGGACTCGCGATCGGCAACGCCATCGTGGACGCCACCCGAGGCCGATGGCAGATCGCCGACGTGCCGGGCGGGGGAGTCTCAGTCGGCGTCGTCTGGCCGCACTCGCGCACCCGGCTCGTCGAGCGAGTCCAGCCGTAGGGCGGCGCGGGGACAGTCGGCGATCGCGCGGCGCGCATGCGCAAGGAGTTCCTCGGAGAGCCCGCGCGAATCGATCACCGGATACCCCCAGTCATCCATCGTAATTCGTTCCGGGAACAGCTCGCCACACATGCCGTGCGCTTTGCACTTGATGGGGTCGACGCGCAGACGGACTCTCACCACCAGCCCGCATCCGTCGCAGGCACCGGAAGCAGAGCCGGCCGCTGGGAGAAACGGCACTCGCCGTGTTTGAGGTGATGACGAAGGTCAGCGGCAAACACGTCCATGGCGCTGGCGAGAAAGAGCATCGCGCCATCGGGGTGCCTGCAGGCGCCGCGGCCGCGCACGTCGCTCGCCCAGCGCGTGAGGAGGTCGAGCGATCCCTGGCGCGCCTTGCCCGTCGCGACCCGGTGGAACGCCTCGGCGATCGCCGGCAGACCGACGTGACATGGCCCGCACTGGCGGGCGGTCTGGGCTGCAAGAAAGGTCAGCACGCGATCTGTCTCGGCGACACCGCAGGTTGTCTGCGAAACGACGATGAGCACGCCGGTCCCGAGTGACACGCCCGCTGACCGGAGCGAATCTGCATCGATCGTCCGAGCCCAGACACGGTCCGCAGCGACCCAACGCCCGAAGTAGCCACCAACCAGCACTGCGGCCGGCGTCTCGACTGCGCCGCCGGCGCGCTCGACGATGACGGCGATGGTGGTGTCGAGTGACGCCTCAAGAACCCCAGGGCTTCGCACCGCGCCACTCACGGTGAGCAGCGTGGTTCCCGGCGACCGATCCGTACCGGCTGAACGAAACCAGGCGGCGCCGAAGCGCGCGACCAGCGCCGCATGTGCGAGCGTCTCCACGTTGTGGACGAGGGTTGGCAACCCGTCGACGCCACTTTGAAACGGCCGTGGCGGGACGACCCTCGGCTTGGCGAGATGACCGGAGACACGCGCGATCACCGCGGTCTCCTCGCCCGCAACGTATCGGTTCGGACCCACCTGGACGTCGATGAATCGATGGTTGTCGTCACGCCGTCCTCGCGCTCGAATCGCCACGCGCAGCGATGCCTCGAGATCCCGGTGAGCTCGAGTTGTATAGATCACCACGCGTTGCGCGCCGATCGCCTCGGCGGCATGCTCCAAACCGTCGAGGACGAGATGCGGTCGGTAGGTCAGGAGGAAGTGATCCTTGAGGCTCGCGGGTTCGCACTCGGCCGCGTTTGCGATCACGACGGCGCTGCCGCTGCGTCGGCTGTTCTCAATCACGGCGCGCCATTTGCTGCCGGTCGGGAAGTCTGCTCCGCCGCGTCCGCGCAGCCCACTCTGGTCGAGGGCCTCGATCAATGCAGCCGGGTCCGTCGCGGGGCGTGGCCCGAACTCGGCGAGGTGTGCGTCAAGGTCCTCCGGGACGGCACGGAGTGGCACCAGGCGCGGTGGGGAGGCGTGGACGGACGTGCTCATGACGCTCCCTGCTGGGTGATCAGCGTTCCTCTGATCGAGCCGTTCCCCTCATCGACGACCTGGATCGTCGTCAGGACTGCACCGCACTGGGCGGTGACCGCGCTGCTGCCAATGGTCGCCGGCGATACGCAGACGCGTGTCCCGGATCGGGTGACGGTGAGCGTCCCAGACCCGTCCGCCTTGGCGACGACCACGAGCTCCAGCGTGTTGTCGCGCGTGTCTGTGAGGGTGGCGGTGACGTTTGCCGCGGATCGGACGATGCTGCCGACCAGCTGATCGTTGAGCCCCGTGCTGAGCGCCGTCGGACGGGATGGGGTCGCGGGTCCTCCGGCGGAGCCTGAGAGAAGGTCGGCCGGCGTGCCCGCGGACTTGGCCCACCCGCGCTCCAGTGGGCCGGAGAGCATCCAGACAACCAGAAGCCCCGTGGCGACGCAGGTGCCGGCGATCGCAAACACCCGCAGTGCCGCGAACCTGGATCCGGCACGCGCAAGGCGCCAGACGAGCGCGACGACAACCGCCAGCACGCACGCTGCGACCAACAGCAACGCCCACGGTGCTTTGGTGTCCGTGCCAGTGGCAACTCCATGAATGACGGCCACCGGCCAGCATGCATAAGCAAGAAGGTGCACAACACGCCAGGATCGCCAGCCGAGTCGATGTCGCATGAGACTGGTCACGGTGATGGCGATCAGCAACTCAAATGCGACGACGCCCAGGCCGAGCCAAAGCGGGCGGTAGGAGGCCGTGAACGGCACGAACGCATCGAGGAAGGTGAGCTTTGCGAAGGGGTCGATGATCGACGTGAGAATGTGGATGATCAGGAACACGCCCACCAGCAACGAGAGATTGCGATGCAGTGACTGGATCACGAAACGCGGCCACTGACGCCGGCTCTCGCGCGATGACGTGAACACGCCGAGTGCCACACTCGCGCTGAGCAGCACGAGGGCTGTGTACCCGCTGGCACGCGTCGCGTACCACAGAGGTGTCGGTCCGGCTACGGCGGCTAGCACACGTTGCGTCCGGTCAGGACCCGCCGGAGATCGTTACCGGTGTCCCGCCGTACGCGGACTGAGGTTGCTGGATCGGCGCCACCAGATCCGGTGGCGTTGTTCCCGTGCTGTTGTTGGCTCCGGGCTGGGCCGTCGCGCTTGCCGGCGTTCGTCCAGGGAAGCTGGTCGCCGCGACCAGCGCGATCACTCCCGTGAACGCAGTTGCTCCGAGAGCCGTGTACACCGTCAGCCGGCGAGCTCGGGCCAGACCGAGATCTCTACGAAGACGAGCGGCATCCATCTGCGACTGTCGCGCCATGCACCGCACCCTATCCCGGACAGCCTTGCTGGACGATGAAGATCGCAGGTCACATCGGGGACGAGCTGTTCGCCGAGGTCGTCATCCATCGCGATGTGCCGGCAATGGCGCGGCTCCCAGCACTACGATGTTTCACGTGCGGGCGATGATTCTCGATGCGCCACGAACCGCGCTGCGAAACGGCACGGTTGCCGACCCTGTCCCGGGTGAGGGGCAGGTCCTTGTCAAGGTCGGGGCGTGTGGCCTGTGCCGCACCGATCTCCACGTTGTCGACGGAGAGCTCAGGCGTCCCAAGTTGCCGCTCATTCCCGGCCATCAGATTGTGGGTGAGGTTGTCGGGACGGGGGCCGGAGTGGACACCGTGGGGGTCGGAGATCGCATCGGTGTCCCGTGGCTCGGATGGACGTGCGGCGTGTGCGTCTACTGCACATCGGGTCGCGAGAACCTGTGCGACCGCGCTCGGTTCACCGGCTACGACATCAACGGGGGATACGCCGAGTACACGGTCGCCGATGCGCGATTCTGCTTTCCCATCGACCGCTCCTTCAGCGATATCGAGGCGGCACCACTGCTCTGCGCGGGGCTGATCGGCTATCGCTCGCTCACTGCCGCCGGCGACGGCGTACGCCTTGGCCTGTATGGGTTTGGCGACTCGGCGCACCTCGTCGCCCAGGTGGCGCGCTACCAGGGACGGCGCGTCTATGCGTTCACGCAGCCCGGGGACATGGCGACTCAGGAGTTCGCGAGGCATCTCGGTGCGGTCTGGGCGGGCGGCACCGACGAGTCGCCGCCGGAGGAGCTCGATGCGGCGATCATCTTTGCGCCGGTCGGTGCACTGGTCCCGCTCGCCCTCGGCGCTGTCGCCAAAGGCGGGATCGTCGTGTGCGCGGGCATCCACATGAGTGACATCCCGTCGTTCTCCTACAACCTGCTCTGGGGCGAGCGCACGATTCGATCTGTCGCCAATCTCACCCGTCGCGACGGTACGGAGTTCCTCGCGCTGGCGCACCGGATCCCCGTGCACGCCGAGGTCGAGACCCTGCCCCTCGACCAGGCGAACACCGCGCTGACCCGGTTGCGCGAAGGCAAGGTCCACGGCGCGCTCGTCCTCACCATGTCCTGAATACCGCACGCGGCTCGGTCCCGCGGCATCCATCCTCGGGCCGCCGCCGGAGTGGGAAGCAGCCCACGGACCGGCGGCAGCACCGGACGCCTGACCGAGGCGGCGAAGCGGGGTGCCGCTGCGCCACCATTCCCCGGTGAGCGAGACGAGCTTCCCCCGGCAGCAGGCCAGGACACGGCGTTTCAGCCTCGGCGTTCCGCGAGATTTCGTGATCTCCCCGGACGGCGGGCGTGTCGTGTTCCTGCGCACGCGCAGTGGAACGGATTCGCACACGTGTCTCTGGCGGTTCGATGTCAACAGCGCGACATCCTCACTGATCATCGATCCAGCGAGCCTGGCGGGCGAAGACGGCGCCGAGGTCCCTGCCGAAGAGCGGATGCGTCGCGAACGCGCACGCGAAAGGTCGGGCGGCATCGTGCGCTTCTCCACCGACCACGATCTCACGCGCGCAGCCTTCGACCTCGCCGGGAAGATCTATGTCGTCGACCTCGCCGACGGCGGAGCGACCGAGCTTCCGACGCGCGGCAGAGCGATCGATCCACGCATTGATCCCAGCGGCACGTACGTCGCCTATGTCGAAGCTGGAGCGCTGCACACGGTTCGAATCGATGGTGGTGGTGCAGCGCGGGTGCTCATGCGCCCGGAGAGCGACCAGGTCACGTACGGTCTTGCCGAATTCGTTGCCGCCGAGGAGATGTCCCGTCAGAACGGGTACTGGTGGTCTCCAGACGGTTCCCGGCTGCTGGTCGCGCGAGTCGACGTTTCCCGCGTCGTGCGCTGGTACATCGCGGATCCGTCGAATCCCGTAAGCCCGCCGGTGGCGGTCGCGTACCCGGTGGCGGGAACTGCGAATGCAGTGGTCACACTGCATCTGATCGATGTCAACGGCTCGGCGCCCGTCGACGTGCGGTGGGATCGTGAAAGCTTCGAATACGTGACCACCGTGGACTGGTCGAAGCATGGGTTGCTCGTCGTCGTGCAGAGCCGCGATCAGCGCACCATGCGCGTTCTCGAGGTTGATACGGCCACCGGCGAGACATCGGTGCTCCGCGAGGACACCGACGCTGCCTGGGTCGACATCGTCGCCGGCGTGCCGGCGCGGTTGACGGACGGGACGCTGGTGTGGAGCGTCGACCGCGACGGCGCGAAGCGACTGCTCATCGGCGACGAAGCGGTCACCGGGACGGACCTCCAGGTGCGCGACATTGCCGGCGTCGACGGCGACGTGGTGGTCTTCAGAGCCTCGACCGAGCCGACCGAAGTTGGCGTGTACACGTGGTCACGCGCCGGCGGCGTTGAGAAGATGGACGCAGACGGCGTCCCGCCGGGCGTGTGGCGCGCCCGCCGCTCGGGTGGCACCACGGTGGTTGTTTCCCGCGACCTTGAACGCCCCGCTGTGGGCGTCTCGGTCCACCGCGATTCGGTGCGCCTGGGACAGATCGAGTCGTTCGCGGAAACGCCGTCGATATCGCTGAACGTTCGCCTCATCACGCTCGGTGCGCGGCAGCTGCGCGCCGCGCTCGTGCTCCCCAACGGACACGAGCCGGGCAGCGGCAAGCTGCCCGTGCTCATGGACCCCTACGGCGGCCCGGCGATGCAGAAGGTGACCGCATCAGCGGGCACGTACCTCGAGTCGCAATGGTTCGCCGACCAGGGATTCGCGGTGCTCGTCATCGATGGCCGGGGCACGCCCGGTCGCGGGCCCGAATGGGATCGGTCGATTCGCGGCGACCATGCCACCCCGGTCCTCGAGGACCAGGTCGACGGGCTGCAAGCGGCCGCCGCCGAATGGCCGGACCTCGACCTGTCGCGTGTGGCGATCCGCGGATGGTCGTACGGCGGCTTCCTCTCTGCACTGGCAGTGCTGCGCCGTCCCGACGTCTTCCACGTGGCGATCGCCGGTGCTCCGGTCACCGACGATCGTCTCTACGACACGCATTACACCGAGCGCTACCTCGGGCGTCCAGACCTGGAGCCTGACAACTACGCTGCGGTTTCGCTGATCCCCGATGCCTTCCGTCTGACCCGCCCGCTGATGCTCATCCATGGGCTCAGCGATGACAACGTCGTGGTCGCGCACACGCTGCGCCTCTCGGCAGCCTTGCTGGCCGCTGGACGCGAGCACACCGTGCTGCCGCTCACCGGTGCCACGCACATGGCGAATGACGAGGCTGTGGCTGAGAACCTCCTCCTTCTCGAGCTCGCGTTCATTCGCCGCGCGCTCGCCGATATCGCCGCCGGCTGAGCATCACGGGATCGCGATCATCGCGATCGCCACCACCGCGAGCCCGGCGCCGAGACCTTGCAACGGGGTCATCCGTTCGTGCGTGAACACGCGTGCGCAGAGCACCGTGAACGCCGGATAGAACGAGGTGAGCAGAGCGGTCACCGACAGCAATCCCGAATGGGTCGCGTAGAGATACAGCACCACCCCGGTGCCGTCGAACACACCGCCGATCGCGATGATGCGCACCGCGCTGCGCCGGACGATGATCGACGTCCCGGTGACCAGGCCGGTGCCGAGTGACGCGGCGGCGGACCCGAATCTGCCACTGACGAACGCGGTCACGCCGGCGTGGCTCGCGTCGTGAAACAGGATGAAGAACAGGCCGAAGGCAACGCCGGCGAACAGCGCCAGCGCCACGCCGAGCCGCGCGTTGCTGACCCCCTCGCGGCTCGGGCCGTTGATCAACACGAGGGCGGCGAGCCCAACGACGATGCCCGCCACCTGCCAGATCTCCAGACGGTCGCCACCGATCAACCCCACAGTCACCGGCAGCGCAGCGGCGACGAACCCGGTGATCGGCGCGACGACGCCGATCAGGTTCAACGACATGGCGCGGTAGAAGGCAACCAGCCCGAGACCGCCGATCGCCCCTCCGGCGAAGGCCTGCAGCGCCGCCTGCGTATCCCAGCCGTGCGGTAGCACGACGAAGGCGAGCGGCAGCGCCACCAGGCCGACGAGCTCGACTGCGATGGCAACGCTCGGGGCGCTGCTCCGTCTGCCGGCAAAGCCTCCCGTGAAGTCGGCGATGCCGAGCGTCACAGCCGATGCCATGGCCGTCAGGGGCGAAAGGGGAAGGGACATGGCCGCGGTCACGGTAGCCGAGCGAAGGCGCTGGGGTGACTCTTCCTCTTGCGGACCGGCACTTTCCTGATCGATACTTCCGCCCGCACGCCCCCCGCGGGGCGGTCATGGGTGGAGGAAGCGCAGATGAGCGGTGATACGTTTGTCTCGAAACCAGAAGTCGCCGACGGTGACGACGCGGCTCAGCTGGCGAGGTTTGGGTACCGGCAGGAGCTGCGTCGCGCGCTCAACCTGTTCGAGAACTTCGCCGTCGCCTTCTGCTACATCTCGCCGGTCGTCGGCATCTACTCGCTGTTCGTGCTCGGCGTCGGCACTGCGGGGCCGCGATACATCTGGCTGCTGCCCATCGTCGTGGTGGGTCAGCTCTTTGTGGCGCTCGTCTTCGCCGAGCTGGGAAGTCACTATCCCATCGCCGGCGCACTGTTCCAGTGGGGAAAGCATCTGATCGGACCGAACTATGGATGGTGGGTCGGATGGATCTACGGATGGGCGCTGATCATGACCGTCGCATCCGTCGACACCGGTTTCATCCTCTACGCCGGTCCGCTGATCAACAACATATTGAAGACGAGCATCATGCCGTCCGACCCGAACCAGATCCTCATCTTCACCGTCGTGCTCATCATCGTGCAGCTTGCGTTCAACATCGGGGGCGTCAATTTCCTCGGTCGCATCTCGCAGATCGGGGTCTACTTCGAGATCATCGGTACCTTCGGGATCGCGATTCTACTGGCCATCACGGCCTTCCACCACGGGTTGGACTATCTCTTCACCACTCAGGGCGCGGAGAAAGCTGCGACCAACCCGCTCGGCGTCGATTTCGGTGGAAACTGGTGGTTGGGCGCGGCATTTGTGGCCATCCTGGCGCACGTCTACATCTTCTACGGATTCGAATCAGCGGGTGACGTCGCCGAGGAGGTGGTCCACGCCTCGAAGCGCGTCCCACGGGCGATCATCTCGTCGCTGCTTACCGCAGGGGTGACCAGCTTCATCCTGGTTGGTGCATTGCTCCTGGCGATCCCTGCGGGATCGAATGGGCTCAGCGAGACAGTCGCAGGGGGCGTGCCCTTCCTGATCGGTTCCAACGTGTCCGGTCAGCTCATCCAGGACCTTGCGCTGTTCGTCGTCTGCTTCGCGTTCTTCAGCTGCGGCCTCGCGATTCAAGCGGCCGCCGCGCGGCTGATCTACTCGTACAGCCGCGACCACGCACTCCCGGCAAGCCGCAGCCTCTCGCGTGTGTCCCCGCGTTTCCGCACCCCGGTGAACGCGTTGCTCGTTGCATCAGTCATTCCGGCGCTGTTCGCGGTGCTTGCACGTTTCACACCGTCATCGAACATCACCATTGCGTTCATCACGATCCCGGCAAAGGTCAACGCGCTCTTCCTACTCGTCTCCTTCGCGGTCTCCGGCATCTATCTGTCGTTCCTGCTCGTCGTCGTTGCTGCCTTGATCGCCCGCCTGCGCGGGTGGCAAGCGCAGGGGGCATTCCGGCTTGGCGCCTGGGCAATCCCGGTCATGCTCGCCGGTTGCATATGGCTCCTCGCGATGCTCGTCAACATCCTCATTCCGTCGGGCATCACCAGCCCGAGAGGTGCGCTCTTCAACTACGACTGGATCACGCTCCTTGTCGTCGTTGTCATCGTGATCATCGGAGCGCTCTACACCCTGCTCGCGCACCCGGCACGGCGGATCGAGAAAACGACCGATCGGGAGATCACCCCCACCCCTGCACGCGTTCCATAGCACGCCGTCTCGATCAGGCGATCGCGTCCTCGGTGACGGGATCCCTGGCGAGGGAGACGAGCGAGAGCTGCACCTGGTCGCGGCCTCCGCGCTTCGCCCTGTACATGGCTACGTCGGCGGCGCGGATCAGATCCTCGAGACGCGCCCCCTGCTCGGGAAAGCTGGCGATTCCGATCGAGGCGGTGACGTGATCGATGCCGGCACACGCCGGCGGGATCGGGACACCGCGAAGAGCGCGGCGGAGATCGGCGGCGACGCGCGCGGCGCCCGACGACTCGGCATCGCGGAGCACGAGGACGAACTCCTCACCTCCGAGGCGCACGGCCGCGTCACCGGCGCGAGTCGTGCGGCGCAGCTCAGCGGCCACGCGTTGCAGCACGGCGTCTCCGGCAGCATGCCCGCCGCTGTCGTTGATGGTCTTGAAGTGATCCAGGTCGACGAGCACGACGCTCAGCGGCATCCCCCGGCGCCGGCAATCGGCGAGCTCGAGCTCACCGGCCTCGCGAAGCCAGCGACTGTTGTACAGACCGGTGAGACCGTCGGTCATCGCCCGCCGGGCAAGCTCCTGATAGAGCTGGGCGTTGTGCCACGCCATCGCCGCGGTGTGTCCGAACAGCGTCGCGGTCTCGAGGTCCTCGTCGGTGAATCGATTGAGGCCCATGCGTCTGCAGTTCAGCATGCCGAGCTTGTGGTCGCCGGCGAGCAGCGGTATGAGCAGCAACGACTCGTGCTCGAACGGGGTGTTCGGCACCGCCGCGGCGGCCGGATGCGCCCCCGCATTGCCGAGATTCTGCGGCGTGCCAAGGGCAAACGCCCAGCCGTTGACACCGACCGACAGCGAGAACACGTCGGCCATGATCTCCGCGGCCTGGCGTCCGGTGGCGAAGGCGGCGACGAATCGGTGGTGGTTGTGATCAGCCTCGTAGATCGAAAGGTCGTCGACGGGCACCACGCGCTGCAACTGCTCGGCGATGGCGGCGAGGATGCGCTGGGGATCGTGCTCCGCCTGCAGTGCGAGTGCCGCGCGACTCAGCGCGTGCGGCAGGCTCTCCGGTGCCGGCAGCGCCGGGTGCGGTTTGCGGCGCGGCGGGTCATGGCTTGGTGCTGCGGGTTCGACGACCGCGGGGAAGCTCTCCACTCGCCGGGTTGCAAACCATCCGGGCTGGACGAGTGTCGCTCCCCTGACGGCCGGTTCACCGAGGATCACCGGCTCGCAGAGCACGTTGCCCTGACCGAATTGCACGCCAAGATCCATGAGGCTCTTGAGATCCGCCTCGGTCTCGATGCCCTCCGCGATGATGCGTGCGTTGATGTGCGTCCCGAACGAGAGCATCGACACCACCAGCGCGCGTCGTGAGTCACTCGAATGCACGCCGTGAATGAGGTCACGATCGATCTTGATGAAGTCGGGGCGCACCTCTGCGATGACCAGCATGCTCGCGTGCCCGGCGCCGGCGTCGTCAATCGCGATCCTGAAGCCGCGCGAGCGCAGGTCGGCCACCACGCGCCGCAGACGCGCGACGTTGGGCACGGGAACCCGCTCGCTGATCTCGAGCACGACCTGCTCGGGACGGACACCGGCGTCCTCGGCAAACTGCGCCAGACGCCTGGCCGCGTCGGGTTGCGCCAGTGTCGGCAGCATCACGTTGAGGAACAGGGTCGCCGGCAGGGTGTGAACGCTTCCCGCGAGTCCCGCACGAATACAGGCCTCGTCGAGTTCCGTCTCCATCGACTCGCCCGCGGCGTCGAAGAGGTCGCTCGGAACCTGCGGCCCTGCGCCGGGGTTGATCCGGCAGAGCGATTCGTAGCCAAGGGTCACGCCATCGAGGAGCCGCACGATCGGCTGCATCGCCGGGCGGATCCCGCCGGAGTCGATGAGGCCGCGGATCAGCTCGGGCGTCGTCCCGTGCTCGTCCCTGTGCGCGGCAGGCGGAGGGAGGGCACCGCCCACACGCCGCCATGCCGGGCCGAGTTGCGCCGCGACGACCTGCAGGAAGGGCAGCGTCTCCACGCCGTCACGACCGCCGCGCCACGCGACCAGCACCGCGAGAAGGTCGTCCCCCCGCTCAACGGGAACGGCGACGAAGGGCCCGGACCCGATCTCGTGGCGCAAGCCTGCTCGCTCAGTGGCCGACAGGTGCGGCACCAGGCTCATCAGCGACGTCGCGATGTCGGAGCTGGTTGCCGGCGAGCGTCGCGTTGCCGCAGCGTGGATGCACGGGATCGCGCTGGTGCGAAGGTGGAGGCTGCTGAGCGGAGCGCCCAGCGTCGTCTCGATACGCGCGAGTGATTCCGTCTCGACGCGATCCCCGAGCAGCCTGATCCGGTCGCCTTCGAGCTCGGCAAGGTAGCTTCGGAAGCCGAGGTCGCGAAGGCAGCCGCCGGTGAGCTCGAGCAGCTCATCCTTCGACTCAGCCCGCGCCACGCTCTGGCTGAGCTGCGAGAGCGTGCGGAGCGCGCGCCGCGACGAGTACGCGTGGAGCTTGTCAGGTTGCATCTCGTCGAGGATCGGACTCGCCACCAGCGGAGCCGATGACAACCATGTCGCAGGGCGACATCAATGGGGGGTTCTCAGGGGTTCCTGGGCCGTCCTGGGCGTGTGCGATCTCGAACGCACGAACCCCGCCAGGGGTTGCGATGCCGCACGTTACTACCCCGTCACCGCTTGGGATGGGGGTACGTCGCAGTGGTCTTAAGACAATCGCTCTACCGTCAACAGGGGGCACCGTCCCGAGGAGGATTGTCATGGGCAGGCTACGCAGTTGGGTCAAGCTGGGGGTTGTGGTCATCGTCGCGAGTCTCACGTTGGGGACAGCGACAGTCGCAGCATCGGCGTCGATGAACGAGACGCCGCAGCCGATGGTGCACGTGCACTAGCGCAAGGATCGAAAGGGGTGCGCCGCTGAACCGCGAGCGCCCCGGGTGAGATTGGAGCGAGTCGTGGACGCCGGTAACGCACTACCTGCCGGCGTCCGACTCCTCCGTGGGGCGGAAACCGTGTCGCGAGTCAGCCGGCAGCTGGCCGCGAGCGACACAGATTTGTCGGATGCTCGGTGCCAAGGTGTGACGTGGACTAAGGGGTCCAGTGCCGGTCAAAGAATCAATGTGGGAGACAGCGTGAAATCCGCAGTCATGAGCGATGTATCCACCGGACGTTCCGCGAGAGCGGCGCGCCCCGGTGTCGCGCTCCAGCCGGTCATCGACCTCATCGACCGCGTCGACCTGGGGTACGAGGCGCTGCCACGTCCGCCGGACGTCACCCCCAGCGCGCTCATCGCCGCTGCGCTGACCCTCGCGCAACACACCGGGCCGGCAGTGCTGCTGGTGCCGCTCCATCGCGACCTGCTCGCCTCCGACGACTTCGATCCTGCGGCAGCCGCCCGGCGCCACGGCGTCAACCCCGCCGAGCTCGCCTGGATCATCCAGAGTGAGATCGGGGCCGATCTCGAGTCGGTCGGCGTCCGGCGCCTTCTCGAGCTCCGGGACCTCGGCTTCCTGCTGGCGGTCGACGGCGTCCTTGCGCCATCGCTCGACCGCAGGCTCATCGCGGATCTTCGGCCTGACTTCGTCTTTCTCGACCCGACGGTCGCGGCTCATCTCGACGAGAACGAGGTGGGAAAAGCGCATCTCGCGGCCGCAGTGGTCTTCGTGTCGCGGCTCGGGGGCAGGATCGTCGGACGTGGCATCGACAGCACGGCCACCGCCACCGCGATGGCCGAGGTCGGCGTCCAGTACGGCGTCGGCCCGCACCTTGCCCATCCCCTGGTGGTCGAGGCTGACGTCGCAGACCCGTTGGACGAGGTGGTTCCGGTCGCGTGGTTTCAGCGCCGTGAGGTCCGGGTCTTTCGGGAGCGCGGCGATACGCTCAGCGCGCCGATCGAGATGAGCCCGCTGCCCGTCGCCGGCGCTCCGCTCGACGATCGGAGCTTTGCACGGTTCCTCGTGGACGCAGCTCGCACGCTCCAGGCGGAGCACGACCCTGACCGAATCCTTCAGATCGCAGCCGACAGGATCGGCCAGATCATGACCTTCGACAGGCTCGCCATCTTCGAGGCAGACTGGCAGCGCCATCGCTTCCGGCCCCGCGCGCTCGCCGGTGGCGGTACCGAGGGATTCCTCGAGATGGAGGTATCACTGAACGACGGCATCACCGGATGGGCGTTCGGTCGCGGGCAGCCGTATCGGTGTGCCGACACCGACTCGCACCCCGCCGCCTCGACCATTCCCGGAACGGCTCGCGAGCCCGAGTCACTGCTCGCGGTCCCGCTGGTCGCCGGTGACCAGCGCCTCGGCGTGCTCGACGTGTGGCGCGACGGTCTCGACGCCTTCTCCGAAGAGGACCTCGAGCGCTGCGCGCTCCTCGGCTTTATCACCGCGGCTGCCTGGGGCAACGCGCAGATGTATGGCGAGCTCGAGCGGCGTGCGCTCACCGACGCGCTCACCGGGCTGTTCAACATCCGCTGGTGGCGCGACATGGGCCCGCGCGTGATGGCGCAGAGTCTGCGCACCGGTGCCGGCGTCGGCATCCTGCTCATGGATCTCGACCATTTCAAGTTGGTCAACGACAGTGCCGGACATGCAGCCGGAGACTCCGTCCTGCGCGCGGTCGCGCGTGCAGTGCGAAGCGTGGTCCGCGACAGCGACTACGCGGTGAGATACGGCGGAGAGGAATTCCTCATCGTCCTCACCAATTCGACCGTTGAAGGCGCGATGCGCGTCGCCCAGGCACTGCAGGCGGCGATTGCCGAGCTGCGGGCGCCAACGTCGGCAATCGAACGGGTCACGGCGTCCATCGGGGTTGCGGTCTTCCCCGACCACGGGCGTGAGCTCGACGACGTGGTTGCGGCGGCAGACCTCGCCATGTACCAGGCCAAGCGTGACGGGCGCGATCGGATTGCGGTGGCGCCGATATCGCGCCGCGAGCTGTCGGGCGTGGATCCGTCAGACGACCTTCTGGTGTGACGGAGCAAGGCCAAGCGCGTCACTGAACTTGACGCGCCCACCCACGCGCAGTACCGAGTTGCGGTAGATGCGCCCGGCGACGGCCGCGAAAACGTAGATGGTTCCGATGACGAGCACCACACTGATCAGGATCTGCCAGAACGGCGCCACTCCCGCTGCGATCCGTACCGGCATGATGACTGGCGAGAACAGTGGGATGAACGAGAGGACGGTAGTCCCGACGCTCCCGGGATAGGGAGCGGCGACGGTCAGCGCGAGGATCCACGACGCGACCAGCACGAGGGTTATCGGCACCGCCACGCTGGCCACGTCCTCCTGACGCGACACCATCGAGCCGACAGCCGCGTAGAGCAGCGCATACATCAGATAGCCCAGCACGAACCACACGATGCCGCTGATGACAACGTCGACACCGAGTGTCGGGATCGACACCAGCTTGGTGGCGCTCGCGAGCACAAGGGCGACACCGACGACGAGCACAACCTGTATGAGCGCAACCAAGCCGATGCCCGTGATCTTGCCCAGCATGAGCTGCCATGGTCGCACCGTGGCGAGCAGGATCTCGACGATGCGGTTCGACTTCTCCTCGATCACTCCTGCCGCG
>Ga0182024_10002771_pt1 | contig 43065 bp, 36 predicted proteins | sample P32metaG_FD_120480 | JGI IMG/M metagenome (GOLD analysis project Ga0182024, IMG submission 120480) | Permafrost microbial communities from Stordalen Mire, Sweden - P3-2 metaG (Illumina Assembly) | ecosystem: Environmental > Terrestrial > Soil > Wetlands > Permafrost | place: Sweden: Stordalen... | reverse complement strand
GCGTATCCCTCCAGTCGAAGGGTCGCAGAGCGAGGCATACGCCCGCTCGGCCGCCGTGCGCCTCGCGTAGGAAGCGGTGAAGGCGGCGCTCGGGTAGGGGTGTTTCTGGCGGGTCTTCTCGTTTACCTGCGGGGGGACGGTGATGCTCAGCTGGGCACAGCAGCGTGCCGGCTCGCCGGGGGGCGGATCGAGCACGCTCGGGTGGGTGGCCGATAGGGCCATCGAGGCCGCCTTCAAGGGACAGCGGAGTCTGCCGGCCACTGCCGGGCAGCTCGCACGCTCGTAGCCGTCGGCATCGGGACCGGCGATGCGGGAGAACCTGTAGCTCCCGAGCTCGGGGCAGCTTTGCTCGTGGGCGGCGACCTCCTCGGGCGGGGCGCCCCGGCGGGCTGGGCCAAGCTCGAGCAGTGAGACGGGGGTGGCCGGGCAGTAGAGCCGGCCGTTTGAACAGATCGCCCCCTTGAAGGTGCCCCGCTTTCCCCGGTCGGCCGGGTGCAGGTCCATCACGAGGCTCGCCCCGACGCGACGGAACGGTCTTGAGAAGGTCGCCGGGTGGCGGTTGGAGTAGCCGCAGTCGCAAAGCACGTCTTTGAGCTCGATCCCGTCGGCGTGCATGGCGACGAGCGTCTCGGCCATGACGGCGGCCGGGTCTACCCGAGGCGCCTCGAAGGCGATGCGCCGGACGAGCTCGGGGGCCGGAAGAGCACCCACTGCCAAGGAGGCAGTGATGCTTGCTCTGTTGCTCGTGGCCTTGCTGGCCCTCGTCCTGTTCGGCGTCGGCTTTACCGTCCCTCTGTTTGGTGGGTCGCCATAGTCGTGGCTGTGCTGTGGCTGATCGGTTTCGTCGTACGCCCGGGAGGCGGCCGCTGGTACCGCTGGTAGGGGCCCGGTGGAGAAGCCGGGGCGCCGGGATCGTCGCGTCCCGGCTTCGGCCACCCGAGGGTGACTCAGTAGGATCGGGTCATGTCCCTCCAAGGTGAGTACGAGCCCAGTCCAGCGCAATGGGTTCGGGAGCAAGTCGAGGCCTATGAGGCATCAGGCGGGCGTGAAGCGAACACACTGCGCGACACCGGTCTGCCCGTCGTGATAGTGACCACGCGGGGCAACAAGAGCGGCAAGTTGCGCAAGACCCCGCTCATGCGCGTCGAGCACGACGGCGAGTACGCCCTCGTGGCATCGAAGGGAGGCGCCCCGGCCCACCCGGTCTGGTCCCACAACTTGAAAGCCGACCCGAGCGCAGTCACTGTGCAAGACGGCCCGCAGCCCTTCGACGTGGACGTGCACGAGGCGACCGGCGACGAGAGGGCACAGTGGTGGGAGAGGGCGGTGGCCGCCTTCCCACCGTACGCGGAGTACCAGACCAAGACCGACCGCCGTATCCCGCTCTTCGTCGCTCGCCGCCGTAGCTGACGATCTAGACAGCGTCGGCGGGCGCCCCGAGGTTGGGGACAGGCGAGCCCTGGCCGCCTGGCTGTCGCAAGTTAGTTGACCGGCTGCTGAGCCGCGATCGCCGGCGCACCCGACGGCCTCGCCCGACCGACGGGCAGGCCGGTGCCGGCGAGCTGTCGTGGGAGTGCCGCCGGCCGCCACTTTGGGCAATGGGTAGAGGGCCAGCGAGCTGGGTACAGCGTGGAACACCAGTCCCGAGGAAGGAGGATCACAGTCCCCATGGATGCCATCACCATGCTGCGGGAGGATCATCGCAGCGTCGAGAAGCTGTTCAAGTCGTTCGAGAAGGCCGGCGACCGCGCCCTCAAGACGAAGAGGAAGATCGCCGACGACGTCATCGCTCAGCTCTCGGTGCAAGCCGCCATCGAGGAGCAGGTGTTCTACCCGGCTGTGCGGGAGAAAGTCGCCGACATGAACGGCCTCGTCCTCGAGTCACTCGAGGAGCACCACATCGCGAAATGGGTCTTGTCGGAGCTGGACGGGCTCGATCCGGAGGACGAGCGATTCGAGGCGAAGATGACAGTCCTCATCGAGAATGTCCGCCACCACGTGAAGGAGGAGGAGACGGAGCTCTTCCCGAGCGTCCGCAAGGCCCTTGGGAGGAAGCTGCTGACCGAGCTCGGAGACCAGCTGGCGGTGGCGAAGAAGACTGCACCCACCCACCCGCGCCCCCGTATGCCCGACACCCCGCCGGGCAACCTTGCCGGTGGCTTGGTGGGGGCCACGGTGGATGTGGCGCGGGACGTCATCAAAGGCTCCCGCCGGGCCGTGGCGTCAAAGACCCGCTCGGGTCGATCGGCCTGATCGCCTGCCTGGGGGCTCCTGACGGCCCGCATCCCCGCCATTGCCGCGACGCCACCGTGGGCGCTCTGCTGAGCGCGGTGGCGCCTACCGCATGGTGAGCGCCGGGATCGGTCGTGGAGGCTCGCTGCCGGCGTATTTGACGTCTGTCGCAGTTAAACGCCGCCAGGCCCCGTTACCTCTTCACCACTGTGCGACGCTGTTAAACTACTTAACGTGCCGACTGCGGGTGTCACCGTAGTGCGACCACCTGAGGCCTGCGGGGGTCCCGCCGGATGAGCCGGTGTCATGCGCTCTGGCCGATCCTCGATATCGGCGACCGGAGCCCGGTGGCCTACGAGGCACTCGAGCGCTCCGTGGGACGGTTCAACGGAGCTGAGGCTTGCTTTGAGGAGGCACTCAGGCTTGTCTCCCTCGTGAACCCGGCCGTGCTGTTCCTGCGGGCCGATCCTCCTCTGATCGAGGCGCTTGGCGAGAGCGTCTCGGCCGTGGCGGCGGCTTCGGGGGTCCTGCCGTCCGAGATCGTCTGGATTCTCGGGTCGGGGGACCGCTCCGGGCCGACGGCGGACGAGAGTGAGCGCGGCCGGCTGCTCGCCTCCCAGGGCTTCTCGCTGGCCTTCGACGGGGTGACGATCGAGTCTCTGGCCGATGCAGACCTGATGCAGCTCGAGGTGGCCTATGTGATGGCCGCGGCGAACCTGGCGGAACGACTCCGGTCAGGCTCGCTCGCACACGCCGAGATATCCGCCCTGCTGTCCTTCTTCGGGCGTCTGCACGTGCGCGTCGTGGCTCGTGGCGTCGAAGACGAGCATCTCGCACAACTCCTCGTGGAGGCCGGCCTCCGCTTCGGGGTCGGCAGGTACCTACAGGCACCCGTGGTGCTCGACCCGGCGCTCGCCGAGCCGGGTGACGAGCTTGTCACGCGGGCCTGGTTCCGGGCGAGGGCGGTCCGCGTGCTCGGACACAAGGGGACCGAGTCCATCTCGGTGTCCTACAGCGACCTGACGAGGACGGACACGGACCTCGACGATCGCGCCTTTGCCCGCGTGCTCGGCGAGGCGGCCCGTCACCTGCAGGCCGAGCACGACGCGATGGGCGTTCTCGGGCTCGTGGCGGCCTGGTTGCCGCGCATGGTGGGAGTGGACCGGATGGCGATCTTCGAGGCGGACTGGGACAGCTACACGCTTCGTCCTCGGGTGGTGATGGGACAGGAGCTGGAAGGCCTCTCCGACCTCGACGACCCGATGGAGAGCGGGATAACCGGGTGGGCGTTCCTTCGGGGCGACCCTTACCTGTGCGGTGACACGTTCTTACACGAGGCGGCCATCCACGTCCCGGGAAGCGCTGGGGGGCGAATCGACGAGTCGCTGCTCGTCATCCCCCTCGTGGCCGGCGACCACCGCCTCGGGGTGCTCGATCTGTGGCGGGACGGCCTTCACAGCTTCAGCGATGTGGAGCTGGAACGCTGCGCGCTCTTCGGCTACCTGGCCGCGGCCGCCTGGCGCAACGCCCAGCTCTACGCCGAGCTCGAGCAGAGGGCGGTGACGGATCTGCTCACGGGCCTCTTGAACAAGCGATGGTGGGACGAGCTGGCGCCCCGGGAGGCGGCGCAGGCAGTCCGGACCGAGACGCGGATGGCGATCCTCGTGGTCGATCTCGACAAGTTCAAACGGGTCAACGACACGTGCGGGCATGCGGTCGGCGACGTCACGCTCCGCAACACTGCCCGCGTGCTGAGCGCAGCCGTGCGGTCGGGGGACGCGGCGGTGCGCCTCGGAGGCGACGAGTTCCTGCTCGTCCTGCATGACAGTGACGAGCGGGGGGCAGAGCGGGTGGCCGAGACGGTGCGCTCCGGCCTGGCAGCTGTGCCTCCTGTCTCTGCGGACGTCGGGTCGATCACCGCATCGATCGGCATCGCCATGTTCCCCGATGACGGCCGGTCGCTCGAGGAGGTGGTGCACGAGGCAGACCTGGCCATGTATCGGGCAAAGGCGCGCGGCCGTGACCGGGTCGTGGTGTGCTCTCCGTCGGCGCCGTTGCAGGCTGTTTCGGTGGTGCCCTAGCCGGGTCGCACCGCGGCAAGGCAACATGGGCAGATGGACATCCTCGTGGTGGCGGGCCGGTTCGACCCTCCGGGGTACCTGATCGCCCGCAACAATCGCGTCGTCACCCTCGAAAGCGACGAGGTGACGCCGCCGGTCCTGGCCGACCTCCGCTCCCATCTGCCGAAACGCGTCACCGTGGCCGGGCCGAACGCTCTTGTCGTGGCGGCCCGGCTGCACCGGGCGGGCCTGCCGACCCGGCTCCACACCGACGAGGACATCTCGGGACGGCCGGCGCTCGCCGGCATCGAGGTGCTCCCGCTCACCGACGCCGGGCCGCCGATGGAAGTCGCCGACTCGCTTCTCGATCTCGTGGGCGACACCCCGCTCGTCCGCCTGGACCGCATCGGCCGTGACCTGCCGTGCGCGCTGCTGGCAAAGCTCGAGCTCCTAAACCCGGGCGGCAGCGTGAAGGACAGGCCGGCGGTGGCGATGATCGACGCCGCCGAGCGGGACGGCCTTCTCGAGCCGGGGGGAACGATCGTGGAGGGAACGTCGGGCAACACTGGGGTCGGGCTGGCGATCGTGGCAGCACGCCGCCACTACTCCTGCATCTTCGTCATGCCGGACAAGATGTCGGCCGAGAAGATCGCCTTGCTAAGGGCTTACGGTGCCCAGGTGGTCGTGTGCCCGAGCGCCGTCCCGCCGGACCATCCCGAGTCCTACTACTCGGTGACGGCACGGCTGGCCAAGGAGATCCCGGGGGCATTCCACCCGGATCAGTATCACAACCCGGCGAATCCGGGGGCCCATGTCGCCTCGACCGGCCCGGAGATCTGGCGGCAGACGGCGGGCCGCGTGACCCATTTCGTGGCCGGCATCGGCACCGGCGGCACCATAAGCGGCATCGGCCGCTACCTGAAGTCGATGCGCCCCGACGTGCAGATCATCGGGGCAGATCCCGAGGGGTCCGTGTACTCCGGCGGCTCGGGCCGGCCCTACCTCGTGGAGGGGATCGGCGAGGACTTCTGGCCGAGCACCTATGACCCGGCCGCCGTCGACCGGGTCATCATGGTGAGCGACGGCGATTCGTTCAACATGGCTCGCCGGGTGACCGTCGAAGAGGGGATCCTCGTCGGCGGATCGACGGGGACGGCACTGTGGGCTGCTGTGCAGCTGGCCCCGGAGCTGGGGGCGGATGACCTCGTCGTCAGCCTCATCCCGGATTCCGGGCGCGGATACCTGTCCAAGCTGTACAGCGACGAGTGGATGACCGACCACGGGTTCCTGCGCGAGCGCGGCTTGACCGTGGGTGACGTGCTGGAGCGCAAGGGCGCTTCCCTGCCCGAGCTCATCCACGTCCATCCGGGCGAGACCGTGCGGCAGGCGATCGGCATCATGTCGGAGTTCGGGGTGTCCCAGCTCGCCGTGGTGCAGGCTGAGCCGCCGCTCGTAGAGGCCGAGGTGATCGGGGCCGTGCACGAACGCGAGCTAATGCAGCGGGCCTTTGCAGACTCGTCGCTACTCGAGCGCACGGTGCGCGACGTGATGGGCCCGCCGCTGCCGACAGTGGGAGCCGGGGAGAGCGTGGAGCTGGCCGTCCGTCGCCTGGAGGAGGCACCGGCAGTCCTCGTCATCGACCATGGTCATCCCATCGGTGTCCTCACTAGGACCGACGCCCTCGGGTTCCTGGCCCGCAGCGGCCGCGAGCGGGACGTGAGCCGGTGAGCGACAAAGACGAAGCCGGACGGCCCGACTATCTCTCCGAAGCGGGCGACCCGGGTTTCGAGACCTTGGCCATCCACGCCGGGCAGGAGCCGGACTCGGCCACGGGCGCCGTCATCCCTCCGCTCCATCTCGCCACGACCTACGCCCAGGACAGCGTCGGTGGCCACCGGGGGTTCGAGTACAGCCGGACCGGCAACCCGACGCGGGCGACGCTCGAGATCACCCTCGCCACCCTCGAGCAAGCCGGCAGCGGCTTTGCCTTCGCAAGCGGCATGGCGGCCGAGGACGCCCTGCTCCGCATACTCGATCCCGGCGACCACCTCCTCATCCCGGACGACGCGTACGGGGGGACCTTCCGTCTGGTGGCCCGGGTGCTCTCCCGCTACGGGATCAGCTATTCGGCAGTCGACCTGACAGATCACGATGCCGTTGCGTCGTCATGGTCGCCGAGGACACGGCTCGTCTGGATCGAGACCCCGAGCAACCCACTCTTGAACGTCGCCGACATCGAGGCTCTGGCGGAGATAGCACACGACCAGTCGGGCTGGTGCATCGTCGACAACACCTTCGCCACTCCATATCTGCAGCAGCCGTTGATGCTCGGCGCTGATGCGGTCGTCCACTCGGCGACGAAGTACCTCGGCGGTCACTCCGACGTCGTGGGGGGCTTCGTCGCCACGAACGACGACCGCTTGGCCGAGCACGTGGCGTTCCTGCAGAACTCCGCCGGGGCCGTGCCCAGCCCGTTCGACTGCTACCTGGTCCAGCGGGGACTGAAGACCCTCGCCGTGCGGATGGAGCGCCAGTGCGAGAACGCGGCGCGCGTGGCGGAGTTTCTCGCCGGCCATCCGGCCGTGGCCGCCGTGTTCTATCCCGGGCTCGCCTCTCATCCCGGGCACGAGCTGGCGGCGCGCCAGATGCGTAGGTTCGGCGCCATGGTCTCGTTCACGCTGAAGGGAGGGGAGCAGGCCGCGCTGGAGACGGCGAGGAAGACGGGTGTCTTCACTCTCGCGGAGTCGCTCGGGGCCGTCGAGTCCCTCATCGAGCACCCGGCTCAGATGACGCACCTCTCCGTCGCCGGCTCGGCCCTCTCGGTCGATCCGGCGCTGCTGCGCCTCTCCGTCGGCCTCGAGACGGTCGAGGATCTGATCAGGGACTTGGGGAGAGCGTTGGGTTGACGCTTCCGACCGGCACGCCGGCACCCTCGGGAACGAGTGTGCCCGTATTGCGGTTCAGCGTCTCCCCCCGGAAGAACTGCGGCCGGACACCCTTCTGAACGAACATGAGCACGAGCCCGAGGATGATCGTCAGGGCGTCGATCACGAAGACGCCGCCCATGTGCCAATGGGGCGGGAAGGGCAGCGTCCAGGAGGTGTAGCTGTTGACGGGCTGCCAGTAGTACCAGAACGCCCACCCGAGGATCCCCCACAGGATGACACCGCCAAGGGTAGGGACGATCCCCCGCATGAGCAGGTTGCGGAAGCTCTCCGGCAGCGTCTTTCGGTAGTACCAGGCACAGGCGAAACCCGTCAGGCCGTAGTAGAAGGCGATCATGACCGCGAGGGCGGAGACCGAGTCGGCTATGACGGACCCGGCGGACAGGTAGTTCATGACCACGTAGAGGGCGATCGAGACAACGCCCATCACGACAGTGGAGACACTCGGTGTCAGGAACCTCTTGTGGATCCTGGCGAAAGACCTCGGTATCGCCCGGTAGACAGCCATCGACAGCGTCGTCCGTGCCGTCGGGAGGATGGTCGTCTGGGTGGAGGCGGCCGCCGAGGAGAGCACCATCAGCAGCAGCAGATGTGACAGCACCGACGCGAAACCTGAGTGGCCGAAGACAGCCGGCCCGAGGATCGACAGGACGTCGCCCGTGTTGTTCGAGTTGCCGAGCCCGATTCCCGTCGACCCGATTCCGGCGAAGGACTCAACGGACAGAACGACGAGGGCGTAGATGCCGAGAAGCACGAAGGTCGAGATGATGGCCGCTCTTCCCGGCACCGTGTCGGAATTCGCCGTCTCCTCGTTGATGGAGACGGTCGTGTCCCAGCCCCAGTAGATGAAGAGCATGTCGGCCAGGCCGACGATGAAGCTGCTGGCGCTCTTCACCTTGAAGGGGTTGAACCACGCCCCCGAGGGCACGAGGTGCCCGGGCGGCGCCGTCCCGTTCCCCACCTTGATGAGAGCCCACACCGACAGCACCGTCAGCATGGTCAGCTCGATGCCGAGGAGGGCCTTCTGGAAATTTGCCGAGATCTCGATGCCGACGTAGCAGATGGCCGTCATGGCGACGATCCAGGCCACGCCGACGAGGAGCACCCACACGCTCGTGGCGTTGCCGCCGATGCTCGAGGTGTTGAAGAGATCGAAGAGGTACTGGCCGGCCACCTGCGCCAGGCTCGCCATGACGAGGACGTCAGCGGCCACGATCCCCCACCCGCCGAGCCAGCCGGTGATCGGGCCGAACGCCCTCGTCGCCCAGGTGAAGGTGGTTCCGCAGTCCGGGTCGGCCTTGTTCAGTTCGTTGTACCCAACCGAGATGAAGTACATGGGAATGAAGGCGAGGATGGTGACGATCGGTGCCTGCAGGCCAATGGCCACCACCACGAAGCCGAGCGTCGCCGCCAAGCTGTAGGCAGGCGCTGTCGAGGCCACACCGATCACGACGCTCGAGATGAGCCCGAGCGCCCCGTGCTTCAGTCCCTTCTCTGCCGGCCCACCGGCGGCCAGGCGATCTGGACTCGTGATCACGATTCTCCCCCTACGGCGCCAGCCTCACTTGACGTGCCTGCCATCGAGGCAGGTGCTCCTTCGCAGCAACCTGGCGGAGCGTCACCAGATGGCTGCGGCAGAGGACGATACCCGCGAGAGCCGCAACGCGCCACCGAAGCGTAGGTCGGAGGTGACGCTGCACCTGATTCCGTGGTGAGACTACGCCGAGCCAAACGATTCCGCAATCAGCGGGGACGCCAGGCGTCCGGCTCCGACAGCAGCTGGGTGACGTGCTCGGGCAGATTTCCGGAGACGACGTTCTCGAGGCTGACCCCGTCGAGGACGAGGCGCAGGCAAGCTCGTACCGCCACCCATACCGACTGGAGGTTCTCCGCTGCCGCTTCGTACTGGGCGGCTTCCGGGCGGACGCCCCGCACCTCGGCCAGCGGCCCCTCGAGGCGCCGGAAGACCTCTCCCACAGTGATCTCGGCTGCCGGACGGGCGAGCTGGTAACCACCCTCGTTGCCCCGCTGGCTGGTGACGATGCCGACGCGCCTGAGCTCGTTCAGGATCGCCCGGAGGAAACGGACAGGCAGGCCCTGCGCCTCGGCGAGCTCCTCGGCCGTGAGCGGCTTCCCGTTCCAAGCCGCCAGCGTGCAGAGGGCCCGCAGCGCATATTCGACCCTGGCGGAGATGTGCACCGCTGCATTCAATCCCATTTCGCGTCGGAATGAGCGATTCTGCCTCCACCATCGAGGCAGGCAGGCGACCTTCCGAGGCGACTGTCAAAGCGCCGATAACTCGCTCAGCAGGCGAGCGGTGGCCCTCAGGAGTCGACAGCGAGGTGCGAGTCCACCATCTCCAGGTAGTGGCCCCACGCTGTCCGGACGGCCTCCCGATGGGCCTCGAGCTCGCCGTCGACGGCGGCCCGGTAGGCGGAGCGCGCCTCGTGCACGGTCTGCAGGTAAAGGTCCCGGGCGATCCCCATCGACTCGTTGTACGTCTTGCGCACCTGGGTCGCCGTCTCGTTGTACGTGACGCGCGCCTGGGCAACTATGTCCCGCCGCATGGTCGAAGGTGCGGTGGCGACAGCTTGCTTGTACAGCGCCCAGGCCTCGTCTATGGACCGGCCGTGGGCGTCTTCCGTACTGGCCTGCAGCTCCTCGTAGCCGGCCCGGGCCGGGACGAGAGCCTGTTCGTAGGCACCCCAGGCCCGTTCGGCCGCCTCCCGGTAGATCTCCCACGCATCGTCGATGATCCCGAGGTACTGGTTGCGGGCCTCCAGATCGGCCACCCTGGCGTCTGCCTGCTTCGGCATCCCTCCTGCCTCCTCCCGATGGAGGCGCCAGCGGGCGCCTACAAGTCGGATCGATGATGCGGGAGCTGACAAGCCCACGCGGCAGGCCGAGAGGCTCCACCACGCTGGGAAGCTGCTCGACCGCTTACCGCGAGACTATCGCTGATTTGCGTCGAGCGGGGGGAGGGCCGGCGGCGGTCAGCCGGGCGGGGCTTCGTCGGCGGCCGGGACGGCGACGCCGAGCAGGCGGCGGCTCTCGGCGAGCGCCTGCCTGGCGGCGCCGGAAGATGCCCGCGACACCCTTCGTAGCTCAAGTCCCGCCCCCTCGATCGCCGCCAGCCAGGGAGACGGCGACCTCGGTGACGGCCGCCCGGAAGAGAAGGTTCGCTCGGACGCCCAACTGCAATGCAGCTCCTCGGCGGCTCTGGTGCAGGCGACGTAGAGAAGACGCCGCTCCTCGGCGATGGCCGCCGGCTCGCGGGCGTGCGAGATCGGCACGAGACCGTCCTCGAGTCCGGTCACGAACACCACCTCCCACTCGAGGCCCTTGGCACGATGGAACGTGGCCAGCTCGACGGCGTCCGCCCGGTGCCCGGCGTCGGCCTCGAACGGCACCGTGGTCTCCAGCCAGTTGCGGAAACCCACCCCTGTCGGGCTCACATCCTCTCCGATGTACTCGATGGCCGCTCGGGCGAGCTCGACGAGCTCCAGTCGGATCAATCCCTCACCGGCCACGCTGTCCGCCGGAGCGCCGTCGAGATCCGCCGCCCAACGAGCCAGGGCGGCCGCGTTCGGGGCGGCCACCGCTTCGTCGAGGGCGCTTTTGGCGAGAGGGCTGCCGGGCTGCCAGCGGGCCCGAGCCACCCGCGTCGGTATGCCGGCGGCCGACAGAGCCTCCTCCAGCAGGCCGAGCTGGCCGTTGGTCCGAGCGAGCACGGCGATCCGGGACCAGGCCCGTCCGGGCCGCTTGGCCAGGCGGGCCGCTCCCGCCACAGACGTCGCTTCGTCCACATCCGACCGGTAGGCCGTGACGGTCGGCACCTTGCCCTCGGGTACCGCGCCACCGGCGGGAGCCGGTTCGACGATTCCGAGAACCGCTGCCGCCACGCCGAGGACCTCTCGCGTCGAGCGGTAATTCGTCCGCAAACTCATCACGGTGGCCCCGCGGAAGTGCGCCGCGAAGTTGGCGATGACGTCGGGGTCCGCCCCGTTCCACGAGTAGATCGCCTGCTGCGGGTCGCCGACCACGCACAGATCGTCATTTTGCCCAAGCCAGGCTTTCAACAGCCGCAGCTGCGCCTCGTTCACGTCCTGGAATTCGTCCACGAAGACGTGCCGGTAGCGCCAACGGGCAGAGCCGGCGAACTCGGCATCGGCCCGCAACTCGGCCTCGCAGCGTTGCAGCAGGTCCTCGAAGTCGAGCACGCCGCGCCTGCGCTTCTCGAGCTCGTAGCGCTGCCAGGTCTCGGCAACCTCCGAGGAGCGCCAGCTGCTCGTGCGGCGCGATCGCGCCGCAGCCTGCTCGTACCCGGAAGCCGTCACGCAACCCGCCTTCGCCCACTCGATCTCCGAGGCCAGCTCCGCCACGGCCTTCGGCGTGGGCACGAGGCGACCTCGGTCGCCGAGCACGTGATAGAGGAGGCGAATCTTCGACGAGAGCACGACGGGCGGCCGCATTGAGCGCTCCGCCGCCCGTCGCTTCAGTTCCGACAGGGCGACGGCGTGGAAGGTCCCCGCCACGACCGGCTGGGGCAGGCCGAGATCGGCGAGGCGCTCACGCAGCTCACCGGCCGCCTTCCTCGTGAAGGTGAGAGCGAGGATGTGATCAGCGGTCGCCGAGCCCTGCAAGACTCTCCACGCCATCCGGCGAGTGAGCACGCGGGTCTTGCCCGAGCCCGCCCCGGCCAGCACGCACAGCGGCCGCGCCAGAGTGGTTATCGCCTCGACCTGCTCCTCGTCACACCAGGCGAGCAGATCCCGCTCGCGCCTCGACCGGGTCATCACCGGCGAAGGTACCGCGGCGCTGTATCGATGTTGTGTCTGCCCGCCGTCGCCGGTCCGTGGGCTTGCTGCCCGGGCAGGCGGCCCGATGCTGTCCCGGCACGACATGGCACCGGTATCTTCGGGCGGCGTGCTGACCTCGTTTGCCGGATCACAGTTGTTCGGAGAGGCGTACGGGTCAGGCGCGCCGTGGGTGCTCGCCCTGCACGGCTGGCGGCGGGACCACACCGACTTCGAGGTCGTCCTGAGACGCCCCAAAGAGCTCGCCGCCATTGCCGTCGACCTGCCCGGGTTCGGGGCAACGCCGGAGCCCGCATCTGCGTGGGGCACCGCCGGTTACGCCGAAGCTCTCCTCCCGCTCCTTCAGATCATGGCTCCTCGCGTCGTCGTCGTCGGGCACTCCCGGGGGGGCTGCATCGCGGTCCAGCTCGCCGGCATGGCACCTGCCCGAATGGCCGGCCTCGTCCTGACCGGCGCGCCCCTGTTTCGGGCGGCCGGCGAGCACAGGCGAGCCCCGATGACCTTCCGGGCGGTGCGGCGCCTGGCCAAGGCGGGCCTCGTCACCGGGGCGCAGCTCGAGCGCTTGCGCGACCGCTATGGCTCGGACGACTACCGGGCGGCGACCGGGGTGATGCGCGAGGTTCTCGTCACGCTCCTCGCCGAGGACTACGAAGAGGCGCTCGCCGCCGTCGGGTGCCCGGTCGAGCTCGTCTGGGGGGAGCATGACACCGCGGCGCCGGTCGAGGTCGCCGGGCGGATAGAGAACGCCCTTCCCTGCGGGGCGAAGCTGAGCGTCTGTGCAGGCACGGGGCACATGACACCGCTCGAGGCCCCCGGTGCTCTCCGGGAGGCCATCGAGCGCCTGCGCCCGGCGCCGGCGACGTGACCGCCGGCGACGTCGTCGCCTTCTTCCTCGTGACAGGCGCGGCCACAGCCGGCACGATTCGCTGGCTCCGGGTGGCCCAGCGCGAGCACTACCTGCCGGGCTCTGTATCGCGTTTCGCCGCCCGCTGGTGGCTCAGCACCCCCCTCAACAGGGCTTGCTTTGTCGCAGGGGCGGCAGCTGCCCTCGCCGCGCTGGCCTTTCCCCCCGTCGGGCTCGTCACAGGGGCAGTCGTCGCGGTCGCCCCGCTCGGGCTCTCCCTCCGCGGCCGCACGTCCCGGCTGCGATGGACCCGCCGGCTGGCGACTGTGGCCGCGGCCACTGCTTTCGTCGAGGCGGCCGTGGTAGCCGCCGGCGCCCTCTCGGGCTCGTGGACCGGTGCGGTCGTGGCAGCGGCCCTCTTCGCCGTCGCGAGCCCCGTCGCCCTCGACGCGGCGCTCGGGGTGACCGCCCCCGTCGAGCGCATCGCGGGCGGCAGGTACGTGACGAGCGCTGTCGCCAAGCTCGGGCGGATCCGGCCGACGATCGTGGCCGTGACCGGCTCGTACGGCAAGACGACCACGAAGGGCTACATCGCCCACCTGGTGGGGGCGTACAAGAGCACACTGCCGAGCCCGCACAGCTACAACAACCGTGCCGGCCTGGCCCGGACCGTGAACGACCACCTCGGGGTCGGCACCGAGGTGCTGGTGGCCGAGATGGGCGCGTACGGCCCGGGGGAGATCGCCGCCCTCTGTGAGTGGTTGCCCCCGGAGATAGCCGTCATCACCGCCATCGGCCCGGCGCACCTCGAGAGGTTCAAGACGCTCGAGAGGACGCTTTCCGCTAAGGCGGAGATCGCGGAGCGAGCCCGCGTCGTGGTGCTGAACGTGGACGACGCCCGCCTCCGCTCTCTCGCCGGCTCGCTGCGCGCCGGAGGCAAACGGATCATCGCAGCTTCGGGCACTGACAGGGATGCCGACGTGGCCGTGATCGCGGTCCCGGAGGGCCTCGAGCTGTTGGTATCGGGCCGCCGGGTGGGCACCGCCGCGCTCGGGCCCGCCGACCGCCCGGCCCCCCTCTCGAACGCCGCCTCCGCCGCCGCCGTGGCGCTCGAGCTGGGCCTGCCCGCCGAGGCTGTTCTGGCGCGGCTGAGCTGCCTGCCGAGCCCACCAAACCGGTTGCAGCGATACGCCGCCGAGGGCGGCTACATCATCCTCGACGACACCTTCAACTCCAATCCCGTCGGCGCCCGCCTTGCGCTTGCCCGCCTGTCCGCCGAAGCCGCCGGCCGACGGGTCGTGGTGACGCCCGGGATGGTGGAGCTCGGGGGGTCGCAGTTCGACGAGAACGCCGCCTTCGCCGAGGCTGCCTCTGCGCTCGCGACGGATCTGGTGGTGGTGGCCCGCACCAATCGGGAGGCGCTCGTGGCCGGCGCCGGGCGGGCGACAGGCGGAGCCGCCGTGATCACGTTCTCCCGCCTAGACGAAGCCGTCAAATGGGTGCGGGGCCACCTGGCGGCCGGCGACGCCGTTCTCTACGAGAACGATCTGCCCGATCACTTCCCCTGAGGTGGCCGCCTCTCAGCTCGCTTCGCCGGCGCGCCCGCCAAGGCTCGAGCCGCCGGGCGATCACCGGCGCGTCAAAGCAGCGCCCGGCTCCGTCGCCGGAGACCGAGACCGCCGGTCTCGCACGGGTAGAGTGGCGCCGCCATGGGTGCATTGCGACACCGGGGGCTCCCGTTCGACGATCGGGGGGCGCTCGGAAGCTCGGGAGGGGCGCAGTCCCGCTCCGGGCGGCCCTTCGGACGCGTCGGGGTGGTCTACGGCGGTCCCTCACCCGAGCACGACGTCTCCATCCTGACCGGCCTGCAGGCTGTGCGCTGCCTGGCGGGCATGGCCGACGTCGACGAGGTCTGCTCGCTGTACTGGTCGAAGGCGGGGGAGTGGTTCGACGTCCCGACCGGGCTCGAGCCGGCTGCCTTCGTCGCCGGCCCCCCGGCCGACAGCCGCCCCCTTCGGCTGAGCGTCGGAGCCGGTGGCGGGTTCTCCTTCCGGCGAGGCGGCCGTTTCACCGGCAAGGACGAGCCTCTCGAGCTTGACGCCGTCGTGGTCTGCTGTCACGGCGGCCCGGGGGAGGACGGGACCCTGCAGGGGGTGCTCGGTTTGGCCGGGATCCCGTACTCCGGCCCAACGCCCTCGGGTGCCCTCCTTGCCATGGACAAGCTCGTCTTCACCGCCCTCGCGGCCTCGGCTGGGCTGCCGGCGATGCCCCGTGTGCCGCTCTCTGAGGGTGCACCGCCGCCGGAGTTCGACGGGCCCTACATCGTCAAGCCGCGCTTCGGAGGCTCCTCGATCGGCATTGAGGTGGTCTCGGACTACGTGACCGCTCACGCCCGGCTGAGCGTCAACCCGCACCTGAAGCGCGGCGCCGTCCTCGAGCCATACCGGCCCGAGCTGTTCGACCTGCAGCTGGCCGTGAGGATGTGGCCCGATGCTGAGCTGTCCGCCATCGAGCGGCCGCTGCGCAGCCGCGCCGGCAGCGAGATCCTCGCCTATGCCGACAAGTACGTCGGGCCGGAGGGCATGACGAGCGCCCCGCGGGAGTTGCCGGCGCACATTGCTCCCCACCTCGAGGAGCAGATCCGCGCCGCCGCGCTTGTGCTCGCAGGCCAGACCGGCGTGCGCGGAGTTGCCCGCGTCGACTTCCTGTCCGACGGCGACGCCGTCTACGTCAACGAGATAAACACCATCCCGGGCTCCCTGGCACGCTATCTGTGGATCGACCCGCCGCTCGACTTCGCCACCCTCCTCGTCGACCTCTTGGGTGAGGCGGTCGCCCGACCGGCAGCGAGCTACTCGGTCGTCGGCGCCGACGGAGCCTTGTTGCGCGGGGCGGGCTCGATCAGCAGCAAGCTCGGCTGAGCGGCGCCTCCAGAGGGATCGCCGGACCCAAGCCGGATGGCCTTTTCCCGCAAGCTGCTCGCACCAGGTGAGCAGGTCGTCCTCGAGTCGCACCCCAACTGGTCGATCCTCGTTCCTCGCGTAGCCCTCGCCCTCGCCGTCATCGCCGGCTGCGCGGCGATCGCGGTCTCGTGGTCCTCGGCGCCGTTGTGGGTGGGCTACATCCTCCTCGGGGTGGGGCTCGTCGCCCTCGCAGGCGTGCTGGCGAAGGTGGTCACGTGGCGTTCGACGACGCTCGTGATCACGAACGCCCGAGTGGTCTACCGCAGCGGAGTGCTCCGCCGCCTCGGCCGCGAGATACCGCTCAACCGCGTCCAGGACGTCACCTACCGGCAGAGCTTGGTCGAGCGGCTGCTCGGCACCGGGAGCCTGACCGTCGAATCGGCCGGGCAGACCGGTCGGGAGCCGTTTCCCGACATCGCGCGGCCCGCCACGGTCCAGTCCCTCATCAACAGCCTGACCTTCGACCCCGGCGGCCACCGGGGACCCGCTCACCGGGAGGCCCCTCGAGACGGCGAGCCGACGGCGGAGTATCTCCGGGCGCCCGAGGAGGCCCACGCGTCCTGGCGCCGCAGTGGCCCTCCCGCCTCGGGTGCCCGGTCCGGTCCGTCACCGGGGGTGGCCACCGAACCAAGCATCGCCGGCGAGCCTCCCGCGCCGGTCTTTCTGCCGCCCCGGTGGGTCGGGGCGACGCGCGAGAGGCCACCCGCCGGTGGCGCGGGCGAGGCCGGCAGGTCGCCGATCGAGGAGCTTGCCCATCTGGACGAGCTGAACCGCCTCGGCGTCATCACCAACGCCGAGCTGGCAGACAAACGCCGCGAGGTGCTGGGCCGCGAGTAGGTGGCGGCCCTCCGAGCCAAACAGCACGAGGAGCGCTCGGCTTGGCCGCGCAAGGGAAGCGCCGGCTTGACCGCGCACGGAATAGGGGCGAGCATTTCGCCCATGCCAACCGCGAGCAGAGACGGGCTGAGCCTGTACTTCGAGACGTTCGGCGACAGCGAGGCCCCCCCGGTGCTGCTCGTCGCGGGCCTCGGCATGCAGCTCGTCGACTGGCCGCCGGAGTGGCTCGGTCGGTTCGTCGAGGAGGGTTACTTCGTCGTCGCCTTCGACAATCGCGACGTCGGGCTCTCCACTCACCTGAGCTCGGTGCCACCGCCTGATATGGGGGAATTCCTCCGCGGTGGCCAGCCGAAGGTCGCGTACGACTTGGGAGACATGGCTGACGATGCCATCGCCGTCATCGACGAGCTGAATCTCGCCACGGCGCATGTCGTCGGGATCTCCATGGGCGGGATGATCGCCCAGCAGATCGCCATCGCCCACGCCGGCCGGGTGCGCAGCCTGTGCTCGATCATGTCGAGCCCCGACTACCCTCGGCTGGGCGCACCGACGCCGGAGGCGCTGGATTCGCTCCTGGCCCCGCCGCCTCCCACCCGCGAGGAGGCGATCGACCGCTCCGTGGCCATCTCGCTCCTCATCGGCTCTCCGGGTCTGCCCCAGGACGGGGCCGCCATGCGCGAGGCGGCGGCCCGCTCCTACGACCGCTCTCACGACCCCGACGGCGTGGCCCGCCAGACCGCCGCCATCGTGGCCTCGCCCGACCGCACCAGTGCGCTCGGCAACGTGCTCGCCCCGACGGTCGTGATTCACGGGACGGCCGACCCCCTCGTGCAGCCGGACGGGGGCAAAGCGACGGCGGCGGCGGTCCCCGGCGCCAGGCTCGTCATGATCGAGGGAATGGGGCACGACCTCCCGCCGGAGCTGTGGGACGACATCGTCGAGCCGATCGTCACGAACATGCAGGGGGCAGACTCGAAGCGGGCAGAGCTCCGCATCTCGTGACGAGCGCCCGGCGGGGCGGACCGCTGGCGGGCTTGCGTGTCGTGGAGCTGGCCGGAATCGGGCCATGCCCGTTCGCTTCGATGGTGCTGGCCGATCTGGGCGCCGAAGTCCTCCGCATCGAGCAGTTGGCCGCCGTGCCGGCCGAGCTGCCCGCCGGCAGCCACTGGGACGTGCTCCAGCGCAACAAGCAGTCGGTCGCTCTCGACCTGAAGGACGCCGCGGGCGTCGCCCTCGTCCTCGCGCTGGTGGAGCGGGCGGACGCCCTCGTCGAGGGCTTCCGGCCCGGCGTCACCGAGCGGCTCGGGATCGGGCCGGGGGAGTGCCTGGCCCGTAACAGCCGCCTCGTCTACGGGCGGGTGACCGGTTGGGGGCAGGCCGGCCCGCTCGCCGAGCGGGCCGGCCACGACATCGACTACATCGCCGTGGCCGGTGCCCTCGACCCGATCGGGCGCGCCGGGGAGCGCCCGGTCGTGCCTCTCAACCTGCTCGGAGACTTCGGAGGCGGCGGGATGCTGCTCGCTGTCGGCGTCCTCTCGGGCCTGTTGTCTGCCGCCCGCACCGGGCACGGTCAGGTCGTCGACGCGGCGATGGTGGACGGGGCGGCGCTGTTGATGTCGATGACTTGGGCGCTCCGCGGCCTCGGGCTGTGGAGGGATGAGCGCGGGACGAACCTGCTCGACAGCGGGGCACCCTTCTACGACGTGTACGAATGCGCCGACGGCAGGATGATCGCCGTCGGCGCCATCGAGCCTCGGTTCTACGAGGAGCTGCTCGCCGTCATGGGCGCGGACGCGGACGGGCTGCCGCCTCAGATGGACCGTGAGCGCTGGCCGGAAGGCAAGGCTCGCTTCGCCGAGATCTTTCGCCGGCGGACGCGTGACGAGTGGGTGGCGCGGGCCGAGGGGACCGACTCCTGCGTGACGCCCGTGCTCACCATGGCCGAGGCCGCCGAGCATCCTCACAACCTCGCCCGTTCGACGTTCGTCGAGGTAGACGGCGTGACCCAGCCGGCGCCGGCGCCGCGTTTCGGCCGGACGCCGGCCGTGCCGCCGGCTGCACCGCGCTGGCCCGGGCAAGGCGGGATGGAGGCGCTGGCCGACTGGGGCATCGACGACGGCCTCGTCGCTCGCCTGCGTCGAGAAGGCGTGCTGCGCGTGCTGTGACGCCTCTCCGGCACAGGGACGAGGGGAAACACGTCGGCAGGTACCCTTTCACGGTGACCCGGAGCTTCTTCATATCGACGCTCGGGTGCGCCAAGAACGACGTCGACTCGGACAAGCTCGCCGGGCGCCTTCGTTCGCAGGGTTACGAGGAAGCTCCCCATCCCGGCGATGCCGACCTCGTGGTGGTCAACACGTGCGCGTTCATCGAGCCGGCGCGGGCCGAGTCGATAGAGACGATCCTGCAGATGAGCGAGTTTCGCCGTCCGGGCGCCCGCCTCGCCGTCACCGGGTGCCTCGCCGAACGGCACGGCGAGGAGCTGGCGGAGGCGCTCGGCGAGGTGGACGTCGTCGCCGGCTTCGGGATGGACTTCACCGCCGCATTTCCGCACGAAGACGCCGGCCGGCGGGCGACGGAGGCTGCCGTTGGCTCGGCGCCGGTGCTACTGCGGGCCCGGGGCGACATCCCGGCGTTCGATCTGCTCGAGCTGGCCCGGCCGCCGGCGACGACGCCGTGGGCATACGTCAAGGCCGCCGAGGGATGTGACCGCCGCTGCGGGTTCTGCGCCATCCCGTCGTTCCGCGGACCGCAGCGGTCTCGGTCCATCGAGTCGATCCTGGCCGAGATCGAGGCGCTCGACGTGAGCGAAGTCGTCCTTGTGGCACAGGACCTCGCCTCGTACGGCCGCGACCAATCGAGGCGAAATGCTCCGCAGGATGCTGAGGCGGCCGGCATCATCGAGCTCGTCGAGGCGGCCGCCCAAAGAGTGGCCCGCCTTCGTCTCCTCTACCTCTATCCGTCGTCGCTCACCGATCGGCTCATCGACACAGTGTGCGCCACGGGTGTGCCCTATTTCGATCTCTCGCTCCAGCATGCCTCCGGGCGCCTGCTCCGACGGATGCGCCGGTGGGGGAGCGCCGAGCGCTTCCTCGAGCGGATCGGCCGCATCCGCGCCGTCGCCCCCGGGGCGGCTCTCCGCTCGTCGTTCATCCTCGGCTACCCCGGGGAGACCGAGGAGGACCACGACGAGCTCCTGTCGTTCATCGAGGAGGCTGAGCTGGACTGGGCGGGTTTCTTCTCGTTCTCCGCCGAGAGCGGGACCTACGCGGCCGGGCTCGCCGACCCGGTGCCGGGCGAGCTGGCCACCGAGCGCCTGCGGGAGTGCGCCGAGCTGCAGGACTCCATCACAGCAGCGCACCGCAGGGAGCTCGTCGGCACCACCGTGTCCGTCCTTGTCGACGCGCCCGGCGTGGGCCGCTCGTATCGTGAGGCACCGGAGATAGACGGGATCGTCCGCCTGCCACCACGCCTGGGCGCCGGCTCGGTCGTCGCGGTGGAAGTGACCGGTGCAGCCGGTCCCGACCTCGAGGCAGTTCCCGTGAAGACCGACCGCTCGGCTGCCACTATTGCCGGCTATGAGCGCTGAGGTCCCCCGCTCCACCTTCGGGCCGTCCGCCGTGGCGACGCCGGCGAACGCCCTCACCCTCGGGCGCCTCCTCGCAACGCCGCTGCTCGTGGCGCTCGTGGTCCTCACCGGGCCGTCGACCTGGCTGCTCGCCTGCCTCTGGCTCGTGTGCGCCGGCTCCGATGGGATCGACGGCTGGGTGGCCCGGCGCCAGGGAGCGACGCGCTCCGGTGCCTTCCTCGATCCCCTCGCCGACAAGTTCCTCGTCCTCGGCGTCCTGGCCGCCCTGGCCTCGATCGGTGAGGTGGGATGGGTGCCGGTGGTGCTCATCGCCGGGCGCGAGTTCGCCATGAGCGCTTTCCGGATCATGGCCGGCCGCCGTGGCGTGTCCATCCCGGCCCGGCAGACCGCCAAGCTGAAGACGCTGCTGCAGGACCTCGTGGTCGGCTTCGCCCTCATCCCGCCCATCGGGCTGCACCACGTGGGGCTTATCCGCGACCTGCTCTGGGTGGCCGTGGCGATGACGCTCTACACCGGAATCGAGTACCTCCACGACGGCCGGCGCCTCCTTGCCGGCGCCGGGCCGGCCCGGACCACCTGAGACTGCACCTCCGGGCGGGGCCGGAGGCTCGGATCTCGCCTACGTTGGTCCGCCTATGCGAGTCGAGATTGTGGCCGTCGGCACCGAGCTCCTTCTTGGTCAGGTCGTCGACACGAACTCCACCCACATCGGTGAGCAGCTGGCGGCGTCCGGCATCGACTGCCACTTCAAGACCGCCGTCGGGGACAACCTCGGGCGGATCGTCCTCTCCTTCCGCACCGCCCTCGCCCGCAGCGACGCAGTCATCGTCTGCGGAGGTCTCGGGCCGACCCAGGACGACATAACGCGGGAGGCCATCGCCGAGGTGATGAACGTCCCGCTCGTGCGCGACGACGCCGTCCTCGAGCGGATCCGGGCGATGTTCGTCTCCCGCGGCCGCGACATGCCGGCAAACAACGGCCGCCAGGCCGACGTCCCGGTGGGGGCGACCGTGATCCCGCAGACCATGGGGACAGCGCCGGGATTGATCTGCCCCCTCGGCCTGAAGGTTCTCTACGCCATGCCGGGTGTTCCCTACGAGCTGCACGACATGTTGGCCCGGGCAGTGCTTCCCGACCTGCGGGCGCGTGCCGGCGAGGCGGCAGTCATCGCCAGCAGGACGCTGCGGACCTGGGGCATGAGCGAGTCCGGGCTCGCAGAGCTCCTCGCCCCGCGCATAGAGGCATTGGGGACCGGGCAGGCCGGCGTGCCGACGATCGCCTTCCTCGCGAGTGGGATTGAAGGGCTGAAGATCCGCCTGACGGTGAAGTCACCCACACCGGGCGAGGCTGCCGAGGCCCTCTATGCCGAGGAGGCGGAGGTTCGCTCGCTCCTCGGCGACACGGTGTTCGGCGTGGACGACGACACGATGGAGACAGCCGTGGGCCGCCTGCTGGTCGAGCGCTCCTGGACGCTCGGCGTCGCCGAGTCGCTGACCGGTGGGCTCGTCGCCTCCCGGATCGTCTCGGTGCCGGGTGCGAGCGACTGGTTCGCCGGGGGCCTCGTCTCGTACGCCAGCGAGCTGAAGCACCGGCTGCTCGGCGTGCCCGAGGGCCCGGTCGTCTCCGGCGAGGCGGCCGTTGCCATGGCCGAGGGGGCGGTCAGCCTCCTCAAGTCCGACGTGGCGCTCGCCACGACGGGCGTGGCGGGGCCGGCCGAGCAGGACGGGCAGCCACCGGGGACCGTCTTCGCCGGCGTGGTGATCCCCGGCCGGCCGCCAGAGGCCGTGGCGCTCCGCGTCCCGGGTGACCGTGACCGGGTGCGGCAGATGGCCACCATCTCGGCCCTCGACGTCCTCCGCCGGCGCCTCTCGGAGCTCAGGTCAGGCTGAGCGGTCTGTTGCTCAGCGGCCCTCTCTACGAGCTCTCGACCAGAGTGTGGTTTGTGGTTCCGCTGATGTAATCGCCAACTGCGACACAGGTGCTTGCGGAGGTGCACGAGACGCCGAAGAGGAGGTTGTCCAGAGCCCTCCTGGCGTGACCAGCAACTCTCCGAGGGTATTAGCCGGCCTGCCGCCTCTGCGGCGTGCGGGAAAGGACCTTCTCGCCATCTATCCTCCTTCGTTCGCAGCGTCGACGACAAAGACCGATCGTCGATTCCGCCGACTGGCAGTATTGGCCCGGGAAGGGCGGTACGCAAAATGGCTTGCCTGCCCCGAGGCGGAGACCGTCGTTTTTCGTCAGCGCGTGGTTGGTGCTGCGGGCGGTCCCCCCGGCGCTCCTATGGGCCCGGGCGACCAAGGCGCCCGCCGGAGGCTCCGTACCCCCACGTCGACGAAGGGTTCGGGGCGAGCAGGTCGCCCCGGACGGGGGCGTTGCCCGACTCGAGGTCGTGGTCGAGGTCGGCGAGGGCGGCGGCGACGGCCTCGGCCGTCGGGGCGGGTACCGAGCCCTCCGGAGCGAGGTCTCCCTCGTCCAGCTGGCGGAGCAACGAAAGGAGCCGTTCGGGACGCTCGGCCGCCTTCATGGTGCCCGCCCGGCGCAGCAACCGCCGGCCGCCGGAGGTGAGCCCGAGCGCCTCGTCCTGGTACTCCACCAGCGACGCCTCCGCCAAGAGCGCGCATGCCTCGGCGAACCGGGCTGGCGCAGGGGACTCGCCGAACAAGGCGAGAAACGTGGAGACAACCTGCTCGAGCGTCGCCAGCTCACCGCCGTTGGCGGCCTCCACGGCCAGCAGGGCGGCGGCGTCGAAGCGCCCGAAGAGGTCTTCGTCCATCGTCATGTGGATCATTGTGACCGAAGGTCTGTCTACGAACGTGTGTTTGGAACTACAGTGATGTGAGAATGAACGGCAACGGGACCAGACGGGTGATGACACACCCCTTCCGTATGGTTTCGCCATCCGGATCCCCGGGCAAGCCCGGGCCGATCAGCACGACAGGCAGCACGACAAAAAGGGACAGAGGAGAACGAACGGCGATGGAACGAGACAAGGCACTCGAGATGGCCCTCGGTCAGATCGAGAAGCAGTTCGGCAAGGGGTCGATCATGAGGATGGGCGAGCACGCCGGCGTCGGCGTGGCGGCGATCTCCACCGGGGCGATGGCTCTCGACTTGGCCCTCGGCATCGGCGGCCTGCCTCGGGGGCGGGTCGTCGAGATCTTCGGGCCCGAGTCCTCCGGCAAGTCGACTCTCGCCCTCCATGTAGTGGCGGAGGCCCAACGCAACGGAGGCATCTGCGCCTACGTCGATGCCGAGCACGCCCTCGATCCCGTCTACGCGAAGGCGATCGGCGTCGACATCGACGAGTTGCTGATCTCCCAGCCCGACACCGGGGAACAGGGCCTCGAGATCGCCGAGATGCTCATCCGCTCGGGAGCGATCGACGTCGTGGTGATCGACTCCGTCGCCGCCCTCACGCCCCGGGCCGAGATCGAAGGGGACATGGGGGACACTCATGTCGGCCTACAGGCGAGGCTCATGTCCCAGGCACTACGGAAGCTCACAAGCACGCTGGCCAAGTCCAACACCATCGCCGTGTTCGTCAATCAGCTGCGCGAGAAGATCGGTGTGGTGTACGGCTCACCTGAGGTGACTCCGGGTGGGAGGGCGCTCAAGTTCTACTCCTCTGTGCGTCTCGAGATCCGGCGAGTGGAGACGATCAAGGACGGCACCGAGATGATCGGCAACCGCACCCGGGTGAAGGTGGTCAAGAACAAGTGCGCACCCCCATTCCGCTCCGCCGAGTTCGACATCATCTACGGCAAGGGCATCAGCAGGGAAGGCTCCATCCTCGACGTGGCCGCCGATTTCGGCATCGTGAAGAAGTCGGGCGCCTGGTACACCTACGAGGGCGAGCAACTGGGACAAGGCCGGGAGAACGCCAAGCAATTCCTCCGCACGACGCCGGAGCTGATGGTGGAGCTCGATCAGCGCATACGCGAGATCGTCGGGGAGAAGCAGGCAGCCGCAGCAGCTGAGGCCGCCCTGCCCGGTGCTGGTCCACTCGGCAGCACGCTCGGCGACGACGAGCCCATCTCGTTGAGCTGACTCCTCCGAAAGCCACGAGCGGGGCGCATCGGGCCAGCTCCCCTCGAGCAGCTACCGGCTCGCCGCAGTTGGGCAGGCAGCTGCAGGCATCGGAGGATCAGGCGATGCTCTGGCAGAGCCCTTCGGGATCGATGAGGCTGAAGATCCGTTGTGTGGCGTTGTTCGGCCGGTAGATGAGCACCCGGCCGACATGACGTGCCGCCGTCACGAGAGCCAACATCGCTGCTGTGGAGACGAACTCCGCCTGGGACACGTCGACGAGGAGCAACTTTGACTGGGAGTCGATGGCGACTTCGAGGGCACGTTCGAGCTCGTTTTGAGCACGGGCGTCGATGTCGCCGATCAGCGTGAGACTCGTCAGGTTCTCGTCGATCAACGGCACGACCGCGAAGGTGAAGCCGGCTCTGCTAGCTCTGTCGTTGCCCGCACCGTCGAAGGCCGTCTCAGCCTCAACCTGGGCAGCCTCGACCGTCCCGGCAACCGGGTGCTTGCGGCTCGTGCTCATGTCGGTACTGTCTCCCGTCGCCCCGCTTGGTCCTTTTCACGCGTGCGCCCACCGGCCGTCAACCGTCGGGCAATCAATTGGGGATCGTCGTGTACTTGAACTCGTTCAGCTCCGGTTGCGCGCTGAAAAGCGCGATGACATCCTCGATGGTCTGTCGTGCCAACTTGGCATCGCCGTCCGGCCGGCTCATGATACGGACAAAGGCCGCCTTGTTGTCGACGATGAACGTGGGCACACCGAAGACCGAATGCCGGCTCGCGGTCTCCTCGTGCTCGCGGCGGAACGTCTCGCGTGGCCAACCCTGCTCGATCCCCTGGAAGACGGCGTCGGCGTCCACTCCGGAGCGCGCCAGGGTGAGCCGGAGCTCGCTCTCTTCCCGGAGGTCCCGGCCCTCGTCGTGGCGCTGCGAGAACAGGGCGCGGTGCACGTCGAGGAACCGCTCCGGGAAGCGGTCGCGCACGACGAGGCCCACCTCCATGGCGACGAGATCCTGGATCTTCGAGGCGTCGGCAAAGACCGACGGGCCGCCCTCTTCCACGTGCGCCTGGCTCAAGGAGAACGGGATGAACGTGACGTCCCAGTCCGCGCCCTCCTCGAGTGCGGTCACGAGATGCTCATGGACGTTGCGGGCGAAGGGGCAGCGGTAGTCCCACGTCACCTCGAAGCGGAGTGGATCGGTACCCGGCGCCCGAGACGAGTCGGCGGCGTTGTCTGTGTCTGTCACGCACACAGCAACACCGTTCGGCGGCCGGCGATTCCGGCACCGGCAACGGCCGGCCGGAAATCCTGCATTCGTGTCCGCCCCGCTACCATCCGCGCGTGCGAAGCGCTCCTTCGGTGAGGCGTGTCGAGCCGGCCGATGTGCCGGCACTGAGCCGCTCGTTGCGCCGGGCGTTTTTTCACGATCCGATCACCGAGTACCTGTTCCCCAACGAGGCTCGACGGGCGCACCGGCTGGAGAGGTACTTCCGCTTCGAGATGAAGGGGCTCTTCCTGCGGCGGGGAGAGTCGTGGACCTCGGAGGGCCTCGAGGCGGCGGCCTTCTGGGTGCCCCCTCGGGAGTCGCCGCCGAGCTTCGCCGAGCTCATCGCTCAGCTGCCGGTGATCTGGATGTTCGGGCGCCACCTGACTCGCGGGCACCAGGTGGTCCAATTGCTCGAGTCCAAGCGGCCCCGGGTCCCGCACCTCTACCTCGCCACGATCGGGACCGACCCCGCCGCGCAGGGCAAAGGCCATGGGTCGGCGCTCCTGCGGGTGGTCCTCAACCGCTGCGACGCGGAAGGGGTGCCGAGCTACGTCGAGTCGTCGAACGAGAGCAACCTTGCCTTCTACGGCCGCCACGGCTACGAGCTCGTCGGGGACGTCGTGATCCCCGACACAGCCCTCAAGCTGTGGCTGATGTGGCGGGAGCCGGTCGGGGGTAACGGGGGGCTGGCGGGGGGTCGGCGTTGAGGGGGCCGGCCCGATCACTCCCGTCGGGCTGATCGGGCCGGTGCTCAGGCGACACCGGGCGGAGGCCTTCGGGGGTGAGCGCGGGGTCGAGAACGATCTCCGTCAGCAGATCGAGGACGGCTCGGGTGGGGGCGGACGGGACGCTGCGGACATGCCGGGCCACTCCGACGAGCCGGCACGGTACCTCGCGGATGCGCACCGTCGCCCACTGGTCCCGGAGATAGCGGGGAAGGGCTGTGGAGGGGAGTATGGCTGGGCCGTAACCCTCGAAGGTGAGCGATGCGATGAGACGCGTGCCGTCCACCTCGGCCCGAGGCACGAGCGTGACCCCGAGAGGAGCGACGGCCTCGTCGAGGTCGTCGCGAAACGCCGTCCCCCGCTGGGGCACCAGGATCGGCATGCCGTCGAGCTCCCGGACGCTTATCTCGCCGGCATTGGCCAGCCGATGGTCGAGGGAAGTGACGAGCACCAGCTCCTCCTCGAACAGCGGGGTGAGGAGCAGCTCGGACGAGGCATGGGGCAGGTTCAAGATGGCCAGATCCACGTGACCCGCCATCACCTGGCTCTCGAGCGCCGTCGTCGTCGACTCGACGAAGACGAGCCGCAGTCGGGGGTAGCGCCCGGGCACCACATCGAGCAGGTTCGGCACCAGCCACCGCGCTGTTGTGCCGATGATTCCGATCCGCACCGTGCCAGCCACGTCATGTTGCAACGCCTGCACGTCGCTCACGGCGGCGTCGAGCTCGGCCCGGGCACGCCGGGCTCGGGCCGCCACCAGTTCACCTGCCGGCGTCAGCTGCCCGTTCGTGCGGTCCACGAGCACCGTGCCGAGCTCGCGCTCCAGCTTCTTCAAGTGGGTGGAGACGTTCGACTGCACGGTGGCGAGGGCGTCGGCGGCCCCGGAGAAGGAGCCCTGATCGGCGATGGCCACCAGCGCGTTCAGCTGGCTCATGTTCATCAGGAAAAACGATAGCAACTATCTACAAGATTCGTTTGACCGATAGCTCTGCCCGGAGGCAAGCTACGCGACACGGACCGCAGGAGCTAGCTGGAATCCCCCTCCAGCCCTGTCGAGTCTCTGAAAAAGGGGCCGGTAATCCCCCCCCACCGGCCCCTTTTTCGCGTCCGTCGTCAAGCCGGCCGGCCAGGTCGATCGAGGCGCGTGCGCGCCCGAGGCTGCCGGGGCGTCACTACAACGCCGGGCCCACTTCGGCTCCGTCGTTGGTCGGGGGGCGCAGGATGCGTATCGTCGTGGTCGTGGGGCGAGTCGCTGCAATTTTCGATCTGGACAGGACGCTGTTGCGCGGCGCGAGCGGACTGCTCATCAACGAGGCGCTCCACGAGGCCGGCCTCCGGTCGAGGAAGATGCCGGGCGAGGCCGTCGTCTACCGGCTGTACGAGCTGTTCGGCGAGAACCCGCTCGGGATGGCTCTCGCCCGGGCGGCGGCGTTGGCAGTCGGAGGGTGGCCCGTCGAACGTCTCAGCGAGGTGGGGCGGGCCGCCGCCGGGCAACTGGTGGGGCGAGTCGCCGCGTACGCGCCCGCCTTGCTCGACGAGCACCGCCAAGCCGGCCATCTTCTTGTGCTGGCTACGACTACGCCAGAGGCTCTGGTCCGGCCGTTCGCTGACCAGCTCGGCATCGACGAGGTGGTGGCCACCCGCTACGCCTCTGCTGACGGCGCCTTCACGGGGCGGCTCGAGGGGAGGTTCGTCTGGGGCCTCGGAAAGCTGTCAGCGGTGCGGGAGCGGGTCGATAGTCATGACGTCGCCCTCGAGGAGAGCTTCGCCTACTCCGACAGCATCAACGACCTCCCGCTGCTGAGCGCCGTCGGGAACCCCCGCGCCGTCAATCCCGATCTGGCGCTGCACGCCGTGGCCTCCATCCGCCGCTGGCCGATAATGCACCTCGACGTCCCGCCCGGGGTCCCTACCCTGGCCGGGCTGGAGGCGTTCGACGTCACGCGCCACGTCGTGCGGCCCGAGCTGTTCCCCTATGCCCGCTTTGACATCGAGGGCATCGACAACATCCCCGAGGCCGGCGCCTTCATCCTCGCCTCCAACCACCGCAGCTATTTCGACGTGGCCGCTCTCGCCCTCGTGGTGGGGCGGAAGGGGCGCCCGACGCGGTTCCTCGCCAAGGCAGAGCTGTTCGACCTGCCCGTGGCGGGCCCGATCGCCCGGGCCCTCGGCGGCATCCCCGTCCAACGTGCCGCCGCCGCCGGCGGCGCCCTCGTGCCGGCTGAGCGCGTCCTGCGGGCCGGGGAGGGGCTCGTCATCATGCCGCAGGGGACCATCCCGCGCGGACGGGCCTTTTTTGACCCTGTGCTCCACGGCAAGACCGGCGCCGCCCGGCTGGCGGCTTCCACGGGGGCGGCCGTCGTGCCCGTCGGCCTGTGGAACACCGAGGCCGTCTGGCCACGCTCCGCCCGCCTGCCGAAGCTGACCAAGGTGATCGGGGCGCCGACGGTGACGGTGCGCGTCGGCCCACCGGTGAAGGGGCTCGGACGGCGCCGCAACAGCGCCGTCGCCGACACGAGGAGGATCATGTCCGCCATCGCCGGCCTCTTGCCCGAGGAGGCGCGGACCGGGCGCCAGCCGAGCGAAGAGGAGCTCGTGCGCTCGTACCCGCCGGGCAAGGTGGGCGAGGAGCGTGCGATCGGGATCTCAGCGGAAGCTCCGGCGGGGGCGAGAACCCGCCGGCGCTCTTCCTGAGCGACCATGTGCGGGATCGCCGGCTTCATCGGCCCACCGGATCACGACCTCCTCACCTCCATGTGCGAGCGGATCGAGCACCGGGGGCCCGACGACGAGGGCTACCTCGAGAAGGACCTCGCCAGCCTCGGCCACCGGCGCCTCGCGATCATCGACCTCGAGCACGGCCACGAGCCGATGTCGAGCCCGGCGGGCGACGTTCACCTGGTCTACAACGGCGAGGTCTACAACTTCCGCCAGCTGCGCCGCAAGCTCGAGGCTTCCGGTCGCCGCTTCGCCACGGCTTGCGACGCTGAGGTCGTCCTCGCCGCCTACGAGGCCTGGGGCCTCGAGTGCTTCGCGCGCTTCAACGGCATGTGGGCCCTCGCCATCCTCGACGAACGCCCCTTTGTGCCGGTCGTCGTGCTCAGCCGGGACCACCTCGGCATCAAGCCCCTCTACTTCGCCGAGGCCGGCGGCCGCTATCTGTTCGCCTCCGAGATCAAGGCCCTCCTGGCCTCGCCCGACCTGGCTCCCCTCGTCGACACGGACCGCCTGGCCGAGTACCTCGCCCGCGGCTTGCACGATCACGACGAGCGGACTTTCTTCGCCGGCATCCGCCAAGTGCTCCCGGCCACCGCTGTGACTATCCCGGCCTGTCCGTCGCCTCTCTCCGGCGGAAGTGGTCCGGCCAGCTCCCCCACACCGGGCGAGCACCGCTACTGGGAGCCGAGGATCTCAACAAGCGGCTCGGACGACCCGAGCCTGTTCAAGGCGGCCTTCACGGCCGCAGTCGAGCGGCGCCTCGTGGCGGATGTGACGGTCGGCACCTGCCTGTCGGGCGGGCTCGACTCGTCGGCGATCGTATGTGTGATGAGCACTCTGCTCGCCGAGGGGGCACCGGACGCCGGCTCCATGGGCGAGCGACTGCGGACGTTCTCGGCCGTCTTCGACGGCGACCCCATCGACGAGCAGGAGTACATCGCCCCGGTGCTCGATGTCTCCGGCGCCGACAGCGACTTCGTGCGGCCGGCGTCGGCCGAGCTGTTCCGGGACCTGCCCCTCGTCGTCTGGCATCAGGACGAGCCGATGGTCTCATCAGGCCCGTACGCCCAGTACCGGGTAATGCAGCTCGCCAAAGGGAAGGCGAAGGTGCTCCTCGACGGACAGGGGGGGGACGAGCTGCTCGCCGGCTACGTCCCCTATCAGTACGTCTATCTGCGTCAGCTGGCGAAAGAGCACCGAGTCGCTGTCCTGGCCACCGAGGCCATCGCCGCCCGCGACGTCCTGACGCCGATCGTCCGGCAAAAGGCGGCTGACCGGGGCCGGGCCGTCGATCCGGCGAAGCTCTGCCCGGGGCTGCTCGCTGATCCCGTGCGGGCCCGAGCGGCTCGGGCTGCGGACAAGCGCGTGAGCGACAACCTGAAGACACGGCTCCTGCAGGATCTCACCACTTACAGCCTGCCCTCGCTCCTGCGCTACGAGGATCGCAACTCGATGGCACACTCCATCGAGTCGAGACCGCCCTTTCTCGACCAGGAGCTGGTGGAGCTGATCCTGGCGCTCCCGCCCGACGCCATCGTGCGGGACGGCTGGAGCCGCCACATACTGCGGGAGTCCCTCAGCGGCGTCCTACCGGAGAAAGTGCGCCTCCGCCGGAAGAAGATCGGCTTCACCACGCCGGAGATTCGCTGGCTCCGGGCCGAGCGGGCCAGGGTGCAGGGCATCTTCCGCTCGCCGGCGTTCTGCTCCCGCCCGTACTGGGATGGCCCGGCCATCGCACGCGGGTTCTTCGACGTCTGCGAGGGCAACCTCGAGGAGTCGGGGCTGTTCTGGCGAGTTCTCAACGCCGAGGCCTGGCTGCGGGTGTTCCACGGCAGGGCGCCGCTCTCCCCGGGGGGGCGGCGGCCCGTCGACGGCATCGAGTCAGCCGGCGACACGGAGGCCATCGAGCTGATCGGTGAGGCGGCGGCGCGCTGGCGAGGTGTGCAGGCCAACCCCGGCAAGCACGTCTTCTGCTGCGGGCCAGACGGTGACAGCGTATTCGGGCGGGCCCCGGTGCGGACCCCGCGGATCGAGGGCGGTGACGATCTCGGGCGGATCGTCACCGACGCCGTTCTCGCCGTCGCCGATGGTCGGCTCGGGCTCGAGGAGGGCGACGTCGTCGCCATCTCGGAGAAGGCGGTCGCGGTCAGCCAAGGCCGGTCGTTCCCGGCGAGCGAGGTGCGGGCGGGGCCGCTCGCGCGGCTCTTGTGCCGGCTCGTGCGGAAGGGGCCGGGCGGGATCGGGCTCGGCATCCCGGCGACGATGCAGCTGGCGATCGACGAGGCGGGCGCCGGCAGGATTCTGCTCGCGACGGCGGCGGGGGCAGCCGCCAAGCTGGCTCGTCGGACGGGGACCTTCTACCGCGTCGCCGGCCACAGGATCTCCGCCATCGACGGCCCGACGGCGGGGACGCTGCCGCCGTCGGACACGCACGCCAAACTGCCGCCCGCAGACCCCGACGGCGTGGCCGCTCGCATCGCCGCCCTTCTGGGCGAGAAGGCGACCGGACCAGTCGAGGTGGCCGTCGTCGACGCCAACGACCGGGGCGTGACGGTACTCGGTGCCACCGCCGGCGTAGACCGGGAGTTGATCTGCTGGCTGTTCGGGGACAACCCGCTCGGGCAGGGTGTCGAGCAGACGCCCGTCGCGCTCCTCCGCCGCGTGGGGGAGCTTGCCGGAGCTCGCCCCGCCGGGGTGCAGCCGTGATCCGCATCCCACGGGCGCTCGCCGGCGAGGATGCGATCATCTACTGGCGGTCAGTGGGGGAGTGACTGACCGAAATCTAATGCGAGCCGTTGCCGCTGTCCTCGAGGGGAAGGCGCCGGCGGAGCTGGCCGCAGCTAGCGATCAGCTCCGGGCGCGGTACAGCTCGCCCGGGAGCACGGGGATGACAACCTCGGACGCCGAAGCACTCGCATACCTGGCGACGCGCCTTCCGGCAACCGCCGCCGCGATGAGGCAGGCCCTCGTTGCCGTGGACCATGTGATGCCCGGCCTCGAGCCGTCCTCCCAGCTCGACATCGGCGCCGGCGTTGGGGGCGCCGCCTGGGCGGCGAGGACCGTCTGGCCGTCGCTCACCGAGGTCGCACTGCAGGAGCAAGACCCGCGGATGATCCGCCTCGGGAAGCGGCTCGCGTCCGCTCGCGACGAGCCAGCCCCGATGGCAACATGGAGCTGGCAGCAAACTGACATCATCGAGGGCGACCTGCCGGCGGCCGATGTCGTCACGGCCGGCTACGTGCTCGGGGAGCTCGACCTCGCGGACGCGCTCGCCGTCGCCCGAGAGGCCTGGCGAGCCGCCCGCAGGCTGTTGGTCGTGGTGGGGCCGGGCACGCCGGGCGGCTTCGCGCTGATAAGGGCGGTTCGCCACGAGTTGCTCGGCGACGGGGCGGCAGTGGTGGCGCCCTGCCCGCACGAGCGACCCTGTCCGATCGAGTCCCCCGACTGGTGCCATTTCACCGTTCGGGTGGAGCGCTCGCCGTTGCATCGCAACCTGAAAGGCGGCCGGCTGGGCTACGAGGACGAGAAGTTCAGCTATGTGGCAATCACCCGCACGAACGGGCGGCTCCCGGTCGGCGGCCGGGTCCTCAGGCACCCGGTCCTACGCAGGAGGCTCGTCGAGCTGCAGGTGTGCTGCGACGACGGCGCGCTGCGCACGGCACGCGTCGGCCGTTCGAAGGCGGCCTACCGGGAAGCGAGATCGCTCCGGTGGGGCGATCTCGTCAGCCGGGACATGTTCCGCGACGACGACGGGCTCACTTGAGCAGACGGGACAGGCGCCGGTCGGCGAGCGGCTTCCCACCGGTCTGGCAGGTGGGGCAGTACTGCAGGGATCTTGTGGCGAAGCTCACTTCCCGGACGGTGTCCCCGCAGACTGGGCAGGCCGAGCCGGTGCGACCGTGCACCCGCATGCCCTGGCGCTTCCCGTCCTTCAGCTCGTCAAGGTCGAGGGGGGCCGCCCGCTCCACGGCCTCGGTCAAGACCAGGTTGAGGGCGGCGTAGAGTCGGGCGAGCTCGTCGGGCGAGAGCCTCGCTGCCTGCTTGAAGGGGGAGAGCCCGGCGGCGTGGAGGGCCTCGTCGGAGTAGGCGTTACCTACGCCGGCGATGATCGACTGGCGGGACAGCACGTGCTTCAGGTCGCCCTTCTCCGCACTGAGGATCGCCGCCAGCCGGTCGACGGTGAAGTCCGCCGCCAGCGGTTCCGGACCGAGCGTGGCGATCCCCTCGACGTCCTCGGGCGAAGGGACGACCCAGATGGCGAGGCGCTTCTCGGTGCCCATCTCGGTGACGTCGAAGCCGTCACCGCCTTCGAGGCCCACTCGGAGGGCGAGGGGTCCCTTCCCGGGACGAGCGGGCGCAGGCGTCAGCTGCCGGCGCCACTTGATCCAGCCTCCCCGGGCGAGGTGTATGACGAGCCAGATCGGTGCAGCCGCGGGCAGGACGCGTCCCGCAGCGGGCGACGCCGGCGACCCGGCATCACCCGCGGCGGGCGGTGCTTGTTCTGCTGGCGGGAGGGAGGCGGCGCCCCCCGAGCAAAGCTTGAAGCAGATGTACTTCCCCCGTCGCGAGCACGAGTCGATCACGCGGCCGGTGAGTGACCGCAACGGCGGCTCGAATGTCTTGAGCGCCGAAATAGAAGCCAATTCGGCCCGCGCGACGCGGCGTCCGCCGCAGTATTCGTCCAGGCGTCTGCAGAGGATCTCGACCTCGGGCAGCTCGGGCATCGGCCTTCAGTTCTCCTGTGTCGGGGTCGCTGTGTCGTGTGGGAAGGGTGTCTAGTGGCGCTGACAACGGTAAGTGGATGTCGTGACTACCGAGGCGCGCAAGCTGGCAGAGACTCGGTTCGCTCGGGCCGGTCTTCTGGCTGCTCATCAGCGAGCTCTACCCCCTGCGCATCCGGGGACAGGCGATGAGCATCGCCACTGTGGCCAACTGGCTGGCCAACTTCGTCGTCACGGTCTCCTTCCTGAGGTTGTTGTCGGCGATCGGCGGCACGGGGGCGTTCTTAATGTTCGGCTTCATGTCCTTGCTCGCCATCGTCTACTTCGTGAAGAGGGTGCCGGAGACGAAGAACCGTCCCCTGGCCGAGATCGAGCGCGAGCTCGTCAACAGCTGACCCGGTGGCACTCCCAGTCCGGCCGCCGCCGTTCCCACGATCGCGGCGATGGTTTGTGGCGGCCCTGGCCGGCCTCTGAGCCGTGAGGTCCGGCAGGAACGGTCGTCAGCCAGGTGACGACAGAACTCGATCCTCGCCAGCTTGTTGCGGGGGAATGCCTATATCCTGAAGGCGCAGTGGGGGAATCGTCCCGCACTTTCAGGACGCAAGCTCCTCATCAGGGCCACGACCGCCGGTCGCGCAGGGCCGCCTCCTCGGAGCTGCGAGCCGTCGGGTCGGCGGAGCTCGGCAGGTTCCAGGCGCGACGCCACGGGGAGACATCCGGGCCTCGGTACGGGGCCGTCTCCCCGGTGGCGGCCCGGAGCCGGGCCGACCACCAGTCCGTCTCCGCCTCGTCGGCGAGCACGGCGACGGCACGCTCTATCCGAGACGCAAACCGGCGGGCGTCCTCCCGCGCCTCAGGCCGCAGCGGGTCGCCGAAACGCACCTCGGTCGGCCCCGGCCGCAGCCTCCGCGAGCCCTTGGCGAGGATGGCGCGGGTGCCCCGTAAGTGGACAGGGACAACGGGAACCGAGCAGCGCTTGGCCAGATAGGCGGCGCCGCCCTTGAATTCCTGCCCCCAACCGTCCGGGCTGCGACCTCCCTCGGGGAAGATCACGAAGCTCCAGCCCTCTTCGATGAGGGCGGCGGCAAGGTCGGCCGACCGCCTGTTCACCTTCACGCGCTCCATCGGGACCGCCCCGAGGGCGAACGCCCACAGCGCCGCCTTCCAGTGGCGGTCGAAGAAATAGTCCGCCGCCGCCCCGACGACGACGTGGTGGCGGATCCGCGCCGGGAGGGACGAGAGGAGGAGCGCCGTGTCGAGATGGCTGGCGTGGTTGCCGGCGAGGATCATCGGGCCCGCGAGAGGCTCGAGGTGCTCGAGGCCGTAGATGGTCGGGCGGCAGCCGGCTCGCATGACCGGCCGCGTGACGTCGTCGAGGAGCATCGCCCGGGCGAGGCGCACGGGATAGCGCCGTGCCCAGTCGGTGTCGTAGTCGACACCGAGGCTGTGGGTGAGCGGCAGTGGTTCTGCTCCGCCCGGCCGGGTGGGACGTTTCAGCACCGACCGGAGGGACGGCGAGCTCGTCACTGCACGTCGGCCAGCATGAGCGGCGGGGCGTGCATGTGAGTGATTGTCGGGTCGCGACCGACAACGTCGGAGGCCATCTCGAGGGCGTCGGCGAGCGTCGAGGCCGGGGCGAAGCCGAGGCGCCGGACGGCTGCCCGGTCGCCGCCGACCACTATCACCTTGCCGACGTGCTCGAGGGCGTGGGCGCACCAGTACCACATGTAGAAAGGGTGGACGCCGTGGTAGGCGTAGCTCGTCCGGTAGAGATGGATGTACCACGGGTCAGTGGCAAATGCGGCCTCGTACTTCGACTCCACCTCGAGCATGTCGGTCGTCTCGGCGAGGACCTGCTCGAAGAAGTCGATGTAGCTCGGGTGGTGGACCGGGTTGAACGCCCACGGCGTCGGGTGCGACATGATCACCACGCCGCCCTCCCGCACGAGCGGCTTGTTGCGGTAGAGGTTGAAGAAGTAGCCGAGCCCTAGGCAGGCGACGAGGATCGGGTTCATGATCGAGTTGACGTTGTAAGGGCAGATGTAGGGAAGCCCCATCGTGAGGATGTCGGTCTGGCCCTTCACCTCGACTAGCTGCTGGCGATGGACCTGCTGGAGGGTGCGATCGTGGACGGCACCGACCTCGCCGGCCTGGACCGAGGTCATCTCATGGGGCGCCTGTACCGAGTGGAAGATTCGCCTTGCCACCTCCGGCGGCGTGCGCGCGAGCGCTCGCGAGGCGGCGTAGAAGCTCGCCCGGTCGCGCAGAGACCACTCCCACTCGCGCCGCTGCAGGAAGCGCACCTCGGCCGGGAAGGTGTCGTTGTTGAGCGTCGTCTCTATCTGGAAGACCTTGACACCGGCGTCGGCGATGAGCTTTCCCATCCTCCAGTTCGACGTGTGGAGCTGCGAACGGTGCATGTCCATGAACGACCGGCTCGCCCGCATCGTGCGGACGTTGTGATGGTGACGGAGGCTCTTGTAGGAGGCGAGCCCGGTGGCCACGGACTTGTGGCCGCCGTCCATGGCGACGAGGTTGATGTTCACGTAGATGAGCAGGTCGCTCTCCGCCGCCCTCCGGTTGAGCTCGACGTCCTCCCCCTCGTCGGTCTGGCCGAGGTGGACGAGGTTCGCCGGATCCTCGGCATCGTGTTGCTGGAGGAGCCCGTGCGGGGCAAAGGCGTCGAAGATGCGCGAGCCGAGGGCGTGGCGGAGCTCGTCGTCGGTCATGCGGCGATGAAGAGCCAGCGCCGCGATGAGGATGACGTCGTCGACGCCGGCGGCAGCCGCCATGTCGAGGACCGCCTCTATCACCCGCTGGCGGACGTCGGGTGAGCGCATCGGCGGCAAGGGGAGGGAGACGTCGTCGAAGGCGATCGTGAGGCGCATCCCGGGCCGGAGGAGCGACGAGAGGGGGGCGCTGTCGCCAAGGGGGTGCTCGAGGGCGTGGCGGATGGCGGCGTCGGGATCCTTCAGGGCGGCGAGTGGCTCGGGAGCGTAGATGACGCGGCTGCCGACGGGGAGGGTCTCGAGCCCGAAACCCTCCCCGTGCCAAAAGAGCGTCGCCGGCGTCGACCGGTCGACCTCGAGCACGATTCCGGGCCGGGGGCTCACTTGGTGGGTTCCTCCTCTCGGCCTCCGGCGTGTGCCTGGTCCGGGCGAGCCGCCGCCCCCTTCAAGCTGAGGTCGAAGACTACCTTGACCGACGCCCGCCGGCCTGCGGAGGCGGCGTGGGCGACAGCCTCCTCGAAGCGCTCGAGCGGGTAGCGGGCAGACACGAGGCGCTCCAGCCTTGCCACCCGCACGAGCTCGAAGGCGAGCTCGAACGTCGGGCGAGGCCCTTCTGGCCGGCGCTCAACACCGTAGGCGTAGGCGCCGCGGAGAGTGATCTCCCGCTGCCAGAGCGGCGCCAGGTCGAGGCGGACCGGGCCGGGCATGCCGACGAGGACGATCTGACCACCCGGCCGCGTGACGGCGAGAGACTGCTCGAGCGACTCCGGGCTCCCGACGCAGTCGAGGACGACGTCGACGCCGCCGGCGAGGCGCTCGATCTGTCCCGTGTCGTGCGGCCGGGAGAGAGCGAGAGAGCCGGAGAGACGCCGGGCGGCCCGCATGACCTCACCCGGGCCGACGACCTGGTCGGCCCCGAGATCGCGGGCGAGGCGGCGCTGGTCGGGGTGCTTGGCGACCGCCACGAGCGTCCCCGGACGGCAGAAGGCACGCAGCGCTGCCACGGTGCAGAGCCCGAGGGTGCCGGCACCGAGCACGAGGACGCTGGCGCCGCTCTCGATGCCGGCGGAGCAGGAGGCGTGGACGGCGCAGGCGGCCGGCTCGACCATCACCGCCGCCTCGTCGGTGAGGTCCACCGGCACCTCGTGGAGCTGGCTGAGGTGAGCGACCAGGCTCATGGACCAGCCGCCGCCGGTGTCGGCGCAGTAGCCGGTTTGCAGGCCGGGGGCGAGCGAACCGAAGGCGATCCGTTCGCAGCTGCCCTTCCGGCCCTCCCGGCAGGCTGCACAAAACTCACGGATGCCACGCGCCTCGCAGCCGAGCACCGGCTCGACGACGACTCTGCACCCGTCGAGGTCGCCCCCCAATACGTCGGCGACGATCTCGTGGCCGGGCACGAAGGGGAAGCTGACGATGTGCTCGAAGTACCGTGACGAGCGTCCGTCGAGCGTGGCGATGTCGGAGCCGCAGATCCCGGCCAGGCGTGGCCGGAGACGGACCCAGTCCGACCCGGGAAGCACGGGCGGGTCGACCTCGCGCAGCTCGAGCGGGCCGACGCCGACGCCGTGACCGGTCCCGGCGAGGGCAGAGGCGACCCGGGACGCCGCGAAGCGCGGCAGGCTCCGTTCGAAGACGAGCGCCTTCACGAGACAGCTCCTGTGCTCCGCAGCCCTGGCCGGAGGGTCGAGACCGCTATGAGGCGCCGCGGAGCGCCCGGCGTCCTCGCCCAGTGCTCGATCGGCCAGCCGCGCCGGCGGGCGATCGCCGCCAGCTTCGCCTCCGGGTTGACGGCGACGGGCAGGCCGGCGGCCTCCAGCATGGGAAGATCGCTGGTGGAGTCCGCATAGGCGACGATCTGCTCGCGTCCGAGCCCGCGGGCGGCCGCCAGGTCCTCCATGAGCAGCGCCCGCGCCTCGCCCGTCGGCGGGGAGCTGACCATCTCGCCGGTGAGCTCTCCGTCCTTCTCTCCTAGCTGGGCGCAGACGACCTCGTCGAAGAGCGGCCGGAGCGGCTCGATCACGAAATCGAGGGCGCCGGTGATGAGGATGGTGGCGTGGCCGAGGGCTCGGTGCTGGCGCAGTCGTGCCAGTCCCTCGGGAAAGGCCCGCTGGGAGAGGAGGTCACTCCACAGCTCGACGGCGTCGATCCGGACCCGGGCAGCCGGTGCTCCTTCGTAGCGGCGGTAGAAGCTGCGGAGGAAGTCACTCCGGTCGCGGCGGTCGATGGCGAGCAGCCTCGGCGCTTCCGCGATCAGGCCGGCGACCACCCGCGCCCTCTCCGGCAGGCCGAGGTGCCGGGTCGCCAGCCAGGCATAGCTCTCGACGACGTTCGAGGCGATGAGCGTGTTCTCGAGGTCGAAGACGGCCAGCCGGGGCTCGGGGGAAAGGATCGCCCGCTTCGTGCGCTCCTCGCGGGTAGCGAGCGTCCGCTTTCCCGGGGAGGTTCTGACGCGGGCGTGCTCCACCACAGAGGGAAGATGGACGTCCTCGACGTAGTGACGCCAGTCGATCACTGCAGGGTCGAAGCAGAAGCGTTCCCTGTCCTCCTCGGCCAGCTGAGCAAAGAGGGCAAGCGTGCGGTCGATCTGGAAGCGCGCCTCTGACTCGGCGTAGGCGCCGTAGAGCTCTACGTATTCGAGCGCCCGCTCTGCCTGAGAGCGCCGCTCCTCGATACGGCCGACGAATTCGGCCCGCTCGCCCCGGAGGGGCAGCATGTTGACCGCTCTCTCCGCCGTGCCGAGGATCTTCGTCGCCCGCCGCAGCTCTCCTTGCACCTTGCCCCGGCCGGGGAACGACCATTTCGGCACGACTATCGGCTGCCCGCGGTTGTCATAGAGGGGGCGCTCGGTGAACCAGGCCTCCGTGAGGTCGACGAGGCGCCCGTAGTAGAGGGGGTTCCTCGTGCCGGAGGCGATCTGAAAGACGACCGGGCCGTCCGGGTCCGGCCCCCGGGCGGCGACGGCGATGATCGTCGCCACGACGAGATCGACCGGGACGACGTCTACGACTCCCTCCGGCACGCCGGGAAACTGCCGCAACAGCCCGCGGGCAAAGGAGATGATCACCGGCTCGGCCATCCGAAAGCCGCGGATCCAGCCCGGTCGTGGCTCGCTCAGGGCCGACTCGACGATCGACGGCCGGACGAAGGTGACGGGGAGCTCGGCCCGCGTCTCGAGGAGGGCCCGCTCGCCGAGCGACTTCGTGTAGGCATAGGCGTCCGGCCAGCCGAGCGCCTGCGCCCGACTGCGGCCGGCGTCCACCATTCGATGCGCCACCCAGTCCTTGCGAATGCGCTCGGTCTTGTCGGCGAGGAGCGACGTCCCGGCCGCCCCGAGCTCCGCTCGTGCGCGACGCTGAAACTCTCCGAGCCGGTCGGGAGTGCGGCTCTCGGCATCGGCATCCGTCCGCGCCCGGCGGGCGGCGGCGACCTCGGCCCGCCAGTCGGTCTCGGCGAGCCAGCGGCTCGAGGTTATGAGCTCCTCGGCCGCATCACCTTTGTGACCGCTGTTGACATAGGCGGTGGAGACGGCGACGAGATGGGGGAGGTGGGTGCCGTGTTCGGCGCTGAGCGAGCGCAGCGTCTCGGCCACCCGCGCCGGGCCGAGCAGGTTGACCGCGACGGCGCCGTCGAGGGGAGCATCGAAACTGACAGTTGCCGCCGAGTGGATGACGATGTCGCACGTGGCGAGCAGGGCCGCTCCTTCGGTGTCGAGAGCGAGGCCGTCGCGGCTCACGTCGCCGGCGATGGCGGTCAGCCGTCGGCTGACCTCTTCGTCGAAGCGGTCACCGAGCTCGCCCCGGAGCCGGTCGAAGCAGTCGTTACGGAGGATCTCCCTGCGTGTCCGCTCAGTGGCCGACTGCCGCTGGCCTGGGCGCACGAGCACCACGACCTCACAGGCGGGCACCGACCGGAGCAGCCGCTCGACAAGGGCAGTCCCGAGAAACCCCGTCGCTCCGGTCACGGCAATTCGCCGCCCGGCGAGATCGTCGGAGATCACGGGGGAGTGTCTACCATTGCGGGCGCTTCGACCTGTGGCCCGGTCTTCTGCTTTGGGCGCTACTTGCGCAGCCAGGCGCTCAGGCGGTTGGAGGGCTCCGGGGCCTCGGGTTGTTTGGGAGGAACCGGCCGGCGGGCCTGCTTCGGCGGCGTGTAGCGGCCCGACGGCGAGGGCGCCCCGCGCGAGGTCGTCGTCCGGCCGGAGCGGTTGTTCCGGCCGATCTGACGCTGGGCGGAGGCGCTCGTGCTTCGTGCGGCCGCCGCGGTCGAGCCTGTCCCGGAGGTGGCTCTGGCCGAGGTGCTGCGACTCGAGGCCGCCGCCCCTCTCGAGCCTGCGCCGGCTCCGCCTCTCCTCCCGTCCGATTTGTCAGCCAGAGCGGCCTGGCGGGCGCGCGACCGGGGTGAGCGCTGCATCGCCCGGAAGATGAGCCAGCCGCCGGCGCCGAGGTAGATGATCCCGAAGAGGCCGAGAGTCTGCAGGAGAGCCAGTCCGCCAAAGGTGAGGACGAAGCCGACGAGTGCCCGGCGCTTGAAGAACGTCGCCAGCAGCGTCAGTAGCCCGATGAGGGCGAAGATCGCCAGGACCTCGGGGGCAGCATGGCGCACCGCCAGCTGCTTCGTCAGGACCTTGTTCGTATAGTGACGGTCTGACTCGTACGCGAGCACGCTCAGGGCGACGAGGCCGAAGCCGAGCACGTAACCGATCGTCTGCTCGCGGCGGTCCAGCTGGTGGACGGCCTTGGCGTCCTCTTCTGTGCCTGTAGCCGGCTGGGCCTTCGCGCGCCCGGAGGTCGCGGAGCTCGCTGTGGCCTGCGCACTGTCGCCAGCGGTGCCGGCGGCAGCGGGAGTCAGCTTCCTCGGGCGGAAGGCCTGCTTGGCCGCTTCGAGGAAGGTCGGCGGCGTGAACGGCTCGGGTCGAGCGTCCCCATCGGCGTCCTCGTCCTCGCTCTCGTCGCTGTCTTCGTCGTAGTCGTCGGTGTACTCGTCGTCGTCTTCCTCGTACTCGTCGGTCTCGTCGTACTCGTCGTCGTCTTCCGCGTACTCGTCGGTCTCGTCGTACTCGTCGTCGTACTGGTCGAGCTCAGCGCCGGCGCCTTTCTCCTCCTCGTCGCCGTCGGCCTCGGCATCGACTGACGCCCCAGGCCCGACGGCGGCATCGCCGGCCGAATCCGCCTGCCATTCCGCACCGGCTTCGTCCTCGTATTCGTTGTCGTCGTCGGCGTCGTTGACGGCCCCTTGCGTGCCGTTCCGTACCCTTGTTCTTTGACGTCGTCCGAGCATCGCCAACAGGGTACCGGCGGGCCTGCCTTGGCCCCCAGTTTCTTGCGCGGGCGCCCCGGCGCCACGGTCCCGGGAGCGGCGACCGGGTCCCTTCGGCGGCCGGCGCTGGCCTCCCGATCAGCTCTGGCCGGCCAGCTCTCTCACCGGACCGGAGAGTCGACTCGTCAGCTCGGCATCGACCATCTCGGTCTCGGCGAGCAGAGCCGCACTGGCCACGCTGAAGGCCCGGCGCAGCTCAGAGGCACCGAGAGAGCACACGAGCGCCCCGGTGAGGGACGCTGTGACCTCCGGCGGAAGGCGATCCATGCCCCGGCCTTGGACGGTGGGCAGATCGTGGCGCAGGCACGCCAGGGCCGACACATGGTCGCGTACCCCGCTGATCATGTACTCCGCCTGCCATGCACGGCCGCGCTCGATGCTCGAGCGAGCATGGACGACGTATAGCCAGGCGATACCGATCAGCTCGGTGGCCGGGGGTGCGGCCGCGGGAGGATGTTCGTTCGCCGATCCGAACAGGAGCCGAAACGTCGGGGCGATGGCGCCGAACTCCGCTGCCGGCCAGAAGGCCAAGTCGACCTGCAGTGTGCTCGCCAGCAGAAAGCGCGATAGAGCGCAGCCCGCCGGACGACATCGAGGTGATGGACGCTGCGGTGCTCCCGGTACATGCGGTCGGTCCAGTCGGCAACCACCTGCCCGAAGTCAGTCTCAGCGACTACGGAAAGGGTGAGATCTATGTCCGACCACTGATCCTCACCGTCGACAGCGGCCGACCCGGTGACTGCCAGGCCGGAGATGCGGCCATCGGCACGTGCGGCCGCCGGCGCCGGGCTCTGACAAGTGGGGCATCGACCGGGGCGGGGACGCCGGATAAAGGGCGGGGCCGAGAAGCAGTACCCAGGGCGCTTGGCTCAGGTGGTTAGAGCGCAGCCTTCACACGTCTTCGGCAGTTAGCGCAGTGCTAAAAGTCCAGCTAGCAGGTCACTTCCGGTGAGGCTGCCGACGAAAACTCCAAAGTTATGCGCTGTTGCGTTCTCGACCGAACATCTCTTGTCCCAGCCCTACCTGAGGTTCACCAAGCGGACGCTTGTCGACTCGAGAGAAACGACGAGTTCACCGACACGAGCAACGCATCGGGATCGACTTCTGGACTGAATTCGGTACACTGACTCCGTGAGTGAGAGCACATCCCATCAGCTCGCTTCGGCGCTTGTCCGTAGCGCTCGCATCCGCGCTCACTTCAGCGTTCCTCAGCTCGCCGCGGCGTCGGGGGTATCTCGCTCTGTCATCTACGACATCGAGGCGGGGCGCCGG
>Ga0182024_10002770_pt1 | contig 43069 bp, 39 predicted proteins | sample P32metaG_FD_120480 | JGI IMG/M metagenome (GOLD analysis project Ga0182024, IMG submission 120480) | Permafrost microbial communities from Stordalen Mire, Sweden - P3-2 metaG (Illumina Assembly) | ecosystem: Environmental > Terrestrial > Soil > Wetlands > Permafrost | place: Sweden: Stordalen... | reverse complement strand
TTTTCCGAACGCGCATGGCCCTCACCCGCGCCGCGATCGAAAGCATCGCGCATCTGGCGCGCCTCGAGCTCAACGAGGCCGAGATACCCGTCTACCAGAGCAGCCTGAGCAGCATCCTCGATTTTGTCGGCGAATTGGAGCGCGCCGCTACGAACGACGTCACACCAATGGCGCATCCACTGGCAGGTCTGTCACAGCGATTGCGCGCGGACGTTGTCACCGAAGAGGATGCGCACCAGCGCTATCAGGAGAATGCGCCGCAGGTCGCAGCGGGGCTCTATCTCGTGCCAAAGGTGATCGAGTGAGTCTCCACAAGCAGACACTCGCCGAGCTTGCCGCGGGTCTGAAGGCGCGCAAATTCTCCAGCGTCGAGTTGACGCAGCTCTTCCTTGCGCGCATCGATGCGCATGCAGGTAGGCTGAATGCCTTCATCACTGTTGCGCACGAATCCGCGCTCGAGCGCGCGCGCGCGGCGGATGCCAAGCTCGCCGCCGGTCGCGCCGGCGCGCTTACCGGGGTGCCGTTCGCGCACAAGGACATCTTTTGTACCGCGGGACTGCGCACCACCTGCGGCTCGCGCATGCTCGATCAGTTCGTCTCGCCCTACGATGCGACCGTCGTCGCAAAGCTCAAGGAGGCAGGCACGGTGTTGCTCGGCAAGACGAACATGGACGAGTTTGCCATGGGCTCCTCGAGTGAGACGAGCTACTACGGCCCCGTCAAAAATCCCTGGGATACGAAGCTCGTGCCAGGCGGTTCCTCCGGCGGCTCGGCCGCTGCGGTCGCCGCGCGTCTGGTGCCGGCCGCGACGGCGACCGACACGGGCGGGTCGATCCGCCAGCCCGCGGCGCTCTGCGGCGTCACGGGTCTGAAGCCAACCTATGGGCGCGTGTCGCGCTACGGCATGATTGCCTTTGCCTCGAGCCTGGATCAGGGCGGCGTCATTGCCGCGAGCGCCGAGGATGCCGCGCTGATGTTGACGGCAATGGCAGGCTTTGATCCGCTCGATTCGACGAGTGTCGACACTGCCGTGCCCGATTACGCAGCGCTTTTGGGGCAGTCGCTTGCGGGTTTGCGCGTGGGTATCGTCAAGGAGTTCTTTGACGCCGGCCTCGATGCCGAGAACGGGCGCCGAGTTGAAGAGGCGCTCGCCCTGTACCGCAAGCTGGGCGCCACCCTCAAAGAAGTGAGTCTGCCCAATCTGCCGCTGTCGGTGCCGACGTACTACGTTGTCGCCCCCGCGGAGTGTTCGTCAAATCTGGCGCGCTATGATGGCGTGCGCTTCGGGCATCGCTGCAGCGAGCCGCGCGATCTGCAGGATCTGTACCGCCGCTCGCGGGGCGAGGGCTTCGGCGCCGAGGTCAAGCGCCGCATCATGACCGGGACCTATGTGCTCTCGGCAGGCTATTACGATGCCTATTATCTGAAGGCGCAGAAAGTGCGGCAATTGATCGCGAAGGACTTCCGCGACGCTTTCGTCGCGGTCGACATGCTGATGGGGCCGACGACCCCCACGCCTGCATTTGCGATCGGCGCGAAAATGAGCGATCCGATTACGATGTACTTGAACGACATCTACACCATTGGCGCCAACCTTGCGGGCCTGCCTGCGATCTCGATCCCCTGCGGGTTCGTGGCGGGCCTGCCTGTGGGCCTGCAATTGGTGGGGCCGCACTTTGCGGAAGGCGCGATTTTGAACGCCGCGCACGCCTATCAGCGCGAGACCGATTGGCACCGGCAAATTCCGCAGGGCTCGGCATGAGCGCCACGGAGTGGGAAACCGTCATCGGGCTTGAGATCCACGCGCAGTTGTCGACGCGCTCGAAGATCTTCTCAGGCTCCGCCAGCAGCTACGGCGCGCAGCCGAATGCGCATGCGAACCTCGTGGATCTGGGCTATCCGGGCGTGCTGCCGGTGTTGAATGGCGAGGCCGTGCGCATGGCGGTAAAGCTCGGCCTTGCGATCGACGCGCGCATCGCGCGCACCTCAGTGTTTGCGCGCAAGAATTATTTCTATCCGGATCTGCCGAAGGGCTACCAGATCAGTCAGTACGAGCTGCCGATCGTCGCGGGCGGCGCGCTTGAGATCGTCCTCGAAGACGGCAGCCGCAAACGCATCGGCATCACGCGCGCGCACCTGGAGGAGGACGCCGGCAAGTCGTTGCATGAGGGCCTGCCCGGCGTCTCCGGCATCGATTTGAATCGCGCCGGCACGCCGCTCATTGAGATCGTCTCCGAACCCGAAATGCGCTCGGCGAAGGAGGCGGTCGCATACATGAAGAAGGTGCACACTCTGGTGCGCTACCTTGAGATCTGTGACGGCAACATGCAGGAGGGATCCTTCCGCTGCGATGCCAACGTGTCGGTACGCAAGTATGGCGCAGAGGCTTTTGGCACGCGCGCGGAAATCAAGAACCTGAATTCTTTCCGCTACGTCGAAAAGGCCATCCTCTACGAGGTTTCCCGCCAGATCGAGGTCCTCGAGTCGGGCGGCAGGGTCGTGCAGGAGACCCGTCTCTATGATGCCGACAAGGGCGAGACGCGATCGATGCGCACCAAGGAGGAGGCCAACGACTATCGCTATTTCCCGGATCCGGATCTCTTGCCGGTCATGCTCGCCGATGAGTTCATCGAGGAGATCGGGCGAGGTTTGCCCGAGCTGCCTGACGAGAAAGCGCGGCGGTTTGCGGGCGACTACGGCCTCTCGCCCTACGATGCCCTCGTACTCACATCGAGCCGGGAGCTCGCGGCGTACTACGAAGAAGTCGTGCGCGAAGTACCGGGCGAGCCCAAGCTTGCGGCGAACTGGGTCATGGGTGAGCTTGCGGCGTCCTTGAACAAGGATGGCCTCGACATTGGAAGAAGTCCGATCTCCTCCGGGCGGCTTGCCGCCTTGTTGCGGCGCATAGCGGATCAGACGATCTCGGGGAAGATCGCGAAGGAAGTCTTCGAGGCCATGTGGGCGAGCGGCAAGGAGGCGGATGCCATCATCGAAGCGCAGGGGCTGCGGCAGATCACCGATACGGCCGCCATCGAGCGCGTCATCGACGAGGTGATGGCAAAGAATCCTGCTCAGCTCGCCGACTATCGGTCGGGCAAGGACAAGCTCTTCGGCTTTTTCGTAGGCCAAGTCATGAAAGCAACCGGCGGCAAAGCCAATCCGGCCGAGCTCAACAGGCTTCTGAAAACGAAGCTCGCCGGCTAAGTCGCCACGGGCTTCGCCCGAAATCCCGACGCCATCGCTTTTTTTCAGTGCAGGATTCTGCTAGGCTAATATTTAAAGATATGTGCAAATATGCAAATTATGACTGAGGCCAGCGATCTTGTGACCTGGCTTCGGGCGGCGGGGGAGCCTACGCGGCTGCGATTGCTTGCCCTTTGCGCCCAGCGTGAATCTAGCGTCTCCGAACTCGCCTTGGCGGTGGGGCAGAGCGGCCCCCGTGTCTCACGACACTTAAAGATCCTGTGCGCCGCGGGCCTCCTGTCCCGCCTGCGCTGCGGGCAATGGGTCCACTACCGGCTGGCGCAGGATCCGGCCGCCGCCCGGTTCCTGCAGGCTCTTGTGGCGGATCTGGATCCTGCCGATCCGCTCTTGGCGCCTGATCGGCGCCGCATGAAAGCTGCCGGGGTCGCCCCGGCGCAGGATCCTAGCGCTCGCTCGCGGCTGGATGAGGCTTTGGGGGCGTTCATTGCGACGAGCGCCGGGGCAGGGCGGCGCGGCAGCGCTCTCGTCGTCGGCGTGCAGCATCATGCGATGCTCGCGAGCGCCATACGTGTGGCGTTGGAGTGCACCGGGATCGCCCACTCGCGTCGCGCGGCCCAAGCCGCGAGTGCTTTCGTCAAACGCGAAGGATTGACCTGCCGCATCCTCTTCACTGAGCCTGCGGATGGGCCCATCGGGGCTGATCTTGCGCGCTCTGGGCCGCAGTACGAGGCAGTGGTGCTCGATCGGCTTGCCCCGCTGGCAGCCCCCCTCTCCGCTTGGCTCGCAGCCGGCCGGCAGGTGCTCGCGAGCGCCGGGCGGCTGTGGCTTTTCGAGCGCGACGAATCGCTGACCGCGCGCCAGGACGGTGCGACGACCCAGCCGCTCGCGCGGTTGCGCCAGCTGCTTGATGAGGCGGGCTTCGCCTGCGAACGCCTGAGCCCGATTCAAGCCGGTCGCGAACATGTCCTGGCGGCGGTGGCCGTGCCTGCATGGGCGGTGCGCGCCGCAAGCGTGGCGTGATCCATGATTAACGTGTCATTCGAATTTTTTCCGCCGAACGATGCGCAGATGGAGGAGACGTTGTGGCGTTCGGTGGAGCGCCTGGCACCGCTTGCGCCACGCTTCGTGTCGGTCACTTACGGCGCCGACGGCTCGACTCGCGAGCGCACGCATAGGCTCATCACGCGCATCCAGCGCGAGACGCCCCTCACCGGCGCGCCGCATTTGACGTGCATCGGTGCTCCGCAGGAGGAGATTCTCGCGATTGCGCGCCAGTATTGGGATGAAGGCATCCGCCACATCGTGGCACTGCGCGGGGACCCGCCGCGTGACGCGGCGCGCTACATGCCGCACCCGCAAGGATTCGCCTATGCAGCGGATCTTGTCGCGGGCCTGAAGCGCGTCGCGAACTTTGATATTTCCGTCGCCGCGTATCCGGAGGTGCACCCGGAAGCGCGCTCCGCGGAGTTTGACCTCGACAATCTGCGCCGCAAGATCGATGCGGGCGCCTCGCGCGCGATCACCCAGTTTTTTTACGACAGCGACGCGTTCCTGCGCTTTCGCGACGCGTGCGCAAGCTCGGGGATTGGCGCGACCATCGTGCCGGGAATTCTGCCGATCACCCGCTTTCCCCAGGTGTGCACCTTTGCCGCGCGCTGCGGCGCGAGCATCCCAGAGTGGTTGAAGGAGCGCTTCGCCGGACTCGATGAGGATGCCGAGACGCGCCGTCTGATCGCCGCTTCCGTGGCTATAGAGCAGGTGCAGATCCTCGTGAGTCATGGCGTGCGCGAGTTTCATTTCTATACGCTGAATCGCGCCGAGCTGACCTATGCGATTTGCCATGCGCTCGGCGTGCGGCGCAGCGGCGATGCGCAGGCGAGCAACGCCGCGACTGCGACCACCGCATGAGCCGCGAGGATTGCCAGGCCGCGCGCGCGCTTGAGACGGCTCCTGACGGCGGGGCATCTGCCGCGCGCGCCAGCGCTGTGCCCTTTGCGATCACACCCGTCGATGAAACCGAGCGGACGCGGCGCGTCGAGCGCTTAAAGTCCCTCCTCGAGCAGCGCATCGTGCTGCTCGATGGCGCGATGGGGACGATGATCCAGGGCCATAAACTCGATGAGGCGGGCTACCGCGGCGAGCGCTTTCGCGACTTCGGCCGCGATCTTAAGGGTAACAACGATCTTCTGACGTTGACCCGCCCGGAGATCATCGCCGACATCCACCGCGCCTACTTCGAGGCGGGTGCGGACATCGTCGAGACCAACACCTTCAATTCGACGGCGATCTCGCAGGCCGACTACGGGATGCAGGCGCTCGTGCCCGAGCTCAACTATCGGGCCGCGCAGCTTGCACGGGCGGTGGCGGACGAGTTCACGCGCAAGGATGGGCGAGCGGCCTTCGTGGCCGGCGCTCTCGGGCCCACGAGCCGCATGGCCTCGCTCTCTCCGGACGTGAACGATCCGGCCTTTCGCAGCGTCAGTTTCGATGAGCTCGTGGCGACCTACGCCGAGGCGGCGCGCGCGCTCGTATTGGGCGGCGCCGATATTCTCATCATCGAGACTGTATTTGACACGCTGAACGCAAAGGCGGCGCTCTATGCCGTGCGCGGCGTGCTCGACGAGCTCGGCCGCGATCTGCCCCTCATCATCTCCGGCACCATCACGGACGCCTCCGGGCGCACGCTCTCGGGGCAGACCACCGAGGCGTTCTGGAATTCGATCCGGCACGCAAAGCCGCTCGCCGTCGGCCTCAATTGTGCGTTGGGCGCGACCCAGCTGCGGCCCTACGTACAGGAGCTCTCCCGCGTGGCTGACACCTATGTCTGCGCCTATCCAAATGCGGGTCTGCCGAATGCCTTCGGCGAATACGACGAGACCCCCGAGGAGACCGCGACCATCCTGAATGAGTTCGCGGGCGCCGGCCTCATCAACATCGTCGGCGGTTGCTGCGGAACGACGCCCGAGCACATCCGCCTGCTGCGTGCCGCGGTACTTGCCCACCCGCGGCGCCCCGTGCCCGTGCTGCCCGTGAAATGCCGGCTGTCGGGCCTCGAGGTGCTCAATATCGGCGAGGAGTCTTTGTTTGTGAACGTCGGCGAGCGCACGAATGTCACCGGCTCCGCCAAGTTCCGCAAGCTCATCGAGGCGGGCGACTACGCAAGCGCACTCGACGTCGCGCGTCAACAGGTCGCCGGCGGCGCCCAGATGATCGACGTCAACATGGACGAGGGCATGCTGGATTCAGAAGCCGCCATGACGCGCTTCCTGCACCTGATCGCCGCCGAACCGGACATCGCTCGGGTGCCGATCATGATCGACTCTTCCAAGTGGACGGTCATCGAGGCGGGCCTCAAATGCGTGCAGGGCAAGCCCATCGTTAATTCCATCAGCCTGAAGGAAGGCGAAGAGGCGTTTCTTCTCCACGCGAGGAAGGTGCGCCGCTACGGCGCGGCCGTCGTCGTCATGGCATTCGATGAGAAGGGCCAGGCGGAGACCGCCGAGCGCAAACTTGCGATCTGCACGCGCGCCTACCGCCTGCTCACCGAAGTGGTCGGCTATCCAGCCGAGGACATCGTCTTCGATCCGAATATATTTGCCATCGCCACGGGCATCGAGGAGCACAACGGCTATGGCGTCGGCTACATCGAGGCGACGCGGCTCATCAAAGAGACTCTGCCGCATGCGCTCGTCAGTGGCGGCGTCAGCAACGTCTCGTTCTCCTTCCGCGGCAACGATTCAGTGCGCGAGGCCATGCATTCCGCATTCCTCTATCACGCGATTCGCGCCGGCATGGACATGGGCATCGTGAACGCCGGGCAGCTCGCGATTTACGAGGATATCGCCGCCGATCTGCGCACCGCGGTCGAGGATGTCATTCTCAATCGGCGCGAGGATGCGACCGAGCGGCTGCTCGAGATCGCCGAGCGCTTCAAGGGCGAGGGCGGCACGAAACGTCAGACCGATCTGGCGTGGCGCAGCCTGCCGGTTGCTGCGCGCCTTTCGCACGCGCTCGTCAAGGGCATCGATGACTACATCACCGAGGACACGGAAGAGGCGCGTTTGGCCGCCGCCGAGCCGCTGCATGTCATCGAAGGCCCGCTGATGGACGGCATGAATGTCGTCGGCGACCTCTTCGGCTCCGGCAAGATGTTTCTGCCGCAAGTCGTGAAGAGCGCGCGCGTCATGAAGCGCGCGGTGGCGCATCTCCTGCCCTTTATCGAGAAGGGGAAAATTGGTACGGCGCGCACCAATGGACGCATGGTGATCGCGACCGTAAAGGGGGACGTGCACGATATCGGCAAGAACATCGTGGGCGTGGTCCTGCAGTGCAATAATTTTGAGGTGATTGACTTAGGCGTCATGGTCCCCTACGACAAGATCCTCGAGACCGCGCGCCGCGAGGAGGTCGACTTCATCGGGCTCTCGGGTCTCATCACCCCGTCGCTTGATGAAATGGTGAACATCTCGCGCGAGATGCAGCGTCAGGGTTTCACGATCCCGCTTCTGATCGGCGGTGCAACGACTTCGCCGACCCATACCTCGGTCAAGATTGCGCCGCACTACAGGTCCCCCGTCGTGTACGTCAAAGATGCCTCGCGCGCAGTCGGCGTGTGCCAGGCGCTCATCACCCAGTCGCAGCGCGAGGCCTTCGTCACGCAGAACGACGCCGATCACGATCGCCGGCGCGAGCAGCACGCCAGCAAGAAGGTGAAAGCGCCTGAACTCACAATCGTCCAGGCGCGCGCCAATCGCCGCCGCATCGATTGGGCGGCGCCCGCGCCGTTCGCGCCGCTGGCTCCCGGCGTGCACTGCTTTGACCACTATCCGTTGACCGATCTCGTCTCGTGCATCGACTGGATGCCGTTCTTCAATGCCTGGGAGTTCTCCGGAAAGTTTCCCGCGGTGCTCACCGATCCGGTGGTCGGGGAGGCGGCGAGCAATCTGTACGCCGACGCGCGGGAAATACTGAAGCGGCTCATCGCCGAGCGCTGGCTGCGGGTGCGCGCGGTGGTCGGCCTTTTCCCCGCGAACGCGGTCGGTGATGACGTCGAGGTGTACACCGATGAGCGGCGCGATACGCTCGCGACGACCTTATGTTTCCTCAGGCAGCAGAAGAGCAAGGCGCCGGGTCAGCCGCACGAGTGCCTCGCCGATTACATTGTGCCTAAGGAGAGCGGAGTTCCCGACTACATTGGCGCATTCGCGGTCACGGCCGGCATCGGCATTGAAGAACATCTCACGCGCTTCGAGCGCGCCCACGACGACTATTCGAGCATTATCCTGAAGGCCCTTGCCGATCGGCTCGCCGAAGCGTGCGCCGAGCGTTTTCATCAGCGGGTGCGCCGCGAGCTTTGGGGTTACGCTGCCGAAGAGGCGCTCACCAACGAACAGCTCGTCCGCGAGGAGTATCGGGGCATCCGTCCGGCGCCGGGGTATCCGGCCTGCCCGGATCACACCGAGAAGGCGAAGCTTTGGAGCCTTCTCGACGTCGACAACAATGCCGGCATCCGCCTCACGGAATCCTTCGCGATGTATCCCACCGCCGCCGTCAGCGGCTGGTATTTCGCGCATCCGCAGGCGCACTACTTTGGCGTCGGCAAGATCGATCGTGATCAGGTGGCCGACTATGCGAAGCGTACCGGCATGACGCTTGCGGAGGCCGAGCGCTGGCTCGCGCCGAATCTGGGATATGAGCCCGCGCCGTGAGGCGTTGCATTGCCTGGCTCTTCGCTCTGTCCATGGGCGCAACTTCGTTTGCCGCGAACGCCCCCGATCTGCTCGCGCATGGTCGCTTCAGCCAGGTCGCCGTCTATCGCCCGGCGCGTGAGGTCAAGCAGTTCGTCCTGTTGCTTTCCGGGTCAAGCGGTGACAACGCAAATCCGATCGAAGTGGCTCTCGCTCAGGAGCTTGCGCATGAGGGGGCCATGGTCGCAAGCATCAATACAGCTGAGCTTTTGGCGAGTCTCGAGCGAGATCCGGCGAGCTGCACATCTCCCGACGGGGATCTTGAGAATTTAAGCCGCTATGTGCAGGCCTATTATCGCCTGCCGACCTACATCACGCCGATCCTCGTCGGCTACTCCGCAGGGGGCACGCTTGCGTACGCCATGATCGCCCAAGCGCCTGCGGATCTCTTTGCAGGTGCGGTTTCGCTTAGGTTCTGCCGTGATCTGCCGCTCAAGCGTCCGCTCTGCCCCGGCAACGAGCTCAAGGCGACCCCGCGCGCCGACGGGCAAGGCGTTGAGCTTGCGCCCGCGACCCACGTGCAGGTGCCGTGGATCACGGTGCAGATCGAGGGCGACGGCGCCTGTACCGCGCCGCTCACGCCGCAGTTTGTGGCGGCGGTGCCGCACGCCGAGGAGATCTCATTGCCCGCGCTCGCGCATGCGTGGCCGACGATCGCAAGCTGGCTGCCGCAGCTGACCACGGCCTATCAAAGAGTCGCGGCACAGCGCATTCCGGAGCCCCCGCCACCCCCGAGCCTCGCCGACCTGCCCATTATTGAAGAGAGCGCAAGTGGCACGGGCGAGCTGTTCGCGGTTTTCCTCTCTGGCGACGGCGGCTGGGCCGGCATCGACCAGAATATCGCCGCGTCTCTCATGGCGCGCGGGATCTCGGTGGCGGGCGTGGACTCGCTGCGCTATTTCTGGACGGCGCGTACGCCGCAGGGCCTCGCGGGCGATCTCGATCGCATCCTGCGCTACTACGCCTACCACTGGAGGAAGAAAAGAGCGCTGCTCATCGGCTATTCGCAAGGTGCGGACGTGCTGCCCTTTGCCATCAATCGCCTGCCCGCCGCCACGCGCCGGCGCGTCGTGCTGGCCGCGATGCTGGGGCCCGATGAGCGCGCGGACTTCGAGTTTCATCTGTCCAATTGGGTGATGAACGGTGCGGCGGGTCTCCTCGTGCATCCGGAGGTTCAGAGGCTCGCCATACCTTTAGCGCTTTGCATCTATGGCGATGACGATGCGGAGAGTTTGTGTCCGCATCTGCAGGACGTGAGTCGCATCAAGAGCGTGAAGCTTGCGGGCGGGCATCACTTCAACGGCGACTATGACGCGGTGGCTCAGGCCGTTGTTGAGGCGGCGGCGATCCGCGCGCGACCAAACTAAGATAGTCCTCGCCCTCAAGCGTGCGCATCTGTCCCAGGATCCAATCGCGCCGCTCGGCGACATAGCGCGAGGGCCGATCGGCATGCAGACGTTCCGGGTTCGGCAGTACTGCGGCCAGGAGGGCCGCTTCGCTGGGGCTGAGGCGCGCGGCGGAGACGTGAAAAAACTCCTGCGCCGCCGCCTCGACGCCATAGATGCCGGGTCCGAACTGCACGATGTTGAGATAGGTCTCGAGGATGCTCTCCTTCGGCCACAGCGCCTCGAGCAGTACCGTGAACCATGCCTCAAGAGCCTTGCGCAAGTAGCTCTTGCCCGGCCATAGAAAGAGATTTTTCGCCAGTTGCTGCGAAATCGTGCTGGCGCCCCGCAGCCGCCCACCCTCTTCATTGTTGACCTCTGCGGCGCGGATCGATTTCACATCGAAGCCGTGGTGAAACGGAAACTGCTGGTCTTCCGATGCCATGACGGCGAGCGCTGCGCTCGGCGCGATGTGCCGATAGTCGACCCACTCGTAGCGCGTCCGGTAGCGCATGTCATGGGCGGCGCGCGCCTCGAGGCGCGCGCGCAGCATGAAGGCGCTCGTATCGGGGTGAAATACGCGCAGCAGCACCACGGGCAGCGCCGTCAGCACGATCGCCGTCAGGAACGCGACGGTGATCCACTTGAAGAGGCGGCTCCCCCTACGCGGCATCGACCCTTCGCGCGGAAACGATGGTCACATCCTCGAGCGGCGCGTCCTGATACTGCTTGCGCGTGCCGGTGCGCACGGCCGCGATCGCATCGACGACGTCGAGGCCTTCACTGACGCGGCCGAATACGGCGTAGCCGTATTGCGCCTTCGAATGATCGAGGAAGGCATTGTCGGAGAGATTCACGAAGAACTGCGACGTTGCGCTATTGACCTCGTTGGTGCGCGCCATCGAGAGCGTGCCGCGCTCGTTTTTCAGGCGGTTGGTCGCCTCGTTCGCGATCGGAGCCCGCGTCTTCTTGGGCTGAAAGTCCGTGGTGAGTCCGCCGCCTTGGATGACAAACCCGGGAACGATGCGGTGAAAGATCGTGCCGTCGAAGTGTTCGTCATCGACATACTTGAGAAAATTCTCAACCGATATCGGCGCCTCTTTGTCGAAAAGCTCTACCGTGAAGTCGCCGTGTGTGGTGTGAAAGCGGATCATTTGTGCCTCAAAGTTCCTGTGGTAAGGGTTCGCCCCATTGGGCTTCGGTCATGCGCTCGTGCCCGGCAAGATCGCGTTGCGAGCGTACGTGACGAAAGCCGCGCACGACAAGTTCGCGCGCGACCTCGGCCGCCTGCGTCGTGCCGTGCTCCAGGAGGAGCCAGCCGCCGCGCGCCAGATGCGCGGGAGCATGCCGAATGATGCGGCGCAGATCGGCAAATGCGTCTACTCCCGGCGTCAATGCAACGCGCGGCTCGTAGGAGAGCGGCGCCTGCAGGAGCACCGGATCGTCCTCAGCGACATAGGGCGGATTGGAGACGATGAGATCGAAACTGCGTTGCGCGAGTGGCTCGAACCAGGAGCCGTGCAGAAACTCGACCTGCGGCGCGCCAAGCGCCAGCGCGTTCGTGCGCGCAAGCGCAAGCGCGGCCTCGCTGACATCGGTCGCTGTGATCTGCCACCGCGGCCGCTCGTGGGCGAGCGCTAGAGCGATGGCGCCCGCGCCGGTACCCAGATCGAGCGTGCGCAGCGCCGTCGTCGCGCCGAGCTTCAATGCCCGTTCAATGAGGAGCTCGGTCTCCGGCCGCGGCACGAGCACGGCCGTGCTGACCGCCAGGCGCAGCGACCAGAACTCCTTCGACCCCACGATATAGGCGACGGGCTCCCCGGTCGCACGCCGGTCGATGAGGCGCTGATAGGCTGCGCGCTCCGCGTCGCTTCGCTCCTCATCCGCATGCGACTGCAGGCGCGCGCGCCGGGCGCCGAGCGCATGGGCGAGCAGCACCTCGGCATCCAGCTCCGGCGTGTCGGACACGCCCGCCAGCGCACTCGGCGCAGCAAGAAGAAGCTGACGGGTCGTGAGATTCGTCGTCATAGACCGTAATATTCTCCCATGTCGAAGCGCTTGTATCCGCCCGTGCACCCGCAATCGGTCGGCGAGGTGCTCGATACCGCGTTTCACATTTTTGCGGCATCGCTCCTTAAGACTCTTCCGTACGGCATCCTGCTGATCCTCGCCGGGCAGCTGGCGAATATCTACAACCTCGCGACCGGCCGCCCGCTGAGATCTCATCCCCCTGATGCGCCATCGGTACTTGCGTCTGTGGTGAGCTTCATCGCAGTGGCCACGATCTGGGCTGCCATGATTCTGCGTCAGCGCGCCATCGCGCAGGCAGAGCCGAGCTCCATGCGTGGGGAGCTCGCGCGTGCGCTGCGCATCCTGCCGCAGATCTTGGCGCAGTTTATTTTAACCTTCGCGGCACTTGCCGTTGGTTTCGTCCTCCTGGTCTTGCCGGGCGTGTATCTCCTCGTCGCGCTTTCCATGGCGCTGCCGGCGCTGGTGCTCGAACATAGGGGCCCGATCGAAGCCATGAAATTCAGCGTGCATCTAATGCGCGGCCATTGGTGGCGAACGTTTGGCATTTTTACGATCACCCTGGTCATTATGATCGTGTTTTACTTTCTGGCCGCTGTCCTTGTGGTGGTCGCCGTGCAATTTATTCGTGGCGCGGATGTCGCGCTCACGACCGCAGCGGCGACGGTCCTCATCATCGCTCTGGGCGCCTTCAGTGCCCCGTATGGCACAGCGACGGCGCTGGCCGTGTTTGGCGACTTGCAGGTGCGGGATGCGGCGGCCGCAGACGGCCACGCGGAGAATTAGCGGCTATGCAAAGGCGCTGGGCGACGATGCTCCTCTTCACGCTGGTGGCCGGAGCCGCAGTACCGGCCGAGGCCGCGGCGGATGCACTCGGTGCCATCGATGCCTGCATCGGGCGGCTCGACGTTGACACTGACATAGGCTTCGAACGCATCGCGGCGCGCTGCCCTGAGATGGCGCCCCGTCTGCAGGCGAGCGATTGGGCCGCGTGGATGCCGATAGGATGGAAGGACGACTATAACAATCTGTCGGCGCGCAGTCTGGTGGCATTGCGCATGGTCGTGGCGCGTGAGCTTCTCCTGCGCACCAGTGCGCGCACGCCGCAGGTGGCGCTCGTGCGGCCGATCCTCGCGGACCTTGCCGCTCGCAATCCACAGCCGCGCGGATGGTGGGAGCGAATGCGCAGCTGGTTGCGGGCGCTCTTCGCGCCGGAACCGAAGAGCCGCGCAAACGGGTACGAGCGGCTCATCGGCCGCGTTAGTCTCCCCGAAGCGTTGCTCGCGTTTGTGGCGTACGCGACCTTCGCTCTCGTCGTCATTCTCGCCGGTTACATTGTCGTCAATGAGTGGCGCGCTTCCGGGCCGCAACGCCGCCGTACGGGAACTAGAGGCGCGAAGAGGCAAGCTCATCCGCAGCCCATGCGGCTATTGAGCTGGCACGACGTTGAGCGCGCAGCGCCCAACGAGCGGCCGCGCGTGCTGCTTGAGCTCATTGCCGCGCGACTCACCGCTGCGCGGCGTCTGCCTGCATCCGGTGCGCTCACGGTGCGCGAGCTCACGCGGGCCGCCGAGCTATCCGACGCGGCGGACCGCGAACGGCTCGATGAGCTTGCATTCACCTCCGAACGGCTGTGTTTTTCGGTTGAGGCGCCGACCCCCGCAGGCATTGCGCAGGCGCTGCAGCGCGGTCGCGAGCTCTTTGAACGTCTGGGCGAATCGGTCGCGGAGCGCAGCTAGCGTGAAGGACCGTCTCGTGACTCTGGCGTGCGCGCTCGGCGCTTTGGCGCTTTTTATCATGCTGTTCTTCGAGCCGGAGCGCGGTCTTGGTCCGCGGAGGGCTGTTCCCCGCCCGACCACCGAGGAAACCCGTGGCAACGGATATCACGCCGCCTACGCCTGGCTCGCGGCGTCGCATCTGCGTACCGTGTCGCAGCGTGAGCGCTTCGATGCGCTCCTCGCTCGGGGCGAGCTTGCACCTACGGGTAATGTACTCGTGGTGACGCTGCCGGGGACGGAGGTCCTAAAGATCACAGAAACGCGGCGGCTGCAGAAGTGGATCCGCACCGGCAATACACTCCTCGTATTGGCGGCCCTGGCGGACGCTCCGGATTGGGCCACCGTGATGGGCGGAGTCAGCGCCGGGGATTTGAAAGTGCTCTCAGGACTTGATTTCAACACGGGAGATGCAAGCGGGCATCGCACGCTTCGGGCGGCAACTGTGCTGCCGAACCGGCCGCACAGCTATTTTGCGGGGGTTCGGGGCGCGCTCGCGGCGTCCCCTCATGCAGAAGAAGAGTGGACGGCACGCCTTCCCTACGAGAGCTTCATGCTGGCGCTTGCGCACGAGCGCGATACCGGTAAAGCGGTGCTTTGGACGCGCCTCGTAGGCGATGGCCGGATTGTCGTGTGCGGCTTGGGTTCGCTCTTCACGGACAACGCGCTCGGACTTGGCGACAACGCGCAGCTCCTTGCCAATATCATCGGCGCCAACCTCGCACCCTCCGGCGCCGTGGTCTTTGATGATTATCATCAAGGCTTAAGCGCCGCGTACGATCCGGAGAAGTTCTACAGCGATCCGCGCCTGTATCTGACGTGCTTAGTGTTGCTCGCACTGTGGTTCGTTTGGGTGCTCGGCGCGACGCGCTTGCGCATCCCCGTTGCGAGAATCGCGGCGCCGCGCGAGGCTGATCTGGTGCGTGCGAACGGCGCTTTTCTCGCGCGGGTTCTGCCGCGCGATGCCGCGGCGCGCCGCCTGTTTGAGGATTTCTTCCGCCGCGTGACGCTGCGCATGCCGCAGCGTACTTCCGTGGTGGGGCCGTGGGAGTATCTGCACGCGTCGGCGCATATCAGCGCATCCGAGCTTGCGCAGCTGCGACACTGGCATACTCAGGCCTTCGCCGGCGCGCGCGTGCCGCTCGTGCGTCTCTACAATCTCATCCGGCGCATCGACAGGCAGATCGCATGAGCTCGCACATCCAGCAACTCGACACGGAACTTGCCCGCGAGCTCGGCCGCGTCGTCGTCGGCGCGGATTCCGCGATACGCGCCCTCGTCATCGCACTCATCGCGCGCGGTCACGTGCTCGTGCAAGGAGTGCCGGGCTTGGGCAAGACGCTGCTCGCGAAGTCTCTGGCCCATGCCCTGGGCGGCGAATTCAAACGCATTCAGGGGACGCCGGACCTCATGCCGAGCGACATCATCGGGGTGCATGTCTTCGACGAACGCGAACGTAGTTTCATCTTTCGTCCCGGGCCGCTTTTTGCCGACGTCGTGCTGGTCGATGAGATCAATCGCGCGGGTCCGAAGACTCAGGCCGCACTCCTTGAGGCGATGGAGGAGCGGCAGGTGAGCGTCGAGCGCTCGGTATTTGCTCTGCCCGGCGACTTCATGGTGCTCGCGACGCAAAATCCGCGCGAGTTCGAGGGAACCTATCCGCTGCCCGAATCGCAGCTCGACCGCTTCATGCTGCGCATCGACGTGGATTATCCCGAGCGCCTGGCGGAGATCGAGGTTCTGGAGCGCTACGGCGGCGGCGAGCTGCCCGCGCCGCTCATCGCCGGGCTTGCTCGCCTGGATCGAGCGCTCCTTGATGCGGCGCGCACGCAAGTTGCGCAGATCCACGTCGCCGCGGCGCTGTATAGCTATGTGCTCGACCTCGCCCGTGCCTCGCGCGAGCACGGCCGATTGTTGCTCGGCCTTTCAACGCGCGGGGCGCTCGCGCTTCTGCGCTCTGCGCGGATCGCCGCCGGTCTGCGCGGCGGTGAGTTCGCAACTCCGGACGACGTCAAGGCTGTTGCCGTCCAGGTCATGGCTCACCGGCTGGTCTTGAGTCCGGATGCCGTGCTCGAGGGGCAAAGCGACGTCGACATCGTGCGCGGCCTGCTCGCCGACACTCCGGTGCCGCGCTGACCGATCATGCATTTCTCGGAACGGGCATACGCGCTTCTCGTAGCCACGGCAATTTTGGCCATCGCAGGCCTGTGGTCTGACGAGCCCGCGTTGGCGCTCCTGTGGCGCTGGCCGGCGGCCTTGCTCCTTTTCGGCGTTGCCTGCGAAGGCTTCCTGATCCGGCGCGTGGCCTTGAGCGGTGACGTCGAGACCGCCGCGCGCGCCGCGCTCGGCTGTGAGCAGAGCGCCGCATTCGCATTTCGCAACGCCTCAAGCCGATCCCTGCAGATTGAATTTGCGCCGGTCACGCCCGTCGGGTTCGAGTCGCTCACCGCAACGCGCTTCGTGACCGTGCCGGGCAGGGGCGGCGCTCGTGATCCGTTCACGCTCTTGCCGGTGCGCTTAGGGCCACAGCGCTGGCCGCCGTTGCCGGTTCGCTGTTTGGGCGCGGCCGCACTTGCCTGGTGGCCGCGCGAGCTCCCCATAGCGCGGGTCATCAACGTTGCTCCCGAGTCCATGAAGCTCGCACGCGCGCGACCGCGCGGTCAGCGCACGGGGCTGCGGTCACGACGCGCTTTGGGAGCGGGCTCGGAGCTCTATCAATTGCGCGCCTATACGCGGGGCGATCCGCTCGCGCGTATCGACTGGAAGGCGACGGCTCGCAGCGGCGCGCTCGTGACGCGCGAGTTCAATGAGGACCAGCATCTGGATATTCTCATTGCACTCGATGCAGGGCGCTTCAGTCGCGTGCGCGCGGGACTCCTGGATCGTCTGGGCTTGTATGCCAACATCGCCGCACGCTTTGCGCAGATTGCAACCCCAAACGATGATCGCGTGGGGCTCGTCGTCTTTGCCGACCGACCGCTCGCCGTGTGCGCACCGGAACGTGGCCTGCGCGCGATTGCGCGCCTGCACAGCACCCTTGCGCGCTTGGATGTCCAAGCGGCCGAGTCGGATCCGGTGAGCGCCGCGCTCACCATCCGCGCGCTCTTGAAGCATCGCAGTCTCATCATTGTGCTTACGGATCTGGATGATACGGCGGCGGGCGAGCCGCTCGCGCGGGCGGTGCGGCTCCTCTGCCCACCGCATCTGGTCGTCGTCGCAGGCGTGCAAAGCTCCGAAATTCACGAGCTTGCACGGCGGCAGGCGCACGGCTGGCGCGACCCTTGGGTCGCGCTCGCTGCGCGCGAGCATGAGAGGCGCGGCGAAGCGCGGCGTGTGCAATTGCGGCGGCTCGGCACGCCGGTCATCGCAACCCCGGAAGATGCGCTCGAGGAGGCCGTATTCGCCGAGTACGAACGGCTGCGGCGCAGGCGGCGCGTTTGAAGCTAGGCGGGGACGGCCTGAGTGCGGCTCCTACCAAAGAGCCATCCGCGCAGGAGCGCGACCATGAAGAGCCAATAACCGACGCCAATAAAGATGCGCGTCCAGAGCGCAAAGCGCGGATCAGGCGAAACGTAGCCCTCGATCAATCCGGTGCCGACGAGCAGGAGCGCACAGGCGAGGAGCAATTTGGCCGAGCGTAGCGCCGCATGGCGGAAAGCATCCGCGCGCCGCGGCGTGTCCGGTCGGATGAGAGCCTCGCCCACCGCCGCGCCGGCGGCGCCCGAGAGGCACATGACTGAGATCTCAACGCAGCCGTGCGCCACGATGAATCCGAAGAGCTCTCCCTCGAGCCCGTGCTGCGCAGTAAATGCGAATACCGCTCCCAGCATGAGCCCGTTCAACCCCACGATGTAGAAGGTCCCGAGGCCAAAAAGAAAACCGGCGCAATAGGCAAAGATGCTGACGACGATATTGTTCGTCAGGATCTGCAGCGACAGGACGGAGGAGGGCACGACATTCAGCAGGCTGTGCGTCCACAATTCGCCGCGCTCGACCGTCGCGATCAATTCCGGGGATGCAAAGAGGCGAATGAGCGCAGGATAAGTGTGCACCATCCAGCCGCCGGCAAAGACCGACAGCACGAAGAGGAGCGTGACCCACACGATGTACGGGCGCAGCCAGCGCACCACATCCGGCAGCTGATCGCGAAACAGATTGAGGAGTGCATCACCCGGATGCCATGCGCCGTGGTACAGCGTCGCGTGTGCGCGCGCATAGGCACCTTCCAGATACTGATGCGCGGCGCTTTCGGGGGCGGCGCGCCGCGTGCGGGCAAGATCGTGGGCGAGGAGGCCGTAGTCTTCGATCATTTGGTGCGCATCCGCCGCGGTGAGCGCGCGGCCGCGCTCGAGGCGGCGTGCGCGCTCCGCCGCCGCCGTCCACAGCCTCAGCCGGTCGTGCCGGCGCGCGGGCGAGCGCGCGTCGCGGTGATCGTAGACCAGCAACGTGCCCGCGGCTAAGTCCCCGATGCGCACGTGGTCGGCTCTGATCATCGACGTTACGAGACCCACGCCGTAGACGACCGGCAGACTGTCAATGACCCGGAATACATTGCGCACCAGCAGTGCGCCGACGTTCGGGGTTGCGCCATCGCGCGCGACGATGCGCAGAGCCGCCAGGCGCTTGCCGGGCGTGCGGCCGCTCGTCAGGACTTCGAGGACGACGTGATAGAGGAGAAAGATCGCGAGTGGCGGGCCGACCACCAGCGCGAACCACACGCCGTCCGGTTCGAGCGGGCGCGCGATGCTCAAGTGGTGGTTATAGAGCGCCGCCGCCACGACGTACCAGGCGATGGCGAGGATCGTGCGGAAGCTTAGGTCGAGGACGAAAGCAAAGGCTCGAGCGCCGGGGCCTGCAACCGCCAGCGCAACATCCACTCCGGTCACGCTGTCGGCGAAGAAGCTCATTCCGCTGCCGCGAGTTCTTCTGCCTGGTGCTCGCGCTGCAGAGCGTCGAGGAGTTCATCGAGCGCGCCGTTCATGATGTCGGAGAGCTTGTAGAGCGTGAGATTGATGCGATGATCCGTGACGCGGCCCTGCGGAAAGTTATAGGTCCTGATGCGCTCGGAGCGGTCGCCGCTGCCGACTTGCAGGCGACGGGATTGCGCGCGTGCGGTGTCCTGCTTCGTCTGTTCTGCGGCTAGGAGCCGTGCCTTCAAGAGCGCCATGGCGCGCGAGCGGTTCTTGTGCTGCGAGCGCTCGTCCTGACACTCGACGACGATGCCGCTCGGCACATGGGTGATGCGCACGGCGGAGTCGGTCTTATTGACATGTTGGCCGCCGGCGCCCGAGGCCCGGTAGGTGTCCACACGCAGATCCGCCGGATTGATGTCGATATCCTCGACTTCCTCAAGCTCCGGAAGGATCGCAACGGTGCAGGCGGAGGTGTGGATCCGACCCTGCGCTTCGGTGGCCGGGACGCGCTGGACGCGATGCGTGCCCGACTCAAACTTGAAGCGCGCAAACGTCCCGCGGCCGGCAATGCGGCTGATGATCTCCTTGTAGCCGCCGTGCTCTCCGGGGCTTTCGCTTACGATCTCCACTGTGAATCCCTTGGATTCGGCGTAGCGCGCGTACATGCGCAACAGATCCCCCGCAAAGAGCGCCGCCTCGTCGCCCCCGGTCCCGGCGCGCACCTCGAGGAATATGTTGTGGTCGTCGCGCGGATCGGCGGGGATGAGCATCTGCAGGAGCGTCGGCTCGGCGGCCTCGAGCCCCTTCTGGGCGGTCACGACTTCCTCCGCTGCCAGCGTGCGCATGGAGGGGTCCGAATCCGTCAGGAGCGCCTCGGCCGCCGTCATTGCGCGCTCGAGGTCCTGGAAGCGGCCGTAGCGTTCAGCCATCGGCTGCAGCCGCGCATATTCCATAGATAGGTCCCGGAATTGCTGCGAGCCCCCGGCTATTTCGGGCGCGGCGAGCAGCCGCCCGACCTCCTCGAAGCGATCGGTCATCCTTTCGATGCGTTGGCGGATCGAGTCCTTCATACCTATCGAGCTGCGGTTCACGCGATGCGCGGCATGGCCAGACACTTTATAGTGAGTTCCATGAGTCGGCATGGGATCAGCGTCGTGGGGACGGTTGCGGCCGTGGCGGTCATCGTGACGGCGGGCTGCTCGGCGGCGCGCACCACCCAAACCGCCCCCGAGCAAGGCCGAGATCCGAGTACGCTCACGCTCTTGGCGGAGCTCGCCCTCGAGCGCGGTGACTGCAGGCTCGCCGCCGAGGACTACGCCGCGGCGGCTCTGCAAAGTGCAGTCGCCGTCGCGCGTCGTGCAAGCGAGGTTGGCCTTGCCTGCGAGAATCTTCCGGCCGCCTGGCAATCGGTGCAGCGGTGGCGGGCATTGGCGCCGACGGACGCCGACGCAGCCACCACCTACGCCGCCATTGCGGTGAAGCTTTACAAGATCCCGGCGGCAGTCGCGGCGGCGCACGCCGTCATACAGGCGGCCGGCGCGAACGCAAACGAGCGCATCGGCCAGCTCGCGACCGCTCTCCTTGAAGAGGCCGAGGCGCCGGCGGTGCTCGCCGTCATGAGCGCTGCGGTCGGAGCGAAGCCCTCCCCTGAAACTCTGACACTCCTGGCACAACTGGCGCTTGAGGCTTACGACCCTGAGCGAGCTCAGCGTTATGCCCAACAGGCGTTCGAGCTCGAACCGAGCCTGATTGCGGCGAAGCAGATTCTTGCGCGCGTTTACGTCATGCAGTCCGACGCGTCCCAGGCCATCGCCACCGCACGCGAGGTGATGGCCAGCGATCCGAAAAACTATACCTTTGAGCTCGCCGAGATTCTTATTGCACTCGACCGGCGGGAAGAGGCCCGCCAGGAACTCGAACGGCTGCGGGCGGCGGGAGCCGCCTCCGCTGAAGTCGATCAGCGCTTGGCGTTGCTTGCCTTCCAGGAAGGCGACCTGCCCGAGGCACAGCGTCGCTTCGCCGATCTGGCTTCGCGCGGCGAGGTCGGCGAAGGCGTCATCCTTTATTTGGCCGACATTGCAGCGCGCGACGGAGATTCTGCGGCGGCGCTCGCCGGCTATCGGCAACTTGAGAATTCGTCTCTGGCGCTCACGGCGCGCACACGCGCGGCGGCCATCCTGCTGCCGGACAACCGCGCCGCCGCGTTTGCGCTCCTCGACGAGTACGCGGTGGCGCATCCTGAGGAGAGCTTTGAGCTCACGCTGACCAAGGTCCATCTGCTCGCCGATCACGACGAGACCGATGCCGGGCTAGCGCTGCTCCAAGCTGCGCTCGAACGGCATCCGAAGCATCCGGCGCTCGAATACGAACGCGCGGTGCTGCTCGAACGCGCCGGCAACGAGCATGAGTCGGTCGCAACGCTCGATCGCCTGATCAGCGAGCGGCCCGACGACCCGACTCTGTTGAACGCGCTTGGCTACACGCTTGCGGACCATGCCGAGGAGCTGTCGCGCGCCGAGAAGCTGATTCGACGCGCCCTCGTTTTTTCGCCGGATAATCCGGCCGTCCTCGATAGCTTGGGCTGGGTTCGCTTCAAACGCGGCGATGCCCGCGGCGCCGCGCCGATCCTCGCTCACGCCTATGCACTGGGGCAGGACTCGGACATCGCCGCGCATTTGGGTGAAGCGCTCTGGCAGAGCGGTGATGAGACCCAGGCGCGCAACGTGTGGGCTAGGGCACTGGCGCGTGATCCAGCCTCACCGCTCGTTAAAAGCACGATGGCGCGGCTCCTGCCGGCTGCGAAATCATGACCCGCGCGGCGCTCGTCGCGATGTTCGCTCTCGCGACCCTCATCAGCGGATGTCGAACGCTGCCGGGGCCGCCCGCGGCTTCCGAATCCTGGGAGGCGCGACGCTCGGCACTGCAGGGTCGTGAGCATTTTCAGATTAAGGGTAGGGTCGCGGTCGCGGCGGGTCAGGACGGTTTCACGGCGAGCCTGCACTGGGCACAGAACGGTGCGCAGTCGACGCTTGCCCTCGACGGCCCGCTCGGCGTCGGCGGCATGCACGTGACGAGTGACGGCGCCACGTTAAGTCTGGTGAATGCGCGTGGCGAACGGCTAGACAGCGAGGCGGCGCGCGCCGAGCTTAAGACGCGCCTCGGCTTCGATGCGCCGCTCGCGAGCCTGCGTTTCTGGATCCTTGGCGTTCCCGATCCGTCCGCCCCCGCGGTGGAAGTCGTCGACGTCGAACGACGCCTCACGAGTCTGCAGCAGAACGACTGGCAGATTGACTACGCCGACTATGTTGTCGTGAAGGGCGAATGGCTTCCCGGGCGGATGACTCTGCATCGCGCGGACGTGCGCGTGCGTCTCATCGTCGACCACTGGGACTCGTGAGCTCTTCAATTTCGGGCACCCATTCGGCGCCGCTCGAGACCCTCTGGCCTGCGCCCGCGAAGCTCAATCTCTTCCTGCACGTGACGGCCCGCCGGAGAGACGGCTACCACGACCTGCAAACACTCTTTCAGCTCATCGACCTGTGCGACAGCATTGGCGTCGCACCGCGGCGGGACGGACAGATCGAGCGCGTCGCAGGCCCTGCGGGCGTCGCGCCCGAAGATGACCTTATGGTGCGCGCCGCGCGCGCGCTCAAGCTCGCAAGCGGCACCTCCTTGGGCGCATCCCTGCGCCTCGTCAAGCGCATTCCGATCGGGGGCGGACTGGGAGGAGGCAGTTCTGACGCCGCGACGACACTCCTGGTGTTAAATCGTCTCTGGGGGTGTGATCTTCCCCTGACAAAGCTTGCCGAACTCGGCGCGGCGCTGGGCGCGGATGTGCCCGTTTTCCTTCACGGTTCATCGGCTTGGGCCGAAGGGCGGGGCGAGGAGCTGACGCCGCTGGAGCTCCCGGAGCGATGGTATGTCGTCATTCGCCCGGGGGTCTCCGTCGGCACCGCCGAAGTATTCCAGGCCCCTGAATTGACACGAAATTCCCCGCTCATCACAATACGCGGCTTTTTCGAATCGGGCGGCCACAACGATTGCGAGCCGGTGGTGAGCGCGCGCTACCCGGAAGTTCGCGCGGCGATAGAGTGGCTCTCGCAATCGGCGCCCGCGCATCTGACGGGGACGGGATCTTGCATCTTTGCAGCATTCACGAGCGCGACAGCCGCCGAGAATGTTGTGGCGCGGGTGCCGGATCGCTGGACGGGATTCGTCGCACGGGGGTTGAATACCTCTCCCGTGCATGAGCGACTTTGCTGGGGTGTCGCCAAGTGGTAAGGCAGCGGGTTTTGATCCCGCCATACGGAGGTTCGAATCCTTCCACCCCAGCCATTTGAAGTTAGGCGCGCTGCGCGCCATCGGAGAGATGAGGCGGTGACAACGAGCGACACACTCGCGATCTTCGCGGGCAATGCCAACCCGGGCTTGGCGCACGACATCGCTCGTTATTTGACGACGCCGTTGGGGCGCGCCTATGTCGGTCGCTTCAGCGACGGCGAGGTAAACATCGAGCTCATGGAGAATGTGCGCGAGCGCGACGTCTTCATTGTGCAGCCGACCTGCCCGCCCGCCAACGACAGTCTGATGGAGCTTCTCGTCATGGTGGATGCCTGCCGGCGCGCTTCCGCCGCGCGCATCACCGCGGTCGTGCCCTACTTTGGCTACGGGCGGCAGGATCGCCGGCCACGGGCCACGCGTTCGGCGATCACGGCAAAGCTCGTCGCGAACATGATATCGAGCGCCGGCGTCAATCGGCTGCTGACAATCGATCTGCATGCCGATCAGATTCAGGGGTTCTTCGACATCCCGGTCGACAATGTTTACGCCTCCCCGGTGCTCCTGGGCGATGCGTGGAAGCAGGGCTATCAGAACGTCGTCATCGTATCCCCGGACGTCGGCGGTGTCGTGCGTGCGCGCGCCTTTGCCAAGCGTCTTGATGATGCTGAGCTTGCCATCATCGACAAGCGGCGCACGCGGCCGAACGAGTCGAAGGTCATGAACATCATCGGTGAGGTAACCGGCAAGACCTGCGTGCTGATCGATGACATGGTCGACACCGCCGGCACCTTGTGCCGCGCGGCACAGGCATTGAAGGATGAGGGCGCAACCAAGGTCATCGCCTATATTACGCACCCGGTGCTCTCGGGCGGGGCGGTCGCGAGGATCGTCGAGTCGGCGCTCGATGAGCTGGTCGTTACGGATACTATCCCGCTGTCGGAGCCTGCCAAGCGTTGCGGGCGCATCCGCCAGCTTTCCGTTGCGGCGCTCCTCGCTGAAACGATCAGGCGCATTCGCGATGAAGAATCGGTGAGCTCACTGTACGTGGACTGATTTTGAGGTGGCGCTGCCTTGGTCGCGGGGCGGTGTCTTGTTTGTAACTGGTGTTGGAGAAAATCATGCGTGTTTCATTTACCTTCGGTGCGGACCCCCGCGAGATGCAAGGCAAAGGTGCGAGCCGCCGCCTGCGTCACACGGGCAAGGTTCCGGCCATTCTCTACGGCGGCCCGTTGGGCCCCCAGGCTATCGTTCTCGATCAACAGAATCTGTTGACGATGATCGAAAGCGAAAAATTCTACTCCTCGATCGTGCGCATCAATGTTGGCGGGCAAACCCAGGAAGCCATCATCAAAGACGTGCAGATGCATCCCGCGCGGCATGCCGTCGTGCACGTCGATCTGCAGCGCGTGGTTGAGAACGAGAAGATCCGTCTGCGCCTGCCCATTCATTTCAAGGGCGACGCGGCATCCCCCGGGGTCAAATCGCAGGGCGGCATCGTTTCGCACATGCGCGCGGATGTGGAAGTGACCTGTTTGCCTAAGGACTTGCCGGAGTTTCTGGAAATCGATCTGTCCAGCATGAACCTCAACGACACACTCTTTCTGTCCGACATCCCTCTGCCCGAGGGCGTCCTCATTCCCGAGCTCGGACATGGACGCAATGCTCCCGTCGTCTCGATCCATAGCCCGCGTGCAGCAGAGCCCGAGCCCGTTGCTGTGGAAGCGGCCGCCGCTGCCACTGCAGTACCTGGCGCCGAGGGCGCACCCGCCCCAGCCGCCGGTGCGGCACCCGCCGCTGCCGAGGGCAAGACCGAGGGCAAGAAGGAGGAGAAAAAGGAGGCCGCACCCGCCAAGAAGGAGGGCGGCAAGAAGTAGCGCGAAAGCTCTGCCATGCCGAGCCTGTCGCTCAAGCTCATCATTGGCCTCGGCAACCCCGGCGAGGAGTACGCGCGCACGCGTCACAACGCAGGCTTCGGGTTTGTCGAGGAGCTGGCGCGCCGCCACGACGGCGCGTTTCGCCTTGAGCCGCGCCATCATGGCGAACTTGCACGCATCAAGATCGGTGCCGCTGACCTGTGGCTGCTTAAGCCGATGAATTACATGAACCGCAGCGGCAGGGCTGCGCAGAGCGTTGCCGCCTTTTACAAGGCTTCCGCACCAGAGGTCCTCGTGGCTTATGACGATCTTGATCTGCCCCCGGGGGTTGCGCGCTTGAGAGAAAGCGGTGGCGCGGGCGGTCACAACGGCATGCGCGATATGATTGCCCAGTTGGGGCCGGATTTCTGGCGTCTGCGATTGGGAATCGGACATCCTGGTAATCGCGACAAAGTCTTGGGCTATGTGCTGAGCCGCCCGGCAATTGAGGAAGATATTTTGATTCGTCAGAGCATCGCCGCCGCCGCCGATATCATGCCGCTACTTCTTGCAGAGGGGCCACAGCCGGCGATGCACCGCCTGCACACGAGCCGTGAGAGCGTCTGATGGCAATCAAATGCGGCATCGTCGGCTTGCCCAATGTCGGTAAGTCCACGCTCTTCAACGCTCTCACGCGCGCGCAGATCGCCGCAGAAAACTATCCGTTCTGCACGATCGACCCGAATGTCGGCGTCGTGCCCGTCCCCGACCCGCGTCTCGCTCAGCTGGCAGCCATTGCGAAGCCCGAGATGATCCTTCCGACGACCGTTGAGTTCGTTGATATCGCGGGGCTCGTCGCCGGCGCATCGCAGGGCGAGGGCCTCGGAAATCAGTTCCTTTCGCACATCCGCGAAGTGGATGCGATCGCGCACGTCGTGCGCGCCTTTGACAGCACCGACATCGTCCATGTTACTGGACGCATCGATCCGGTCTCTGACATCGACACAATCGATACCGAGCTTGCGCTCGCTGATCTCGGCACCCTCGAAAAAGGTCTCGATCGCGCGGCGAAGGCGGCGAGAAGCGGCGAGAAGGATGTGCTGCGCAAGAAGACACTCTTCGAGCGCGTCAAACACGAGCTCAATGCAGGCCGCCCGGTCCGGGCAATGCCGCTCACCGAAGAAGAGCGTCGCGATCTGCGCGACCTGCATTTGTTGACGGCAAAGCCCGTCATGTATGTGGCAAACGTCGCGGAAAAAGGCTTCAGCAACAATCCCTATTTGAGCGCTATTGAGCAGCGCGCGCGCGCCGAAGGCACCATTGCCGTAGCAGTGTGTGCGGCCATTGAAGCGGAAATCGCACAGCTTGAAGAGGCTGACCGCACTGAATTCTTGGCAGAACTTGGCCTTGCTGAACCGGGACTTAATCGAGTGATCCGCGCCGCCTACAGCTTGCTGGGACTCCAGACCTATTTCACGGCCGGACCCAAAGAGGTGCGTGCCTGGACTGTACGCGCCGGAGCGACCGCTCCGCAGGCGGCCGGAGTCATCCATACGGATTTCGAACATGGCTTCATTCGCGCCGAGGTGATCGGCTTTGCGGACTACGTTGCCGGTAAGGGCGAGGCGGGGGCCCGTGATGCCGGCAAGCTGCGCTTGGAGGGTAAGGAATACATCGTCCGCGAGGGCGATGTTATGCATTTTCGTTTTAACGTGTGAAGATTACGGGGCCTTCGCTGGCTCCTTGACACTCTCAAGGATGCGCCCAGACAATCCGGCCCCCACGTGGAAAGGTAGCTCAGCTGGTTAGAGCACGGCACTCATAATGCCGGGGTCGAGGGTTCGAGTCCCTCCCTTTCCACTATATAATCAGCTAGTTATAATAAGTGTACGAAAGTGTTAGGCCGCCGTAAGTGCACAGTAAGTGCAAGTGCGGCCAAAGGGAACGCAGTGATAGTCCAAGCACTGCGACCGGTGAACCCCACAGGACGCGGTGGTGCATTTACGCATGGCTACGAACCAGGGGGTCGGGAGTTCGAATCTCTCCGGGCGCGCCAATAATTCAACGACTTACGGGACTTCGAGCGCGCGGCACTTTCATGAGTGAGCATTGAGTGAGCGCCCGAGGCTCATTGGCGGTTAAATTTGCGGGGATCGGAGGGAATCCGCTGGTGCACAGACCGCAAGTTCGAATCTCTCCCGCCGCGCCAATAATCAATGGTACGGGCGGCGATGCCGTCGTATCCGCAAACACCGCCCAAGCGAAGTCGAGGCCACGTCCTTGATGCGCAGCACGGCAATCGCGGAAGTTTCATTTTCTATGCCCATCACGTCGCAGCTCTTTTCGTTGAGCTCCGTCAGGCCTTTTAGGTCGCGCAAGGCGTCTTCGTGAAACCGCCAAGCGTTCTCCCTTGAGACGCCGCAATATTTGACCCACACCCACAGCTCAAGCAGATTACGGGCGATCCACGCGCTGGCTGGAAGCCTGTCTTTCCCGATCGTTTCAAGCAACTGCTCGCAGTTGTGCTGGATACTCTTGACCAGGTCCATCGTGAGCGCCGTTCGCCATGGCTCAAACCCCTGACGGTTTTCCACGACAATTCGGTAGATATCATTCAGCCGCGTCGGGATGCGTTCTTCAAGCATCCGCCGACTGGCGGCTGTTTGTTGTTCGAGGTCGTACTTTTGAGGATTGCTAGCTTTCATCGAAAATTTTTGGTTGCGCCACTTCCGACGATTTTCAAATCGAAATCCGCTCCACGATATTGCGCGTCACGCGACGACGCCGACGATCGTAAATCTGCGTGGTTTTCGGGTTCGAGTGCCCCGCGAGGTACTGAACGTCCTCAAGCGGTACGTTTTGCTTAAGCAGATCCGTCACGACCGTGACCCGGAAACTGTGTGGGGAGAATAGGTGCGGCAGTCCCGCATCCACAAGCCGCCGCTTCAGCATTTGCCGCATCGAGTGCGCCGCGTATCCCGCGTCCGTCAGTTTCTTGCGCTTGGCGGCGGCCGCGCGCTGGAGTCGGCCACCCTTTACCGGAACGATCGCGTTCATACAGACCCCGCATCCATTGTCTCTTTTATAGACGATAACAAGCTTTATCGTCTAGCAAAAACAGGCATGCGTCCGGTAATCCCGGTAATCCTGAGCACGTAACGAGACACGAACGACAGTGGTAGATCACTCCATCACACGTACGTTCGTCATGAAATACTCAGTGTCGCCAAAGCAGGAGCTTGGAATCCATTTGTGTTGCTCGTAACGGAGCGCCATGCGTTTTCCAACGCTGGCGTTGAGAGTGGCGGCCACTGAGTCATCCGGGACAGTGAAATAGAACTTTTCGGACACGGTCCCCGGCATCGTCACCATCGCCATTTCACCTTCCCACGTCTTGCAGAACCAGCCCTTTTTGGAGAGCTTCTGAACGTAACCCGCGCGTTCGCCCTGAGCGTAGGACCAGCGCAATGTGAGCCAGGTGAAGCCCACGAGACCGACGCTTCCTACCATTACGAGAGCGACCAGTGCTTTAACCATGTGATTGCTTTTCGCGCGCAGCGCCAATGACGTATCGAGTCAACGGCGTGCAGTATATCTCCGTGATGGCGGGCTACGTGGGCGGCCATTGCTCCAGGCGCGTTTCATCGAAGCGGTGTGCATCGCGCACCGGTCCCGTGCCGCTAAAAGAAGCGCTAGGCGCGAACCCAGCATTCATGGCAGAGTGTCCCGCGCTTTCTCGGCATCGCGTTGAAGTTTTCGAGCAAGCGACCATTTATGCACTTCAGTAGGTCCATCATAGATACGAAATGCGCGGATCTCTCTGAATACCTGCTCAACGATGGTGTCCCCCGAGACTCCCGTGCCCCCCATCACCTGGACACATCGATCAGCAACGCGAAACAGCGCCTCAGACACGGCCACCTTTGCCATCGAAGATTCCACTGTTCCTGCAGCACCGGAATCGAGGACGTCGGCACACCAGTCGATCATGAGTTCGACCTGCTTCAGATCGATGATGTTGTCGGCCAGCATGAAGCCGACGCCTTCATGTTCAATGAGTAGCTTGCCGAAAGCCTCTCGCCGCAGAGCGTACGCGCACGCAATTTCGTGTGCACGTGTACACGCACCAAGCCAGCGCATGCAATGCGTTAGGCGTGCCGGCGCAAGTCGAACCTGCGCGTACTTAAACCCTTCGCCACTGGTCCCTAGAATTTGATCGCGATCTACGCGCAGATTTTCGATATTTACGATGGCATGCCCCCCGGGTGCGAAGCTGTCGATTGTGTCCAGAAGACGCTCGATCTTAATCGCAGGATCCGGCAAATCGATTAGAAACATCGTCGCCCCCTCGGGGCTCTTGGCCATCACAATTCCGACGCTTGCGCCTTGCGCACCTGTAATGAACGCCTTGCGACCGTTGACGAGCCAGTGATCTCCTTTTGATTCCGCGATTGTCTTCATCATAGATGGATCTGACCCTGCACCTCCCTCAGCCGCAGGCTCAGTCATAAAAAAGGCCGACCGAGCTCGTCCTTCGAGCAGTGGCCGCAAGAAGCGCTCCTTCTGCGCGATGGAAGCTACCCGGCCTAAGAGGAACATGTTGCCCTCATCGGGGGCAGCGACATTTAGCGCAACAGGCCCAAGCGGTGACAAACCCGATGCGCGAAAGACCCGGGCCGTCTCCCGATAGGTCAAGTGGCTTCCATCCGAACGGACATGAGGTGTCAGCAGGCCCACCGATCGCGCCAGCTGCCTGAGTTCGACCACGAGGTCTTCTGTAGGCCCATGTCGGGTGCGACGCGGATCTCGCTCGTACGGGATGACTCGTTGGCGGACGAAGGCTTCAACCTTTGCGGCTATCTCTGTTGTATCGTGCTTGTTTTCGGATGAAGTCATCGAGCTCACCTAGCGCGCTGTCGATTCGACTGCATTTGGTTGCTGTAACCGCGCTCGCAGGAGATGCTTTTGAACCTTGCCGGTATTGGTCTTGGGCAGTGAATCGAAGACAAATCGTTTGGGTACTTTGTAGTGCGCTAGCGTAAATCGCACGTGTTCCACAAGCGCCGTTTCAGCCACACTGGCCCCGTCCTTCAGTGTGACGAATGCAACGGGTATTTCTCCCCATATATCGTCCGGAGCGGCGACCACGGCGGCCTCGAGAACGGCAGGGTGCGAGACTAACACCTGTTCGCGATCACCATCAATGACCGCGATCCGATCAACAAATACCCGCGCGGAGCGCAACAAAAAAGCCGTGGGTGTCTGCGGCTGAAAGTTCAATTGCTCCATCGGAGTTCTCTTCTAGTGTGATCCCGCCCGGTCATCACGCGCCAAGACAGGTACTTGTGTGCTCGTTCAGCTCTTCGCGTTGGCTGGGGGAAGCTGGTGCATTGGTTCACCGACTCACTGTTCAAATTGCCTTTGCCTTTTTCAAAGCAAGTAACTCCGCCTCGCTGACACCGATCAGGTCGCGCAAGACGGATTCCGTGTGTTGGCCAAGCATCGGCGGTGGCTCGTAACGACCCAACGGGGTGTCCGAGAAACGGAGCGGATTCGAGATAAGCGTCAGAGCGGCTGAGAGCGGATGTGAGACTGATACCGCAAGTCCACGGTCGCGGACCTGTGAGTCGGAAAATACTTCGTCCAGCTCGTTGACAGGGCCGCAGGGGACATTTGCCCGCTCCAGCGCCTCCAACCAGTGTGCCTTGCTGCCTATCGCGAACTTGGCTTCGAGAGCCTGGGTCAATGCATCCCGGTTCTCGATGCGCTGCGTCGTGCTGGCGAATCTTGGATCGGCGGCGAGTCCGGGTTCCCCGATTGCCGCGCAAAAGCGAACCCACTGGGAATCGTTTCCTACCGTTAGGACGACCAGGCCATCCGCGCACCTGAATGCTTGCGAGGGCGATCCACCGGCACCGACATTGCCACGACGCGGAAAGCGCTTGCCGGATATTAGGTACTGGACACCACGGTGACTCAGCGTCGCAACCATAGAGTCGAGCAGCGCGATGTCGATATACTGCCCCTTGCCTTCCGGACTGCGATCTCGATAGCCGAGCGCTGCAAGTATGCCGATCGTGGCATACAGACTCGTCAGAATGTCGACGATGCTCAGCCCGCTGCGCATCGGGCCACCTCCGGGAAGGTTGTCAGGTACGCCGGTTACAGCCATATGGCCGCCGACTGCCTGAAATATGGCGTCATATCCCGGTCGCTGAGCCATCTTGCCCGTCTGCCCATATCCTGTGATTGACAGGTAGACGAGACGTGGATTAAGCGTCGACAGTGACGCGTAGTCCAGGCCGAACTTCGCCAGCGTACCGACGCGAAAATTCTCGACGACCACGTCCGACTTGCGAGCAATACGGCGAATGATGTCCTGGCCTTCAGGCGTACCGAGATCGACCGTGACGGATTGCTTGTTCCGATTCGCGGACAGGTAGAAGCCGGACTCATTAGTCTTCTCGCCTTCCCTAGTCGTCAGAAATGGCGGCCCGTACTTGCGCGAATCGTCGCCTTCGCCGGGCTTCTCGATCTTGATCACCTCGGCCCCGAGATCACCGAGCATCTGTCCAACGAGTGGACCCGCCAGCACACGGCTGAGGTCCAGCACGCGGAATCCCGCAAGCGGTAGAGTCATCATTGAAATCCTTGCTGTCGCGAAGGAATCTTACAATCTATAGCACGTGTGCCGCCGCGCATCGGTGGGCTGGACGAAGAAGTCGCGATTTTCTAGCTCCCGATAGGACCAAAAATGGACCAAGCGCACCCATCACCTGCACGGATCGGTCAGCCACCCTAAAAATGGTCTCCAATACAGCAATTTTCACCACCGACGATTCGCTCGTGCCGGGCGCGCCGGTGTCAAGTGCACCTGCGCACCAGTCGATCATCAGTTCGCACCGCTTGCGGTCGATCCCGTTCTCGGCCAGCATGAATCCTACGCCCTCGTGGTTAATCAGTAGGCGGCCGAACGCTTGGCGTCTGACCGCATAGTTCGAGGCAATTTCCTGTGCGCGATTGCAGGCCCCCAACCAGCGCCGAACTGATCACCACTTGCCTGCCAGTGTTTCGCGGTCCGGAAGAAAGGCTTCGGCACTCGGCACGGACGATATCTTGCCGAGCACAGCCCACTCGGCCGCGCAGGCGCCGCCGGCTGCTCCGCTCATAATGCCTACGCCTCCGAACCCGGCAGCGACCAGAATTGTAGGATCGTTCTTATAGGGGCCGATCAGGAACCGATTGTCCGCACTCGTTGGGTAGAGTCCACACCATCCGGACTTGACACCAATGTCATCGAGCGGCAGCCGCTGGTACAGCTCTACGGCGACCGCCTGTAAGTACTCATCGCTGTTTCGCGGATTGAAGAAATCAAAATCCGTCACTTCGAGCCGCGTGTCGGGCCATGGCGAGTGGAGTCCAGTTAACAGGGTGTCCGGAGCGTCCTGCCGGAAGTACAACACGCCATTTTTTTCCTGCCCATTGGCGATCTGACAGAATGGCACAACGTAGCCGAGGTTCCTCGGCAACTTTGCGATGATCACTTCGTGGACCTCCGGGCGCACCGGCGCTGGATGGCCGAGCATTTGCCCGACCTTGCCGGCCCACGCACCCGCCGCGTTGATTACCGCATCGAACTCCCATTCGCCATCGTTCGTCTTAAGAAGGTGCGTCCCCTTAGTCCTGCGATAGCCGGTAACCTCTGTGTGATTTCTTAGTTTCGCGCCGAAAGCCCTAGCGTCCTCGAGCATTGCCGCGCAATACATGTGACCATCAACGTGGCCGTCGTTCGGTCCGTATAACCCTGCAAGAATATCGTCGCACCAAATGTCGGGAACCATCTTCTTGATCTCATCGCGAGTGACGATGCGCGCGTCGCAAACGCCGAGCGAGCGTTGAAAACGCAAAGCCGCTTCTAGTCCTGCCGCGTCCGCTTCATTTGACGCAAAACGAATGGCTCCGATGCGGGCCAAATGGAGCCCACGGGTCTTCTGTAAGTGGTCCATCGTTTTTCGCGCATGAATGCGCAACTCGATATCGAGTGGGTTCAGCGTCTGCGCACAGACTACTCCGGCCGAGCGACCGGACGACGCGGACGCCGGCGTTCTTTTTTCGAACATGACTACTTCCTTGGCTCCTAGCTCCGCGGCTCGCCGTGCCGCGCCACAGCCCGTCGTGCCAGCTCCAATCACCGCGATTCTCAATTTCATAGCGGACCCCTCGTTGACCGCACAGTCATATCTGTGCCCGATCCTCTAGTCTAGGAGCCTGTCCGAGAAACGGTTTGAGTACACTCGATGCAAGCAAGTGGGGTATTACGCGGCATGGTAAAGACCCTTCGCGAGTAAGATGTGGAGCAGGGGTGGCTGCCGCCGCCGTCGGTGATGGATTTTGTGTCGAATCCAAACCGAGCTTCTGGTTCGCGCGCGTGAAAGCCCACTAGGAAAAATAGTGGCCCGATGTCAGCCCACCGTCCGCCACCAGCGCCGCGCCGGTCGTGAAGCTCGCGGCGTCTGCCGCCAGAAAAAGGACCGCTTCGGCGCACTCATCTAACGTCGCCGTCCGCTGCAGCGGCGATCGCAGCGCAATGTACGCGTCCAGCGCCTCGTTTCCGACAGCGCCACCTCCGGGCCCTGCCGAGGGCGGATCGACCCAGCCCGGACAAAACGTATTGACGCGCACTCCATCGCCCGCTAGCTCCAGTGCCATCATCCTACTCATGTGCACCATCGCGCCCTTGGCGGTCGAATAGACGACGGCGCCCGGAGGCCCAGCTACCAGCCCAATGGCTGAGGCCACATTGACGATGCACCCCTTACTCTTCTTCAGCGCCGGAACGCACGCCTGGGCCGTGAAGAAGGCAGCCTTGAGGTTGACGGCAAGTACGGCCTCCCAATACTCTGCGGTAACGCTCTCGAGGCGGCATAGATCGCCGCGAGCCGTGCTGCAAACCAACACGTCCAGCCCCCTCATGGTCGCAATTGCGGCTTCGACCGTTGGTCGAATCTCAGCATTTTTCGTAATATCGCCCGCTGCGCATATGAGACGCGAGCCACCACCCATCTCTCTGATCGCCCGCGACACGCTATCTGCGGTCGGACCGTTGACGGCGACTGTTGCGCCCAGGCCGTGGAAGCGCTCTGCGAATCGGCGCCCTAGCCCGCTCGTGCTGTCGGTGATGAATATTCTTTTGCTGCGATAGTCGAACTGCATTGTCACGCACATAACTCCAGGTTACTGGCTTTGTGGCGCGACCGCTGGAGGGGGATTGTCGGCTTGATCATTGGTTCCCCAGCTGCCGTTTGCGGCGCAGCCCCCGTCGTTCGAAAGTACCGACCCAGTGCAGAAACGCGCGTCGTCAGATGCAAAATATAGGATCGCGGATGCGCACTCTCGCACCGTGCCGATGCGACCGAGCGGCGTGAATTCACTTATCGCACGGTTCAGCTGGCCGTCTGTCAGGCGATCTTCATCCTGCACCATCGGTGTATTGATGTATCCCGGACAGATGCAGTTAACGCGTATCTTATCCGGGGCCAGTTCGAGGGCCAGGCTCTTCGCCATCGAAATGAGGCCAGCCTTGCCAATTGGATAGACGACGCCAACCGGCGGACCGGCAATTAATCCGGTCACGGATGCAACCATAACGACGTTTCCGTGCGACGCTCGCAATGGCACCAGGGCCGCTTTCGTACAGAACAACGCCGACCGCAAATTCACGGCGATGACTTCATCCCAATGCGCTTCCGAGACTTCCATCATCCGGGGAAGCGCATTAATCCCAACGTTGTTCACGAGGCAGTCGAGCCCGCCGAGCCCCTGCACGGCAGCATCGACGATTCGTGCACATCCCTCAACGGTGTGGACGTCACCCGGAGCAGCCACGAGACCCTCGCCACCAATCTCACGAATCGCGCGAGCCACGGTGTCGGGGTTGCGCCCATTTATCGCCACTCGAGCTCCGCCTGCATGGAACATTTCGGCGGCGCCCCGACCTATTCCAGTTGTGCTACCCGTGACGAGTACACGCTTCCCGCTAAAATCCACGTCTCCATTCCTCTCGGAACTGACTGATGTCGAGCTAAATGTTGTCCGTTCTCATTGTCCGACGAACATACACCCCGACTTAGACACTGTCAAAGGAGCCTGGCATGCTTTAGCCTGATAGGCTGTACGCGCAAACTAGGATGAAATGACTAGGTGTCAGAATTCGTATAACGTGTCAGCGTATGTCCATACCACCCGGCCGGAGACCAACTAGCAATCGCTGGCTGCAACTAGAGAAAGTTGCAGGTCGCGCCGCGCACTGGCCTAGTTCCTCTGATCTCACGGCGCAGGCAATTGTTGAACGCGTATTGTCCGGTCGTTTCGTTCCCGGGCAAAGGCTGACTGAAGGGGACCTGTCACGAGATTTGAAAGTCGGCCGAGGTACAATCCGCGAAGCGCTCAAGAGACTGGCGGCGGAGCGCATCATCGCACTCGTTCCATTTCGCGGCGCGGTTGTCAGGGCGTTGACCAAGGAAGAGACCCTGGAACTGCAGGACATCATCAACGCGCTTTACGGGCTAGCAGTCTCGCTGGCGGCGGGGCGGATCCAGCAAGGGGACAACCGTAAGCGATTAAGTGCCGCATATCAGCGATTAGTGGCCGACGGCCCTCAAAGCGATCGGATTCATCACGCCGTCGATCGAAGCAGCTTCTACGACATCATCTTCTCTATCTGTGGTAATCGCGAGCTCATGCGCGTCAACCCGGCCGTACTGGTCCAGATACTGAGAATGCAGGTTCATCCATTCCTGACGGCGGACGACCTCAATGCGACGTTCGCCGACTATCGCCCGCTTTACGAGGCGCTCATTCACGGCGATGGGCTGAGGGCGAGGCGTGTATTCGAACGCCACATGCGCTGTCGTCGCAAGCAACTTGAGCGCTTGCCAGACGACGCGTTTGCGAACGAGTTGAATCCCGGCGGCGACGATAAACCCTACGATCGGCGATAAAAGTGGAACGAATCTTTCGGTGTCTTGGCAGCAGTCGCTGGATCCGGTCAAGCAGCGACCTGTTGTAGAACGGATATCCTGAATTGCGCACCTCATAACGCCACGCGGGTCCGAACCGTCGCCAGCGCTCCGCCACGCGCCGCCCAATGCCCTTCATTGAAATAATAGTGAGGTGCCCGCTAGCTACGCCGCGTGAGCGAAGCGCCCGCAACTGTCAAAAAAAGAATGAAGCGTACGGTCATCTCACCGACCCTTGGAGCCGCAGACCGATCCGTCCCGTCAGTCAGTTGAGCGGCGATCCCAGCTCGTAGGCGCCCCGCTTCGCGGGCACGATAAACAGGATTGTGAGTGCCACAAAGACGCTCGCGGCAACCACTACCGCCGGCAGTGATGCTGTGAGAAAGCGAAATGGGCCGTGCGACTCATAGGTCAGCGGATTCAACAGATAAATATACGTGGCGCAACCGGCGATCATGGCGACGACCGCGGCCGGGTTCACTCCCGCCCAATAAAAATACTTCCCGGCCGCTCGCCGATCATATATCGCGCGAATATCCACGCGCCGCCGCCGCAGAACGTAGTAGTCGGCGATTTGGATGCCGGCTATCGGTGCGAACCCAACCCCTGCAAAAGCGACCAGCGTGCCATAATGCTCGAAGACCCACTCAGGAGCCAGCGTGCCGACAAATGCAATCGGCATAATCGCGACGAGCAGGAGAACCGACCAGGGCATTGTCTGAAGACCCCGAAAATTCCGCAATCCGGCCGCGGTCGCGTAGATACCGACCATCGCCGTGCCGAAATTACCCGCCGCAACGAAGCTGAGCGCGATGACCCCGTAGAGTGGGCCGCCGACCGTGAGTAGCCAAGATGACGGGTCTGACACCTTCAGTATGAGCACGCCAGCAATGCCAATCAGACTCAGCACAAACACCGGGACGCTCATTCCTAACATGACAGGCATTGTTATAACTCGACCGCTCGGGGCCATTCGAATCATAGCCCCCATATAGCACCACCAGGTCAAGCATGCGCTTATTCCAATCTCGACACCCGTAGTGTAGTTCCACAGTCGGTCACTGTGCGCGAGCGCGGCCTGGGCGGCGATCAACTCAGGCCACCGACGCGACACCAGCATATATAGCATCCACAATCCGGCAAGAACATGGAGCACGAGAACGCTTGAAATGCGGGTGACGCCCCTCGCGCCCCACAACAGCACGATGTATACAATCGCGCATGCAAACGCTGTCGTGAACGGTACGATCCGAGGGCCATTGGCTGGTAGCCACCCTATAGCCGTCAAAAGTTGTGTCATCGACTTTGCAAAGAATATCAGGAGTAACGCGTTCCATGCGACGATCGATATGTATTGAAATGCGGCCGGAATCACCCAGCCACGCGATCCGAATTGCGGCTTTATGGACGCAATCGATTCGATACCGAATCGAACGCATGTCGGACCTGCCGACAGGATCACCAGCACCATCCCGATCATTGTCCCCGCCGTCAGGGCAACACCTCCTTGGATGAATTTGAGGTAATGGCCAACGACTTCACCAACTAAATAGCACCACGTTGCCGCGGAAGCTGTCACGAGTGCGATAGCCAGTCGCCACGAGCCCCAGACTCTCTCCGATCGAAGTAGCGGCCACCCGCCCTCGTCCGCTGAAGACTGCGCTGAGATGGTCACAGTCGCTCTCCGCTGTCGCGGCGCGCAGTAATCATACGAACCAGCCAAGCACGATCAAACCCAGTGGAAGCACGATGCCGAGCCCAATGATCCACCACCAACTGACGGCGTCAAAATCATCACCCGTCTCGGACTGGGATTCAAGCGCAACAATTCGCCTCTCAAGTTCCCGAGAGGAACTGTCGTTCATTCGCCCACTACCTCGGTGCGTCGGCTCGGGCACGTTGTCGCGAGAGCGATAGATAAAGCAGAAGGCTTCCTCATCCAGACGCGCGGAATCTCCCTGTAGCGACCCGTCCTTAAAGCCACTCAAGCTGCTCGCATAGGCCATCATTGACCGCCAAACACATCATAACAGGTCCGCTCATCCCTATAGACGAGGAATGCTTGATCCTCAAAGTCCCGTCTTGCGAAAAACGTCGAAGGCCTCGGACAGTGCTTCCAAGTTCGACCACAGCCGTGTAGCACGAGCCCGTCCACTGCCGACTCGTGACCTGCAGCGCTGAGGGCAGCATGCGGCTCCGCTGCGGAGATTGCTGGCCAGGCAAACTGATGATGATCAACTTGTCTGCACGCGTAGGGCTCGATGTCCCGTTCATGCGACCTCACTCCTACGTGTCGCGTTGCGCCTTGCAGCGATCCCGATATTTCGAGACCCCTGCGTCAAGCAAACGGCTACCGCTTTACGCGTGGTCTACCGCCGATTCTTGACAAGCTATTATGGTCACACTACCATATTGTCCGACAAGTAGATCAGACACGTGGACCGCCACTGTGATCAGTCTAATTTCAAACAATGTTTTGGCGGCCGTGCGCTGGCTCTGATCGCCGATCGCCGGTGTCGGTGACTGCCACGAAATCTAACGCGGATGCTGAATATGCCAAGTTGGCCTTGGTCCGACACCGCCTCCAAAAACGTTTACGTCCGCGCCGCGCGTGTTATGCGCGACGACGTAGAGTACGGAAACGGCGCTTGTGTCATCGAGGTCGGCCGTCAAGCGGTATGACTTCGTGCCTTAAATATGCTTGAACGAGCCATCCCTAAGCTCCGTCGCAGCGATGTGGCTGGGTAATTTTCCCCGGAGACCGACATGGGCGGCGGCAGACCAGCGTTACTTCCAAAACAAGGCAGCAGTTGGGAATCCCTTAGGGAGCAGTTGAGCGCATTCAAAGCACTCGATTACGACTGGAAGAAAGGTCGTCTTTGCGCGTACACCTATTATTACGACGAAGACTTATTGAGGGTGCAGCAGGAGGCCTACAACGCTTACATCGTCGAGAATGCTCAGGGGCTGGGTCGCGCATTTGGAAGCCTGGCGCAAATGCAAGAAGACATATTCGGAATGGCCTATGGATTGTTCAACGCGCCGCAGACAGCAGGAGCTGCCTTCACCTCCGGTGGGACCGAAAGCATATTCGAGATCGTCAAAACTGCTCGTACTAGAGCCCGGGCGATTGGTTCCACGGATACCCGTAAACACAACATCGTCGCCCCATATAGCGCGCATCCAGCTCTAAACAAAGCGGGCATGCTCCTGGACGTAGAGGTGCGAAGACTTGCCGTGCAGTCCAACTATCGCGCTGATGTAACGGCGATGGCGAATGCTATTGATGAGAATACGATCCTAATTTTCGCCTCTGCTCCTTGCTACCCGTATGGTGTATTTGATCCCATTGCCGAAATAGCATCCTTTGCAGAAGCACATTCCATCTGGCTGCACGTCGACGGGTGTTTTGGCGGATTCATCTCTCCTTTTGCCAAGATGCTCGGCTATCCGATTCCAGAATGGGATTTCACCATACCTGGTGTCACTAGTATTTCCGCTGATCTCCACAAGTATGGATTTGCCGTCAAGGGAGCGTCTTTGGCCATCTTTCGTGATAAAGAACTACAGAAGTATGAGCAGTTTGAGTTCAGTGGCTGGCCAAGAGGTACATATTCAACGATGACCTTCGCGGGCTCGAAGCCTGCGGGTTCGATTGCCGCCGCTTGGGCGGTAATGCGCTACTTGGGAGAGGAAGGATACGTTCGAACTACAAAAGCAACGATGGACGCGACAATGCGGTTGATTCGCGGCATTAATGCAATTCCTGGCCTCAAATGCTTGGAACCTAATGGCGAAAGCCCCTTGTATGCGTTTTTATCCACGGATTCGTCGATCGATATCATGGCTGTGGCCGACCAGCTGCAATCTCAGGGCTGGTATCCCGGACGAATGCGAGACCCTCTGTCAATTCACCAGTCTGTCAATCCCGTTCATTTGAAAATTGTCGATGAATACTTGGCGGATCTCCGACGGGCTGTAACAGTCACCAAAGACTCAGGAATGGCCGGCCAATTTAAGGAACGGACGTATTAGATATAGCTGTAGCGCTCCAGCTGCGGTACACGCGAACGATGGTCAATCGTCGAGAGGGGGGTACGTGAAAAATAGGTCTCTAGCTCGCAACAACGAGCTGCATCACCTGCGGACCGCGATCCGCCGGCAGCTACTCGAGGCGTCGCTACTTGCTGGTCTGGGGGCGTTGTCGCAGCAAGCGCTCGCGGAAGGTGGCTCTCCCGAACAGCCAATATCTGGGCCCTTAGCAGAAAGTAGCTCTCCCGAACAGTCAACCCCTGGCGCCTTAGCAGAGGTCATCGTAACCGCGACCCGGCGTGAGAGTTCGGTAATCGACGTTCCCTTTAACGTTAGCGTTTATGAGGGAAATGATTTTGCCAGTCAGGGCATCAAGGACCTTGCGAGTCTCGCGACCATCGTTCCAGGCTTGACAGTTCCTGATCGTGGCCCCGCATTTGCCGCGGAAACTACGCCGATTATACGGGGCCTCAATGCGACTACGACGACCGCCGTTCTTGCGCTGCAGTCGCAGCCTGCGGTAACTACGTACATAGGAGACATTCCGGTCTCTGGATATCTGCCGTTTCTAGACGTAAGTCGCGTCGAAGTCCTTCGTGGACCGCAGGGAACGCTTTACGGGTCAGGCTCTCTCGCGGGTGCCGTGAGAATTGTGCCCAATCGGCCGCAGCTCGATGCGTTCAGCGCCGACATTTCTTTAGACGGATTATCCGTAGCGCACGCTAATGGTCTCGGGTACGGTGCTCAGGGAATCATCAATGTACCGTTGGCTGAAACAATCGCATTTCGAGTGGATGCAAGTTATGACGCAACCCCCGGATTCATTAATCAGTACGGCATACTCGCGCGTGGTCCCGGAAGCGCCACCATTGCCGTTCCATTGCTTGCCGATCCATCAGATGTCGCACACAGCCCAGGCATTTTTTACAACCGGGATGGGGTGAACTATAACGGCGTCGCGTCGACTCGCGCCGAACTTCTGTGGGAGCCAGTCAAGCAGTTACAGGTAAATGTGAGTTACCAGCACTCGCGGGCGTTCGGGGGGGGCGAAAACATAGTAACGCCGGATTATGCCGGCGGCCCCGATTATCTCGATCCCCGAATCACGCAGCCCGCGGCGGGAGAGTGGGACTACGTCGCTCGCACCCAAACGCCGTGGGAACGAGCAGTTGACCTGACGACCGTCGAGGCATCATACGACATGGGCTTTGCGACCCTTAACTCGGCAACTGGGTATTACGACTCGGGCGGCCACTTGATTGTGGACTGGACCGGTTACCTATCCTCGTTCCCCGGGGCTCCCTATTACGTCGGTGTCCCGACCAACCCTCGATTTTTATCGCCGTCGCTGACAACGGACGCTGATGAGACCTTTTCCCAAGAGCTGCGACTGGCTTCTGCTACGGGAGGTGCCTTCGACTGGGCGGTCGGGGCATTCTATTTGCACCAGAACAGAAAGGCGAACTGGCAGATCTATAGCCCCGGCGCGACGGAACAAGGTACCGCAGCTGACGATGAGCTAATCCCCAGAACAGGTCCCGATGGCCTTAACTTCGTCCTCTTCAGACACCAGGATTTTACGGACAAGTCGCTGTTCTCAGAGTTAACGTGGCACTTGTCTAATCGCATGCAAATAACAGCTGGGGCGCGGCAATTCTGGGAAGACATTGATGTCTTTCAGTTCTCGGAGGGTTATGGCTATAACTACACGGTCGAAAATGACGAGTCAAACTCTACGTCGGCGCACGTCTTCAAATTGAACGCGTCCTTTGATCTTTCGGAATCCAACCGTCTTTATGCGACTTGGTCTCAAGGCTTCAGGCGCGGCGGCGTGAATTCCTTCCCGCTAACTGGCGGGGCAGCCGAGCCATCATCCTTGCTGGTGTACCGACCAGATACGACGAATAACTATGAGGTCGGCTTCAAGGGGATCCTCGCAAAGCAGCTGCTTTATACGTTCGACGTATTCGACGTCGACTGGAAGGCCGCACAACTCGATACATTCACGCCGATTAACCTGTGGCCGGTGGTGGTCAACAGCAATGGCGCGCGATCGCGCGGTGTTGAAATGGACGTCACCTTCAAATCACTTGACGACCGTCTGACGGCGACGATAAGCGGCGCATATGTCGATGCGAAACTTACAAGTAGCTTCTCGCTAAATGCCGCGTTTGGCGTACCTATTGTAGGCACCGACGGGTCGCGCCTGCCGGGCTCGCCGCAATCTAGCGTAGCGCTGCTACTCTCTTACGAACAACAGCTGTCGTCGCAAGCCACTATAAAGTATTCGCTAACGGGGAGTTACAACGGTAACGTGATCACTGATCTGCAAGGCGCCCGCGACTACCTTCACATACCCTCGTACTCCTTATGGAATGCCAGCGTAATGTTTAACCGATCGAAACACTGGGCCGTCGGGCTGTTCGGCAATAACTTATTCGACAAACAGGTTATTAGTGGAGAGCTGAACTACAACCTGCCAACCACGCAATATGATTTCAGATATGTCGGTCAGCCGCGTGTGGTAGGTATCCGATTGAATTATTCTTATTAGAATCTATCTAAAAATATTGAACCGCCGTCGCACGCGCGAATCGCGATGTGTTCGGCGCGAGCAGCGCTTGGCGAGACATCCGGCATTTTAGAAGCACCGAATACCATCGCGAGTGGGTACCGTTATGAGCAAATCGCGTGAGTTTTATGTAAATGGTCAATGGGTCGATCGATCGAATCGTTTACCTCACAACGTTGTGAATCCCGCGACCGAACAACCCGTCGCAACAATCTCGTTGGGGACCGCATCGGATGTCGATGAAGCGGTAGCGGCGGCTCG
>Ga0182024_10002769_pt1 | contig 43070 bp, 38 predicted proteins | sample P32metaG_FD_120480 | JGI IMG/M metagenome (GOLD analysis project Ga0182024, IMG submission 120480) | Permafrost microbial communities from Stordalen Mire, Sweden - P3-2 metaG (Illumina Assembly) | ecosystem: Environmental > Terrestrial > Soil > Wetlands > Permafrost | place: Sweden: Stordalen... | reverse complement strand
ATCATCGAGCTCACCGCCGGCGATCAACAGCCCGTCGAGTTACACAGTTCCCGCAAACCAGACATTCAGCTTCGTCGTCAGCGCGACCGGCAACCCTGCCCCCACGATCCAGATTTCGGGAAACCTGCCCAGCGGGGTCACCGTCTCAGGCGGCGCCGACGGCACGGCGACGATCTCGGGTTCGTCACGTCGGAGCCGCACGTACCGTCTGTCGATCACAGCATCGAACGGGACGGGCCGGACGGCCTCGCAGAACTTCACGCTGGACATCTCCTAAGCGCGTCGGCAGTCGGCGGTTTGCCCCGTGTTGTCGCACGACGATCAGCGGCTCAGGTGTCGTGTCGGCCCCAGGGCGGAACAACTCCGGGTGACAAGGCACACGTGTCGGGGGCTTCGGCGTCTGACGCCGCGCGCAGACTCGACGTCGAGTTCATGGTCGACAAACCAGCCGCAGATGTGCCGACAGTTCGCCGATCGGGTCGCCGACCGAGAGGCGTACGCCGGTTCGTTCGGGTTGTCTTGCGACGACAGCGACATGACGTCGCCGACCCGAACGAAGGTTCGGCCGTGCTTGGTGGTGCACCAGCCCGACCGTTCGCCGGTCGTCTCCGAGACACCACCAGCCGGCCGGGTCGAGAAATCCCGACGTTCTCGACCGTCAGGTGCGTGCAGGGCAAGACGCGGTCGTCGACACGTGGCGGCGGACGCGTCGGTGATGCAGCTCACGACCGCACCACGACTCCAACTCGCGACGGTCATCAGCCAACAACGTCATACAAAGCAACCACATCCACACATCGGAACACCTCGCGGTGAAGACGCGCCCAGCTCGTACAGCCCACAAGTCGAAGAGACCGGTACGGGCGGGCCCGCACCGCACGCGACGGGCCGCGGTAACCCGTCAGTCGACGACGACTCGCGCCAAGACAGCCGCACGAGCCATGGTCAAGCGACCGGTTTCACCGTCGCCATTCGGACGACCGACGTACGAACGTTCCGCCGCGCGAACCGCGTCAACAGAACGCGACAATCTCGTCAAGATGTTGATCCCAAGGCCCGCGGATCCGGGCAAGAACGGCGTAATCTGGTCGCCTCGCACAGGGCAGCGTCATCGCGCGGACGTAACGCAACTTCGAGACACACGATGCGACATCGACAATTCACGAACGACGCGACCGCGCTGAGGGTCCCCGAGATCACCGCGTATTTTTGGATCGTCAAAGGCCTGTCCACCGCCCTGGGCGAGTCGGTGTCCGACTACCTCGTGCACACGCTGCATCCCGTTCCGGCGGTGTTGTTCGGGTTCGCGGGGTTCCTGGCTGCGCTGACGCTGCAGTTCTCGAAGCGTCGCTACCTCGCCACGACCTACTGGTTCGCGGTCGTCATGGTCGGAATTTTCGGGACGATGGCCGCCGACGTCTTACACGTCGGGCTTGGCGTCCCGTATGTGACGTCGGCTGCGCTGTACGCGGTTGTGCTCGCGGTCGTCTTCGTGATCTGGCAACGATGCGAGGGAACGCTGTCGATCCACAGCATCGATACGCCGCGACGAGAACTGTTCTACTGGGCTGCTGTCGTTTCGACATTCGCGCTCGGGACGGCAGTCGGAGATCTGACCGCCACGACACTCCATCTGGGTTACTCCCTGTCGATCGTGCTCTTCGCCGGACTCATCGTGATTCCGGCCGTCGGCTTTTGGCGGTTCCGGTGGAATCCGATCTTCGCGTTCTGGTTCGCGTATGTGGTGACACGTCCGCTCGGCGCCTCGTTCGCCGACTGGATGGGCAAACCTTCGAGCTCGAAAGGTCTCGGTTTCGGCAGTGGACCGGTCAGCGGGGTCTTGACGATCGTCATTGTCTGTGTGGTCGCATATCTCGCGATCACTCGCAAAGACGTGCAGGCCCAGCCGGCGGTCGCGGACGCCTCGTCGTGAGATGTGGCCATCACCGTCGCGAGCGCGGCGGTGTGTGTGCTGGCGCCCTCGGTGCCGCATCCTCGGTCGCCGGCCAGGGTGACCGTCCGACCGCGACGTTGGCGCACGACTCCCCAGATGCCGAAGACGCGAAGACGATCACGTAACCGTACTTGCGAAGGACCTGGCCAAAGCGACGGACCTCCCTGGGTGTAGCAGCACGGCCCGATCGAGGTTCCGAACGGTCGGGTGTCAGAACCGGACCGCGGGTCGCTCCTGTCGCGCCTCGCGCTCGTGCCACACCGTGCCGTGCCGTGTCGCGGCGAGGAGCATACGATCATGCGCCCGGAGGGACGACGAGAGGGATTGCCATGCCGTTCGCGCACGTCAACGACCAGCGCGTCTACTTCGAGGATTCCGGCGGCGACGGCCCGGCCGTGATCTTCAGTCACGGATTCCTGATGGACCACGAGATGTTCGAGCCTCAGGTCGCGGCCCTCGCGGGCGAATTTCGATGCATCACCTGGGACGAACGCGGCTTCGGGAACACACCGGCCAATCGCGGCTTCACGTACTGGGACAGCGCCGACGACGCACTCGCGCTGTTGTCCCATCTCGGAGTGGACAAGGCGTTCTTTGTCGGCATGTCTCAAGGTGGTTTCATTTCCATGCGCGCGGCGCTGCGAGCACCCGATCGTGTCCTCGGCCTCGGGCTCATCGACACCCAGGCTGGCCTCGAAGCCGAGGAGGTGCGGCCGGCGTACGACGCCATGACCGACGACTGGGAGTCGAACGGGCTTTCGGATGAGGTAGCCGGGATCATCGCGAGCATCATTTTGAGTCCCGGATGCGACCATTCGCCGTGGATCGCGAAATGGCACGCGCGGCCGAAGGAGACCATCCGCGAGCCGTACCGCACGCTCATGGATCGTGACGACATCTCCGATCGTCTCGCCGACATCACGTCGCCGGCGATCGTGTTCCACGGCGAAGCCGACGCTGCCATCCCGATGGACAAAGCCGAGCAACTCCTCGCCGAGATGGCCAACTGCGAAGAGCTCGTACGCATCTCGGGCGCCGGCCACGCGTCGAACGTCAGCCACGCGTCCGAGGTGAACGGTCCTCTCGTGACGTTCCTCCGACGTCACCGCGACTGAATGGAACAGCTCAACGAGCTCGGCTTCTACGTGCTTGCGGGAGCGCCGAAGTCGCCGGCGGAGTTGATCGACGAGGTGATGACGGGCGAAGCGCTCGGGCTGGGGTCGACGTTCATTTCCGAGCGCTTCAACATCAAAGAGGCATTCACACTGTCGGGTGCGGTCGGCGCGGTGTCCTCAACTCTTGGGATCGCGACCGCGGCGACGAATCACAACACCCGTCATCCGATCGTGACCGCTTCGCACGCCACGACAATGCATCGGCTGACCGGCGGGCGCTTCACGCTCGGGCTGGGACGCGGAATCGCCCCGCTGTTCGACGCGTACGGGATCCCGAAGATCACGACCGCGCAGATCGAGGACTTCGCCGGCTTGATGCGCCGGCTGTGGAAGGGTGAAGTCGTGTTCGGTCACGACGGGCCCGCCGGAAGGTTTCCGGTCCTGCATCTCGACTCGTCGTTCGATGAAGACATCCCCCTCGGTTTCGTCGCGTTCGGTCCGAACTCGCTGTCGCTCGCCGGCCGCTGTTTCGACGCTGTCGTGCTCCACACGTTCTTCACCGATGAGACGGTGCAACGGTGCGTCGACACCGTCCGGCGCGCCGCGGCACAAGCGGGCCGGGATCCCGCCGCGGTGCGCATCTGGTCGTGTTACGCCACGATCGGCGACCATCTCCCCGACGCGGTACGGCTCAAGAAGACCGTCGGACGGCTGGCGACGTATCTCCAGGGTTATGGCGACCTGCTTATCGAAACCAACGGCTGGGATCCGGATATCTTGGCGCGTTTTCGTGCCGACGAGGTTGTGTCGTCGTTCCCGGGTGCGCTGGACACGAAAGCCGATACAGACGTGCTCGAGCACGTTGCCAGGTTGTTGCCCGACGAATGGCTCGAACCATCCGCGACCGGTACCCCGCAGCAGTGCGCTACCCGAGTACTGCGCCAGTTCGATCTCGGCGTCGACGGCGTCATCATGCACGGCGCGACACCAGCCGAGCTCGCGCCGGTCGTGGAGGCCTATCGCGCGATTCGACCGAAGGGTCGCTTCGACGCCAGACAAGCAAATCCTGGGCGATCATGACGACGCGACAACGAGCGACGGTCCGGTCTCACACGGGCCCAAGGCCCAACAACCGGCCGTCCCAGACGGCTGCGCTCGGCTAACGACGCAGACGCACGGCTGGGTCCTGCTTGTAGAAGTCGCGCATGACATCGTAGAGGTTCGGTTCGTTCTGCTCGAGTGCGGCCGGCACGTCGAAGAAGGCCTCGGTCGCGACCGCGAAGAACTCCGCCGGGTTCGTCGCACCGTACGGCTGCAATGGTGGGCGTTCGAAGCCAGTCCGCAGTGCTTCGTACGCCTCGGTGCAGACGTTGGTCCAGCGAGCCAGGTCGCCGCGATGTTCCAACGGCGGCGTGCCGTCGGCGACGCTATTGAGCATGTCGATCTTGTGCGCAAACTCGTGGAACACGACATTGTGCCCCCGCCCCGGATGTCGCGCAGCCTCATGGGCTTGATCCCATGCGAGCAGTACAGGACCCCGGCCGTCGTGCGCTTCGCCCAGCACCGGCACCATACCGTCAGTCACCGTGCCCGGCACCGGACCGGCGTAGACGCCGCGCGATTGCATCGCCGTCGGATACACAATGATTGCGCTGACCTCTCGATATTCGTGAACGGTCAGGCCGAGCGTGAGCACCGCGGCCTGCGCCGCGACGGTCACAATGATTTCGTCCGAAAGCGCGAATCCGTTCGAGGCCTCCCAATGTTTGTGGCGCAGCAGCCAGTCGCTCGTACCTTGCAGGACGTCGCGCTCATCCGCATCGAGGACACTCCAGAGCGCCACATGCTCTTCGACGATGGCGGTCCAGCCGTCAGGCAATCCTCTCCGGTGATGCAACACGATGTGCAGTCGACCATGACCGCGCGACGCGACGCCACCTCAAGGTCGGAGATCTCACGATCACCTCGCGTCGGACGCGCCCGGGCATCGAGCAGGTCGCCGTCGCTGATCCGACAGGCCGCGCTGCAATCCGAGCCGCGCGTCGGATGCGGAGCGGCTGTTATCCGGCCCGGAGGTTCCCCTCTCATGCCGGACGCTTGTTCACTTTGAAGTCTGCAGGGAACAGCCTGCCCTGCTTGGCTTCTTGCCACACGGAGCACCGTGGGCGTTTTCGCTGTCGCCTATCCTGGACGAGGTATTCGGCGTCGTGGATTGGGAGCGACCATGGACGGTCGGGCAGGCGTGCAGCCGACCGAGACCAACGGATCCGTCGGGAACGACGAGCTCAGGGGATCGTCCGCGTCCGAAAAGCCCGACGAGATGTCCCTTCCACTGACGATCCGAGAGGTCGTGCGCCGCGGCCGAGTGGACCGCGACGAGGTCGACCGGCTCCGCGCCGAAATCGACCGGCTCCGCCTCCGCGCCGAGTCGGCCGAACATCTACTCCAAGCCCAACCGGATCGCGCGCCGACGAATGGGGTAGCCCCAATCGCCCGCAACGAGCAGGCGCCGGTCGACGGGCAGGCGGGGACCGATGAGTCGGCGCCGGTCGATGGGCAGGCGGGGACCGATGAGTCGGCGCCGGTCGATGGGCAGGCGGGGACCGATGGGCCGGCGCCGTCGGGTCGACGACGCGAGCAGTCGCCGACCGCTTCGGGTTCTACCAGATGGGCGACCGCGGCCGTGTTGCCGTCCTCGCGGAAGGAGCGACGCACGCCTTAGCCAAGTCGGGCGAGACGGATCAGCTCCACAGCACAGACGTGGAGCGTCGATTCGGGCAACGTTGCGAACGACAGTCGGGCGTACTCGCACCAGGAGTCCTCGACGGCAAACGCGCGGCCGGGTACGAACATCACAGCATGCTTCAACGCGTCGTCGAAGAGCGCCGTCGTGTCCACACCGTGGAGGTGCACCCAAAGGAACAGCCCGCCCCGCGGTGGAGTGAACGACACGCCGTCGACACTGAACGCGGCGGACAGTGCGGAGGCCCGCGCCGCGTAGCGCCGGCGCAGACACCCAAGATGCCGGCCGAGAAAGTCGCCGTCGGTCAAGAGTTCAGCCACCACCGATTGGGTGAAGGTCGACGTATGCAGGTCAAACGCCTGCTTCGCGCGCGCGACCGCGGCGCGCAACGCTTCCGGCGCGCGCAGCCATCCGACGCGCAAGCCGGGCGCAAGCACCTTTGAAACGGTCCCCACCGTGACCACGACGTCGGGCGCATCGGTACCCAACGGCGCGGGGACCGCAGAGCTGTGCTCGAACGCGAGCGCGCCGTACGCGTCGTCTTCGATGACAACGAAGCCGTAGCGGCGCGCGAGCGCAATCAGTGCCGCGCGTCGATCGGCACTCAATACCGCTCCGCTCGGGTTTTGATACGCCGGGACCGTGTAGACCAGCCGCGGGCGCAACCCGGCCCGGAGTCGATCCGCGAGGATGTCGATCCGGAGACCCTCTTCGTCGACGAGCACACCGACCAGCCGTGCGCCGACGGCCTCCAGTACCTGGCGGGCTCCGAGGTAGCACGGGTCGTCGACCACGACGGTGTCGCCGCCGTCGACGAGAACCGTGCTCAGCAAGTGCAGCGCTTGTTGGGAGCCGGCAGTGATGACGAAGTCGTCCTCGACGGCGCCGGTGACGCGTTGCACCGTCGGCGTGACGGCCAGCAGCGCACGTAGCTCGCAGAGGCCCTCGGTCGGGCCGTATTGAAGCGCGCGCTCCGCCCGGCCCGGTGTGCCGAGTACCGCGCGGGCTGCGGCCTCCAGTCGCGCGGCCGGGAACGAGTGCGGGTCGGGCAAACCGCCAGCGAGCGATCGCATGCCGGGCCGCTCGCCGACGGTGAGCAATTCGCGCACGATGGATCCGTCGAAGCTGTGCGCCCGCCGCGCCAGGTTCATCGCCATGGATCCATCCACGCACATGGTTGGCGGCGCTGCCAGTGCGTGGACAACCTGGGATTCCCAACACCAGGCACGACCGCGACAAGATGCGCTGCAATGGCGACTGTGACGCGCCGCGCCGATCTCGCCGAATTCTTGCGCGCCCGTCGAGCCGCGCTGCGTCCCGCCGATGTCGGCCTGCCCGTCGGCGGTCGGCGACGGACGCAGGGTTTGCGTCGCGAGGAGGTCGCCCAGCTCGCGGGCGTCTCGGTGAGCTGGTATACGTGGCTCGAGCAGGGGCGGCCGATCAACGCCTCGCTCGATGTGCTCGACGCGCTCGCGCGAGCACTGCACCTCGATGCGGTGGAGCGCGACCACCTCGCGGTGCTCGCTGGCCACCCCCTTCGCCGGCCGATTGCACGTGGTGGCGAGGCGGCATCGGACGCATTGCGTCGCCTGCTTCGCGCGTTGGAACCCGCCCCCGCCTACGTTCTCGGGCCGCGTTGGGACTTTGTGGAATGGAACCGGCCGTTCGCGACGCTGTTCCCGGCCGTCGCCGAGTTGCCAGGCGAGGACTGCAATCTTGTCTGGGTCATGTTCGCGAGCGCCGACGCGCGTGTGCTCGTCGGCGATTGGGAACACGAGGCGCGCCGCGTGCTGTCACAATTCCGCGCCGAGATCGTCCCGTTGCGCGACGACATCGCAGTCGTCGGCCTCGTCGAGCGGCTGCTGGTCACGAGCGTCGAGTTTGCGCAATGGTGGCCGCGCCACGACGTGGGAGGGTTCGAGACCCACCGTCGTCTGTTCCACCATCCACGCGCGGGGCGGCTCGAGTTCGAAACCCAACAGCTCGTTCCCGCCGGCGAGCCCGATCTGCGGGTCGTGGTCCACCTGGCGATCCCAGGCGACGACAGCGCACGGCGTCTCGCCGACGCGGCGCCGAGTGAGTCCGGCGTCAATGGCCGACCAGGTCCGTGAATGTGCTCACCGGATCTTTTCTGACGCGCAACTCCAGTGCGACGTCACCGACCCGGGAGATCGATAACGTTCGCTGGATGCCGGGTCCGTCGTCCTGTTGACCGGAGGGACCTCACGTGAGATCAACATTGGCCAACGCGACAACTACGGTCGAAAGGGCAGTGGCGTTTCAGTTCATCGACAATCGTCGGAGCGGCCTGTTACCAGCGCGTCCCGGCCTTCCCCAAGCTGCGACGCTTCCGTCGGAGCTCAGTCGCGTCGATAGACGGCAGCGTCCGGGTTGCTGATGACGAGCTGGAAGTTCTGATTGAAGTAGGCGCTGAGGCCGCTCGTCCACGGGATCCGAAACGGGTTCGAGGACAGCACCACGTATTCCACCGAACCGAAGAGCGTCTGCCATTGGGCGACAAGCCTCGGATTGTACGGTGGGGCCGCAGGGGGCGGATCGGCGCGGTCGTACAACAGCCAGAGGTAGTACGGGTCGAGCAAAACAGGGCACTTCACACTCGAGACGAAGCGGTCAGCAGCGATGAGGAGTACAGCTTCGTCCGAGACCGCACACGCTCCCTTGGGTACAGCTGACGCGATCATCGGCCCGGGATCGCCGACGGTGATATATCCGGGATTCGCGCGGTCGAAGTTGCGCGCTTGAACAATTCCGAACAGCGCTCCGACCGCGGTCGCCACAACGACTGCGCCGACGAGTATGGATACGAGTCGGCGCCGTAAGCCGGCGCGGTCCGCTCGGGTTCCTACCGCGCCCGCCACCGCTTTCAGGATCCGATCGCATGAAATCGCGACCAGGAGGGCAAGGAATGGCGCAGAAAAGTCTGCGTAGTGCGGATGGAAGTCAGGGGCGACCAACAGGGCACTCACGCTCGCGCCAGCCGAGCCGAGAGCAAACCAGTCCAACCGGGTTGGGCGCGGCCGAACAAGAAATGCCGCGAGGACCGCAACCGCGACAACTGCCACGATCGCCTCGGCGAGCCGAGTTGTCGGTCGAGCAACGGTGAGTCCTTGAATCCCAGTGATGTAGACCAGCCGTCCGCTCACGGACAGGCTTCCTACGGAGGAACCGCGCGAGAGCTGAATCGCGATGACGTCGCGGAAAAAATCTTTCGGCGCCAAGAGCAGGAACGGGAGCGACGGTGTCAGAAAACCGGCCGCCATGCCAAGGAGTGCCGGTCGCACCTTCCGTCGCACCGACGGAAGGCAGCACGCAAGCGCGATGAACGCCGGCAGGACGGCCCATAGCTTGATCGCGGCTGCGAACCCGAATGCGATACCCGCCAGGGTGAGATTTCTTGTGCAGGCCGGTTCATCGCCGACAAACATGAGGGCCGCGCCGACGAGACAGAAAAGATCGAGATACGGCTCGAGGAGCAGTGTTTTGTCAGCCGTGACCGCCATCGGGAAAATTGCGACCAGAACTCCGGCGAGAATCACCGCGTGAACGCCTCGATGGCGCACGAGTCTGGCGACAAGGATCACGCATCCAGCGGTCACGAACATCGTGACGATCCGCACAATTGCCATGAGGATCCGCGTTCCCGTGAGTCGGCCGATGAGCGCCAACGGCGTCATCAGCAACGGCACACCCGGCGGATGCCCGAACAGGAAGTCTCGATAGGGGATGCTTCCGTGGGCGAGGCGGATCGCGGCGCCGAGATCGACTCCGTCGTCGTATTCGTCGACGCCGAGGAGGCATGTGGCACTCGAAGCTGATTCACACAGATCACGATCGCGACCGCGCCGGCAGCAAGTGCGACACCCATGGCAATCTTCGAGTTCGCCCACCACGGACTGGTGTCGTCTCCAACGAGCTCCGGGCTCGCCGCTGTCATCCCGTCCTCACCCATCTGCAGAGGTCACCGAACGCGGCGCGCGAAACAATCGCGGGGCGCGGCGCGCGCCGGAACGCGCCATGTTTTTCGGGTCGGTGCTGCAGCGCGCGATCGACCAGCACCGCGTCGCCCGCCGGACGGAACCAAGCCGGCCTCGGGCGAGGCTCGAACCGACAAAGGCCAAACTCGGGGCGACCCGCTGGAATCCCGATACCGGCGACACTGCCGCCAGCGACCGCCAGCACGCGACCGACACCGTCGACCGGGGGGCCGAGCGGCGCGCAGGCTCGCGAGCGAGGAATTCGGCGCTTCGTTCCTCGGAGCTGTCACGGTGGTCGGCCACCACAGCGAGATGGTAGTGGTCTGTGCTCGAAATCGTTTGGTTGGGCTGCGACCGGGTCGTGCGACCGTTCCCTGCGCACGACCGTTCCATCCCCCGGGGGGGGGAACGACATCCGCAACACAGGACTCGCACATCGGTCTTGGTTCGACAACGGGATCGAACCTGCTCTTCAGCATCGAGCCGACGCCTGTCGGCGACGGGCAACACCGATCCGAAGCAGATGGTCTCGCCCAAGTTCTCGACGGACTCAACCCGAGCTGTGTTCGAGAACTTCGGGAGTCACGAAGGTTCGTGGCGAGTTGTCGCCCGGCGCCTCACGAACGATCGGACCGTGGTGCTCGCCGAGAGCAGCAGGATGATCAGCGCGAGCAACGATGCGAGACTCACGTCGCGGCCTTTGGCCCATCCTGGTGGTGTGAAGAACAGATGGACTGTGTGTCTGCCGGCGGGGACCGGGACGCCAAGCACGACTGCGTTGGTGCGAGCGACAGGAACCGACTTGCCGTCGACCGTTGCGTGCCAACCCTGCATCCACGCGTAGGAGGTGACGAACAGCGATGGTCTTGTCGCCGTGACGTTCCAGGTGCCGGATCCGCCGTTGTTCATCGCGCCTGACGTCACGGAACCAGAGAACCCGGGCGTGTCGATCGATGCGAAGGTTGCAATCTTCGATTGTGGAATCGTTCCTTCGTCGACGTAGGCGTACTGGGTGAGGTTCGTGTCAGTCGCGGTGGTGAGCGCAGCTCGGGCGTCGTCGAGCGACGCGACCCGAGTCGCGCCGACGAGATACGACTCAGGCAGACGAGGCGTGTACGTATAGATGTAATAGACGGGAGCGATTGGGGGACCGACCGCGGGTGTCGTTCCGGGAGGGTTCGCTGGCCAATCGTACGAGTGTGAAAACTTCCAACGTGAGCTGATCTGACCTGCGTACGGACTTGCCAAGAAGGTCGTGACCCGCAGGACGTCAGGCAACCAGCCGCCTTCCCAGAAGATGTGGTCCGGCATATAGCCGAGGTACGCCATGTAGCCGAGGCTCTCGGAGTAGTCCGCCTGCAGCAATGGGTCGTAACCATTGACGCTCTGAAATTGGTGGCCGATGACGCTCGGCCAGAGCGAAGATGCGTCCGGGATGTCGCTCACCCAGCGGGCAAGTCCACCGGGTTTTGCGACCGCTCCGCCGAAGGCCGGGGGGGAGCTGCTGAACGTCGTGGAAACTTGGGACGGCTTCAGGCTCAAGCTACGCCACGGCGCGGAGAAGGCGAACAACCCGAGGTCGAGTGCGCACACCGCGACCAAGGCGGCGGCCCCGAAGACCCGTGACCGAGTCATGGCCAGAACGGCGCCGCCGAGCGCAAGCAGGAACAGTGGCGGCATGAATCGGGCGACGGCGCCTTCCCCGCCCCCCAGCAGCGCGCCACTCAAGTTCGTCATCGTCGGGATCAGCAACATCACGATGGCGAAACTGGCCGCGGCGATCATCAATCGCAGGGCCCACTCTCGGGGCAAGCGAGTCACTTCCCGCGCGCCAGCTCCAGCCAACATGATGACGGCGATGTAGGTCCACAGCAGGTTTCTTGCCCAACCTCGGAACCGGTTGGCGAGCGGTACGACATCGAACATGAGGTTGCCGATGAAGGTGCGACCACCCAACGACGAGACAATTCCGAGCACGGCAAGGGCCACCAAGGCCATACTCAACCGGTCGCGTCCGAGGCGGATCGCACCGATCACAGCAAGTGCCGCGATCGTGATCCCGAGGTAGTTCGCGAGCTCGTTCTGAAGAGGTCCGCCGAGCCATCCGGTCTTCCACCACAGTCCGCTATTCGCTCCGCCCATGATGTTCGGGACGAGCAGCGTGAGCAGATGACGGGGCTCCATCGAGAACTGGAACGCCACCGCCTTCGTCAATGTCGGACGGACACTCGTCTTGCTGAACGCCACTTCTGGTAGCAGTTGCATTGCTGACAGTCCGACGCCGAGCAGAATCGCCGCGCCAAGACGAAGCCACGGGCCGAAGCCGACACCTCGCCGCGCCAAGCTGAAGACGGCACATACCCCGAGAGCAATGAGTGTGAGCCAGAGGAACTGGGCGAGCTGGATGGCTATCCCTGCGATGAGCACCGCGAGGATCGCGACATAGCGCACACGAGCTGATTCCATGAGGCGGTCGAGCGTGATGAAGGCGAACGGGAGCAATGTCCACGCCGCGATGAACGGCATCGACGTCGAGTGGTAGATGACATATCCGTTGATTGTCCCCGCGATGCCGCAGACGGTTGCCCCCAGGACTGTTTGCCACCGTCGCCACGACCAGATGTACCACCCGACTGTCATAACCCAGAGGTGACCGAAGAACCACCACCTGAAGGCGTTCTCTGGTGAGGTCCAGCCGAAGATGGCGTTGGGGAGATAGAAGATTCCTGCCTCGCCGCCGCCGAGTTCGTTGAATCCGCCGAACATGTTGCGCCACCAGAACGGCGACAAGCCGTGACGAATGTTCGACCAGACGGCGAGGTACCGGGGCACTTGTGCCGCGATGACATCTGACCACATGTTCGTTCGAGTGCCGATCAGGACTTCCACGAACGGCAACGTCACGCAGACCAGCGCGATAGCTAACCCGAGCCCGAGCCTTCGTCGTTCGCTGCCCGAGATACGCGACTCGATGCTGGCGATCATGCGGCGCGACCACACGGCCTCGACCGCGTACACGTCCCCTCAGGAATTGCCGGTGACGCTGGAGTGTTGGCGACCACGAACGCGCTGAGGCTTCGATGGTCGACTGAGAGCCGTCTGGTGGTCGCGGTGTTCCCCCGACATGGGACGGCAAGGTCAATCGTTGCTGTGCGACGTCGCCGTGCTGGCCGGACGACAACGACCGTGGGGGCGAAAAGATGCTGCCGGTCGAATGCTCGGAGGGCGATTCGTTCGTCGGAGTCGCGAACCTGTCGCCGCCGGCGGGGACGGTCGTATCCGAACATCAAGTCATCTGCACGCCAGCGACGTGTGCACGGCGGTGCGGCAACGAGAACGACCCGGCCAGGCGACGCGATGGAGAGATCGTCCGCCAGCACCATCACATCATCTTGCACGTGCCTGACTACGTCGACGCGCACCATCAAATTGACTTTCGCCCCGTCGTCCGGCTGAACGGAGTCGGCCACCGCAGCCGACCGTGTTGCTCGGCCCATTCTGGCTGGCGGTCGGGGTCGGCACCGGCCACTTCGCTGTCCGACGGGAACGTGGCGATGGCCGCGGGGACGATCGTGGTCCCAGTTCCGACGTCAACGCTGGCGCGAAGTGATGTTGACGATGTGCGTCGTGCGAGCCTGAGCACAGAAAGTTTCGACTGGCAGTCCCACTGTTTCTCGAGGTCGATCAGCGCAGGGTCTTTGAGATCCACCTCGGTTTCAGTTCCTCCTGAGCGGACAATGAGTGTAGCTACGTTCGAGCTGCAAGAGCCAGTGGACTTCCTGACCCTCCGATCCTTTCACAGCGCAGCCGGGATGCTGCGGCATCGAGCATTTCTTCGTACATGTCGGGCGTTGACCGGGCGTTGTCGTTGTGCGCGTCATGCGCATGCGGCGAGTCGATCGGTTCAGTTGTTTTGTTGCACGCCGCGCAGATGTTCGCGACCGCGCGTACGAACGCTTGCAAGACGGCGATCTGCTTCGGCTTTGTCATTCGCGACCTGTCGAGTGTTTTCGAGGTTGACCTGTCGCGAATGCAGCCCGTTTTCGGTGCCGGTGCGCTGCGTGGAATTTACGGTGTGCTCCGATCGTTCGGCGGTGCGTACGCATCGTCGGCCGGTCGGCCCGGCTGAGCTGTTTAGCGTCGACGTGCGCGGCTCGTCGGTGTGACCGACCCGCCTGTATCGGTCGGTCGCCGACCGAACGCCGAGCATGCCAACTGCGCCGACCGGGCGATGAACCGCCGCGAAAGCACACGCGTCGACGAGTCGGGACGTGGCGCGATGAGACAGACTCGGCATCGGGCCAATCCGGTCGGCCTGTCCCGAACGGACGTCCGAACATGCAATGCCCTCCTGTCGGGGGCGTCGGCCCGACGTGATGTCCGTTCCGTTGGGCGATCAGCCGGAAATTGAGGGAACATCGGCGGATGAGATGGACGGATCGCAGCGGCTACTGGGTGAGTGACGACCGGCCGCTGGTCGACGTCGCGCTGGTGCACCGCTGGTTGAGCACGCTGAGTTACTGGGCCGAAGGCCGGCCGTTTGACGTCGTCGCCCGGTCGATCGAAGGGTCGCTGCCGCTCGGCTTGTACCGTCCCGACGGTGCCCAGGCCGGATTCTGTCGGTGGGTGACGGATTACTCGACGTTCGCGTGGCTTGGTGATGTCTTCGTCGATCCGGCGCTGCGGGGAGCGGGCCTCGGCAAGTTCCTCGTGGGGACGGCGACGGATCACCCGGCGGTGCGAGATCTGCCCCTCCAGCTGTTGGGCACACGCGATGCGCACGGGCTGTACCGGCAGTACGGATTCGTGAATGTCCCCGAACCGCAACGTTGGATGGAACGCCGACGCTGAATCGCCGTCCGCCGGGTTGAGGGATCGGCCGTTGCGGTGTGTGCGATCGGCCGGTCAGGCCAACGGTCGTCGCCCGACTGCGGGGCTCGTTCCGGGTGGTCGTCGGTCTTGAGGCGACCGCACCAACGGATCAGAATTCGCGTTCTCCAGTTTCCGCTTCCGCCCCTACGCAACGCGGCACCTCATGTGCAACCGGGGCGTTCAACCGGAGATCCCAGCGTCCGCCAGCCCGTGTTGGGCGACCGCGAGCTACTGCTCGCGATCTGTTAGGAGTCCGCGGACTGATCGCGTGCAAGCGCATCGAGGCTGCGAGACAGCAGTCTCGACACGTGCATTTGGCTCACGCCGATCGTCTCGGCGATCTCTGCTTGGGTCATGTCCTCGAAGTAGCGCATGTACATCACGCGCTGTTCGCGCTCCGGCAAGCGGTGCAGGAGATTCAGGAGTGTCGCCCGATCCTCGACTGACGCGAATTCGGTGTCGGCGTCGCCCCGCAGGGTCTCGCCGGCGCCGCCGCTCGGGGTGAAGTCGAGCGACGTCGGTCGATAGCGGTTGCCGGCATCGAGGGCTTCGAGCACGTCCTCGTCGCGCACGCCGGCGGCCTCGGCGATCTCTCGAGGGGTGGGGGAATGCCCGAGTTGTTGGCTGAGCTCCGAGATGACCGTTCCGATCCGCAGGTGCAGATCCTGAACGCGTCTCGGAACGCGCACCATCCAACCCTGGTCGCGGAAGTGGCGCCGCAACTCACCGATCACTGTCGGTACCGCGAACGCCGCGAACGGGGTACCTCGATCGGGATCGAACCGCTCGACCGCCTTGAGCAGGCCGAGCATCGCGACTTGTTCGAGGTCGTCGAGCGGTTCGCTCCGATTCGCGAATCGGCGGGCGAGGGACTGCGCGAGATGCACATGATGCTCGATGAGACGGTTGCGCAGCGCACGGTCGTGCGTGCGTCGGTACTCGCGAAACTCGTCGAGGAGCTCGGACGGCTCAGCCGACTCGGCGCGCTCGCAGGAGTCGCCGTCGGTCACGTTCGACTTCGCTTGACGAGCCGGAACCGGCGGATGCCGTCACGGTCGGAGATTTCGTGCTCGTCCACGACTGCGCCGATGATCGTCTGGCTCAGCTCGCTCACCACCGGCTCGCCGGTCGCGACACACGTCCCCTCGATTTCGACGACACCCTCTGACGCGAGATAGCGCAACGTCAGCGTCTTGTCGACGGGGTTCTCTCCCATGAGCGCGTACGTGAGCTCATCGACCGCGATGCGGAGATCTTCGACGTCGTCGATCGAGAGATCGGCCCGGGCGCCGCTGTCGGCCGCGGCCAACCGTACGAGCCGCAGGTATTCGGGCCGTCCGGGAACAGTGAGCGACACCGAACCGTCGTCGACGCGCTTCGAACTGCTCATGACCGGGCTCCGATCACCCGACCTGCGGGTTCGTCTTCGATGTTTGCCGACGGTTCGACCGGGGTACCCAAGAAATACCCCCCAACCAAGCCCGCCGCGGTCGGCGGAACGGATTCATCCCCGCCCGGTGCCCGTTCCGCCCCCGCGGCTGGTCTTGGGCGGCGCCGCGTGTGTCTCCGGGACGACCGGGCAAACGTCGGGCCCGCCGCGGTCATGTTTCTTGCACCACGAATTCGTTCAAGACGCCGCTGATCTCGAGCACCCGTCGACACGACGCTGACGGGTTCAACAGTGTGAGTTCACCACCCGCCTTCTGGGCGGCGAGTCTGGCCGTGAGGAGTTCCCGTATTCCGGACGAGTCGATGAAGCCGACGCCGGACAGGTCGACCAGTCCTGTGCCGTTCGAGTCGTCGACGAGGGTCGCGAGCTCTTGGCGCAGCCGGCCGGTGACCGCCAGGTCGATCTCGCCGGTGACGGCCAACGTGACCCGGCCAGCGCGTTCCGATCTTTCGAAGACCACGTCCCATTCGCTCATCGTGTCTCCACCGTACGCGAATTCGCGCGGTGACGGTTCATGTCTCGATTTGGAGCACGACAACCGCGAGATCGTCGCGGGGTTCCGCCGGCCCGTATTCCCTGACCGCAGCGAGGATGTCGTCGGCAACGTGGTCGACGTCGCGGTCGGCGGCTCGGATCACCTCGATCAGCCGTTCTTCGCCGAACAGCGGCTGATTCCGGTGGTGTGCATCGGTCACGCCGTCGGTGTAGAACACGACGACGTCGCCGAGCGAGAGCTCCACCGACTGCTCTTCGAACATGAGTTCGACCGGCATGCCCAGCAGAGATCCGCGACAGGTCGCGACGTCGACGGCGCCGTTCGCTCGCCGGATGATCGGTGGTGGATGTCCGCCGCACGCAATCGAGAGCACGGCGCCTCGCTCGCGGGGTTGGAGCAGCGCACAGCAGACCGTGCAGAATTCGCGGTTGTCCTCGTCGATCAGCAGCGTCTCGTGCAGCGCGGTCAGCAATCGGCTCGGCGACCGTTCCTGCAGCGCGAACGCGCGCAGGGTGTGCCGTGCCAGACCGGCGACCGCTGCAGCTTCCGGTCCTTTGCCGCTCACGTCGCCGAGCGCGACCCACCACGCACACTCGTCGACTTGGAACACGTGGTAGAAGTCGCCACCGACTTCATTTCCCTCGCCTGCGGCCTGGTATCGCGCGGTGACCCGCACGCCGGGGATCGCGGGCAGAGAGGGCGGCAGCAGACTCGACTGCAGTGCACGCGCGACGTGCGCGCGTTCCGAATACAGGCGGGCGTTGTCGATCGCGAGTCCGGCACGCCGCGCGAACTCTTCGGCGAGCGCGAGATCCGCCGCGCCGAAGTGCCGACCCGATCCCGACGACACGAGGGTGAGCGCACCGAGGACCCGCCCTCTCGCCTCGAGCGGCACGCACATGTACGACACGAAGTCGAGCGCTTTGACGATCTGAAAGTGTCGGTCGTCTCGCGTCGTGGCCCTCAGGTACGGGTCTGGCATTTCCTCAGCGACTTCGGCCTTGCCGCCGCGGAGGACGCTCGCCGCCGGGTGCGCACCATAGGGGTCGGGCGGGTAGTGCGTTTCGAGTTCGGCGACGAGCTGTTTCTTGTCTGGATCGGCGTGAACGGCGGCGAGCCTGCGCACGCCGCGTTCGTGGGCGACGTCGATCAGGCAGAGGTCGGCGAGAAACGGAACGCAGAGCTGCCCGAGCTGCTCGAAGCTTTCGGGGTAGTCGAGCGACAAGGAAAGCACGGCGCTGGTTTCGGCGTAGAACCGCTGTACTTCCTCGGCGCGTCGGCGTGCCACGATCTCGGCCTCGGCGGCGCGAAACAGGCGCGCGATGTCGAGCACGATGCCGGCCTGGCCGGCGATGTCCGCGAGCAGCTGTTCTTCCGAGAACGTGAAACGGCCGGCCTCCGTGTGAGCGAGAAGCATCGCGCCGACCACTTCGCCGTCGCGGGATCGCACCGCCATGACGACGCAGCTGCGTAACGGCGGTTCGAGCGCCGGCATCGCCGCGTCGAGTGTTGCGACGTACTGGTCGTCAACTGTTGTGTCGTCGAAACGGAACGGCGCCGTGCTCGCCAGCGCGGGTGCCAGCAATGGGGCGTCGATGGGAATCGGGACGCCGAGCGAGGAGGCTCGGGCGCGACCCGAGGTTGCGCGTACGAAGAATTGGTCCTCGGAGTTGTCGGTGTCGACGCGAAGGAACGCGCTCATCGACGCGCCCGCGAGTTTCCGAGCGGCGGCGGTGACGGTCTTCATCACCTGGTCGGCGTCGAGTTCGGCCACGAGTGTTGCGCCGATGTCACGAAGGATCTGCGCGACCGCCAAGATCCGGCGCAGATCGTCCGGTGAGAGGCGCGGTGTCGCGACGTCGAACGCGACGCTCATCACGCCGGTGACGGTGCCGCCGGCGTCGAAGACCGACGAGTGCAGGCCATGGACCTCGACTGCGGTGCCATCGGGGCGTTGGACGCGATACTGGCCTTCCCAGGTACGCCCGTCGAGGATTGCCTCGTTGATCTCGGTGCCCATCGTCGGCTTTGTCGGGTCGGTCGCGAACTGCTGGGCGTTCTCACCGACAAGCTCGTCGGGGCTGCGGCCGTACAAGATCTCGCAGTACGAGTTCGCCAGGAGCACGACACCGTCGAGATCGGTCACCAGCACCGCAGCCTGCACCCGCTCGAAAAGCTGCGGTTCGAGCGCGACGCGTCCGCGCGACGAGGCGCACTTGGTCATCGCGGCAGTAAAGCATTGGTCAAGCGTCGAGGTCATCCCGGCTCGGTGGATGACCGGGGAACGCTCGGGCGTGACACGAAACCTGCGGGGATTAGGGGGCAACAGCCCGAGCGCCCCGGTGAGCTAGCTCGCTGACCATCTGTTACCCGCCCCGGCCGCCGTCGAAACCTCGGTTTACCAGTCGGCGCGCAACGGGTACCGATAGGGCAGCGGCGAAGGGACCCCCGGACGTGAGCGCGAGGACATTGGTTGCATCCAAAGCAGTCCCGCCCCAGGGGGCCGCACTCGACGACTCGACCGTTACGAGCCGCGGCGAGTGCTCGAGCTTCGTCGATTTGGCTCGGCGCATGAGCATCACGCCGGACGACGCGATCCGCGAGTTCATCGACTTCAACCGACGACGCCGGACGCGACAGTCTCGTCGAGCATGATCGCGGGCGCCGGCCATACGGTGCAGCCATGCGCATGCTGTTTCCCGACTCGGTCGGGGTGGTCGATCCCTTCTCCGTCTACGCCGACTTGCCTCACAACGAACAGCGTCCGTGTGTTCGCTTGAACATGATCGTGAGCGTCGACGGCGGGACGTCCTGGGGCGGCGTTTCCGGCGCGCTCGGTGGATCCGCCGACAAGGCCCTGTTTTCAGTGCTCCGCTCGTTCGCCGATGTCGTGCTCGTTGCCGCCGGAACGATGCGCGCCGAGCACTACGGTCCGGCCCAGTTGACCGAACCGATGCAACAGACGCGTCGCCAACGCGGTCAGGCGCCCATCCCAAACATCGCGGTGGTGTCGCGTAGCTGTCAGATGGAATGGGACACGCCTTTCTTCACCGCAGCCGTCGCTCGGCCCTTGGTCATCACGGTCACAGACGCGTCCGAGGCCGATCGGACCCGAGCGGCAACCGTCGCCGACGTCATCGTCGTCGGCGACCAAGACGTCAACCTGGCCGGCGCACTCGATGAACTTCGGATCCGCGGTGCCGCCAACGTGCTCGCCGAGGGCGGACCCACACTCAACGGCGAGCTGGCACGCGCCGGACTGTTAGACGAGCTCTGCGTGACCCTCGCGCCGCGGCTCGCCAGCGGAGACGCGAAACGAATTATCTCCGGTTCGACGCTCGACGAACTAGAAGATCTGCAGCTGCGGTCGATCTGTGAGGAAGACGACTACCTGTTCCTGCGGTACCGGCCGGTGCGTCGGTAGACCCCTTTCCGCACGCTGCGGGCAGCGAATAGGGTTGCAAGCATTGATTGGACGACACCATTTCGTGCTCGCAGTCGCTGTCGGTTTGACGATGGCCGGCGTGGTTCCCGTCGTCGCGGCCGCGGCGGCGCCTTCGTCCCAGCCTGAGGTTGCGCCCGCCTCCTCGGCCCTCCCCCACACGGAGGTGCGCCGTTATGTCGCGCTCGGAGACTCAGTGCCGTACGGGTTCGGGCTCGCGAATCCGGGCGGAGTCACCCATAGCGGGTTGCCGGCGAACCAGCCGCCGTCAGTCGATGCGTATCCGAGCGTGTTGGCGAAGAGCCTCGGGCTGAGCTTGACCGTCCGAAAAGATGGCTGCACGCTGGCCGGAGATCAGTTGGCGGTGAGCGGCGCACCCACCGTCGTGGCAAATGTCAACGGTTCCGACGTCGACTGTCATTCGACGCATCCGCACAAGGCCGTCGATCCCGACGAACTCGATCACCTCGGCAGCGCGGCCGCGACGCTGGTCACCATTCAAGTCGGCGCCGACGACGTCGACTTCGGCGGCTGTCTCATGCACGAGATCAACATCTATGTTCCCTACTCGATCTACGGTCAGACTTCCCGAACGTGCACGTCCGGCACGGGCATCACCGGCGCCGAATCCAACCGGCTCAACACGATGCGAGTCGCGCTCGGAGTGCTTCTCACATCGATTCGACGTCTCCAGCCGAACGCCGCCGTCGTCGTGCTCAACTACTACCAGCCGATCCCTGCGCCTTCGGAGTTCGTGAACATCGACCATTCGGAGGTCTGCACACAGCTGGCGGACCCGGGTCGGCTCCAGAGCGCGTACACGCACGCGGTCATCGTTCAAAACGCGCTCAACAACGCCATCGCGACGGACATGAAGCTGCACTCACACGATCATCTCGTGAACCTCGCGTTGGGCAGCGGGTTCGCCGGGCACGGGATGTGTACGCGAGACCCGTACCTGTTCACGGGTGGGCCGACCACCGGCCTGTGGCGGTTCGGGTATCCGAACGTGGCGGGTCAGGCCGCGATCGCCAAGGCGATCCGGGCGCAGGTACCCGGCCTGCACTGATCCATCTGGTCGGCCCAGCCGAACTCGTCGCCCGCGCGACGTCGGCTCGTTCGACCACGGCCCGACGCCCCCCGGCCAGACCAAGGGTCGGAACGTCAACCAGGCTGTCGGTCACGACCAAAACGGGACGAAGCTCGACGCTCAGCCAGCGGCCCAAGACGGTTCGCCGTTTCCCGGAAAACGGAACGATCGAAGGATGTGCCGCCAACCCTATGTCGGCCAGGCCAGAACCGATCCGTGGGCGCGTAGGGTCACGCGGGCGTCGCGTGCGAACAGCTGCGTGCCTTCGACACGGGCCACGATGAGCTCGTCGCGACCGTCCGGCTCGAGCGGCTCGATCGTCACGAGCGCGTCGTGCCCGTGGTAGTCGCTGCGCACCACCCGGCCGGCGAGGCCGCCGTGGTCGGATTCGTCGCACACATCGATCTGTTCGGGCCGCACGAGCACGGCCGCGGGGACGGACTCGGCCGTCGTGGGCCCGGCACCACGAATCGGTAAACGTCCGAGCACGGTGGTCGCGTACGCACCTTCGATCGTGCCGCTGAGCAGATTGGCGTCACCGACGAACGCGGCCATATCAGGATCGAGCGGATGCGAATAGAAATCTTGCGGCGCGGCCGTCGGCGTCATGTTTCCGGCGCGGATGATCGCGAGGCGGTCCGCCATGGAGAACGCTTCGTCCTGATCGTGGGTCACGAGCACGGCCGTCGTTCCCGCGTCGTGGAGGATCTGCGCGACGTCAGCGCGTACCGTGGTGCGCAGGCTCGCGTCGAGCGACGCGAACGGCTCGTCGAGCAGGACCAACTCGGGCTCGATCGTCAGGGCCCGAGCGAGCGCGACGCGCTGTTGCTGCCCGCCGGAAAGTTGGTGAGGGTAGCGATCTTCGAGCCCTGCGAGGCCGACCATCTCGATCAGACGCTCGACCTCGGCACCGCGCCGTTCGCGTCGAGGCAACCCGAATCCGACGTTGGCGATCACGCACAGGTGAGGGAACAGCGCCCCCTCCTGGGGTACGTAGCCGATGCGGCGACGCTCCGGCGGCACGTAGTGCTTGCCGTCGTCGACCGTCTCGTCGCCGATACGGACAACGCCGCGATCGACGCGTTCGAATCCTGCGACGATGCGCAGCAGTGTGGTCTTGCCGCTGCCCGACGGACCGAGAATCGCGGTCAGCGTCCCGTCAGCGACCTCGAGGTCGACGTCGCGCAAGACCGACAGCGGCCCGAACGACTTCGACACTCCGCAGATCGACAGGCTCGTCACGCGCCGACGCGGCGCGGCGGCCGTACGGACCGCCGGCCGAGCACGTAGGTCGGAAACGCCGCGATACCCACAGTCAGCGCAGCGTAGGGCGCCGCGGCACGGTCGGAGAGATTGGTCGCGGTCGACCAGAACTGCGTCGCGACGGTTGGTGCGCCTCGATGGAGATGAGGATGCGCGCGGCGGTGAGGCCCGGTGACCGCCCGTCGGAACACGGGGCCAGCACGCGGCCGACGTCGGAATCGGCGCCACGCCCGAGTTCCCGGCGCCACGGTCGGCGAAGACGGCTGATGTCGTTGTTCGAAACGGATTGCGCCGCCCGGCTCGTCGCGCCCGCGCGGTTCACACATCCAGACGGGGACGGCAGACGTGGACGGACGCGTGCCGTGGGTGCGACGGTCGGTGTGGCCCGCTACGGATGGGGCCGCGACAAGTTGCGGCCGCGCTTTTCCCAACGCATCGATCCCATCCGAACCAACGCGTCGCGTAGGCGGTCGGGCAGGCGGGTCAGCACATGACCGGCGAGTTTGGCGTCGGGTCCGACGAGATATCGGGCCTTGGGACGGACCGCGGTCAGGGCGTGCTCGACCGCGTCCGCGACCGTGGCGGGCGGTACGCCCTTGGCGCGACCTTCGTCGATGAAGCCGCGCGACTCGTCGAGCAACCATTGGTAACGCTTGCGGCCGACGTCGTCGAGAGACCGTTCGATCTCATCAGCAGTTGTGTCGGCTTTGTCCCAGATCGCGGTTTTCACTTCTCCGGGCTCGATGAGCGCAACGCGGATCGGGGTACCCGACCGTGCGAACTCGTGACGCTGCGCCTCGGCGAGTGCCTCGATCGCGTGCTTGGAGGCGCTGTACGGCGCCAGTCCGGGCGAGGCCAACCGACCTCCGACGGAGCCGATGTGCACGATGCGTCCGTGCCCCGTCCGCAGCATCGGGATCGCCGCACGCGTGAGCTCGACGACGGCGAACAGGTTCACGTCGAACACCCACCGCCAGTCGGCTTCGGTCACGTACTCGACTGGGCCGCCGACGCCGACGCCGGCGTTGTTGACCAGCCCCTGCAGGCCACGGTCGCCAGCCTCACGTGCGATCTCTGCGACCACCCTCGCGATGTCGTCGCTTTTGGTCACGTCGAGGATGACCGGACGTACATCGCCCTGGTATTGCGCCTTCACGCGGTCGCCGTCGTCGGCCCTGCGCACCCCGGCGTACACGGTCCAGCCGCGTTCGGCGAGCCGTGCGACGCACGCCTCGCCGATTCCAGAGGACGTTCCAGTGACCAATGCATTGGGCATGTGTTCCACGGTACCGTCCGACCGGGATTGCCGCATCGGCCGACAAGGGCGGAGTCCGACCACTCGACCACTCGTGCATCGATCCGAGAAGACGCCAGCCACGCCGACGTCGCTTCGCAGCGGTCGAGCAACCGTGGGTGGTCGGTCGCTCGACGATCCCTCCCGAAGACTGCCGACACCAACCCGTCGCGGTCGGCGACATGATCCCGCAGCGCGCGGACCTTGCGCCGCTGGACGCCGCGGTCGATCCCGCAGCGACACCGCAAATCTCGCGGCTCGCCGAGACCTCTCCGCGGCCGAGATCAGCTGGTCGCGCCATCCGAACGGCCGAGGCCCCGACCACCAACAAACGTAAAATCATGTGTCTCAACATCTTCGACCGTGCAATGACTCGCGATATGGGGGCTTCGATGCCGTTCAGCAGGCATGGGTTGGTCGCAAGCCTCACGATCGTGTGCTGCGTCGCGGTCGCGGCCTGTTCGAGCTCGTCGTCGCATGCCTCATCGTCGAGCACATCTGCGACGACCGCGACGACGGCACCGACAGCATCAACGGCGACGAGCTCCGGATCGAACATCGTGTGGCTCTGCCGTCCCGGCCTCGCCGACAATCCGTGTGAGAGTTCCGAAACCGCGACCGTCGTGTCGGCCACCGGCCAGACGTCAACCCAGCAGACCGCCGAGGCGGCCAGCGAGCCGAAGATCGACTGTTTCTACGTCTATCCGACCGTAAGCGACCAGAAGACGCTCGTCGCGAACCTTCACATTGACCCTGAGGAGCGGGCGATCGCCGCCACGCAGGTGTCGCGGTTCTCGCAGGACTGTCGCGTGTTCGCCCCGATGTACCGCCAGGCCACGCTGGCGGCGATCACCGGCGCGACCGCTCCCGGAGCGAAAACCAACAAGGTGAACATCGACGTCGGCTACCGGGACGTCCTCGCCGCGTGGAACGACTATCTCGCCCACGACAACGACGGTCGCGGCGTTGTGTTGCTCGGCCACTCCCAGGGTGCCGGTGTGTTGATCCAGCTCCTCAAACAGGAGATCGATCCGAATCCGAACGAACGCCGTCTGCTCGTGTCGGCCGTGCTCCTGGGCGGCAACGTCACCGTCAAGCAGGGAAGCGACGTCGGCGGCGACTTCCAGCACATTCCGGCCTGCCGGTCGTTCACGCAGACGGGGTGCGTCGTCGCCTACTCCAGCTTCTTGCAGCCGCCGCCTTCGAACTCGCTGTTCGGACGTCCCGGCGCCGGGCCGCGCGCCGGCCAGGCGCACACCGCCGATCTTCAGGTGCTGTGCGTCAACCCTGCGGCTCCCGCCGGCGGTTCAGCATCTGTCGTCTCGTACTTTCCGACCGCCAAATTTCCCGGGCTCCTCGGCACCGTCTCCGGCCCGCCGCCGACGGCGCCGACACCGTGGGTGTCGTACCCAGACCGGTACACCGCGCAGTGCGTGAGCGCCGACGGCGCGACCTGGCTGCAGATCACACCGGCGTCCGGAGATGCACGACCGACGGTGGCGCAAACCCTCGGCCCCACATGGGGATTGCATCTGTACGATTTCAACCTGACGCTCGGCAACCTCGTGAACCTCGTCGGCCAGGAAGCGAAGGCGTACACGTCGTCGTAGGCTCTACGTATGTGCCGAAACATCACTGAGCTGCGAGGTCTTGAACCCGCAGCGACCCGCGAAGAAATCGAGGCGGCCGCGCGCCAGTACATCCGCAAAGTGACCGGTGTCGCGAAACCGAACGTCAACATCGCCGGCGCGCTCGACGCGATCGCGATCGAGGTTGCCGATATCACCGAACGTGCCCTCGAGCTGGTTCCGAACCGACGCCAGCCGCCCGGCACGTTGCCGCCCCTTCGGCGGGCCGAGGTACGAAAGCGACTCGGGCTGGCACCGTTTCCGGGCTGACCGGCACGGGATCGGTGTCGCCGGCCGCGTGTGGGCGCGGCGTGCACCGGACGCTGACCGCGGCTCGCGCCCGTCGCCCGCTCCGAGGTGAAGCGGGTCCGCGTTCCGCACTCGCGCGAGTGAACGTGAACCGGCGGCCCGGGTTGTCGCGTGTGACACGAACGTCCGCGAGTTGTGGCCGACCCAACGGCTCGTGGTGGCCTCGAGCTACGGACGGCGAGTGGCGAGGAACAGCGGGATGAGGCGTTCGGTGTTCGCCTGATACTCCGCGTACGGCGGGTACGCGGCGACCGCGCGGTCCCACCATTGGGCCCGGGCGCTGCCGCTCAGCTCATGCACGGTCGCGTCGAACCGCTCGGCACCGTCTTGGATCCGGACCGCGTCGGGATCGGCCTTGAGGTTGTGGTACCAGACCGGGTTCTTCGGAGCTCCGCCCATCGAGGCGACGAGCAGGTATTCGCCTTCGTGTTCGACACGCATGAGGGCCGTCTTGCGCACCTTCCCGGTCTTGTTCCCACGGCTCGTGACGATGATCACGGGCATGTCGGTGTCGCCGAGCGTGTTGGCCTCCCGCCCGTCCGACCGCTCGTACCGCTCGACCTGGTTGCGCACCCATTCCCACGGGCTGGGCTCGTATTCGCCGTCGACTGCCATCAACACACAATACGCGGTCCTGGTGTTCCGCCCTCCGAGTATGCGAACATACGTTCGTGTCCGAAGGGGCGACGATCCTGCACGCCGACCTCGACGCGTTCTACGCGTCGGTCGAACAGCGCGACGATCCACGATTGCGCGGCCGTCCGGTGATCGTCGGAATGGGAGTCGTGCTCGCCGCGAGCTACGAGGCCAAGGCGTTCGGGGTCCGAACCGCGATGAGTTCGGGCTGGGCGCGCCAGCTGTGTCCCGGTGCGGTCGTCGTCGAGCCGCGCATGGCAGCGTATTCCGAGGCGAGCAAGGCGGTGTTCGAGGTGTTCGCCGACACGACACCCCTGGTCGAGGGTCTGTCGATCGACGAGGCGTTCCTCGACGTCGGTGGTCTGGGTCGGCTCCGCGGCCCGCCGGCCGACATCGCGTCGCGACTGCGTCGCGAGGTGCGCGAGCGCGTCGGACTCGCGATCACGGTCGGCGTGGCCCGCACCAAATTTCTCGCCAAGGTCGCAAGCGGCGTCGCCAAGCCTGACGGTCTGCTCGTCGTGCCGCCCGACCGCGAACTCGAATTCTTGCATCCGCTGCCCGTCAGCCGACTTTGGGGCGTCGGTCCGGTGACCGCCCGCAAGCTGCACGATCGAGGGATCGCCACCGTCGGCGAAGTCGCCCAGCTCGGCGAGACCGCGCTCATCTCGATCCTCGGGCGCGGCAGCGGCCGCCATCTGCATGCCCTCGCGCACAACCACGATCCGAGGCCCGTTCACGTTGGCCGCCGACGACGTTCGATCGGCGCGCAGCGTGCGCTCGGCCGCGCGACCACCTCGGCGGACACGATCGACGCGACGCTCGTCACGCTCGTCGATCGCGTCGCCCGTCGGCTGCGCGTCGCGGCCCGCGAGTGCCGGACTGTGATGCTCCGACTGCGTTACGACGACTTCTTGCGGGCGACCCGATCGCACACCATGGCGTTCGCCACCGCGCACACGCGCACGATCCTCACGATCGCGCGCGCCTTGCTGGACGAGGCCGCCCCGATGATCGACGGTCACGGACTGACGCTGATCGGGATCTCCCTCGCCAATCTCGACGATGACGATGTCATGCAACTCACGTTGCCGTTCGATCGGGCCGGCGGCGCAGCCCTGGACGCGGCCGTCGACAACGTGCGGGAACGTTACGGGTCGACCGCGGTGACCCGCGCCGTGTTGCTCGGACAGAATCCAGGTCTGACCGTGCCCCTGCTCCCAGACTGAGACAAAAGAAATCTCGAAACCGTGTCGATTTCGCGAGACCTTCTTCGACGTCGCAGATAGAACCGAGGATCAGCCGGCCGAAATCGGCCGGTCCCTCCGACCACCAAGGAGACACGACGATGCGTTTCATGATGTTCATGCTCCCGAACATCCCGCCGGAGGGGCAGTGGATGCCGACGGCCGAGGCGGTAGCCGCGATGACGAAATTCAATAACGAGCTGACGCAAGCCGGGGCGCTGCTCCAACTCGACGGTCTGCACCCGCAGGCCGACGGCGTGCGCGTCACCTTCGGAGCCGATGGGAAGCGCAGCGTCACCGACGGGCCGTTCACGGAGGCCAAGGAGATGATCGGCGGATACTGGATCATCCAGGCGAAGTCGAAGGAAGAAGCGGTCGAGTGGGCATCGCGTTGCCCGGCCGAAAATTGCGCGATCGAGATCCGCCAAGTGTTCGAGATGACAGAATTTCCCTCCGACGTGCAGCGCGCCGCGGCGGGGTAGCGGTGAGCGAAACCGACGTACATCGTGCGATCGACGCCGTATGGCGGATCGAGTCGGCGCGGCTCATCGCCCGTCTCGCACGACTGGTCCACGATGTGGGCATCGCCGAGGAGCTCGCGCAGGACGCGCTCGTCGCCGCGTTGGAACGGTGGCCGGAGTCAGGGATCCCGGACAACCCGGGCGCCTGGCTCACGGCCACTGCGAAGTATCGTGCGATCGACCTTCTGCGCCGGCGGACCGCACTCGAAGGCAAGCAGGCAGATCTCGTACGCCAGAGCCAATACCACGACGAGCTCGCCGAGGTCGACCTGGATGCCGGGCTCGACGACGACGACGTCGGCGACGACCTGTTGCGCCTCGTCTTCGTGGCGTGCCATCCGGTCCTGTCGACCGAAGCGCGGGTCGCCCTCACGTTGCGTTTGCTCGGCGGTCTGACCACCGACGAGATCGCACGCGCGTTTCTCGTCCGGGAGTCGACCGTGGCCCAACGCATCGTGCGAGCCAAACGGACGCTCGCGGAGGCCAACGTCCCGTTCGAGATTCCGCACGGCCCCGAGCTCGGCGAGCGTCTCGGTTCGGTCCTCGAGGTGATCTACCTCGTGTTCAACGAGGGCTACGCCGCGACCGCCGGCGACGACTGGATCAGGCCGGGACTTTGCGAGGACGCCCTTCGTCTCGGGCGCATCCTCGCCGAGCTGGTCCCGACCGAACCCGAGGTCCATGGTCTCGTCGCACTCATGGAGATCCAGGCGTCGCGTCTGGCCGCCCGGATCGCACCGTCGGGTGAGCCGGTCCTGCTGCTCGATCAAGACCGCGACCGTTGGGACCAGCTCCTCATCCGGCGCGGTCTGGCGGCCCTCGCGCGTGCCGAGCAGCTCGGCCGCACGCTCGGGCCGTACGCGCTGCAGGCCGCGATCGCCGCGTGCCACGCGCGAGTGCGTCGTGCTGAGGACACGGACTGGACACGCATTGCCGCGCTCTACGACGCGCTCGCCCAGATCGCGCCGTCCCCGGTCGTGGAACTCAACCGTGCCGTCGCGCTCGCGATGGCGTTCGGCCCGGCCGCGGGACTCGAGGTGGTCGAGGCGCTCATCGCCGACGGTTCGCTCGCCGGCTACCACCTTCTGCCGAGCGTGCGGGGCGATCTCCTCGCCAAACTCGGCCGATTCGACGAAGCCAGAACGGAGTTCGCACGAGCGGCGTCGCTCGCGCGCAACTCGCGCGAACGCGACCTGCTGCTGTCACGCGCGTCGATCGACCCGTCGTCGCCGTAACGTTCAGCTGGGTTGGAGTTGCAGAACGAACTCCATCTGACCGGCGTTGCCGACGCTGGCTGGACCGCCACTCGGGTTGTCGATCTGGTAGTCGGCGAACGTGATCGTCAGGATTCCTTGGACTTCGATCACGTTTCCGACCCGCTTGGTGGTGAGCGGGATCGTCACATTCTTGGTCGTGCCGTGCAGGGTCAGCTTGCCCGTGGCGGAATAATCGCCGATGACGCCGTCCTTCGGTACCGGCGCGAGTTCGATCGGACTCGTGAGCACGAACGACGCGGTGGGATAGTCGGCCGTGTCCATGATCCGGCCTTGGAACTGGCCGTCTCGCTCGCTGCGGTCGCTCGTGACCGACGTCATATCGACGGTGAACGACGCCTTCGTCACCTGCGTCCCGGCGATCGTCATCGAACCGGTCACGCCGTTCGTGCGTCCGACCGCAGTGGCATGCTGGCCGAACAGTGTCTCCCGCACGCGATAACCGGCGGTGGATCCGGTGCCGGCCTTCCACGTTCCAGCGAGCGGCACCCGCGCGCCGCTCGACGCGGGCTTGGCCGGCGTCGTGTCGGAAAGCGACAACTTGGGCGGCGCGGGACCCTCGATGAAGTGGATGTACACGAACGGTCCGCCGACCACGAGGACGACGACCACGACGACGACGCCGATCAGCCAGCGCAGCCAGGAGCGCCTCTTCGGAGATGTCGCCATCGGTTGAGGTCTTTCGAGGGGGACACGGGGTTCGGGGCAGTCTCACGGCCGTCACTGAACGTTCACTGTGAAAACCTGGTACGTGAGTTGTGACTAACTGAACCACATGTGGTGTCGACCGACGGCGTCAGCGATCTCGTCGAGCGTGTGTTTCGTGTCGTCCGCGCGTTCCTGCATCAGGACGAGCGCTTCGGCGATCGTGCAGTTCGCTTGCACCGACACGCGGCCTTGCGCTTGGGCGAGCTTCGTCACCCGTTCCCTCGGGGAGGTCGGCCGGTCGCTCACGTCGAACATCGTTGACGTTTCCGCGCCCGGTAGATAGGGCCGGAAGCCCCAACTGCCACATCTGCCCGACTTACACCATTCGCGGGGAACGCGGGGCATGCGGGAGCGGACATCTCCGGGCCTGCCACGGCGACACGATCGCAGCGCCCGACGACGTTTCGGACGCCCCGCGCGAGCGTCGACCGCTTCGCGGCCCACCCGACCGGAGAGCTACTCGAACGAGACCCGACGGTCCAGGACCGCGTCCGCGATGTCGAGCAACGTCTGACCGTCCACCTTGGCCCGTTCGTGCATCATCCCGAGCGCCTCCCCGAACGGGCAGTGCGCCTGAAGCGACACCATGCCCTGCGCTTGGGCGACACGATGCCGTTGCGCCAAGTCCGAGCGGTTCTTGCGCATCCCTAGCTCCCAGCCATGTCATCCATGGTCGGCGCCGAGACGGGCGCGCGCTAGAGCCGAAAGCCCCGAGTTCGTTCGCCGGGCTGGCACAATCGCCCGCATGCCCATCGAGCCTGTTCGTCTCGACGTCAACGTCGACGGTCACGCGGTCCCCGCGCTGGTATTCGTTCCCAGAACCGACACGCCCCTGCCGCTCGTGCTGCTCGGCCACGGCGCCCACCTGTCGAAAGATGACGAGGTGATGCAGATGCTCGCGCGCGGCATCGCCCGCGGAGTACCCGCCGGCGTCGCGCTGATGGACTGCCCGGGCCACGGCGAGCGACGCGCTCCCGGTCTGACCGACGACGAATTCGAACGAGACGTTGCACAACGCATGGGCGATCCGGCCGGCGACGCCGCGCTCGTCGCCGATTGGCACGCGGTCGCGGCCGCCGCACGAACACGTGTGCCGCTTCTCACCGGCCCGCTCGGCTACGCAGGGTTTTCGATGGGCGCCCTCCTCGGCTTGTCGATCGTCGCCGACATGGCGGACGTCCGCGCTGCGGTCTTCGCGCTCGGTGGCGTCCTCGACGACGACACGCTCGGCGGGCGCGGCGCCGCGGCACGCAACGCGCGCGTCCGCGACAGTGCGAGCCGTCTCGGCGAACGCGAGGTCTTGATGCTCAACATGACCCGAGACGAACACTTCCCGATCGCCGGCGCGATCGATGTGCTCGAAGCGATCCCCGGGCCGAAGCGCATGTCGGTGTGGACCGGCACACACACCGACATCCCACCCGAGGCGATCTCTGTCGCCAACCAGTTCCTGGCACGCGTGCTGACTCCATAGACATCTCGGAGAACGGAGCGTCTCAGGCGAGCCGTACGATCCCCGTGTGACCGTTCGCGTCATTCCCACCCGGTATGGCCGGTCGGCCACCCAGGCATTGCATGTCGAGATCGCGCGGGCGAAACACACGTCGCCGTTGGCGCCGGTCGCGGTTGTCGTGCCCACCAACTCCGTCGGCGTCGCGGCGCGCCGGTTGCTCGCTTCCGGAGAGCTCGGACCGATCTCGAACGCAGCGTCGGGACTGATCGGCGTCACGTTCCTCACCGTCTACCGCCTTGCCGAACTGCTCGCCGCGCCGCGCCTCGCAGCACAGGGCCGTCGGCCCGTGTCGACGCCGGTGGTCGCGGCGGCGGTCCGGCACGTGCTCGCCACCGATCCCGGTCCGATGTTCCGACGCGTCGCAACGCACCCGGCCACCGAAGAAGCGCTCGTCGGAGCGCATCGCGAACTTTCCGACCTCGATGACGTGGCGCTCGACGTGCTCGCAGATCAGAGCGCCAGAGCACGGCAGGTCGTTCGGATCCATCGGCTCGTCAACCAGCATCTCGCCTCGGCCTGGTACGACGAACACGATCTGATGCGCGCCGCCTGCGAACTCGTCGTCGCCGGCGCGTCCCTGCTCGACGAGCTCGGCACCGTCGTGTGCCATCTTCCACAACGCGTGTCGACACCCAGCGCCCGCGTGTTGCGCAGCGTCGCCGCGGGCAACGACCTCGCCGTGATCGTCGGACTCACCGGCGTGGCCAAGGCCGACGCCGTCGTGGTCGCGAGCGTCGAACGGCTCGGCGGCACAATCCCAGCCGGCGTCGACATCGAACCCGCCTACGGAACCGCGGTGTGCTCGGTCTCCGACGCAGACGACGAGGTCCGCGTCGTCGTCCGCGGCATTGTCGACGCGATGCGCGACGGCGTACCGCTCGAACGGATGGCCGTCGTGTTCGCCAACAACGAGCCGTACGCACGGTTGCTGCACGACCACCTGGCGCTTGCCGGCATCACGCACAACGGCGTGTCGGTTCGGACATTGGCCGATTCGGTGCTCGGCCGTGCGCTGCTGCGCCTCCTCGCCCTTCCCGACGACAGCTACCGGCGCGACAGCCTTTTTTCACTGCTCGCGGCGGTCCCCGTGCTCGACGGACACGGCCGCGAAGTTCCGGCGGTCGCGTGGGAGCGGATGTCCCGAGACGCCGGTGTCGTCGGGGGGCTGTCCGAATGGACCGCGCGACTCGAGCATTACCGCGCGAGCCTGCCGGGCGGAGACGCCAACGACGACACCGCACCCGCCGCGCAACGCAAACGGGAACGGGCACGCGACCTGCAACGCTTCGTCGGCGAACTCGCCGCCGATCTCGCCGACGCGCCGGCCACCTGGAACGCGCTGTCGAAATGGGTGCACCGGCTCATCGGACGGTGGGTCGGAAACGAAGACCGGCGTACCAGCTGGTCGCCGTTCGAGCAGGAGGCCGCTCGCCGCGTCGAGGCTGCCGTCGACCGCCTCGGCGGGCTCGACGCCGTCGACGCGACCCCGACGCTCGAAGTGTTCCGGCGATCGTTGGCGCTCGAACTGGGGGCTGGCCGGGATCGGGTCGGACGGGTCGGCGAAGGCGTGTTCGTCGGGCCGGCCGCCCTCGCGCTCGGTGTCGAGTTCGATCGCCTCTGGGTGTGCGGGCTCGCCGAAGGTGTGTTCCCGGCCCCGCCAGGCGACGATCCCCTGATCGCCGACGCCGACCGGTGCGCGTTGGGCGACGAGCTCGCCCGACGTGCCGACCGTGTCGCCGACGACCAACGCGCGCTGATCGCCGCGCTCGCCAGCAGCCACGACCGGATGATGTGTTTCCCGCGCGGAGACCTGCGGCGAAGCTCCGTTCACGTCCCGTCGAGGTTCTTGGTCGATACGGTCGAGGCGCTCTCGGGCATACGGCCGCTCGGCCCGACGCTTCCCGACGCGCCATGGTGTACCAAAGTTCCCTCCTTCGTGCACGGCCTCACCCACGCGGCGTTCCCCGCGACCCGCCACGAGCTCGACGTGCGCGCCGCGCTCGCCGACGATCCGCGGATCGCCGCCATCCCCGAAGTCGCGCGCGGCCTCGACCTGACACGCGCCCGGCGGAGCTCGGCGTTCACCCGTTTCGACGGCAATCTCACACACCTCGGCTCGCGACTCGAGCCGCAGGCCGCGGGCGCGACCGCCTTCCCGATGTCGGCGACCCGGCTCGAGCAGTGGGCGAAATGTCCGCACGCGTTCTTCGCGCGTTACGTGCTCCACGTCGAGCCGGTCGAACGACCCGAAGAAATCGTGCAGCTCACCCCGATCGACCGCGGCAACGTCGTGCACGAAACGCTCGACCGATTTCTTCGCGAACTCGTCGGCGCCGCCGGCGTCGGCCGCCCATGGGCCGACATGCACCGAGCCCGCCTGCACGACATCCTGCGCGAAGGATTCGCCGACGTCGAGGCACGCGGAGCGGCCGGCCGCCGGCTGCTCTGGGACCGTTCCTGCCGCCAGCTGCACGCGCAGCTCGACCTCTTCCTCGACGTCGACGGCGCATACCGCATCGACCATGACGCCGACACGATCGCAACCGAGCTCGCGTTCGGCCGAGCCGGCGCTGCGCACGCCGCGGTCGAGATCAAATGCTCCGACGGGCGAACGGTCCACATGAGCGGCTCGATCGATCGTGTCGACCGCTTCGCCGACGGACGACTCGCCGTCATCGATTACAAGACCGGTTCGACGACCCCGTACCTCAAGATGTCGCCGGCCGATCCGTTACTCGACGGGCAGCTGCTGCAGCTCCCGATCTACGCGCACGCCGCGCGTGCGCTGCTCGACGCCGACGACGACCGGCCGATACGCGCGTCGTACTGGTTCGTGCTGCGGGATCCGAAGAACGAACGCGGCTACACCGTCGACGGCCCGATCGAAGACGCGCTCGACCGCGCGTTGCGCATCATCGTCGACGGCATCGAACGTGGCATCTTCATTGCGAGGCCTCCGGCCCCGGGATGGCACATGTGGGTCGAATGCCCCTATTGCGATCCGGACGGCCTCGGCACGACCGACACCCACCGCGCCTGGCGCCGCAAGCAACACGCCCCCGAGCTCGCCGACTACTGCGACCTTGTCGGCGTCGACGCACCAGCCACGCCCGCATGAGCGGGCAGAGCCTCGCCGACGCGAGCGCACGTGACGCAGTTCGCAGCCGTCTCGACGAGACCCTGTTCGTCGAAGCCGGAGCGGGCACCGGAAAAACGACGGTGCTCGTCGACCGCATCGTCGAGCTCGTCACCGCCGACGGGCCCGGCCTGCCCGTACCGATGCGGAACGTCGCCGCGATCACCTTCACCGAAAAAGCCGCAGCCGAGTTGCGCGACCGTGTCCGCGGCGAACTCGAGCGGCGCGCCCGCTCCGCCGAGACGCCACCGGCCGCCGCCAACGCCTGCACGAACGCGCTCGACGAGCTCGACGACGCAGCGATCTGCACCCTGCACGCCTTCGCGCAACGGATCCTGACGGCATTCCCGGTCGAGGCCGGACTCCCACCGCGCATCGAGGTCCGCGACGAGGTGTCCTCGCTGCTTGCGTTCGATGACCGCTGGCGCCGCACCCGTGACGATCTGCTCGACGACCCGAACCTCGAAACCGCCGTCCTCGTGACCCTCGCGGCCGGTGCCACGCCCGAGCATTTTCGGCGCGTCGCCGAACATCTCGACGACAACTGGGACCTGCTCGACCGCATCGGTCCAGCCCCCGAACTCCCTGCGCTCGATCTCGGTCCGTGGCTCACCGACCTCGACACGGTGTGCGCCGCCCGCGATGACTGCACCGACCGTGACGACAAGCTGCACACGCACATCGGCTCGTTGGACGACTACCGAGCCCGTGTGCGCGCCGCAGTCGACGACGCCGAACGAGTCGAGCTGCTCTTGGCCAAGGATCCGTCGTTCAAACCGCGGGTCGGTCTGCGCCCGAACTGGCCCGACGTCGACGGGTTGCGTTCCCACATCAAACAGCTCGGCGAGCAACGAACCGCGATCGTCCAGCCGATTATCGACGCCGCATTGCGGGTCGTGGTCGGTTTCCTCGCCCGACGCACCGCTGAACATGCCGCCGACCGCCGACAGGCCGGACAGCTCGAGTTCCACGATCTGCTCGTGCTCGCACGGGCAGTGTTGCGGGACGCGCAGCACGGGACCGCCGTACGTGTCCGGCTGCGGGACCGTTACGAACGGCTGCTCGTCGATGAGTTCCAAGACACCGACCCGATCCAGGTCGAAATCGCGGCGTTGCTCGCCGCGACCGACGGGCAGGACCCGACCGAAGCGTGGAGAAGTCTCGAGGTCACGCCTGGGCGCATGTTCTTCGTCGGTGACCCCAAACAGTCGATCTACCGGTTCCGCCGGGCCGACATCGCGACGTTCCTCGACGCGCGGGCACGATTCGCGGCCGAGCCGATCCACCTCACGTCCAACTTCCGTTCGACCGGACCGGTCCTGGATTGGATCAATATGGTGTTCGGTGCCCTGATCCGAGCCGAGCCCGGTTCGCAGCCCGAGTACGTCGCGCTCGACGGGATCCGCCCGCCCGCTCCGAACGGGCCCGGCGTGCTGTTGCTCGGTGTTGACCCACTCGATCCTGAGCTCTCCGCCGACGCCACCCGCGAAGTCGAGGCGGCAAGCGTCGCGGCTGCGGTGCGCGCCGCGATCGACGACCGCTGGCAGGTCGACGACGGCAACGACGGATGGCGTGACGCCCGCCTCGGTGACGTCTGCGTCTTGTTGCCCGCCCGTACGTCGCTGTACTTCCTCGAACGCGCCCTCGACGACGCCGGTATCTCGTACCGTGCGGAGACGAGCTCACTGGTATACGGGACGCGGGAAGTTCGCGACCTCCTCACATCGTTGCGGGCGGTCGATGATCCCAGCGACGAGCTCGCGCTGGTGAGCGCACTGCGTTCGTCGGTCTTCGGCTGCGGCGACGATGACCTGTTCGACTACCACGTCGAGCACCGCGGCCGGTGGGACATACGCGCCTCGCCGCCCCAGTCGCTTCCGGCCGGCCACCCGGTCGCCGACGCGGTCGCCTACCTCGGAGCGCTCCACGCCGAACGCACCTGGGTGACGCCGAGCGAGCTGCTCGAACGGGTCGTGCGTGAACGGCACATCCTCGAGGTCGGGGCCGACTCCGGACGGTTCCGCGACGTCGCCCGGCGGGTCCGTTTCGTCGTCGACCAGGCCCGGGCGTTCGGCGACGCCGCCGGCGGCTCGTTGCGCGACTACCTGGCCTGGGCGACCCTCCAGGGCACCGAAGGAGCACGGGTCGTCGAAACCGTGCTCCCCGAAACCGACGACGACGCGGTGCGGATCATGACGATCCACGGCGCCAAAGGACTCGAATTCCCGATCGTCGTCTGCTCCGGCACCACCACCCGCGCCAACGCGGTCCGCAGCGGCGTCCAGGTGTTCTTCCCGCCCGCCGGCGGCTACGAAGTTCGGCTCTCGAAAAACGCCCAGACCGACGCGTTCGACCTGTACAAAGCCATCGACGAGCAGATGAGCTTCCACGAGAAGCTGCGTCTGCTGTACGTCGCGTGCACCAGAGCATCCGACCATCTCGTCGTGTCCGTGCACCGAACCGACCGGGCCCGCCCCGACGACCAGACCAAATGCACCGCCGCGGAACTGCTCTGGGACGCCGGGCGCGACGCGTCCGCCGAGACCGACCAGCCGTTGCCGGCACCCCGATCGCGGCCCGCGACGCTGTCGGCGCCCGCGCCGCCCGATCTGGACGTCTGGCTCGCCGAACACGACGCCGCGTTCGCGACCGGAGTCCGCCGCCGGTTCGTGTCCGCGACCGCCCTCGCGCAACTGGACGACATCAGCGCCGCACTCGATCCGGGTATCGCCAAAGAAGGACGCGATCTCGAGCTGCCCCCGTGGAGCAAAGGCCGTTACGGAACCGCGATCGGCCGCGCGGTCCACGCGGTCCTCCAGACCGTCGACCTCGCGACCGGCGTCGGGCTCGCCGATCTCGCCGCCGCCCAGGCCGCCGCCGAAGGCGTGTTGGGATACGAGGCGACGATCGCGCAGCTCGTCCGTTCGGCGCTCGCCAGCCGGACGGTGCGGGCCGCGTCCGCAGCCGAACACTGGCGCGAAACCTACGTCGCGGTCCCGGTCGACGGACTGACCCTCGAAGGCTACGTCGACCTCGTGTACCGCGACCGCGCCGCCGATGACGCGTTCGTCGTCGTCGACTACAAGACCGACGCGATCGACAGCGACACGACGCTCGCGGCACGCATGTCGCACTATCGGGTGCAGGGCGCCGCGTACGCGCTCGCCGTCGCGGCCGCCACCGGCGGGCGGGTCGACCGGTGCGTCTTCGTCTTCTTGGCGCCCGACGGTGTGCGGGAAGTGGACATCGCCGGCGACGAGCTCGCAGCCGCGGTGACCGATGTGCACGCGTTGATCCACACGTTCCGTGACGAACCCCCGCCGCCCGGCGCCGCAGTCCTGGCCGACGCCTGACCCACCGCCTCGGTCCGGGTGCGCCGGTGTGACATTCTGGTGGACCCGTGAAAGCCGCCCGAATCACCGTCACGTTCGTGTTGACCGTCGCGTTGGGCGCCACCGCGCTCGGAACGTCGGTCGCGCTCTTGGTGCCGGCCTCGCACACACTGCTGGCCGCCACCAGTCCGTTACCGAAGATCGAGGTGACCCTCAAGGCCGAACCGCAACGGTCGTACGTCTTCGACAGCCGCGGCGGTTTGATGACGACCCTGTTCGACGTCGACCGCGCCCCGGTCAGTCTGCGCAACGTTCCCAAGCAGCTCATCGACGCGGTGCTCGCGATCGAAGACCGCAAGTTCTACGAGGACAACGGTGTCGACTGGGGCGGGACGATCCGAGCGCTGTTCCGAAACGTCGACGCCGGAACCGTCGAACAGGGCGCGTCGACGATCACCGAACAGTTGATCAAGAACACGTTGACGAAAGGTCTCAAACGGGACCTCAAGACCAAGATGCGCGAGGCGGACCTCGCGATGCGACTCGAAGACGAACTCTCGAAGGGCCAGATCCTCGAGGACTACCTCAACCTCGTCTCGTTCGGGAACAACGCGTTCGGTATCGAAGTCGCGGCCGAACGCTACTTCGACGAGACGATGGTCCACTTGACCTTGCCTCAGTGCGCGCTCCTCGCCGGTCTGGTGCAGGCGCCCTCCGCGCTCGATCCGATCACGCATCCGGCCGAAGCGGCCCGGCGACGCAGCGAAGTGCTGCAAGCGATGGTCGAGACGCACACGATCACCGTCCGCCAACAGACCGCAGCGAACTCCGCTCCGTTGCCGACGAGGGTCTTCTACCCGGTGCCGTCCCAGCGCAGCTACTACATCGACGCGTTGCTCGACCAGTTGTCGAACCCGAATCCCTACGACCCGGCCGATCCTGCCAATGCGCTCGGCAAAACTGCCGCGCAGGTCAAGCAGGCCCTCTACGAGGGCGGCCTGCACATCTACACCAACTACGACCCTGTGATGGAGTTCGAAGCCAATGCCGCGATCTCCAACATCATTCCGCAGAACCAGTCGCAGTTCACCGCGGCGCTCGTCGCGATCGACAACACCAACGGCGCGGTACGGGCGGTCGCGTTCGGACGCGGCTACGACGCCAGCCAATTCGATCCTGCCGTCGACGGTCCGGGACGCCAGGCCGGATCGTCGTTCAAGGGCATCACGCTCGCGACCGCGTTGTCCAGCGGCTACTCGCCCGACGACCGGGTGAGCGGCGACCCGTTGAGCTGGCGGATCGGTCCCGGCACCGGCAGCGGCTCGTACTACACGCTTTCCGGCGACTGCCACGGCGGCGACCCGACCCTCACCGAAGCGATCGCGATCTCCGACAACTGCGCGTACGTACGGACCGAGATATCGCTCGGTCCCGGCAACTACGGCCGAGATGGAGTGACACGCGTCATCGCGATGGCGAACAAGATGGGCATCAACACGTCGCATTTTCAGCCGGTCGTGTCGACCACCCTCGGAACCAACGGCGTGCACCCGCTCGAGATGGCGCAGGCCTACTCGGTGATCGCGGCCGACGGGGTCCTGCACCCGGCCGAGTTCGTCTCCAAAATTGTCGGGCCGACCGGCAAGGTGCTGTACCAGAACAACAGCCAAGGCGTCCGTGTGCTCGCACCCCAGGTCGCGCGCAGCGAGACACAAATGCTGACCGGCGTGCTGACCGACGGAACTGCGGCCGGGCTGAGCATCGGACGGCCGGCCGCCGGCAAGACGGGGACCACCGACGCCAACCAGGACGCCTGGTTCATCGGCTACACGCCGCAGATCACCACCGCGGTCTGGATGGGCGACCCCGACGCGGAAACCCCGATGTCCGACGTGGGTGGCATCTCCGTGTTCGGTGCGACATACCCTGCCCACGTTTGGGCCGCGTTCATGCAGGCCGCGCTCACGAACGTGCCGGTCGTCAACTTCATCCCACCCGACGAGAGCCTGTGGCCGAGAGCCGAACAGATCGACGAGCAAGGTCGCGGCAACGAGTCGTACTACTACCAGCCGGCACCGACCGCACCGACCGCACCGACCGCGCCGGTCACCGTCCCGACCACGTCGCACCACGCACCACCGACGACGTCGCCGTTCGGCCGGCCGCCGCCGGTGACGGTACCCCGCACGACGCCGCCGACCGCGCCGACGGCGACCACTCCCACCAAGCCGACGACAGGGCCCTGACATGAGTGCCGACGAGCTCGAAGCGCTCCTGCTCGTCCAGGAGCACGACACCGCGCGGGACCGTTTGCGTTATCGGCGTGCCACCCTCGCCGAACGCGCCGAGTTGGAAGCCGACCTCGTGCAGCTGCGGGCCCGCCAAACAGAAGCCGGCGACGTCCGCGGCCGCCGCGACGTCGTGCTCGCCGACGAACGTCGCCTCGACGACGAGGCCCGATCGGTCGGGTCGCGCGCCGACGAAGTCAACACTCGGCTGTACTCGGGGACGACCAACTCGCCGAAAGAGCTGCAGGCGATGCAGGCCGACATCGACATGCTGCACCGTCATCGCTCCAGCCTCGAAGACCAAGAACTCGAAGTGATGGAAGCGCGCGAGACACTCGACACCGAACTGGCGGCCATCGAAGCCGACTCCGGCCGGCTGACCGCCGAGATCGAACGTCTCCGCACGGTCATCTCGGCCGCCGAGCACGACATCGACGCCGAGCTGGCCGTCGAAGACCAAGCGTGGGCGGCGCAGGCGGCATCGGTACCGGAGTCGTTGCTTGCCGACTATCAACGTCGCCGCACCCAGAACAGGGGCGCGGGCGCCGCCCGGCTGGTCGGCACGTCATGTACGGCATGTCACCTGTCGATCCCGTCGACCGAAGCGGAAAAGATCCGACGGGCGGCCGGAACGCAGATTGGGTACTGCGACAACTGCGGCGCGATCCTCGTTCCGTGACCCAGGCCAGTCTCCCGTTCGCCGGCCGAAGCCGCACCGTCTCCGAACTGATCCTGTACTGCGACGGAGGCTCACGCGGCAATCCCGGACCGTCAGCGATCGGCGCCGTCGTGTTCGACGCCGCAGCCCAACCTCCCGAACTGCTCGCGTCGGTGAGCGAACGCATCGGCATCACCACCAACAACGTCGCCGAATATCGGGCCCTCATCGCCGGTCTCGAAGCGGTCGCCGATCTCCGCGCCCGCATCGTGCACGTGCGGGCCGACTCGCTGTTGATGATCAAACAGCTCCGCGGCGAATACCGGGTGAAGAACACGAACCTCAAACCGCTCCACGCCGAGGCGTCCCGGCTGCTGGCCGCATACGAGATCGCCGACCTGGCGCACGTCCCACGCGAAGAGAACACCGAAGCCGACGCGCTCGTCAACGCCGCGCTGGACGAGACCTGAACGTGTATCGCTGATGGTGCTCTGGCTCACGTTCGGATCCATCTTCGGCGTCTGGAACGTGTTCCAAAGCCCCGGACTCGACTTTCGGCTCGTCGCGTTCGGCGCGCTCGTACCGCTCGCGCTCGACGCGCCGTTCCGGTCGCAGGCCTACGCCCAAACGTTGCTGGCGGCGGTCGTTGTGCTGACCGTCACGATGGCAGCCACCGCGGGACGCGGACGCCGACTCCGGCGCCGGCGCGCGTTGAGTCTGCCGATCGGATGGTTCACGAACCTGGTGATGACCGGTTCGTGGGCGCACAAGGACGTGTTCTGGTGGCCGGCGTTCGGAGCCGCGCGTCCACGGGCCGCGCTGGTCGCACCGCTGCCGTTGCTGATCGTCGAGGAACTGGCCGGCCTCGCCGCCGCCTGGTGGGCATGGACACGGTTCGGTCTCGCCGATCCGGCCCGTCGACGCGACTTCTGGCGTACCGGCCGGCTCGCGATCGAGGTGGACGGACGATGATCTCGTTCGTGCGGCACGGCGAGACCGCGCACAACAGCCAAGGCCGTCTGCAAGGTCGCGCCGACCTTGCGCTGTCCGAACGTGGCGTCGGCCAGGCCGTTCGGCTCGCGTCGCGGTTCGGGTCGGCGACCATCGCGAACGTGCTGTCGAGCCCGTTGCTGCGGGCCCGCCAGACCGCGGCCGCCATCGCCGAAGTGAGCGGCTGTCCGGTCGAGGTCGACGACCGTCTCATCGAACTCGACTACGGCGAATGGGACGGCCGGCCCCTCGCCGAGATCCCGTCCGAAACCTGGTCGGCGTGGCGGGCCGACCCGAACTTCTGCCCGCCCGGCGGTGAAAGCCTCGTCGCGGTCACGGCGCGGGTCGAGTCGTTCTGCCGCGACTGGCTTGCGTCGGACGGTCGTGTCGTCGCGGTCAGTCATGTGTCGCCCATCAAGGCCGCGGTCGGTTGGGCGCTCGGCGTCGACGAGCGTGCAACATGGCGGATGCAGCTCGGACTCGCGACCATCACCGTCATCGGCGCCCGTCCCGACGCCAGCGGCTACCTCGTCTCGTTCAACGACGGCGCGCACCTCGAAACCTGATCGGCGCGTTCCTCCACCGCCAGCGGGATCGAACGTCGGGCCGGCCGCGCATGCGGGCCGTCCCCATCGACGATGAAACGACCCTCACCCGGCCCTTCAGCCACTGGCATACCGAGCGCGTCGAGCAGCGCGTGGTCTTCTTGCGGTGAACGGCCGATCGTCGTCAGGTAGTTCCCGACGATCAGCGCGTTCGCGCCCGCGACGAGACCCATGCCTTGCAGTTCGCCGAGCACCCGCTCCCGACCGCCGGCCAGGCGCAGCCACGCCGACGGGAGAATCAGTCGAAACAGCGCGATGGCTTGCAGCGCCTCGCGCGGGCTGAGCGTCGGCCGGTCGCCGAGCGGCGTTCCGGGCCGCGGGTCGAGCAGGTTGATCGGCACCTCGCACGGTTCGAGCTCGGCCAACTCGAACGCGAAATCGACCCGTTGTCCGAGCGTCTCGCCCATGCCGACAATGCCGCCGCAGCACAGCTCCATCCCTGCGTCGCGTGCGAGCTGCGCGGTCGCCACCCGATCGTCGTAGCTGTGCGTCGTACAGATCTGCGGGAACAGCT
>Ga0182024_10002768_pt1 | contig 43071 bp, 35 predicted proteins | sample P32metaG_FD_120480 | JGI IMG/M metagenome (GOLD analysis project Ga0182024, IMG submission 120480) | Permafrost microbial communities from Stordalen Mire, Sweden - P3-2 metaG (Illumina Assembly) | ecosystem: Environmental > Terrestrial > Soil > Wetlands > Permafrost | place: Sweden: Stordalen... | reverse complement strand
GCGCGCTGCTCGCCGAAATCAGCGAAGAATGGGAAACCGGAAAAACTTACCTTAACATGGAATCCAAAACCCAGCCCTCAGTTTGATGCTACACAATTTTACAGAAAAAAAGTTGCGCGGCCCAATTTTGGATGACTACTATTCCCAATATGGCTATGCGCCCATCCAAGGAAATTACAGCGCTTATCTCCAAAGTGCGTTTACGACGAGCACAACATTGAGTCAGATGGGAACAATTCCCACTGGGACGGAGTCGATACAACTAGATGCGGAGGAACAATTCAGTTCATTCACCGTAACAGTCGGAGGCCAAACCATCAATATGATACCGTTGCAGGCGCTATCGGGTTACACGGTTTATGGTGGGAATGTTTCAACGTGGGCAGGACAGGACGTGACGGTGAGCATTACGGAGTTGCCTCCCCCTGATGGTTCGGAGCCATCTCCAAGCACTTTATTGTTTGACAATATTTCCTTTTCTCAGACGGCAGTTCCCGAACCAAGCATTGTTGCACTAGCCGCAATTGGCGGACTGCTTTTTGGCGTGCGAAAGTGGTTTGCGCGGCGGGGAAACTTGTGAAAACTAAAAAGCGAACTGACACCGGACGGGACAGCCCTTTACTTTACTTTAAAGTTGGCGCGAAAAGTGTGATCCTCCGTCGCCTGGCTTCCACCTCGGCTGGCAGCAGCTTCCACCGTCGCCTCTGCGGCTAAAGTGGACAAGTCGGCGGACGGGTTGGAGGACAGGCGGTTTCCGTCGTCGCCGGAGCGGCTTCAGCCTGCACCGCTGCGGTTACGGCCCGACTAGATGACGCGACGAGTGTGACGGGTTGGAGGCAGTTTGTGACGCCTTTGTGACGCCTTTGTGACGGTTTTTGTGACGGTTTAAGTGCCTGATTGACAACGTTTGTGACGGCGTGACGGCTGAAAACCCCTCCGGCTGGAGCGCGACCTGCCCTCCGCTTGGATTTCTCGGATTTTTCGAGAGTTTCTTTGTGTGTGTGGGGCTGCCAGCGCCACCCAGGCCAGCGTCAGTTTTTTCGGGCGCTTCTTCACAAAACATACTTGACAAAAGGGTCCCCGGCGCGGGTTTCGACCCATGTTTATGAGGGTTTCGTGTTATAAAAAAAGATCGGTTCGTGGGATGCGGGTTTTTGGCGCTTTGTGCCAGAATTGACATGCAAAGGTAAGAATTATGAATTTTGATCGGGTGAACAGGACGAAAGCTTCCTCCGCCGCCAAGACTTTGGCCGACCGGCGGATCGAGCAATTTGCATCCAGTTCTGTCGGGGCCAAGGAAAGGATCTTGACCGCGAACCACGCGGAATACGCGAACTCGAAAGCTTCCCATAATCGCAGTCGGGGCTCAGGAGTAGTTCGCGTGTTTGGCGTATTTCGCGGTTATAAATTCAACTTAATTTCCGGATACTTCCGGGTGTTTCCGCTTAATTCCGCATATTTCCGGGTAAGCGGGAGAATTGGGCTTGCTGGGCTTGCCTGGGGACAGGAGTTCGGAGCACGCCAATTACAGGCAAATTAAGGTAAATTAAGCCAAAAAATAAAAACAATTTGAGGTCGCGCGGTCCGCAGCATGGCGCGTCCGGACGATTGGGATGGTTCTTTGACATTTTAAATATCGGCAGGGCAGTAATTCAGTGGAAAGCGGGCGTCGGGATCCGAATCCGGGAAAAGGAGCAACATGTTGCTGTTTGTAACTTTTTGTGTTGCCAGTTAAGTCGTTGACTATTAAATGATGTTGCCCCGAAAGCTTTCGGGGTTGCCGATTTTCCGGACCTATGTATCAATCTTCCGCCGTCCCCTGAGCGCTAGGGCGGATAGGTGCGGTTCTTGCCGATTCCTTGGCGGCAAATTATTCCGGATTTGCGGCTAGACTTTCACCCGGAGGGGTTAAATTAACTTGTGTCGCAAGGCCTACGAGTCGCATCGCCGCCATCGAAACCGCTGCTGGTCTATGATGGCGAGTGTCGTTTTTGTTGTCGCTGGATCGCGCGCTGGCATAACGCCACGGGCGATGCCATAGCCTATCTGCCTTTCCAGGATGAAAGCGTCCCCGCGCGATTTCCCGAGATTCCGCGGGAAGACTTTACGCGGTCTGTCCGTTTGATTTTGCCCGATGGTTCGGTTTACGGCGGCGCGGAGGCGGTCTTTCGCTCGCTGGCGGAGGCGGGAAAGGAACGGTGGCTCCTTCGTCTGTACACAAAAATTCGTGGATTTGCCGAGCTGTCGGAATTGCTCTATGAAGAAGTGGCCACGCATCGCGAATTCCTTTCCAAACTGGACCGGATTTATTCCGGGCCCGGCACGACGCCGCTGAGTTATTTCCGGGTTCGATTTGTTTTTCTGCGAGGATTGGCCCTGGTTTACCTGGTCGCGTTTGCGTCGCTGCTCGGGCAAATCGAGGGACTGGCGGGCAGCAACGGGATCGCGCCGATCCATTCACTTATTGACACGCTCAAAGTGGAGGTGGCGAAGAGTCACATCGGACTGAACCGGTATCACATGGTGCCGACGCTGGCGTGGTGGAACGCGAGTGATCGCGCGCTGCAGTGGCAATGCGGCGCGGGCGTGGGCCTCTCGCTGCTTTTGCTTTTCGGAATTGCGCCGGCCCCGGCGCTGTTTCTTCTCTGGTGCCTTTATCTTTCCCTGACGACGGTTTGCGGTCCGTTCCTAAATTTCCAGTGGGACATGTTGTTGTTGGAAACCGGGTTCCTGGCCATTTTTTTTGCGCCGTTGCAACTGGTGGAACGGCCGTCGCGGCAATCCGCGCCCTCCGCCGTCGTGCTGTGGCTTTTGCGCTGGCTGATTTTCCGGCTCCTGCTGGAATCGGGCTGCGTCAAGCTGCTCAGCGGCGATCCCTCCTGGTGGCATTTGACGGCGTTGCGGGTGCATTATGAAACACAGCCTTTGCCGACGTGGATTGGGTGGTACGCGCACCAATTGCCGTCGGGCTTCCAGGCGGTTTGCGTTTTTCTGCTTTTGGTCATTGAAACGGTTGTGCCGGTTTTTATTTTCGCCGGACGCCGGGCGCGCATCACGGCGGCGGGAATTTTCGCGGGGTTGCAAGTGCTGATCCTGCTCACCGGAAATTATACTTTTTTCAACTGGCTGACCATTCTGCTGTGCGTGCCGTTATTGGATGACCGCGTGTCGACGCCGGGGAGCGCCGGGACGCCTTCGACTCCACTTCGATGCGCGCGCTGGTCCCGGTTCATTCTATGGCCGGTCGCGCTCATGACGGCGCTTGTAACATTGATGGGGTTGACAGGAACCTTGCGGGCCTATGAACACTGGCCCAGGCCGGCCATCGCGCTCTACGAATGGGTGCGGCCATTGCGCAGTTTCAACAACTACGGATTGTTTGCGGTGATGACGCAAACCCGCCCGGAAATCATCGTGGAAGGGAGCAACGACGGCACGGATTGGAAGTCCTACGAGTTCAAATATAAACCGGGCGATTTAAAAAATAGGCCGGAGTTCGTGGCGCCGTTGCAACCGAGGCTCGATTGGCAGATGTGGTTTGCCGCTTTGGGCAATCTGCGGGAGAATCAATGGTTTGTGAATTTTGCGGTGAGGCTATTGCAAAATTCGCCGCCCGTCCTTGCGCTGATGGGACCCAATCCGTTTCCCAAAGCGCCGCCCAAGTATATTCGCGCGTTGCTCTACGAATATCATTTCACCGATCTGGCCACACGCCGCGCCAACGGCCAGTGGTGGCGTCGGGAATACAAAGGAATTTACATGCCGCCCGTTTCCCTTTCTGAAAAGTAAAACTTGCCAGAATGGCTAGCTTGTGAAAAGTTTCACATGGTAAATTGAGCGGTTTTTAAGGATTACTATGACACATGTCAAATTGCACATTCCGGGACCGGTGGAAGTCAGCGCCAAAACGTTTCAAGCGTTTTGCTCGCCCATGATCGGGCATCGCGGCCAGGGTTTCAAAGATCTTTACGCGAAAATACGGCCGCAATTGCAGCAGTTGCTTTACACCAAACAACTGGTTTATCTCAGCACCTCCTCGGCCTGGGGTGTGATGGAGGGCGCGGTGCGCAACCTCGTGCAAAAGCGCGTGCTCAATTGCATGTGCGGCGCGTTCTCCGATAAATGGCTGGATGTTTCCAAACGCTGCGGCAAGGAGGCCGAGGCGCTCCAGGTCCCCTGGGGCTCGCCCATTCGCGCCGCACAGGTGGACGCAAAACTGGCCACAGGCCAGTTCGATGCGCTCACGTTTATTCACAACGAAACGTCCACCGGCGTGATGAGCCCGATTCATGAAATCGCCGCGCTCAAGAAAAAATATCCGGACGTCATGTTCATCGTGGATGCGGTCAGTTCGATGAGCGCGGTCAAATTGGAGTTTGACGCGCTGGGCATCGACGTGCTGCTGGCCGGGACGCAAAAGGCGTTTGCCCTGCCGCCGGGATTGACTGTTTTCGTGTGCTCGCCGGCGGCGCTGGCCAAGGCCGCCACCGCCAAGGACCGCGGTTATTATTTTGACATGATTGAATTTCAAAAGAACGCCGAACAGGACATGACGCCGAGCACGCCGAGCATCGGCCACGTTTTCGCGCTGGCTTCAAAGCTGCAGGACATTTTTGCCGAAGGCCTGGAGGCGCGCTTTGCCCGGCATCAGAAGCTGGCCGAATTGACCCGCGCCTGGGCGGCGCGGCATGGCTTTACGTTGTATCCCGAGAAGGGCTTTGAATCGGTGACGCTGACGTGTGTCAATAATGGCGCCAAACCCGGAGGCCGCGCGCCGGTGGACGCGGCCAAACTGCAGAAACTGGTCAAGGAGCAGGGATTTCTAATTGACGGTGGCTACGGGAAAATCAAGGGGAGCACCTTCCGCCTTTCCAGCATGGGCGATGAAACCGAGGCGACCATGAACCAGCTTTATGCCGCCCTGGACAAGGCGATGGGGCAGCTTTAAGTTGTAGTTGTTGTGAACCATGAAGCGCGGAGAAATTGGAAGGATCTGGCACTCTTCATGGCAGTCTGTGTTGGGCTAAATGCCGCGGGCCAAAGCACGCCTCCGGGGGCCGCTGCGCTGGGTTACACAGTATGCGTCATTAACGAAAAGCCGACTGCGGCGGATATCGCGCCGGGCAGCACGGGCGATTACAAATGGTTCAGCGGGCAGTGGTGGGAAACGCCGCCGCCGCACTCCGACTATGCAACCATCAGCAACGTTCTTGCGCTGAGCCTGGGCGGCGAACTCGTCAGCACGCCGCGCGATTTCTCGACCGGGGCGCTGCCGGTGTTGTCGGGGAGCAATGGTTTCTACGTGGAGTTCGATCTGCAACTTTCCGACAACGGCTCAGACCACTGGCCCGGAGTATGGTTGTTGCCGGTGGAGAACAATGCCCAGCAGCAGGATTGTTATCCGAACCTCTATCCGGGCGATCCCCCCAGCTACGAACGTTGCATGGAGTTTGACGTGGAGGAAGGCGGATGGGGTCCGGGCCTTTTGGGAACCGTCCATTTCTGGACTGGGGTCCCTCCGAATGAAACGAGTATTGCGAATACGAACAACGAATCGCCAATTCCCCTGAACCTTAGTCAGAAACACACCTTTGGCGGGAGCTATGATCCGATCCATCAAACGGTGGCGTGGTGGGTGGATGGCGTTTACCAGATGAGCGCGGGCGCGCCCGATGTCCCGGCGGTCGCGGCGCTCCAACATTTCTATCTGATCCTCACCGCCAGCACGCACGGGCAGAACACGCCTTACACTATGTTCGTCAGCGGCGTGAGGGCGTATGTTCCATCGAACGGCGTTCGTCTGAAACTCGCCGCGCCCCTGGTCCAGCGCACGTCCATGACGGGGCGCTCATTCAGCTTCACCTGGTCCGCGCTTTCCGGGCAGATCTACCAAGTTCAATCTTCCACCAATTTGGGCGCGGCGCACTGGGCCAATTGGGGAAATCCGACTACTGCCACCAATCTTAGCATGTCCATTTCAGACTCCGTCACCAACACAGAACAATTCTATCGCGTCATCTGGTTGCAGTAGGAAAACAAAGCGGACTATTACGGAGAAACCGCCAGACGCTCTTCGTTGGTGTCCTCGCTCACGAGCATGCCGTGCTCTTTATACACCTTGAGCATGAAATGGGTGGCGGTGGAAATGACCCCCTGGATCGTGGCCAGCTTTTCGGCCACGAACCTGGCCACTTCGCGCAAATTGTCGCCCTCCACCACCACGAGCAAATCATACCCTCCGGACATCAGGTAACACGAGCGCACTTCGGCATATTTGGCGATGCGCTCGGCCAGCCGGTCGAAGCCGCCGCCGCGTTCCGGCGTAATCTTCACCTCGATGACGGCGCGGACGTTGTCCAGGCCCATTTTTTCGTCATTCAAAATCGCGCGATACCCCACGATGATGCGATCGGTCTCGTACTGCTTGATTTTTGCGTTCACCTCGTCTTCGGAGAGGTTGAGCATTTTGGCCAGATGCCCGGGTTTGGCCGTGGCGTTTTCCTGCAAGAGTTTCAGTAACGGATCCATAACCGGGATTGATACCATCCTGGCGCCGGAAGCAAAAGAAGAAATGACTGCGACGCTCACTGCGTCTGGACGCGGAAGAATTGAACCGGCGGAGTGGCCGTGGGGAAGACGAATTGCCAGACGTTGCCGTCGCCGACAAAATTGGTGACGTTAGTCCAACTGCCTACGGCCAGGTTGGTGCGCGCCTGGATGGTATTGGTCGTGCCAGTCTGGCTGGTGAAGGAGAATTGAATTCCGCCCGCCACTCGGGCGATGTTGACAAGATTCACCGGTTGCGGGCCACCTGCGACGAATTGGCTAATGTCCTCGGTGTTCAAATCCGTTTCAGAGGTCCAACTGTCGAGGGGGAACTGGAGGCGCTGTCGACCGGGCTGGAGAATGTCACGCCGGGAAAGCTGATGAAGACGTAGGTAACACTGAAATTGTTGGTCCCGGGATAAGCTTCCGGCGGCGAAGGCCAATTGGTGGCGGGCGGGTCGAAGGTGTTGAAGAACTGATTGGCGGAGTTGCTCGACTCTTCCGAGACACTGATAAGGGAGAACCCGGCGGGTCCGTTCCATTGGAAAGGGGTATTGGTCGCGACAGCGGTGGCACCGTTAGCGGGAACGAGAATCTGAACCGGCGAGAGGAGGTTGGTCGTCAAGCCGCTGACGGAGGCTTGAAAGTGAAATATCTGCTCGTTGGTGGCGCCCTCGTTGACGACGATGGACCAGTATCCATTGGTGAATTCGTCGATGATGTCAGAAAGGGAGGCCATGGCGTTGCCGGAGGGTGAGCCGCCCGAGGGCGATTGCGAGCTGATGAAAGCGCGGTTGGGGGAAGATACGAAATTGGTGGTGGTGGGCGCGGGGCTGAGACTGCTGATGTAGGGGAAGGCGAAGTAGTAACCTCCATATGTCGGGTCTATCGTGTAGTAGATTTCGAAGCCCACGTCCGCATCCACCGGAGCGGGCGAAGCGCCGGCAACGACATTGCCCGGGTTCAAATGTAGATAGGTGATTTCGTCGGCAGTCAAAACGCGGTTGTAAAGTTGAATGTCATCCAGCAATCCCTGGTAATAAGGGCCGCCGATGTCAGCTAAATTCGGGTCGGCTCGGGAACCGTTAATTTGTGCGCCGACGCCGATCTCCACCGGATCGCGCAGGTAATAGGTGGCGGCGGTGTCGGAGACGTTGAGATTGCCGTCAATGTAAATTTGTTTGATGCCGGTGGCCTCATCGCGGGTGACGACGACATGGTGGTAGGTTCCATCGGCCACATTTGCGTAGGAGCTGAGGGTATCGTCGCCGAATTGGAAGTGGGCAGGATCATCGCCGGTATTGAAGCCAATGCCACTGCCGGTCAAGGACATGGGGACGCTGTCCTTGGCCAACCCCGGAATATCGCACGCCACAATTCCCTGATCGTGAAACGCCAGGTCGCCATCCTGCCCGACTGTTGTGGTGGTGTTGATCCAGACAGAGAGGGTAAAAGAGCTGGCCAGCGTGGAGAGAACACTGGCGGGAGCGCCGGAGTAGGTGAGGAAACTGCCGCCGTCAAAATAAGCCGCACCGGCGCCGGCCTCCGCGCTGGCGCTGAAGGCAACGCCGTTGCCGCCGCCGACGGCCGAGTTGAAATCCAAGTCGTTACCGTTGCCGGAGGTGTCGGCGCCGATGTTGCTCGAATCGTCGAAGGCGTAATGAGCCACCAGATTGGGGACGATGGGGGAGTAGCTCACGTCGGGGACGGTCGAACCGGGGTTATGGTAAAGAAAAGCCACCTCGTTGGCATTCAAGACGCCGGAGTAGAATTGCAAGTCGTCCAAGTCCCCAACGTACTGCCCGTAGAAATCGGAAACGACGGGGTTGGGATTGCCCCCATTGCCAATAGAGCCGATGTCGATTTGTTGCGGTGAGTCGAGCAGGCTCGTGGTGCCAAATCCGGTGTTGTCGAGTTTGCCGTCGATATAAATTATTTTGTCGCCGGTGGACATGTTGCGAGTGACGGTGACGAGGTGGTACTTGCCGTCGTTGACGTTGTCGTCCATGGAACTGAGCGTGTCGTCGGAAGGACCGCCGTTGCCGGTGGTAAAAGCGATTTCACCGCCGGTCAAGGCGATGGGCACCACGTCAAAAGCCGGCCCGGGGACGTCCGCCGCCACAATTCCCGCGCCGTAATAAGCCGGATCACCCTCGGAGCCAAAAACCTGCGAGGTCTTGATCCAGCACGAAACGGTAAAACTGCCCGCCAACGTGGAAAACAACTCAGTAGGCGGAATGGTCCAACTCAGGACGCCAAGACCAGTGCCATCGGTACCGGCGCTAAACCGGATTGCCAGAGGCCCCGCGGCTGCATCGGACGTGACGAACACTCCGGCGCCGGCGTCGCCGCCGCCAGCGCCGTAAGTCATGTCATTGCCGTTGCCGGAGGAGTCGGTGCCCTGCACGTCGTTTTGGGCGTCCGTCGTGTCGAACGCGAAGTGCGCGACCAGAGTGTGGTCGGCCCGCGCGCTGCCGGCCCAGAAAAGGCCGCCGGCCAGTAACAAGAAGCCCGCGCGCCGTGAAACCAAGGAAAGCAGTCCAGTTTTGGTTCGCATACAATTGCCCAACGAACGTTAGTTTTTAAAAGCTAGGAAGTCTAATAGTGCAAAAAAGCCCGGCAAATGCAAGCACAAAAGAACATCGAACACCGGGAGCTATACGATCCGATGTTCGACGTTCGATGTTTTCCAGACAGTCCGGCGTCGCCGTCAATTACCGCCAAAATTGGCGCCGCCGTAAAAACCGGCGTCGCCAAATGAGAATATCCCGCCGTCCCCGCCCACCTGCCAATAACCATTGCCATCGTCCGTCCCGGCGATGCCCACAATGGGAGCGTAGAGCGAATGTCCATTCATGCCGCCGTGGTAACCGGCCGAACCGAAACTGTAGGTGGCGCCATCCGAACCGGCCAGCCAATAGCCGTTGCCCGTTGTATGCACGGACATTCCGACCACCGGGGCGCTCAATTTGGTGCCGCCCATCGAGCCGTAAAACGTCGCGTCAAAACTATAAATGCCGCCGTCGGAACCAACCAGCCAATAGCCGTTGCCGCTGGTTGAGGCCATACCGACCACGGGCGCATTCAAGTGCTGGCCACCCATCGAGCCATGGTAGGGAGCGTCGCCAAAAGTAAAAATGCCGCCGTCCGCGCCGACTTCCCAATACCCATTGCCAGATGCGGTGCTGTAAACGGCGACAATCGGCGCGTTCAGATGCTGACCGCCCATCGAACCGTGATACCCTGCGTTTCCGAACGAAAAGATGCCGCCGTCAGAGCCGACCAGCCAATACCCATCGCCTTGCGGGCGCGCTGCCATGCCGACCACGGGCGCATTCAAGTGCTGGCCGCCCATCGAACCGTAGAACTGGGCGTTACCAAACGAGAAAACGCCGCCGTCCGACGCCACAATCCAATATCCCTCGCTGTTCGGCGTCGGAGCCATACCGACGCGATTTTTCAACGCCGTGGATGTGATGACCAAGCCCTCCACACTGCCATTGAACACGTCCAGATCCACCGAGGTCGGGATGCCGGAAACGGAGCCGCTTTCGCTGTACTGCCACGCATTCCAGACGCCCGGGCCCCAAACTTCACAACCGGTGCAGGTACTCCAAGGCGTGCCGCTTTGCGGACTTTCGCCATTGTAATCGGCTATGTCGGAAGTCCACTGCCCCACGCTGCCGTCAAAGTAGCAAGCGTTGCAGGCGCTGACGTAGATGACCGGTTTGATAGAAATACCAGACAAGGCCCCGCCATACGCGACGTCATCGCACCAATCATTGGCCCAAACCGAATAGGTGCTGGCGCCATCCAGGCCATCAAAAACCTCCATATCGAGCATCGGCATGAAAGACTTGCCGTCGGCCTTGATGTAGCCGTTCGCAACGCTCCAGAAGTAACTGGATTCCGCGGCGGGCGTGTTCAGGTTGGGATGGGCAAAATGATAAGCGCCCATTAAAACTCCGGCGGCTTTGCCGTTGTTTTCGTTGCCGACGAAATCCGGATCGGCAATGTTGACGCTCTCGGTGGCCTTGGCCCAGGCGAATGATATTCCCGCTCCATGCACGCTCGACCAGTTGATGCCCCCGCCCTGGTAACTGGAAACATCCACACCCAGCGGACGTTGCGCCAGTGCGTTCCCCGGTTCAAAGGCCAGCGCCAAGATAGCGGCGAACAGCGCCAGGCGCGGGAGGATCGAGGAAGTGGAGGGTTGAATTAACTTGTTTATCCGTTCTGTTTTCATGCGAATCTCTCTTCTGTGGTGAGTTTGACTTTAGGAGATATGGACCGAGCAACGGCGTCGCTTCGTATCTCCTGCATTTCCGGAGTTGACGTCAAGAGTTGTTGCATCGGTTAATCGGGCTTGACCCGACTATAAAACCCTCGTTTTCAGGTTGTCAACAGAAAACGACTCGTTTAACCCATTCCATTCACCCCTGCTTAAAAAAACGAGCCGAACACGGACGGGATCTCCTTGACCACAACGCGCAGGCTCAAGCTGCGTCGGCGCAGCTCAGCGTCCAATTCGTTGTCAGAACCTTTCGGGCTTTCCAATATCTGGCGGACATCGGCCTCGTGCTCGGCAAAGCGTTCGGCGTGCGGATGGCGCGGATCCTTCCAGTGCCGGAGCAGGCGTTGGCGGAATTCGGGCACGCGCCAGAGTAATCGCCCGTATTCTAGCTTGGCGTATTCTTCCAACTGGATTCCGTTCACGAACATTTCTTAACTATAACACACGATTTCAGCCCAGCAATCCAATGCGTTTGGCCCAATCGGCGTGAGCGCGGTCGCGCGGTTCGTTGCGTTTCAACTTCGGCACGAGCAAATCGGCAGGCGCGGGAACCAACAAATTCAGATTCCCGATTTGTGCTTGAGTGGCGCGCTCTTTCCACCCGGCCGGGAACTCGTGCAGCACGGATTCGGGCATCAGGTTGACGTGCCAGCCATGCGTGCGCTCAAATTCGCTGCCCATGAGCGCGTCGTAACAGTGCATCGCCACTTCGTCGCTATCCGTCACCGGGTCAACGTCCATGCTCGCTTCGGGAAGTTCCGCCGTCAGTCCGTGATTCTGCGCGTGCCAAAGCAACGCCGCCGATCCAATGAGGGTCATGTTGCCAGGGGCTTTCAATTGCGAACCGAGCGCGGCGAGCCAGTCAGCGACTTGTTTACCGCTTTTGAGTTCCCGGCGTGGCATAAACAAACTTGCGCAAGGTGTCCTTGCTATCAACGTAAATTTGACGAGGCTGTTTTTTCCATATCTTTATTTAGCCGTATACCGAGCCCCCAGCAAGCCTAGTTCCTTCCCCAAAAGCTGCTTGGCGTCCCCTTTTTGTTCGTGGCTCCGCAGGCTCAATTCTGAAGATACTTAAAAACATCCGGCGGAACCTCGGGCTTATTTCCGGCGGCGATGGCAATCACCCTCGCCTTTGCCATGAAATCCACCCCCCACCCGTTCATGCCAAACTGGTTTAAATTCGACCATGTAAAACTCCAACGGAAAATTCTAGGCCAGCACGTTGGTGGATTGGTGGACCTGATATTGGAGGACGGTTTGGTTTGTGTTCGCGAATTGGTGGATGCTCTGCGGCAGACCGAGTTCGTCTTTGAATGTTTTCGTTTCGTCCGGGAATCCATGCGGAGCATAAAGGTACTCCTTCCCTGTCCATCACCAAATTCGCGCGGTTTTCCTTTGTCTCCCAGCTTCTTGCTGCTTCAATGAATTCATGAGTTCCAGGAATGACATTTTTGAGTCGGCCGCGCCGGATATTTACCAGATCCAGACCCAGGCGCCCGGACCGGCGGGGCGTTTGCCCATGACGGAGAAATTGCTGCTGGAAAGCCCGAGCGGTGATATTTTCGGTTTGACGCAGAACGCGGGCATGGGCTGGAATCCGTCCGAAGCCGGGCGCAAGCAGTTCCTCATCCTGAGCACGCAGGGCGGAATGCGCGCGCCCGACGGCAAACCGATCGCGCTCGGCTATCATACCGGGCACTGGGAAATCGGCTTGCTGGCGCAGGCCGCCGCCGAGGAATTCACGCGCTGGCAAACCATTCCCTTCGCCGGTTTTTGTTCAGATCCGTGCGACGGGCGCACGCAGGGCACGACGGGAATGTTTGACAGTTTGCCGTATCGGAACGACGCGGCGGTGATTTTCCGGCGGCTGGCGCGGTCGTTGCCGTTGCGCGCGGGAGTCCTGGGGGTGGCGACGTGCGACAAGGGTTTGCCTGCCATGATGATGGCAGTGGCGGGCTTGCGCGATCTGCCCTGCGTGGTGGTCCCCGGCGGAGTAACCCTGCCCGCCGCCGGAGCGGAGGACGCCGGGACGGTGCAAACGCTGGGCATTCGTTTTGCGCACGGCTTGGTGTCGCTTTCCGAGGCGGCCGATCTGGGTTGCCGCGCCTGCGGATCACCCGGGGGCGGCTGCCAATTTCTGGGCACGGCGGCGACGTCGCAAGTCGTGGGCGAAGCGCTGGGGTTGTCGCTGCCGCACTCGGCTCTGGCCCCTTCCGGCCAGGCGGTTTGGCTGGATATGGCCCGGCGTTCGGCGCGCGCGTTGCTCGGACTGGAGGAACGCAAGCTGGCCATGCGCGATATCCTGACGGCGGACAGCATCCAGAATGCGATGGTGCTGCACGCCGCTTTTGGCGGTTCGACCAATTTGCTGTTGCACATTCCCGCCATCGCGCACGCCGCCGGCTTGAAAATCCCGACGGTGCAGGACTGGATTTCGGTCAACCGCCGCGTGCCCCGCCTGGTCAGCGTGCTGCCCAACGGCCCCGTTCATCATCCGACCGTGCGGGTGTTTTTGGCGGGAGGCGTGCCGGAGGTGATGTTGCATTTGCGCGAGTTGGGTTTGCTCAACGTAGAGTCGCTGACCGTTTCAGGAAAAACCGTGGGAGAGAATCTCGATTGGTGGCAGGTCTCGGAACGCCGTCGCCGTTTCCGGGAACTGTTGCGCGAAAAGGACGGCGTGGCCGCGGATGAGGTGATCTTTTCACCGGAGCACGGACGGGCGCGCGGCCTCGCCGGCACCCTGGTTTTCCCGCGCGGCAATCTTGCTCCAGAAGGGTCCGTGGTCAAAAGCACGGCGATGGACCCCTCGGTGGTGGATGCGGACGGCGTTTATCAACTGGAAGGGCCGGCCCGCGTTTTTGTCAACGAGAAAGATGCCATGACCGCGCTCAAACACGGACGCATCCAGGCGGGCGACGTGATGGTGCTGGCGGGCATCGGGCCGCTGGGCACGGGCATGGAGGAAACCTACCAAGTCACCAGCGCGCTGAAACATCTGCCGCACGGCAAACAAATTGCACTCCTGACCGACGCCCGCTTTTCCGGCGTTTCGACAGGCGCGTGCATTGGTCACATTGGGCCCGAAGGCCTGACGGGCGGACCCATCGGCAAGGTACTGGAAGGCGATGTGATTCGCGTGCGCATTGACCGCCAACGCCAGGAAGGGAGCGTTGATCTGGTTGGAGAAGGCAAGCGACGGTTCACGCCAGAGGAAGGAGCCCGGATTCTGGCGGGGCGGGCGTCGCGCAAAGATATGGCCCCGCATCCTGCGCTGCCGGAGGACACGCGGCTGTGGGCCGCTTTGCAATCGGCAGGGGGAGGGACTTGGGCGGGATGTGTCTATGATGCGGACCGGATTATCCGGATGCTCGAAGCTGGCCGGATGGCGACCCCTGCTTTCTCGCCGTGAATTCAGCCAGCCACCGTTGCGCCTCGCTGCGCAGCGTTTCGCGGTCGTCTTTTTCCAGGCCGCGCGGGTCAAAACGCAGACTGCGATGCAAATGGAAAATGCGGCGCAACCGGTCCGAGTCGGGGAAGGCCAGTTCCAATCGTTGTTGCCAAAAAAGCAACGGTTCGTTGGGCAGTCGGGACAATTGGGCCGCAGCCAATTGCCGATTGATCAGATATAATTCCGAATCCAATCCGGGCCACGCCGAACTGGCTGCGTCGTCAGCCGCGGAGCTGAGGCGATGGCGCCGCTGGTTGAGGATGATGCGGCCCATCAAATAGAGAATCAATGGCGCCAGCAACCAGCTTGAATAACGGGCGTAGGAAGTTTTGTTCCAGCGCCACTTTGAGAATTGAAAATACAGATTGGATAAAGCGTCTTCGCCCGGTTCCCACCACGGCGGCTGCGCTCCCTGCGCTTTGCTCCAATCCGCCGGCGTGGTGTCGATTTGATCCCAAAGCTTTGAGTCCTTGTCATAGGCCAGCGCCCAGGCGTGCGAATCCCGTTCGCGCACCAGATAAGTGTCTCCGTGCCGCTCGGATTCCGGCACGGCGTATCCTGTCACGTAGCGCGCATTGACCCCGGCCTGGCGCAACAACAACACGGTGGCCGTCGCAAAATACTCGCAATGGCCTCTGTGCGTGGTGAGGAGGAAGTAAGCCAGCGGGGTCTGCTGGCTCTTGCGATGGCGCGGAGGATTCAATGAATACGTGAAATTATTGGCAAAATACCGCTCCACCTTCCGGATGATTTGCCGATCCGTCAGTCCTTTTAGCTTCAATTCCGCCGCCACCCGGGCCAGCGCGTTTGTTTCATCGTCATGCACCAGCAAATCCCGCGCGCCCGGCGACGAATCAATGGAGCGGCCCGGCCCAAAAGCAGCCTGCAGATCCACCAGTCCTGGCCCGTTTTCAATCATCGTCACACCCAGACGGTTGGTTTGCACGTCCCCCGCCCATATATCATCGATTTCAAACGTCCCATGAGGCAGGGCCAGTGTGCCGGAGCCGTTCGGATAATAACGGGCGACCTCCACTTCGCTCGAAAGAGTGTTGGTTGGCAATAGTTTGGCAACGTCGCCACTTCCCATGGGAACGGGAGCGAAAGCATTATTGCTGGCCGACCAAGTCCCTTTCCTGTAAGCGTCCCAAGTCGCTTCGCGCAGCAGCGCCGGCGCGTAACCGCCAGGTTCAGGACGGACGCGCAATACGATTTTTCCCGAAACCGTGATCGGTCCCTGGCCGATTTTCGTCTGGCATTCCCGTTGATCGGGCGACGATGGGAAAAACCCCGCAATCCAGGCGCCCAACATGCGTTCCATCGAGTCCTGCATGGTCTTTAATTCCCGGTGACTGAACTCGCCCACGGTGGCCACCAGCAGCAGCAACGTCACCCAGGTGGCCAGCGACACCCGCCGCGGGCGGGCGCTGGTCAGGGCCAGCGCGACGAGCAGGGTTATGCCCGGATAAAAAAAGCTGTTGGATTGCGTTGAGGCGCTGGCCGCAAGCAGGCAAAAGGCGAAATAGCAGTAGGAGATATTGAATGTTTTGCGCGCGAACGGACTCGTCGGCAGGCGGCGCAACAGCCACGAAAAGACACTCAGGGGCATGATGGCTCGGTTTCCATAAGCCTGCGCCAGCATGATCGGGAAAAAACATAATGGCAGCCATTGCGCCAGCCTGAAGACGAAGAGCAGGCGGTCTTCCCCGGTCGAATATAGCAGCAGCGCCGCTCCCACGAACAAGGCCCAGCATAAATCGGAGATGCGATTCAAGTCGATATCCGAGAATTCCCAGCGCGTGCGTGTCAAACGGGATCCCTCCAGCAGCACGGCCAACAGCACACCCCAGATCTCGAAGCCGGTTTGCCAGCCCCAAAAGAGCAACGCGCCAGCCATGAGGAATGGAGATGTTCTCATAACTCGGCCAGTTTTTCCGCGACGCGGCCCACCCGCAGCACATGAAAATTTCCCGGCTGCGCCGCCATTGGGCCGGGCGGCAATTCCTGGTCATCGTCAGTCACCACAAACACATGCAACGGCACGCCGCGCGAGAGCATCGCCCTGACCAATCGCTGGCGCGATTCATCCCAGCCGAGAAACACGCACAGGCAACCGCTCAAATCCGCCGCGTGAGCGAACATCAGGCTCTCCAGGGCGGCAAATTCCTTCTCCTGGCACATCCGCACGGAGGCCAGCACTTCCAGCACCTGATCGATATGCCCGACACCCCGGCCGCTCGTAAAACAATAGGCCTGCGGCCCGACAAACATTAAATCAAGCAACGAATCCTGATTCTGGATGGTGTAAGCGAGCGAAGCCGCAATCGATACCGCTTCCTCGAAGATTTCCTCCTCGGCCGGTCCCCCGAACGTGTCGAGCACCAAAGCATGCCGCACGAAAAACTCGTCCTGGTATTCTTTGACAATCGGTTTGCCCAGCTTGGCAAAACTTTTCCAATGCATCCGGCGCAACGGATCGCCGGGCCGGTATTCCCGCAACGCCACAAACTCCTCCGATTCCCCAACCGATGAGGCCATCGAAACGCCGCCGAGTTGATACTTCATCGAGCCGGGCAGGTCGAAGGCCGGAATGGCGTAGCGCTTGGGCAAAATCAATACTGATTGCACTCCCGGAATCTTCTGCAACGAACGAAACAATCCAAACGGGTCCGGACAGGCCACCGTCGTTCCAGTCAAGCGCAGCACGCCGCGCCGCAAGGGCATCAATTCCGCCTCAATGATACATTCCCCCTCGCCCGGCGAGTCCGGCACCGCCTGCTCCTGGACTTGGGCGTGCCGGTTGCGACTCATCAACCAGCGCCAGCGGTAGAAGCTGTAAGTGCGATCCAGCCAGTTGCGCCCTTCTTCCCCGGGCTCCGGCGTCGAGACAAATTCTTGAAAGGTTGGGCGCGGGTCCGGCAGTTCCTCGATCAGTTGCAAGGCATTTTCCTTCCGCATGGATTGGTTCCGCGCTATGATGCGGTAATGCAACTTCTCGCCCACCGCACCGAACTTGGGCAGGAGCCGTTGCAATGATAATTTGGGCCGGCCAAAAGGCGTGCAAGCCGCGCTGATCAACAAGACGCACGCCAGCAACGCAAAAGTTTGGTAACAGTAAGAAGCATTCGTATCCGCCCCCAGCGCCGCCGCCGCGACCGTCCCGCCCAACACCAGCAAACCCGCCAGCGTGACCCGTTGGGCGAAACGATGCGTGATGGAGGCAAAAGTGTGATAATTGCGGTAGAGATAACGTTTGAAAAAAGTATCACGGCTGGTCATCAACTTCGCGGGAGCGGAATGCCAGTCATTCCACGCTTTCATCCACTGTCGCACAAGAGCAGCCATACAGGGGCCGATCACTCACACTGGCACGGGCACGCGTTTGACAATCTCGTCCACTACCTGCCGCGCAGTCACACCGGAAAATTTCGCTTGCGGTTCCAACACCAACCGATGCGCCATCACCGGCGCCGCGATTTCATGCACATGCTCCGGGTTGACAAAATCCTGGCCGTCGAACAGCGCCAGCGCCTGCGCCGCTTTCATGAGCGCAATCGAGGCCCGCGGGCTGGCGCCCAGTTGCACCCCTGGCGCCGTGCGCGTTGCCCCCACCAGTTTGACCACGTAGTGCTTCAATTCCTCGCTCATGCGAATGCTCTGCGCCCCTTCCCTCAACCGCATCACGTCCATCATCGTCACACACGCCTCTACATTTTCGACCGGATGCGTCGACGCCTGCGCCGTCAACACTGCCACCTCGTCCGATGGGCTGATGTAACCCAAATCAAACTGCATGGCGAACCGGTCCATCTGCGCTTCCGGCAATGGATACGTCCCGCGAAATTCAATCGGGTTCTGCGTCGCAATCACAAAAAAAAGATGCGTCAACGTCCGCCGTTCCCCGTCCACGCTCACCTGGTTTTCGGCCATTGCCTCCAAAAGCGCCGATTGCGTGCGCGGCGACGCGCGGTTGATTTCGTCCGCCAGCAGAATATTGCTGAAGACCGGCCCTTCGTGAAAAGAGAACGTCTGATCGCGCTGGTTAAAAACCGACACTCCCAAAATGTCCGACGGCAACAAATCCGGCGTGAATTGGATGCGCTTGAAAGTGGCGTCTATCGAACGCGCCAGCGCCTTGGCCAGGGTCGTCTTGCCCGTCCCAGGATAATCCTCCAGCAACACATGCCCCCCGCTGGCCAGCGCGGCCAGCAATCGGCGGGTCGAAGTCACTTGGCCGCGCATGACGGAGCCGATGCTGGCCGAAATCTTTTGGTAAATCATCCGGGCGTCGGCCAGAATGGAATCCGCCGCCTTGCCGGGCGCGTTCGATTGCCTGGAAAGAGCTGCAGAACTGCCCGCCTCCGTAAATGTCGTGGAAGGGTTCACTTCTATATGTTACTTCACTGCAACAATTTCCCCCGAAGCCCCCCAATTGGCAAGTTTTCATTCGCTATCCATCCCGGGCGACCGGCAAACCTTGGCAATTGTACTACTCCAAAGGAACATACCTCTCCGATTCCGATTGGTTTCCAAGTGCCGACAGAATTTTGTTGTGGCCTGACAGACGGGAATAAAGTATTCATCCTTAATGCGCCGCATTGACATCCGTCTAGTGATTCTTTTCGCCGCCATTTTGTGTTTTTCGGCTGACGCCCAAACTTATCTGGGCGCGGCCGCCGCGCTACATCATGTCGAGGAACTCAATGCCAAGCCTGGGCAAACCAACGAAACCGCCGATGCCCCATCAAAGCTGCGCGCTGACTTGAAAGCCTTTCGCCAAAACTCCACTAATACGCCGGCTGACCAAGCCGCCAAATGCTGGCTGGAGTTGGTCGATCGCGCCGCGAAAATTCAGCAGATGCCAGGCCGGATTTTTAATCCCGCCAGCAACCCAATTCAAGCCGACGATCTTCTGGACTCGTTGCCGCCGCCCGCCGCGTGGAAGGAACTCGCCGCCGCCATCGCAGCACGTCCGGCCGCCAAAGGAAGCGCGGAAATGACTGAAATGGGCCTGCGCTTCCTCGCCGTCACACTTGCTGGCGACGCCGAAGGCCGCAAGAGTGCGATTGCCAGTCTCCAAGCCAAAGCCAAGGACGCCACTCCGCAGGCCATGTTTTATTATCGAACTTTGTTGCAACAACTCAGTCAGGCGATCCTGGCCATGTCGGACGATCCGGACGCCATCTTGATGTCGATGGAGCGGCAACTGGATTCCATAAGCCAAGGTGGCATGCAACACCCGTTGAACGTGCCGAATCTCGTTTCCCAAGTCGGCTCCGAAAAGGCCGAGGCATTTTTGCGCAAAGCCTTGGTCCGATCCGGCGTCGTGCTCCAATTTGAAACACCCAACCAAACTTCCCGTCTCGCACAAAAGCTCGCGCTCGAACTCATTGATCAACTCAAGACCCCGCAATGGGGATTGGTCAATTCGCTCGATGCGGTGGAGCTTTACGAGGCTTTGGACAAACGCTTCGCCACCGAAACTAACAAGCCCACGCCGCTGCCCGGCTTGCCCGATGCCGACGTTCCGCAGGAACCCACAGGCCCCAACCAAAAACCTCAGGCGCAGGTTTACTATCTGCTGGGTCTTATTAGCAAAGACCGCTCGAAAGACGCCACGGCCGTGGCGAAAAAGCTCACCGTCCAGAGCGGGGAGTTTATGCCGCCGGAAGCCTTCAAAGCCATGGAACGCGCGGGTTACACCGCCGCTCTCGACAATTTCTTTTACGAACTGCTTTCCCAGGATCCCACCCTTCCATTCTGGGACCAATACGTGGACCTCGCCGCCAAGGCGGGCTCGACCGATCGAATGCTGGCCCTGGCCCGGGCCGCCGCCGCCCGCCAGGATTTGAGTGACAACAAGAAATCTGCCATCCGTGCCGTCCTTTACAAAGCGCTGCTCGCGGCGGACGCGGTGGATGAAGGCGTCCAGGAAATGCGCCGCCTGCTTGCGATGGAACCGTCGTCCCCTTCGCGTTTTGGTGTCGATGATAACCATGGCGAGATTGGCATCATGCTGGCCCAAATCGGTCTCTTGTTGCAAAAACCTGAATGGACCCAGGAAGGCATTGCCGCTGTCAAGAAATGGCTGACACAAAGCACCGGCCAGAACGAGTTCAACTGGATGTCCGGGCCCGTCGTGAGTTCCCTCGAGGAAATCCTCTTTAAACTCAATCGCGGACCCGAAGCGGAGTCAATTCTGACGGAAGCATTGGCTCATTCGGTGCGCGATTCCAAGAACCAGCCTGAAATGAATTATGGCTTCGGCGGTCCCCCGCAGGTTCTGGACGCCATGGCCGTCCTTTATCATCAAGCCGGGCGCCCTGACGATGTGCTGGCTCTGCTCGAGCAGTCGCCAGATTGGGGCGAGGCAGACCTGAGCGGGTTTTTTGATTCATCACCGATGGAAAACGAAGTTGGCTTGAGAAGCTTGCATGCGGGTTCGACGGCTCTGCCGGTTCCGTATCTGGCTGCCAGCGCGCTGCTGGCCACAGGACGCAAAGAGCAGGCCGAAAAAATCACGAACGAACTGCTGAATCGCCAACCGGGCCTGGACCGCGGTTACGAACTGTTGATTGCACTGAAAGGGACCGATGCCATTCCACGTCTGGACGAATTGTTCACCCACGACCAATTCGAGGAACGCCCCCTCATTTGGAAAGCGAATCTGTTGCGCCAGCAGAACAAACTGGCTGACGCGGAGACCGTTATCCGCCAAGCCATCGCCATTGACCCATCCGATGGCGAGGAAGGGCGCGGCGACCGCATGCGGGCTTACGCCGAGCTGGCGGATATCCTCGAAGCGCGCGGCAATAAAAAAGATGCGGACTTTTACCGCCAGGTCGTCAAGGCCATCCGGTTGTCTGAAGACGCGGACGAGTTTTACAGGGCGGGCCTTTTGAAGCGCGCCATCCCGATGTATGAAGAAGGCCTGAACCATTTTGCCGATGCCTACTGCATCCAGTCGCGCCTCGCCGTCCAATTGTCCGAGTTGGGGAAGAATCAGGAAGCCGAGGAACATTATCGCCGCGCCTACGAGTTGATGCCGGACAGTTTCGGCCGCGTGGAAAGCCATTGCTTCGGCTGTGAGCGCGTCTTTGACGGCGAGCGTGCCCAGGGCATCGCCGAAAAAGTATTTACGAAGCTCGCGATCGAACGTCCCGACAAGCCGCAAGTTCATTATTTGCTGGGCTATCTCCGCGAAGAGGAGGAACGCTACAATGAAGCCAGCACCAATTATCTCGCTGCCACCCAGCTTGACCCGAACTACCTCAACGCCTGGATCAAATTGCAAGGCATCAGCGAACATGTCCTGATGCCGCCCAAAGAGCGCGATGAGATTGTCTTTAGCATCCTGCGCCTCGATCCGTTGCAACGCCACGGCCAGCCTCGCTTCGATCATGTGACCGATCTCTCCGGCCTGTGGAACGCCGTGGACGCCGCCACCCGACGCCAACTCACGCCCGCCACTAATCTTTTCACGCTAATCGCCAGCAAAGCCGCCTTGGAAAAAAAGAAAAGCACCCCGGACCAACCCGACGTTCACGTGTGGGAGGAGGCGATGCAGGAAAAACGCGCCACCTTGTCGCCCGGACGCGCGCTGGCGCAAACTCCCTTCGTTCTTTTTGCCGGCCAGTTGATTATCAACGACGGCTCCGGTCTGCTCGATCAATAGCGCCCGGCATTCCGTGTTTTCGTCTGCGGGAACTTCGTGCCCTTCCTGGTTGGATTCGTGCTCCCCTCGTCACGCACCAACCCAGACCTCGTCGCAGCAAGATTTTGACAGCCCTTCTTTTTGAACATTAATGCCGTAGGGACGTAGACACAGCTAGGAGCAATTGGCCAAGGCTATAAGGCTTTCCCAAATTCTTCAGATGCAGAATGTCATTTTTTCGGAGTTCTTCCGTATCCTGATTGTAGCCGCTGGCAATGATGACCGGAATGTTCGGGTTCAGCTCTCTGATAGCGCGAATCGTCCCCATTCCATTCAGATGGGGCATGTCCGAATCTGTGATAAGGAGCTTGATTTCATGCGCTTTTTCTTTAAATCGCGCGATGCCCTGCATGCCGTTTGGTGCCGTTATCACCTGATAGCCGCAGCTTTCCAACATGGTTTTGGTCAATCCCAGCAGGGCTTCTTCATCATCAACGACCAGGATCAACTCCCCATGCCCTGTTGGCGGGGCCGCTTCTTGTGACTTTGCTTCTTCCGTTTCGGTGAAGTCCAGTGCGGGAAGATATACTTTGAATTCCGTTCCTTTGCCGAATTCGGTCTGGATGTCCATAAATCCCCCGTGATGTTGAATAATGCCGGCGACTGTGGACAAGCCAAGTCCCATCCCCTTCTCCGTCTTAGTGGTAAAAAACGGCTCAAAGATGCGAGGCAGGACTTCTGGCGGGATTCCGGTGCCGGTGTCGGAAACCGAAACCATGACATAGAGCCCCGGCTTTGCATTGGTTGCCGCCGCTGCTCGGGCGTCCAACGTGAAGTTTTGAGCCGAGAGCGTCAACCGTCCGCCATGGGGCATGGCATCCCGCGCATTGACGCACAAATTCAGAAGCACCTGATGAAGCTCCGTGCTGTCACCCTGAACGATCCACAGCCCGTCCTCGGATACCTGGACAGAAAACAAAAACGACTTCGGAAAAGTCTCTTGAATCATTTTGCTCATTTCGTCGATGATTTGGCGCAGTTGCACCGGACCGCTCGCATGGCCGGAACCGCGCGCGAAACTGAGGATTTGCTGGACTAGCTCGGTGGCCCGCTGGGCATTCGCAGTTATAATGTCCAGAAACCTGTCCCGGTCCGTCCCGCCCTCGCAGGCTCTCAACAGTTCCGTTCCCATAATGACCGGGGCCAGGGCATTGTTCAGATCATGAGCGATCCCTCCCGCCAAAGCGCCGATGCTGTCCATGCGCTGCGCTCGCAGAAATTTTGCCTCAATTGTTTTCTTTTCCGTAATGTCCGTGTCGATAATAAGAATCCTCGTGGGATTGCCTTGTTTATCCCGCACCAGGGTCCAGCGGCTTTCAACAATCAACTCGTTTCCCCCGCGATTTGCCGCCGTCAACTCACCGGTCCAATTCCCCTTTTCCAGGAGGACGTGTTTCGCTTCCTGATATTTAGCCGGGTCTGTGGGTAAGAATGAAGCGGCGCTGCGCCCGAGAACGGCGGATGCGGGCCAGCCATATACTCTCTCGGCCCCTTTGTTCCAAAACAGAATATAATCTTCAGCATCCGTGACCAGAATAGCGTCCCGAGCCTCGTCAATGATGGCGGCTTGCTCGCTGTTTTTTTCCTCAGTCTGGCGGTTTTTCTCCTTTTGCTCGGATTCACGGATGGCGCGTTGCACGGCTGGAATGAGACGGCTGAGCCGGTTTTTCAACACATAATCGGTCGCGCCGTGTTTCATGGTCTCAATGGCCGCTTCCTCGCCCATGCTACCGGTAACAAAGACAAACGGAATATGGGGGAATTTTTCGCGGACGAAAAGAAGGGCGGTCAGACCGTCGTAGCCTGGCAGCGAATTGTCCGATAAAATGATGTCGAATGGCTTTTCTTCGAGGGCCTTGACGAAATCCGCCTCGTTGTCCACGTCGGTAAATTCGGCAGCGATATGCTGCCTGTTCAGCCACCCTTGTATCATATCGCGGTCATGCGGGATATCCTCCAGATGAAGAATGTGCAATACGCGATCCAAATCAGAGACATTGGAGGCCGAGTTCGATTGAGTTTTTGCATTCATGCCCAATTATTAGCGCTTTTGCTTTTCCCAGCTTTCTTTGCGCTGGCCAGATTGCAAAAGCGAGATATCATCGGGACGGCGGCGGGATTTTTAAAATGTGCCAGCTATTTGTTTGGCTGGAAAATCGGGGTGGGCCAAATTCTCTTTGCCTGCAAACGACACGACTCGCAATCGGGACCCCACCTGCACCAAAGAGCGAGAGCGAAGAAGGCTCCGGGGCGGCGACCACGTTGACTGATGAAATGTCGTCGAACGCCGCTCCAGATGATCCGTTGTAATTGAACTCCACGGTAAATCCGGCCTGCCCGGTTTGACCCGGGCCAGACGCGATTGTCCCTTGCGCAAGGACCGTATTATTGCCGCCAATCGAAGCGTCCCGGATTGAGCGCGCGCCGGCTGCTGAAGCATCAGGACGGACTTGCTCCACGAGAATGGAAGATGCGGTGGCGGATTCAAAGATAAGGTCTTCAAGAACGCTTTGCGCCCGAGCCGACAGAACAGCGAGAAACATAACCGCAACACAAACCAATAATTTTATGGAATTCATATAGAGCAGGGGTGACATTTTCCTACGGGATGAGCATCATTTTCCAAATTCCGGGTCAGCTCGGATACGGTCGTTCCCAGCGAGTGCGCCATTCTCATCAATGAGCGAAGCGTAACGTTGCGGGCGCCGCGTTCCACGTCGCAAATGTAAGTGCGACGAAGGCCGCAGCTTTCAGCAAGGGCTTTTTGCGATAAATGACGGTCTTGGCGGATCTGTCGAATCGTTTTTCCAAGCGTTGTGAACTCGAGGTGATTCATAAACCCTCCCTCCGTCCGATCCGGTTCGCCGAGACCTTGGATCGATCCTCATTGGACAGCACGGTCAACAGCCATGCGGCAGCTCCTTCCCCCCCGTCTTCCGCATGGTTAAAATGTTTGCTTACCCGTTGATGCTCCGGTCTATTCATGGTTGGGCGCTTTCGGTTGTTCATGGTGTGCCAACCACCCGATAAAATCCCTGCGTGTAGCTCATCGAATCTGTCCAAGTATTGCCCGCAGTAGTTCCCAGCGGCAGCCAGCTTGCCGGCGACAAGGATGTTGTAAAATCGACTTCGTAATTTGTACTGTTGGTGAACGCATCCCAATTGAGAACGACTGACGTTCCTTGAAGGGAAATCTGCAAATTAGTTGAAAATGTGGGGAAGGAATTGCCTGAACCGGTTACGATTGAATTGGTGAAATAGCTGGCAAAGTACAGGCGTTGGACGGTATTGGTGCAGGGCATATCGACCGGGTGCAAGACATTGTTGCCGTATAAAATGACCTGCACCGCAACTCCCACTCCAGGCACAAGCCAGTAATAATAGTCATTGGTGTGCATATCGAACAGTATCGGAGGGTCGGTGACTTCGCTTATCGTATAGGAATGGACTTCGTGAACGCGTAAGGCCTGAACGGTTCCAATCCCTGGCAAGCTCAGAGATCCAAATGCGTCCACAGTTGCGGACGCCGCTAAATAATTGCTGACTAGAATGACTTCGTAATAAAGGGTTGACCAATATAGCGACCGAGTCCAAGTTTGGCCCAATTTCACGGTCGCGGGAATGTCGATGGTCGGCGGAACAAATACACCCACCGCCGACGCACCGGCAACAGGCCCGTCGAAACCGTAAAAGATCCGGCCTTGGTTCGTGCCCTGGCAGCCAAATCCGTAATAGCTCCATCCCATGACGGAGCTTGGTTCCATGGTGTCTTGTTCAGCGTAGGAAGCCGATGGAAAATAGCTGCCATTGGCGCCGGCCGCGGGCGAAATGATGTCCGTTCGTAAAATCAACTCAGAAAGTTGTTGGCCTTGCGAAAAGCTCCAACTCTGCGGATCAGGGGTATTTCCGCCGATTGGTGAAGGCAGATTGGTTAATAGTGTTAAATACCGGAACACATCCACGTTGCTGCCAATATAAGCGTCGTTGTATTGGCCAATCTGGCACGGAAGGTCATTGGTCGTGAACTGAATTTGGGCCGGGCTGATTCCTGGGAGGAAAACCATAAGAAAGACCCAAAGCCATTTCCAAGATTTGCTTTGAGAGAAAAAAGACGGGACGATGTGCCGATGGGGGTTCGTCTGCTGAATCGACGGAAAGAAGGCTGGAATAGTCCTGGCGACATTCGTGCTTTTTGTTGATGGCCTTTTCGTCATACCAACACATAGGTAGAGTAAACCCCAGAGAACGTTACAACGGGCGCCAGACCGGGGGATTATTTCAGAAAATGCGGAGGCAAAACAACATTCTCATCCGCCTCACCACCACTCTTCATGGGGTTGATTGTCGCTGTTCCAAAGGCGCCGACTCTGGTCGGTTGCGGCAATCCAATACGACTGCGGCGCAAGCTGGACATGTTCATCATCAAAGAGAAAAATCGCATTGCTGTCGTGCCAGTTGCCCACCCCTGGACAATTGAACTGGGGGACGACGTAGGGGAAGGCGAGGTAAATCTGGTTGGGGATATTCGTTTGTGGCTGAACTCCAAAAATCACGTCGATGAAGGTTGGGCTGTCGCCCATCGTGATCATTTGAGCAGGATCCTCCACCCGATTTGCAGCGGTAGGCGTGCGGGAAGCCGTCGAAAGATTCACATCCCCACCCAATCCGGGATTAAATGGCGGCGAGCCTTGATAAGCGGCTCCGAAGACATTATAGCCGTAACAGGGCGAGATTTCGCCGCCAGTCCAATTGAAGATTCGCGTGAAATTTGTGGACGGGATTATCTGAACCGGGCACGAGAAGATTAAACTTGGGACAACCGTTTGTAACGCAGACTGCCAAGCCCCTGTGATGCCGTTGGATGTCGCAAGGGGATAGGCGTTGGCGTCCTGGGTGTAAAGATTGAGGGCCACGCCGAGTTGGTGAAGATTGCTCCCACAAAGTGCGGTCTGTGCCTGGTTCTTTGACTTTGCCAGTGCCGGCAACAGCAGTGCGCCGAGGAGAGCCAGGATTGCGAAGACAACAAGTAATTCCAACAGCGTGAAGCCCTTCACTTGCTGAAGCGATTTATTGCCTACGCATTCCTGATTGTTCCCGTTCATGCCAGGTTGGCGTGGATGAATTAATCCGGCACCGCGGAATAATCAATCAATGCGTTCATGACCCACACTCTCGGAGAAGGGTCAACAGGTGCAACGTTAATTGTTCACATTATAGGTGGTTGCGGGCTTTTGGCAAGACTGGGGAGGTATTGAGCCCTGATCGTTGCGCGAGGAGTTTGTATAACATTTAACGGGCTGTCGCGGCCATTTTCTTGATGTTTTGCAGGATGGCAGCCTTCTGTGCCAACGCCCAGGCGTCTTCGGGATTCCGCGATAAAATTTTCGCAAGCCGTGATTGGGCTTCATTGATCGGCCCGGCTCCGATTTCAAGCTCAATTCGCCTCTGCAAGACGGAGTCGTTCTCAGGCTCGACGCTTTCCCACTGAACGAGCAAGGCCCTGGCAAGATCGTAGTTTTTTAGAGAGCAGGAGAAGTCGAAATAAGCGCTCAATTCCCGGGGCGAACAACCGCCTTTAGCGCAAGCTTTTTCGATATTTTTGAGACAGGCTTCGGCGGCCGCTTCTCGCTTCGCTGTCGGGCTTTTTGCCAGGTCAAATTCAGTTTGAGCCGCCATGAATCGCGCCAGCCGAGGCACGGTGGGAAATATTGAGGAGGAATTGGCCGCCATTTCGAACAGTTCAGCCGCCATCGAGTTCATAATCTGGTCGTCGCCCTGCTTTAAGTATTTTGTTCTTTTCAACAATACCCCCCCAGGAAGGGTGCCAGGGCCTCCGGATATCGTGCGTGGGCAGATTTGATCCTTTGGAAGGCTCCCACTGGCTCGCTTAACAACGGAACCGTCAAACTGCGGACACCTGTATAAGCCTCCATCAAACCTTGCGCCACACAAGGCAGATACGGCATGCGGATTGAATAAACTGAGCCACTTGGCCCGCTGAGATGGGACGAAGAGGATATCGGCAAAATCTCAAATGGGCCGGCATTCGAGGCCGTTTGAGCTGATTTCAGAAAGCGGTCGCAATCAAAATACTGCGCCATGGCATCGATTTGCCGGCATGCAGCGTCCAAATTTCTGAACACATCGGGTTGGGTTTGATCTTTAAGAAGGTTTAGGGTGGATCGGGCGTCTTTAAGCATGCCATCCGCGCCCTCATTGAAAGCTTTGATATAGGTGGGGGATGGGTCGTCGGGGTAGAGCGCTTTGAAGACACGACTTTCACTTTCCAGGTCTTGACGCAAGCCTAGCAGATATTCCAAGCTGAGAGTGCGGACATGCGCTCCATAATGATAGGGGTCCAAATTCAGCGATTGTCGAAAGAAATCCAAGGCCTCAGTAGCAGTTTGAGCCAGCAATCCCTTCGCAAACGCTTCATCGGCCGGATCAAATCCGAAATTCAAGGCCTGCGTGACGAGCTCGATTCCTTTGGGAGCCGTCTGCGCATCGTAAAGGTAATGCTCGCCAGTTCGAAGACACACCAGACCGCGTTGTTTTCCAGTGTAATTGGCCAGCTTTTCCAGTTCCGCCTTTGACCGGCTCGGTTCGTTGAGGACAGTCCACGCTTCAGCCCGTTTCAGTCCGAGAGAAACGGGATCACTATATCCAGCACTCTCCGCTTCATCCAGATGTTGTAAAACCTCCCGCCAATGTCCACTACGTCGTGCCAGTTCAGCACTCTCCCAGGCTTGAACTTGTCGGGAAGCCCGGCTTTGGGCCTCCAAACCCCTCACGGTCGCAGAACTGATTGCGGCGGCGACGAGGACAAAGCCGATGAGAATCGCAATAGCATAATGCCGCTGGATAAATCGTTGCGCTATTAACAGCGCGTTCGGATTGCGAGCCTTAACGGGGCGCAACTCAACGGCAGCGCGGATGTCATCGGCCAGCTCTTGCATGGAGCAGTAGCGCGAATTCTTTTCTCGGGCCATCGCCCGCTCCGCAATGGCCGCCAAATCTCGTGATTGTGTCGGATTTATAGCTAATACTGGAGTTGGGGGATGGAGCAGGATGCGAAGCTTAATCTCATCATCGGGTTCAGAATCCCGCACAACAAACGGCAATTGACCAGTAAGAAGCTCATATAACATGACGCCCACGGCGTAAATGTCGGTTTCTGGACCGAGTTGATCCATCCTGCCCGCCAACAATTCAGGCGGAGTGAAAATCAGAGTGGATGGCCAACCTCCCAGAGCCGTGGCCAGGTTGGGCCTTTGCGCCAGCATTTCTTGCCGGTCAGTCTGAACAGAGCCGGGCTCAAGCCCTATGAACGGTTCTTCGAGGGTGCCAGAATGGTTCTTCAGAATGGCGGCTGAACCCCAGTCGATGATGCGCACGTCACCGAATTCTCCGACCAGAACGTTGCTCGGCTTAAGGTCGCGGTGGATGACTCCTCGACTATGAACATGACCCATGATCTCGCAGACCCGGATTATGAGTTGCAAACTCGCATTCAGGGCGGGTTTTGTCCATCGGTCCTTCTTCAGTTGCGACCATTTGCGATCCAATCTTGACCCGGACGAAAGTTCCGTCGTGTAAAACGGTTTGCCTTCAAAATCCAGTCCAGCGTCGTAAACCGGGAGAATGCCCGGGTGTTTGAGTTGGCTCGTAATCTGAGCTTCCGCCAGGAACCGGTAACAAGCCGATTCATCCGCGGCCAAATCCTCATCAAGCCCTTTCATGGCCAGAACCCGTCGGAACTCATAATCCCATACCTTCCATACTTGGCCCTGGCCGCCATCCTCAATCGCTTCCAGAATTTGATACTTCTCAAAAAAGTCTTCCCGGAGAGGAAGCCGGGTGAAAAGCGGTGAGAAGCGCCTCGAGGGGATGTCCAAGGGTGGCTGCAAGTAGTCCCAATCTCCTTGCAAAACGTTTCCAATAGCGCAGGCCGGACACGCTTTCGGTGTTTCGAAGCCATCCATCAAATTGCCGCAAATCTTACAAGCATTCATTCAGTTTCCCCCAATCCATGGAGGCGGGAAGAGACATTGGTCTCACCATATAATCCGATGAATCAGGCGCTCACGTTACATTTTCGGCAATAATTTTGACTAAATATTTGATCTCGTCGTCAACATCAGCTTCCGATTCAACCAGATTTCGGACCTCGTCGCGAAAGGCGTCCCGGATGGCCGGCACTAGACGGTGGACGGCGACTCGGAAAGCCCCGGAACTAATCGCAAGCTCACTGGCTCCCTTTTCAGCCGTAATTTGCGCGCAAAAATACCGCAAATAGACGTCTGAAATTTGCAGTTTTTTCATAACGCGCCGGATTAAGCCCAACGCCAGTTCCCGGTCACAATCCCGCGCAATCTGCTCTTCGTTGCTGGGACCTGGCAAATCAGGAAGGTCCGGAATCGAATCTTTCAAGGGATCCCGGCCTTTTTTCCTCATATCGAGAACAAACCAGGAGAGCGCCGAGATTAGAAAATAGCGGAACTTTGCCCCCTCTTGACGTTCCACATTGAACAAAAGCCCCTGGCGTTCTTCCCACAGCATGTGGATTTTCTTGAAGAAAAATTCCTGGGTGTAACTGTCGGCCAGGTCCGGTCCGACGCGGCGGAGAAAGAATTTGAAAACCACGTCCCTATATTGCTCGCAGAAGATTTTTAAGGCTACCACCGCCCTTTCCTGGTTGTTTGATTGAAGAGCTTGGATCACCGTCGTCCACTGGGTAGTCGGACAGTGTATATGATGGACGGTTTCAAAAACGTTGCTCATTGCTCATTCAGCAAAACACATTAATTTCATCCTTTTTTACCACTTTCGTCAAGTTTATTGTAGATTTTCGTTACATTAAAGGCCGGTTCCTGGTTCCTGGCACGTTCCATCAACCGTTTCGTTTTACTCAAACCAATGGCGCCTCAGCCTCAAATGGGGAGAGGTGACACTTTTAAGTGACAGTGGGTGCCATGAGAGACCGGTTCGTTAATCCGCACCAGGCAATAGGACGGAATAAAATCCAAATAAGTAGGGCGAGACTCCGTCGAACCCTAAATTCTTCGAGGTTAACCGCGAAATATGCGAACGACGCGAACAGGGAAAGTTTTTCGCCGGGGGCCAGGGGAAATCCTAATCCTACTCCCAATCATAATCCTAATCCCAACCCATTATTGAATTGTGTTCGCGTGGTTGGCGTGGTTCGCGGTTTAATAAATCAGGTTTCCGTTTGCCGTTCAAAAGAGCACAAGAACCGGATTTTTTACCGCGAAATATGCGAACGACGCGAACAGGGAAAGTTTTTCGCCGGGGGCCAGGGGAAATCCTAATCCTACTCCTAATCATAATCCTAATCCCAACCCATTATTGAATTGTGTTCGCGTGTTTCGCGTGGTTGGCGGTTAATGAATCCGGTTAATCCGTCCGGGCCATTTAAAACAAAGACTGGAACTTTTCACCGCGAAATATGCGAACGATGCGAATAGGGAAAGTTTTTTGCCGGGGGCCAGGGAAAATCCTAATCTTACTCGTAATCATAATCCTAATCCTCCCCTGGAATAGCCGCAAAGGAACTCAAAAGAGCACAAGAACTGGATTTTTTACCGCGAACCAGACGAACTGCGCGAGTCCCAAAAGCTGTTCCCCCGAAACCAGCTCCCCCGAAATCATTCGAGGTTCGGGGTTCGGGGTGCCGCGATAGAACGCAAAATGCGCAGAGACAGGAGAAGTTTTGACGCAGGCGGATGTTCCCTAACTTCTGCAATGGCGCGGGACTGACGTGCTTACGCTTCTTGGTTGGATGACACTGCTTGGTGAATCACTGTCGGCAAATCTGAAGGATTAAAGCAGACTCCCGATGTCCATTTTCCAAAGCCGCCGTGCTCGTTGACGGCCTTTGCCCATTCGTCAAGGGAGCGTCGCTTTGTTTCGTCCTTCGGCGTGTTCTGTCCCTTCATTTCCACGACCAAGTTTTTCCCGCTCGCAAGCCGCACTAGATAGTCAGGGCGGAACTTATGAAACACGCCTTCGAAAATGTAGGCAATTTCAAAGCCCAAATGATCGTTTTTTGCCCAGGCTGCCACGTCCGCATTGTGATCGAATTCGTAAGCTGCTTGCGCTTCCCATGTCGAGTCCGCCACGCACAAATTGATGTGCGAACGAGTTGCCGCCACAACGGGCTTGCCGGTGAACCATGGCAGCATGTCCGCCGTTGAACGAATTGGCCGATTGCTGTCAAACACGGGTTCAAGCGTCACCGTGTTGCCGAAACGGATTTGGTCGAAAACATGCTGGACGATGCGCCCCATATTCAAGGTGAGCATCACGCGCCGTCTCATCTCGTCCTGATAAAACAAAGGCGGATTGATTTCGAGCAGCGGCGACTTGATGAACCTTTCCACCAGACGAATCACTTGGGCGAGCAGGTTTTCCTTCGTGCCTTTCCAACCCGGCTTCATCAGGTCGTAAATATCCCGTGCCGCCTCAAACACGATTTTCTGGAATCTGAACCGCTCCGCCAATGCTTGAAGGTCAATTTCAGTGAGGACGGCCAGATTCGGTTTGCCAGCCACAACGGCGGCCATTTCCGCATTTTCGATTTTATCCGCCGCGTTGAGGACAAGCGGGTCAACCTTCTTTAAATCCAATTCCAACTTCGGGCGGTAAACGTGGTCGATGCGGATAACGTTCGGCCAGCTAATCAGAAAGCCCACCTTTTCCCGCGCCGGTTCGATCCGCGTCTTCGGAGGAGGAGGAGGCAACGGGCCGCCCCCGCCCCCTTCATGGGGCAGGAATGTAAAAGGCACTCCAAAAATGTTGACGTATTCCGGCTCAAACAATTCGGTTTCCTCGCCGGTCATGGGATGAGGCTTTTTTGCCGTCTCGTAACTCGTGCGGCGCAACCCGCGCCCGACAACCTGCTCGCAAAGCAACTGGCTCGAAAAGGCCCGCAAGCCCATGACGTGCGTCACCGTTTTGGCATCCCACCCTTCCGACAACATCCCAACGGAAATGACATTTTGGATTTTCTCGCCCGGCTCCCCAACCTTGCCCACGGTATCGACTATCTTGCGCAACTGTTCCGCCTGCTCCACCTTGGTCAATTTCTTTTGCTTGGGTTCGTCGTCATCGTCGCCCGCGCCGTTCTCCTGCTGAGATTCGCCTTCCTCCTCCTTCGCTTCCGCCATGTCGAGCACTTTCGAGTCAATGTGAAGGGTCAGTTCCGGGTTGCAAAGTTCTTCAATGAACACCTTCTTCTTGTCGAAAGCGTTCTTGACGCGGGCGGCAGTTTCCGTGCGATTGGCGACGGTAATCATCACGGGCGGCGTTGGGTAGCCGAGCTTCTTCCAATCTTGATACGTCGCCAGCCAGTCTTTGCCTAAAAGCAAGTAGGCGTTCGTCACCAGGTCTGGCAGCGGCTCGAATTCCTCCGCGCTCCGGTTCAAATCGTCGCGAACGTGATCATAAATGTGGTAGAGCTTCGATTTGTAATTTTTCACGTCCGGCATTCCATCGTCGCGCACGACGACGCGCGGCGTCTTGACCAGCCCGCCTTCAATCGCATCATTCAATCCGAAATCGCTGACGATCCAACCGAACAACGATTCTTCAGAACTTTGCTTGCCACTGGGCGAGAACGGCGTCGCGGAGAAATCAAAGCAGCGCAGAATCCGCCGCGCCTTGTGAATCCGGTCAAGGCCGCCCACCCACTTCGTCGCTTCTTCTATCAGTGCCCGGTCAATCTTCGCCTTCTTCGATTCTGGGTTGACGCGCCAGGCGTGGTGCGCCTCGTCATTGATGACGAGGATATTGTTGACCTTGGCCATGTCGCCCAGCACTTCGCGCGCGTAAGCCTCGTCGCTCTTTGCCCCGCGCTTGTCCACGCTGCGCCGTTTCTTGAGCTTTTCGTCGGTATCCCAATTCAGAACGTGCCAGTTGCGAACCACGACCTTGCCCTGCCGCAACTGCTCCCGCAATCCGCCCGGCACGATGTCGAACTCGTCATAATAATTGCCCGGTCCGGCGGGAATGAGCACTTGCAACCGGCTCTTGACCGTCAATCCCGGCGCGACGATGAAAATGTTTTTTGAGAAACGCTCGTCCTTTGGATAGGTAACTTTGTTCAACACTTGCCACGCAACGACCATTGCCATCACAACCGTTTTGCCGCTGCCGGTGGCCATCTTGCAGCAGAGCCGTTGAAACGCTCCGCCGTCGCCTGGAATCGTGATGCCGACGCGTTCCGACGCCGGGGATTCCGTAAGCCAGATGATCGTTTCCATCGCCTCAAGCTGGCAAAAGAAAAACCGCAACCGCTCGTAACGTTCCGAGCCGCGCCAGTGTTCCAGCAACCGCCGCGTGATGCCGCTGACCCCCGCGTAACCGCCCTCGCGCCACGCCTGCACGCGGGGACGAATTTGATTCACCAGTTCAATCGGGATGAATCGTCCCGGATCGTCAAACGCCTTGGAACTTTCCGAAGCGATGACGTAACCCGCCGGGCGGCGGCCAGCATTAAGGGAAAACTTTTGGGTCTCCCGATGATAATGCCAATGGTGCTTCGGCGCCTCGTAAGGCGAGTTGACAATGAGATGGGTGATGCCGGAGGCCATTTTAGGATGCGGGAGTAGCAGCCAAATGTTGGGAATTTGACGGCAAATGTTCTGACCTCGGCTCCAAATGTTCCAACCTTAGTGGCAAATGTTGGGAGTTCGTGTGGAAAAGGAAAGAACTTTTGTCGATCATGCCGCCAGCTTAATGATTTTCCGCTGAAAATCTTCCGAAGCATCCAGTGAAGCCACCATCTCACCGCCGACGTTGGATAACCTGGCCAGATCGCGACGCGGAATTTCCTGCTGCTCTTGGAAAATCAGCAAAGAATCAAACTCAACTTTCGCTCGAAGCCAATGTTCAAGAACTATAGTGACGAGGCGGGCTTTGTCCCTGCCAGCAATTCCAAACAAAAAAAGAGGCGCTCGTTTGCCTTCGATGCGATAATCAATTGGATAACTTTCCGCATCCGTTTCGCCGGCCAATATGAAATCAGGTTGAATTCTTTCGGGAGCAACCAAGCTGTAAAGTCGCTCCTTCAAGTCTTCGTAAAAGGTGCTTGCGACCCGCGCACGATTGAGAAAGGTTAGGTCATAGATTCGAGTCAATCCCTGTCCGTACTGAAGGATGCCCGTTCCCAAGCTTTCAAGGGCTGTGTCAAAAACCAACTGGCCGTTTTCTTCCCGCATCCCAGCGGTTGCGAGAACCTGGTCAAATAGTTTGCCGCGCGTGCCTTCGCGAAGTTTGCCCAAGTCGTTCTCGTAGCTCAAGTGCATGAGCGTGTGGCCAAAGTCGGTCAAACGCACTCCGCCGCCGGGCATTTCCTGTAAATACAATTGAAACGTGTCGCCATCCGTGAATGTAAATGGAGTCAGTATTTGGAGATAGCCTTGGCGCGTCGTGTGAATCTGGACTTCGCCGCAAAGTGTTTTGCAGAGCCGATCTTTTAGGAGGATGACATCAAAGCTCATTAAAGTGATAATTCTGGATGGTCGGCCTTGGTGTCAAGTCCGACGACATTGCAGTCAGTAACAAGTTGGTGCAGAGCGCCTTCGCACGTTTGGTACTTGGCAGCCTCCGCTGCCGCGAACCCTTCAGGTTTTAAGTTCGCATGCAGATAGCGTTCCGTTGTTTGATGAATATGGCAGACAAAACTCAGTCTCGTCCCTTCAAGTTTATTCGGGTGTTCATGGCTCGAACCGTTGTAACGCGCCAAAATCAGGCTTTCGCCGCCCGCTGGCAGCCATTGCAGCCCGCAAGAAAAGTCATCACGGATGGTCTTGTTCTGGCGCACAAAAAGTTTGAATCGCTCCGCGCCGTCGGCGCTCTCCACAACATAATCCATGCGGTCGTGGTTTGCATCCGCCACGTTGCGGGCTGTTGGATTCGTCACACGCTTTGGCATCCGCAACAACTCTTGGATGCGAGTATCGGTTAAGGATTCAAAGGCCATCTTAAGTTATCTCCAAAATCTTCAAACTCTCAATCCCCCGATCGTCCACGATCTTCACGGCCACGCGGCCATGCTTGCCAGGAGCGAATGGCAGCGACACGGTGCCGCGATAGGCTTCGATCAAAGCCTCGTCAATCTCTGCCTTGAGATTCTTCGCCAGTTTTGACCAGCCTTCCTTTTCCCCGGCCATCGGGAAGAACACTTGCCGAGCAAATAGACTTCGCCCGTCGTAATCTGTGTCCAGTATCCAAGTCGCAATTTGCGCCGCGCTCCCCGATAGAATTTGCCCGGTTTTAGTGTCGTAGTAATCGAAGCCCTTTACTTCCACTTCCCAAAGCTCCGTCTTGTCCTTTTTGTCTTTGGGTTTCTGCTTGGACTTGCGGAGCACCACGTCCGGCTGGCCAATGAGCCAAAAACTTTCGTTGCTCGTGCGCTTTTTCTTCAAATCTTCCGTGAGTAGGTCGGCGTTCATTTGCGCCTTGAGCGTTGTCACGCCCGGCCAGTTCAATTCGTCAATATCCTTGGCCGCTTCCGGGTCAAACTGAAATGCAGCAAACACAATCAATTGCGGACGCGGCACGAGTTTGCGTGCTTCTTCCAACGCCATCTCGACCTGCTTCACTTCCAATGGCGCGTGCTCTGGTCCGAAGGAAATCACAACTCGTTGCCGCTCCTTCGCTGCTCCTTCACGCAATCTCGCCGGGCCGTCGTCGTTCACTTTGGTTTCAGCATCAGCATGTAGCCAGCGCGTGCCGGACAGCGGCTCTACGCGGGAGAAATGAATCATTTGGCCGCCCTTGCCGCGAATACCGGCGCGGAGCAATTCCGCCCGCCAATCGTTTTGCCGAACGGTTTCACCGGAACGGGAAACGGACTCGTCGGCATCCATCGGCGCTGCGGTTTCCTCGCCGGATATTTCAGCCAGCGATTTCACCATCGGCGCGGGGACGGCTTCCACGGTAAACGGCCCTGTGACGCGGGCTTTCGCATTGTCACGAATTGGATCATCGTAAAGAGTTTCCGGCTCCGGCGGTTCATTGTTGGCGATGCTTTTTAGCGTGATGTGCGGGACAGTGGTGTAAAGAAAGCCGCTGTCAACGCCTTCGCTTTCATGGGCAAGTTGAAAGTAAGGGAATACCGCTGTCATAAGCCTCTGCTTGGCGAGCGTCAGCGCGACGCGGGAAGTGTCGCACGTAATCCACCGTCGCCCCCACTGTTCTGCCACGAAAGCCGTCGTGCCACTGCCACAAGTGATGTCCAAGGCCAAATCGCCTGGGTCCGTGGCCATCAGTAGGCAGCGTTGAACTACTTTCACGTTGGTCTGAACGACATAGATCTTCGACTCGGTGAACTGTCCAGTGAGGGTGTCAGTCCAAATGTTGTTCAAATCGCGCCAAGGGAAGTCGTCAGCAAAGCGGATGTAACGAAGGCTGTTTTCCGAAACGTGAAGCCGTTTATTCAGCGCGAGGCGATCCATGCCTTTCGGGAAGCTTGCTTTCCAGTGTGAATTGGGTGGCGGCGTGTAGGTTTTTCCTCGAAATTTGAATGGTTGCGGTTCACCAGCCGGGCCTTGAGAGATCATATTATCAGGTCGGTAGAGGCGAGCATTGTCAGGGATTTGTTCATCCTCGACTTCCTGTTGAGTCAGCGCGCGGACGCTGCCGTCTTGAAGTTGAATCCAACGATGGCCGTCCTCTCCAATTTTCCGCTTCGATGCCAAGAACAGCCTGCGATACTTCACTTTTGCCCGCTCCCTTGAATACCAAAGAACATAGTCGCCGGCACGCGGAATTGCAGAGCTTTCAAAGCCAGAGGTTGTTGCGAATGAAATGATACTCACAAAGTTCTTCGCCTGGAACACTTCATCCAAAATCTCCCGAACATGATGGACATTTTTGTCGGAAATTTGCACGAAGACCGAACCGGATTCATGGAGAAGTTCGCGGGCCAAAAGAAGCCTATCACGTAGATAGCTCAAATAAGAGTGGATTTCCAATTCCCAAGTGTCGCGGAATGCTTTGACCATTTCCGGTTCGGCTGTCAGGTCTTCATCCTTGCCGTCTTTCACGTCGCGCTTGTTGACGAACGGCTGGAAGTTCGACCCGTATTTAATGCCATAGGGCGGGTCGAAATAGACCATCTGCACCTGTCCGGCCATGCCCTCCTTTTCCAGCAGCGAATTCATCACCAGCAGGCTGTCGCCCGCGACAAGGCGGTTGCTCCAATTGTGCGCGTGCTTGTAAAACTCAATCGCCTCGCGCAACGGCGGATTCTCCGCCTTGGAATTGAAAAGGGACATCTGCTCGTAATCTGTGCCGTTCTTTTTGCGGACGGCTTCGATGATGGAGCGCGGGTCAATCCGCTCGTGAACGTGCAGCGAGACCGTGGGAATCTCAAAGCTGGTCCGCTCGGCCTTGCCCGCCCAAACGAGCGTCGGGTCTAGGTGCGGATCATAAGCGTAAGTCTTCTTCCCTTCGACGGCGTCGCTCTTGGCGTCCACCAGGCCGACCGGCGGATTATTCGCGCGCTTTTTGCCCTTGTGGTCGTACTGCTCGATTGCCTTTTTCTTCACCGCTGTATCGGTTCGTTTCGCCATGAAGTTTGGCCGGAATCGTAGTCGGAAGGGGACTTTATGCAACCGCAAAACCTTCGTCGGCCCGATTCGAGAAAATGCCCTTTGGGGCTGCGTACCGGGCCAGTCCATCCAGAGTGCCCGTTCCGCCGGAATTGACTTTGGCGTGTATTATGATGAATAAATTTAATCTAAAGCGCCGGAGCCAATCTAACCGGAAACAACGTTTGGGCGGTCAACGGCCCGTGCCGTCAGCCGGAAACCAACCTCGGCCAAGTCAACGAAGCTCCGACGTGATCCCCCGTCCCCCCGTCCGGCAGAGCTTCCGTCTTCCCTGAAGTGGCTTCCGCCTCCACCGGGTCGGACTGCGGGCCGACAGGCGGGCAAGGATTAGGATTACGATTAAGATTAAAAACGCGAAAAGCAGCTACATGTTGCCGCTGTGTAGCTTTTGGTGTTACCGGTTAACTCGTTGACCATCAACACTTGTTACCGTGTTACCGATTTTTTGGACCTATATATCAATACGTCGCTGTTGCGAGTCTGTTGCGGCCTTGTTGCGGATTTTGTTGCGGCCTAACTATTTGACTATCAATACTGTAGCCCCGAAAGCTTTCGGGGTTGCGGGGTTTTCAGAGCAGCATACCGTTTCATCCATTTCGTCAGAAACCAAACAAAAGTTCGTAAATGACTTGCTGACAATATGTTGCGATTTTTTACGGCATAAAAAGCGTGGAAATTCACGGCATTTTGGTTCCGCATCGTTCCATCTCCGAAATTCCAGAATCGCTCTTTGGAGAATTAGAATGACGCTCCCATTCGGCATTCGACATTTATCAGAATCCGATTATTCTGCCGGCATGAAAGTTGGAAAACTGCTGCACACTCGCTATCGGGTCAACGATTTGGAAAAGACCGTCAAATTTTACAGGGACGTGCTCGGATTGGTTGAGCTGCGCCGCCACAAATCACCCCGCGGTTCCGAGTTGGTTTTCATGCAGGCGCCGGACAGCCGGGAATTAATTGAGCTGTGCTCCTTTCCGGCCAGCGGTCCGGTGCAAGTCCAGCCAGACCTGACCCATCTCGCCTTCGAGGTGGAAAGCCTGGACGGCTTTGCCAAACACCTCGCCTCGCTGGGCTTGAAATATTCCGATGGTCCGACGATGCGTCCGGGCGGGGGCGGCTTCGCCTTTCTGGACGCCCCGGAAGGCTACGAAATCGAACTCATCGAACAGATCAAGGGAAAAGAAATATCCTGACAAATTTATCCGCCGGATTTGTAATGCGCCTGTTTTTTGTAATCCTGCTTTTGCTTCCGATGGGTGTGCGAGGCGGTAACCTGTATCAAATTCACCGGCTCTCAGAGCGGGAGATGCTGCAAACTTATACCCAGCTTCTGCGCGATGCCTGTCAACATGCCGAACGGGATTGGAAAAATTCGACGTTTGATCCTGCAGCGGGTTACTGGGGCGATGGGGTAAGCGACGGCAACGCTGGCACGCGGACCGTCGTCAGCATGGTGCTGGCTTCCGCAACCCTTCTCAAGTATGATAATGGCCTCAGCGCCGGCCAACGCCGGGACTTATTGGACAAAGCCACCGCCGCCATTCGCTACGCCACAGCCACACATCTCACTGGGACACAAAAGTGTTCCAATGGCAAACAGTGGGGAGCCACCCCTAAATTCGACCGCGGAAGCTGGCAGTCGGGCATGTGGACCGGGACGCTCGCTTTTGGGGCGTGGTTGATGTGGGACAAATTGGACCCCGCGTTGCAGCAAGACGTCCAGCGCGTGGTCGCTTGGGAGGACGACATTCTGGCCAAAAGGAAACCGCCCAACGGACTCTGGCTGGATACCAAGGCGGAGGAAAACGGCTGGGAAGTGCCGTGCCTGGTCCTGGGCGAATTGATGTTTTCCAATAATCCGCACGCCGCCGCCTGGCATGAAGGGGCGCTGAAGTACATGATGAACACCCTTTGCACGGCGGCTGACATGCACGACACGAACCTGGTGGACGGACGGCCCGTGAACCAGTGGGTGGGGGGCGCGAATCTGCAACCGGATTTTACGCTGGAAAACCACAACATTTTTCATCCCTCTTATGTCGGGTGCAGTTCCTATTTTTTGACCCAGGCGGCGATGTATTACACTTATGCTGGCCGGCCCATTCCGCAAGCGGCCACCCATCATCTGCTGGACACCTGGCGGATGTTTCAGACGGTCATGCTGCCGTGGGGCGAGTCCGCTTATCCGCAGGGAATGGACTGGGAATTGCACGGCCTGCCATTCCTCAACCTTTTTGCCACCCTGGCCACGCATGAGAAGGACCCGTTCGCCGCCCGCATGGAGCAGGCCAGCCTGCAATACATACGCGCCTGGCAGTTAATGTGCCACGGAGATCTGGCGTTTCCTGGTTCGCGTTTTGGAATTACTCGCCACGCCATAAACGCCGAGCAAGCCTCCTATGGTTTCCTGGCGCATAAAGTGTTCGGCCTCCCGGCCAAAGAATTAACGGCCAAAAAAGCAGCGGCCCAAGACCAAGGCGCATGGGATTATCGTTACGTGGACTTTATCGTCCATCGCACCGAAAAGAAATTTGCCTCTTTTTCGTGGAAAAACAGAATCATGGGCCTGCTCATTCCGATCGGAAGCGGGCATGATGCCAATCCCGAGTTCACGGTTCCGATAACGAACGGGCTGGTCGGTTCCTTTGACTTGACTCCGCCTGACAACGCCAAAATGGCGGTCCTCGAACATTCCCGGAAAACAACTCCGACTGGCTTTGAGACAACCGGGACATTGCTGCTCCATGGCGGGCGATTGAAGCAAACACTGAAAGTGACGTCGCTCGGAGAGCAAACATTAGTTTATGAAGACCGTGTCACGGCGCATTCGAATATCACGGTGCGGGTGGAGCGGGGCATCCCGGTCGGCATCGAAAACGATGAATTCACCGGTGGAACGCGAGTTGTCTCGGACCAGGCTGGCCAGACAAATTTTGACTGGCAAAAACCCCGGCGGCCCGTTGCGCTCTCGGGACCATGGGTTAATGTCGATGGCAGATCGGGCATCGTCATGGTGGCCGGATCGGGGCCGGCCTACGCGCCAGCCTCCGGCTATTTGCCGGGGATCTCGGTTTGCGCGGACATTCTGTACGGGTCGTATTCTGATCATCCCAAAGAATTCAAGGCCGGCGAAGAAGTGGCGCATCGAGTCGCCGTCCTTTTTGTCGAAGTCACGCCTAAAGAGATGACGGCACTGGCGGGATCCTGCAAGATTGAAGAGAAGCCCAGCGGGCAGGTCCTGTGTTTCAAGCAACCCGGCGGCGCGGCTGCCGAAGTGCCGTTATTTTAGCCGGAGGACAGGCGACAAAATCAGCCCTCAAGTAAGGAGCGTTCCCGCCGATATACTGAAAAGGTTCATCGAGACGGAAATAAATGAACGATAACTTGGACAACTATATTGGAAAGGTAGAGCACCTGCCCGCCACGCCTGCTGTCCTGGTCAAAATGCTCGCGTTATTCAGACAGCCGGATCGCGACGTTGACGAGATAGTCGAATTGATGCGTCAGGACCCTTCTTTGACCGCCGAAGTCCTCCGGCATTCCAACAGCGCCTATTTCGGCACGGAAACACCCATTGTGGATGTATTCGAGGCGATTATGCGGATGGGCTTTTATGAGGTATATCAAATCGCCGTGGCAAAGCTTGGATCGCAAGCACTGTCTCTGCCGCAGGGTAGATGCGGCATCGACGTGGAAACGCTTTGGAGACATTCGTTGACAGCCGCGGCAACCACGGGCGTTCTTGCGAAGAAACTGGGCGAACACGAAGGCCTGGCGTTTACGGCCGGGCTGCTGCATGACGTGGGCAAGATTGTTCTGGCATCCGCGGAGGGGCCCGCCTATACGGCAATGGCGGCGGAACACGGGATGGGCGGATCGTCGCGGCAAGCGGCGGAAGTGAAGCTGTTCGGTTTCGGACACAGTGAAGTCGGCGCCCGCCTGCTGGGCCGCTGGAAACTCCCGGAAGAAATTTCTTTGCCAGTCCGGCATCACCACGACGTCGTTTGGCCAGCCCAGTTTGAGCGATTTTGCGCCATCGTCAGCTTGGGCAACCTCATGGCTCATGCCGCTGAGGACTCGATTCCGGGAAAGCAATACGAGTCTGAAGAAGCGGTTTGCGCGATGCGCGTGCTTCAGTTGGGACAGAACGACTTGGAACTCTTACTGCCAGACGCGCAGAGCGATATCAAGCGCATGACTGGATTGCTGGCCGTCGCGGCGAAGTGAGGCATCTCGCCGGCTGCAAACGCCGCATGCAGTTTCTCCTTCAGGCACCCGGCGTGCGCAATGCGCCGCAAATAGCCTAAAGTCTACATCTTCGTTGGCCGATACATAGACGCATCGATATTGCCATGGCCCGCGGCCTGTCAAACAGTTCGATGCCGAAAATATGATGTCAATCACAAATAACCCCTGGCTGGGGCGC
>Ga0182024_10002767_pt1 | contig 43073 bp, 37 predicted proteins | sample P32metaG_FD_120480 | JGI IMG/M metagenome (GOLD analysis project Ga0182024, IMG submission 120480) | Permafrost microbial communities from Stordalen Mire, Sweden - P3-2 metaG (Illumina Assembly) | ecosystem: Environmental > Terrestrial > Soil > Wetlands > Permafrost | place: Sweden: Stordalen... | reverse complement strand
ATGGACGTGTTGGTCAATGGCGACAAGGTGGACGCGCTGTCGGTCATTGTCCACCGCAGCCACGCCGAGCAGCGCGGCCGCCGGCTGCTGGTTCGCCTGAAGGAAGAGATTGACCGCCACCTCTTCGAAATCCCCCTCCAGTGCGCCATCGGCGGCAAAATCATCGCCCGCGAGACCATCAAGTCCGTCGGCAAAAACGTCACCGCCAAATGCTACGGCGGCGACATCACCCGCAAGCGCAAGCTCCTCGAAAAACAAAAAGAAGGCAAAAAGCGCATGAAGCGCGTTGGCTCGGTGGACATCCCCCAGGAAGCCTTCATGGCCATCCTCGAACCCGGCGACTGATCCCGCCGTCGCCCCGTGCCTTCACCTGCCTCCTCGCGCGAATTGCGTGTTTTTGTCTCATTTGTAACACGGATTCCCATGTAATTTGCAGATAACTCTCGCCGGTGGAGTGTTTTGCAATTTCTTCCCAGCCTCAACGTCGCAAGACAACTCCGCCGTTGTCTCGCCCCTGTCTCGCGACTGCCCCTCCCCATGCTTGCCGCCCAACTTCTGCTGCGGCAGTCGGTTGGCTCAAATTCTTCCGGCACCTCTTTCCACCTCTTGTCTCGCGTCTTACTTGTCTGCCTCGAATTGGTCTTGGACCCACCAGAACGTGAAAGTGATGACACCCATGTTTGCACCTGGCCGCCGCAGAAGATTTTGTTCACCCAACTTTCTTGCGGGTGACGTCCTTGCTTGCATCGGCTTTTCCGGTGAGTAGAAAGGGGTTAGGGGAGGTGTTCCGTTTTGACATTCTGGAGGACACTGCGGTCGGACGGATCTTCCCGGCCGGGCGGGTGGCCTTCCGCAATGCCCGATCGATCCTGTGTTGGGTCGCCTCGTCCGGCGTCACCCTGGCGCGCTCGATGCGATTCAAGGTTTCGACCCGAACGCCGGATTGCCGGGCGAGCTCTGCCTGTGACCATCCGAGCGCCGCCCGGTCGCGGATGACTCCGCGAGCGAGAAGCACGCGCACGGCTTCCAACGCAGGACGATTCCCGTCCTTGTCTGCTGGAGGCATCTGGGGCATCGCCAACTCGCCCGCGGCGATCTTCTGCCATGCCTTCCGCGGCACCAGCACAAACACCTTTCCATTCTTCTCGACGGTTTCCATTGTCGTGTCTCCTGTGCTTGTCACCTGTAGGTCTCGCCGCGGATCCATGGGGTCAATCGTAAATCCCGCCCCGATGACCGATCTTCCCGGATTGGATAAAATGCTCGGCATGGAGCCCGACCCGGACACCCGCCTTGAAGGGATGCGCGATGAGAAATAAGCGCAAAACACAACGGGGCGGAAAATCCGGCCTGACCCCGCAGAAAATATCCCTGCGATTGCTACGGCGGTCGTGCGGGGAATGCACCGCGTGCTGCACGGCGGTCGGCGTCACCAGTTTGGAAAAACCCTTCTGGGCCAGGTGCGGGCATCAGGGTGACGGACATTGCAGCATCTACGCGCATCGTCCGAGTGAATGCCGGGAATATCGCTGTGGATGGCTTTCGGGGCTTTTGCCGGACGACATGCGACCCGATAAATCCGGAGTCCTCCTGTCTCCACAGGAAGACGGCATGTGCGTCTATCTCCTCCGCGATCAACCGATCGAATCCATCCTAAAGAAAATCGCAGCGCTCGACATCGGCACGAATCAACATGGACCGGTCGGAACGCAACTGCATCCGATCCACGTGCATCGCATGGGACAACAAATCGCCACGGCATTCGACAATCCAGACAATCAAGGCAAACCCCTGGCCGAGCGGAAGGCTTTATATAGCGCGACGCTTCAAATGTGGTTCGGGAAGTGGTTCGCGTTTGGAAACGGGCCCTGGCGTCCAATCCTAAACTGTCGAGCAGAAGAGCGGAAGGGGAAGGAATCTCACGTGCCTCGGCTCCCAAAGCGAGCCGACGACGGTTCAGCCAGCGAGCCTCAGCTTGCCTCGATTATCAGCGATCCGTGAGAGCATGCCGAAGCTCGGCCATATATGGCATGAAAGTGCCAGAAGTGTTTTGTCCGCGCAGTGAGCACGCCGCGCAAAATGCCCGGCCGAAAAGAGCATAGCGTGTGCAGCCGGCCCAGATACAACGCGTATCGGAAAGGCCCTCTTGCGCTTCCAGGTTGGCGACAGCAGCCGCGAACAAACGTCCGTGACCAGAAACGTGACAGTCAACCAAGAAAACGTGACAGTCAACCAAGAAAACGTGACCAAGAAAACGTGACAACCAAGAAAACGTGACAGTCAAACCAAGAAAACGTGACAGTCACGTTTGAACCTGTCTGCCGTAGAATGGCTCGTTTATCCGGCGTTCTTGCGGGTCATGGCCTTGTGCCTTTCGGCTTTTCCGGCGTGTTGAGCGGGGTTAGGGGCGACGGTCCTCTTTGGCATTCTGGAGGGCACTCCGATCGGACGGATCTTTTCGGCCGGGCGGGTGGCCTTCTGCAATGCGCGATCGATCCTGTTGAGGGTCGCCTCGTCCGGCGTCACCTTGGCGCGCTCGATGCGATTCAAGGTTTCGACCCGAACGCCGGATTGCCGGGCGAGCTCCGCCTGTGACCATCCGAGCGCAGCCCGGTCGCGGATGATTCCGCGAGCGAGAAGCACGCGCACGGCTTCCAAGGCAGGACGATTCCCGTCCTTGTCTGCCGGCGGCATCTGGGGCATCGCCAGCTCGCCCGCGGCGATCTTCTGCCACGCCTTCCGCGGCACCAGCACAAACACCTTTCCATTCTTCTCGACCGTTTCCATTGTCGTGTCTCCTGTGCCTGTCACGTGTAGTCTCGCCGCCGATTCATGGGGTCAATCGTAAACCCCGCCCCGATGACCGATCTTCCAAATCGTCACTTGCTGGTTGTCGGCCGACGGACCTCACCGTCTCTTTCCCAACGCCCGCAGAGACGCCGACAGGCGGATCGAGTTGGCGGCCGACCACAACTGCGGTTCGGCTTCGAGGAACTTGACGACCGACGACGTGCTAACGCCCACCAGCTTGGCCACGTCTCCGACACGACCGGCCCGCGAATCGAGCAGATCGAGTAGGAGCGCCGCCGTTCGCGCGTAGTGCTCGTTGCGATGCGAAACCGCCAGCCGGCCCGATTGCACCACCTGCGCGAACCAGGCCGGCGGCTCAAAACAACGCGGGTCGATCGCATGGCGGATCTCGATGGCAATCCGCAACTTCAGCCGGCGGATCGCCCGGCCCTTGTTTTCCTGCAGCGAGCGCGACTCGCCCGCCAGCACGTGGATTCCCGTCGGCAGGTGCGTGAGCCGCACGCTGTTGCTGGTTTTGTTCCTCTTCTGCCCCCCTGGCCCCGGCCCGCGGAAGAACTCGAACCGGCAACCCGCCAGCAGCGCCGTCTCCGACAAATTCAGCCATTCCTTCGCGCCGGATCCTTCCATCTTCCCAATTTGAAATTTGCAATTGCCAAATTGCAATTCCCAGCAGCTCAATTCGAGTCACCACGGAGGCACGGAGAACACGGAGGTTCGCTCGAAGAGGAACGCATCCCGGTCAGATGTGGAACCACGAAGGCACAAAGCCATGAAGAACAGAACGGGCAAGATTTTCGTTTTGTATTTCTTCGTGGCTTCGTGCCTTCGTGGTAATTCTGTATTCGAATGACCCTCCGTGTCTCCGTGGTTATCTCTTTTGCATCCCTTCAAATAGAGCGCGAAAAAAGGCTGCACGTTGGAGGGTAGAGTCCGTGCAGCCTGGCGGAGGAGGAAACGAGGTTTATAGCGAGGTCATCAAACGCAATCGGCCTCTTTGATTTCCGTTTTGAATCCGGCTTTCTTGCCGTCGTCGGGCCCCCGAGCATACCGCCCGCAGACCGCCTGCGGGCGGTGATGCCCTTGGGAACCAACCGCGCTCAATCGTGAAGGGCAACAGCCATCGTCGCCCGGAAATCGTCTTGTTGATGACTACACTGGACCCTAAAGCGAAGTCGGTGCCGCGCGCAAATTCGTCAAAAATTTCAAGAAAAACCTCGATTCCCCGTTGAAAACGCGGAGTGGGAGCCGCAAGCCACGTTTGTCCGCTTTTTGCATTTGCGCGCTTTGCGGGCGAAGCGAGCCTGCCCCGCTAAGCGAACGCGCAGCCCCACGGGGCGCCCGGATAACAATGTGGTAGTCATGTAGTAGCCGAGGGCGGAAGCCCCGGGGCTTCCGCCCTCGGCTATCAGACACTTCGAGCGAGATGCATCACACTGAAAACTGATCTAAAACGTGAAGTATGCATCAACGCCCACGGTGAACTGGTCGCGGTGCTTGCCGGCCTTGAAGAATTTCGCGGTGGAATCGTCATAGCGAACTTCCGGCCGGATCATCAGGTTCTGCCCGATGGCGTCTCCTGCGAAGGGTTTGATCGCCAGGTTCAATGTCGCCTCGAATAGATTCTCGTCCCGGTTAGCGCCGAGCGTGAGGCCATGCGAATCGCCGTAGTATTCGAGGCGCAGGTTGGTGGTGAAATATTCATTGAGCGCTAAGGCCGCGTATCCCGCGATGCCATACCACTGATCGGTGCCGCCGGCCCTGGCCCGCGCGGGCGCGTCGCCATAGTCGGCATTGGCGGCCAGCGTCAGGTCGGTGGTTACGCTGTAGATCGCCTGCAGATCAACCACCGTCCACCAATTCGAATCGTCGTGCGTCCCCTGCGGCCCTTCGGAGAGGTTGGCGATGAACTTCCACTTCTTCAGCTCATCGCTCTCCTGCGGCGTGTAGGTGAGCGTTCCCAGGAAATCCGGATCACCGTTGTTGTCCTTGAACGTCTGGTTCCATCCGCGCGTGATGCCGCCATCGACCAGCCAGTCGTCGTTGATCTTGTATTCGCCGGTGACTCCGGTCTGCGTGAATGGGATGGCAAATCCAAAGAGATAGGAGTGCGAATAAAACGCGTTCTGCGTCGGATTAATCACCTCATACCCGAGCGTCGTGACGAACTTTCCCGCCCGCAGCCGCAGCCCGCTGCCCACCGGCAGCGCCACGTCCAGATACGCTTGCAGCAGATCAAACTGATTCTCCGGGCTCACCCGGCTGCGATACGTTCCATGCGCGACGCCGAGCGTCGCCGGGTTATCGAACAATCCGCTGGAGTGCAGGATGCCCAGATCCCACCCGTAATCGATCTCGACGTGCCCGCCGATGTCGAAGCTGTGGTTCTGCGCCACCTTCCCATAATCCACCGGCCGATCGACAAACAAATCGACCTGGTCCAGCACCCACCGCGAGCTCTTGGTGTCAAACACCCGCCCGGAGAGCGGAATATTGGCCCGTTGCCCGTTCCCCGACAGCGTATAGCCGCCGTCGACGTAGCCGCCGATGGTAATATTCGCCCGATCGAGCCATTCGCCGGCCGGCGTCCGATCCAGCAGCATCATCAGCGGCTTTGCCGTTGATGTCGGTTGCTCTGCCGGCGCCGTCGTTGCCTCCTGAAAATAAGTTGGACGGAGGACGCTGCCTTCCTCCGTGCCCTCCGCGCAAGCAACCCCCGCACAAGCCAGCGCGGCGGCAGCCGCGATGCTGGCTACGTTCCTCTGACAGCGCATAGCGTCTCCTTCAATCACGAATGAAAACTATCATGTCACCGCGAGCCGCGCCTACCGAACCGAGACCCACGCTCTTCGGCTGCATCGGCCAGATAATACCGAGTTGCCCAGTAATTGCAGCGGGGCGCTCTGCCCGCAACATGAGGGTCGCCGAAGTCTCGCGAGCGCAGCCTAGAGCGGGCGCGAGGTAGACGAAGGCGTCCCCGCCGGCCGCAGCCGAATCGGATATGCCGCGCAACGCATAACGAGTTCGTAAATCCGATTGATTCCGGTTCGCGACGTAGGGAGGACCATCGCTGACTTCGAGACACGGATAAGGCAGATGCTGAGAAATACCGCGAGCAACAGCGGCATCCACAACGGCAGGATCAACAGGTGCATTTGGGGCGCATATTCGGCGCCGAAGGCGTGCAAGGCGCCGACCGCCCCGATCTCCGTGGCGTTGTGCGGAAGATCGGCGGGATCTTCCCGCTCATAGCTCCATCCAGGGTCCGATCCGGCTGTGTACCACTGGATAACTGCCGAGCCGCGACTGGTATAGGCGGAATCCGCCCGGACTGTGCTGGTATGCACAGCGACGTCGGCCGCGAAATAGCTCCGCACCTCCAGCACGGCAATCGCAAGCGCCGGGAGCAGCAATGCCCAGCCCGCGACACGGAGAAAGCGTCGGCGAAGAATCTGCGTCGGCAATCGCGCCGGCGCCACCGTGCCGCATTCGGAGCATCGCGAACCGCTGGCGCGAAGGTCATAGCCACAGCGATGGCATCGCCCGTTGCGGAACCACGCCAGCCGCCGCCGCGCGCGAACCGCGTGCCGGAGCAGAAACAACGTCGTTAATGCGACGGCAATCGTTTCGACCCAGGTCGTCCAGGCTGCCCGCCAGACAAAGCTCGGCGGCCGATACGCCGGCCGCGGGCCGCTGGCCGGCAGGACCCGCAGCCCGGGCTGGGGAATTTGAAACTCATAACCGTGCCCTTCGCTCAGGACCGAGCTTCCGCTCATCAACCGATAGTGCAGCCGGTATTTTCCCGGACGAAAGCCTGGCGGGAGTGGGATGCAGTCGCCACCGCCGCCCGCGCCACTGGGACGAGACATCGCACCCATCGGACTCGGAAGAACGTAGGGTGTCCCGCCGGCACTGGGCTGCAGCACGAGGTACGCAGCCGTCACCGGCGGAAGCGTGGGAGGCTTTCCTTTTGCGTAAGGCACGGCGCAGCGCCACTGGTATCCAAGGAGGACCGATGGAGAGGAGGAGGCAACGTATAGCGACAGGTCGAGCGGCGCCGCGAGCGTCATGATGGGACCAGACGACGGATTCAGCCCCTGATACATCGAATAACTGGTCGCATTGATATCACGTTCGATCCAATACTTCTCCGCATCGGGTGTCGAGTTCCTCTTGTATAATGCGCAAAGCACGTCGGCGCACCCGTTGACGTCCGCGCGGATCCGGGCAGCGCAGTTGGGATCGCTGGCGTTCTCCATCAAAGGCCATTCGATGGCTTGCAGGACCGCTGCCGTCAGTGGCTCGTCGTCCTCCGCGACGCGGCTGGCCAGCCGGGCCAGACGGGCAAGGCCGAGCCCCGCGATTGGGGAATCCGCATAACGAAAATAAGCACGATGAACCCCTTCGGTCCCGATGAGCACCGCGAACAGTTTCTGGCGGTGAATTGAGGGAACGCGGGCGTCGACGATTTGCTGAAGCAGATAGGCTTGGCCGGCCGGACTGGAAAACAGCGGCGCGAAGAATCGGGTTCGCTGGGGATCGGCCGCAATGGCCCGGTCGGCCACGCCGAGGTCCTCCAATTCCGCCAGTCGGCCAGCCGCCGCATCGGAAATGCCGTCGGCCTGGTCAAACCAGTTGTATCGAACGGCTCGCTGGCGAAGGAGTGACAACAGCCAGGGCACGTTCTTCGGATCAGCCGGCAGATCCAGTCGAGCATGCCACGCCATGCACCTGACGAGGCTCGTCGCGATCGCGGATCGCAAGCCCTTCACGGTCGGCGAATTCTGCCTGAACTGCGGCTGCGGCCAGTCGCCCATCCAACGTGGCGGCCGTTCCACCCCAAAGCGGCAGGCTTTTCCACGCACGATCAGGAACATCCCCGCATCGACGCACGCCATCTTCCCTGCCGGCACCTGCAAAAAGAGAAGTAACTGATCGCCGGGAGCGAGCGGCTGGCGGCCGCCACCCCAAGACCCCGAGCCCGGCTTGGTATGATCGAAAAGATTGCCGGCCTGCACCGTTTGTCCGACTTTGAGGGTCCCCATTTCGACGCCGGTGATCTGGACCAGTTGATTTCCGGCCGCAGACGCTCCGATGACGCGGGCTTCAACGATGTGGCTGGACATGAAAACCAGCGAGTCGAGGTCGGACGGAAGGTTTGGTGCGGCGCGCGCCAGTTGGCCACAAAGCGCGAGCAGAAGAGCGACGACGACGACCGCCGATCGGCGAAAGTCGAGGACGGAAGAAACTGCCCGCAGTGCCAGGACGATGCTCGACATTTACCCATCCTCCCTGGCGCGTGCCAGCCCTCCGATGCATTTGGGCCAACATTCAATGATATCGACAAACGTCAGATGCACACAGCCAGCCCATGCGACGCAGGACGGCATGGGTGCGTGACGCTTTTGGCGGCATGTTTTTCCCTCTCCCGGTAATCCGGGAGAGGGCAGGGTGAGGGTTTACCGCGCGAGCATCTCCCTCGATCATGCTGCCGAGACGAGCAAACCCTCACCCCGACCCTCTCCCGGCGTACCGGGAGAGGGAGAAAAGACGCTGCGCCGGATGAGGAAAGTAAAGCTGCTCTCGCCGAAACTGTCACGCACCCGACGACATGACGGCAGGACGGCATTGCCGTCCGTTTGGTCGCGAAGTAACCTTCGACAACTCCGCGCAACGCATTCGGCGGCGCTGCGGAGTCCCAATTCTGGAGGAAGGCAATGAATTTTTCCCTCGGCAAGATCGGCGTTGGTTTGCTTTCGATCTGTCTGACGGCCGGAACATCCCTGGCCCAGGCCGCCAACACCGGCGCACCCGGTGGTGGTGGCACCGGCCGCACCGAAGCGCCGCAGCAGCCGTTGAACACGGCGCATACCGGCGGGAAGCTGCCGGGGGATGTGGCGGTGCAATTGGTCGAAGTGGCGGGGAACTTCGTTGATCCGATCGGCATCTCCAGCCCGCACGATGGCACCGGCCGGCTGTTCGTCTGCGAGAGGCCGGGAATCATTCGCATCATCGATAAGAACGGCAAGGTGATGCCCGAGCCGTTTTACGACAATCGCGCGAACACCAATTTTCAGTTCCTCGAGCAGGGGCTTTACTGCATCACCTTCCACCCGAATTTCAAGGAGAACGGGCGGTTCTTCGTGAGCTATGCCGACATGTGGTTCAATGGGGCCACATTCATCGTCGAGTACAAGGCGGATGCGCACGATGCGAACAAGGCCGACATGGCGTCGGCCAAGCCGATCATGCGGATCGATTTCCCGTACTGCAATCATCACGGCGGCAAGATCGCCTTCGGCCCCGACGGCCTGCTCTACGTCGGCGTCGGGGACGGGGGGTGGGAGGGCGACGTGCTGTCTACCGGGCAGGACCTGTCCACCTGGATGGGCAAGATGCTGCGGATTGATGTCGATCACCAGAAGCCGCACGAGGCGTATAGCGTGCCGGATTCCAATCCGTTTGTCGGGGCGGCCGACCCGCAGCTCATGGTGCTCTTCGGCAAGAGCGAGATGGAATTCTCCCGCATCAAGCAAAAGAGCAAGCCCGAGATTTGGGCTTACGGCCTGCGCAATCCGTGGACGTTCAGCTTCGACCGTAAGACCGGCGATCTGTTCATCGCCGACGTCGGGCAGAATACGTGGGAGGAGATCGACTTCCAGCCCGCCAGCAGCAAGGGCGGCGAAAACTACGGCTGGAGCTTCATGAACGGCACGCACCCGTTCCCCATCGAGAATGAAGCGGCGGGGGAGAAGACGCCGATCGTCGGCGTGCTTCCCGTCGCGGAATACAAGCACACCGAAGGCATCTGCGTCATCGGATTCGGCATTTATCGCGGCGAGGAATTTCCCAATCTCGATGGCACCTATTTTCTGGGCGACTGGGGCACCGGCCGCCTGTGGGGCCTGAAGCGCGACAACGAAGGCAGGTGGCAAATGCAGGAACTGCTCCGCGCCAACCTCAACTTCTCCAGCGGCGGCGAAGACGAAGCCGGCAATCTGTACGTCACCAACATGGGCAGCCAATACGGCACCTGGAACCCCTTCTCCAGCACCCGCGGCTCGGTCTGGAAAATCGTCTCCGCCGACAAGGTCCCGGCCGGGGCGAAGACAGCCCCGGTGGCAGCGAAATGACGCTGTGGGGAATTGCTGATTTCGGATTGCTGATTGCTGATTGAATGCGGCAGGCTCGTATCGGATGGTTTAATCAGCATTCCGCAATCCGAAATCAGCAATCATTTTCGTTCTCTGTGCCAACCGCGCCCTGCTCGCTATAGTACCCCGCCTATGTCGCTGGAAGTTGGAATTGTCGGACTGCCCAACGTCGGCAAGAGCACCATTTTTAACGCCCTCACCGCCGCGGGCGCGCTGGCGGCGAATTATCCGTTTGCCACCATCGAGCCGAACGTCGGCGTGGTCTCGGTCCCGGACGAGCGGCTCAAGGTCATCAATCAGTTCATCAAGACCGAGAAGATCATCCCGGCCGCTTTGCGGGTGGTGGACATCGCCGGCATCGTCCGCGGCGCCAGCACCGGCGAAGGGCTGGGCAATAAATTTCTCTCTCACATCCGCGAGGTGGATGCGATCCTTCACGTCGTCCGGTGCTTCGAGGGCGGCGAGATCCTCCACGTCGAGGGCAGCGTCGATCCCGTCCGCGACATCGAAACGATTGACACCGAGTTGATCCTGGCCGACCTGGAGACGGTCATCGGCTCACTCGACAAAGCCGAGCGAACCGCCCGCAGCGGCGACAAGGACTCGGCCGCCCGCGCCGAGATCCTCCGCAAGGCCAAGGCGCATCTCAACGAAGCCAAGCCCGTCCGGCAACTCGAATTCTCCCCCGACGAGCAGAAACATCTCAAGAGCCTCGGCCTGATCACCGCGAAGAAGGTGCTCTACGTCGCCAACGTGGACGAAGCCGACCTGCACGGCCAGGGCCCGCTCGTGCAGAAGGTGCGCGACCTTGCGGCCAAAGAGGGCGGCTTCGTCGTCCCCGTTTGCGGCAAGCTCGACGCCGAGCTGGCCGAGCTGGACGAAGCCGATCGTCACGAGATGCTTCAAACGATGGGATTGAAGGAACCGGCCCTGGCCGCACTCGCGCGAGAAGCCTATCGCCTGCTCGGCCTTCAAAGTTATTTCACCGCCGGCCCGAAAGAAATCCGCGCCTGGGAAATCCCCGTCGGCGCCACCGGCCCCCAGGCCGCCGGCGTCATCCACACCGATTTCGAACGCGGCTTCATCCGCGCCGAAATCTACACCCTCGATGATCTCAAGCACTACAAAACCGAAGCCGCCATCAAAGCCGCCGGCAAGCTCCGCGCCGAGGGCAAGAGCTACGTGATGAAGGACGGGGACATCACGCATTTCCTGTTTAATGTGTGACTGACGCAACCGAAGCCGCTCGATAGGACAGTCATGGGTCATATCGATATCGCGGGATCGTGTCTTGCGCGGCTCTGTCGCATGCGCGTCAGTCAGGCGTACGAATCGCGGCGCGAGGTTAAGATAAGCATGTACCCCAAAACTCGGCCTGTTGCAATCTTTGATAAGGTTTGCTAATCTTGGCGCAAGGACGTAGAAAGACTCCGTCATTGATCGACTATCTTACGGTAGGCGAGGCCGCTGAGTTTTTGGGCGTGTCCGCATCGACCCTGCGAAACTGGGATCGGCTCGGCAAGCTACGCCCGGTCCGAAATCCTTTGAACCGGTATCGCTTGTATCGGCGTGCCGATCTTGAGACGTTGCTGAGGAATATTGCCTCCGAGGCTCAAGGATAACTCCGCGGTGAAGGAAGCATATGACCAGGCTGGCTAATGTACGCTCGCGCCCGCAGAAATCCTCGTCCGAGCTTGGGCTCTTCGATCGAGTCGATTCGGCGGCTGAGACAAAGCTTCGTGGTGGGTACTACACCCCGCAGCGGTTGGCATGCCTCCTTTGCGGTTGGGCAGTGCGAACCGCCACTGACCTCGTTCTGGAGCCCAGTGCGGGTGATGGAAATTTTGTCGTCGCCATCGCGCAGAGACTTCGCGAGCTTGACTGCAGCATTTCCGATATTTACCGCCAGGTCAAGTCAGTCGAGATTGACGCCGAGGAGGCCCGGCGAGCGAATCGCCGCCTGGCCAGTGCCTTGGGCGGCGCCGATGTTAAAACGACTGTTTGCAGCGATTTCTTTGAATGGCTCGAACGCTATCCCGGCCAGCAATTCGATGCGGTTGTCGGTAATCCCCCTTTCATCCGATATCAAAATTTCCCGGAGCCCTCGCGGTCGACGGCGATGGCAATGCTTGTTCGATTGGGCTTCCGTCCCAACAGGCTCACGAACATCTGGGTGCCTTTCGTAGTGGGGGCGACGGCGGCACTTGCCGAGAACGGCCGGATGGCGCTGGTGCTTCCGGCCGAACTGCTACAGGTGTCTTATGCCGCTCAGCTACGTTCCTTCCTTGTCGATAGTTTCCGCTCGATCGAGGTTGTGGCGTGTAACGAAATGCTCTTTGAGAAGGCGGAGCAAGAAGTCGTTGTTCTTCTCGCCGAAGGTAAGGCCACGCATCCATCCGCGGAAAATGAGTGTTCAATAGACTTCCGGGAAGCGGAAAACTTCGAAGAATTGATGGCGCTCGGCACGACCAGTTCAAAGACGCGAACGGCCGCGAAACTCGTTCGCCATGATAGCGAGAAGTGGCTTAAGTATTTCCTCTCCTCGCGCGAGATCACATTGATGAGGAGGCTCCGCGAGACCGAGGAAGTGACCGTTTTGGCGCGCCACGGTTCAGTGGACGTCGGAGTGGTCACGGGCGAAAACGGATTTTTCGTTGTCACGCGGGAGCAGGCAGAGGAGCACGGGCTCGACCCACATTGTCGGCGCCTGGCCGCGCGATCGGCCCACCTTCGGGGCGCAATTTTCACCCCGGAAGAATGGGAATCTCTTGCAAACGATGGACAACGCGTCCATCTTTTTACGGTGGACCGGAAATCCAACGTGCCGGTTTTACCCGCAACCGCGCAATATATTCGTGCCGGCGAACGACAGTCCTGCCACAAGGGCTACAAATGCTCGATCAGGGAGCCTTGGTATTCCGTGCCGGCTGTTTGGGCCCCGGACTGCTTCCTCTTCCGTCAGATCTACGACTTTCCGCGTGTCGTTCTCAATCGCGCAGCGGCGGTATCGACGGACACAATCCATCGGCTCTCGTGCAAATCAGATCCCCTGAGGCTTGCCGAAAACACGTATACGCATCTGACGGCCGCATCAGCCGAGATCGAAGGACGAAGTTACGGCGGGGGGGTGCTCGAGCTTGAACCGACTGAGGCCGAACGCCTTTTACTGCCCCGTCGGCTGGTAGCTTCCGCGATGCCGTTGGCGGAGGCGGATCGTCTAATTCGAGACGGCAAGCTCTGCGACGTTCTTGCTGAAAACGACCGCTCAGTGCTCAAAAATGGACTGGGACTTGCACAGGACGAGTGTCGCATGCTCAAGGAAATCTGGGAGAAGATGCGCAACCGCCGAGCCTCCCGCAAGCGCATACGGCGATCCGCGCGCTGACGCCGCTCAGGGCTCTGCGACTTCACTCCCGTCATCCTCTTCCCCGGCGGTGGCATCTTCGTCGGCACCGTGAGGCGGGAGCCCTTTGAATCGCTCGACGTATGCTCGCTCAATTTGCGCTGATAGGTTCTCAACTCGAAGAGGCGACGGTATCGCGGGCCAGTTCTGATCGATCGCTCCCGTTGCCGGGTCCCACAGTACCAACGAAATTGCCTCGGCCTTGTGAACCAGATCGATCGGTGAGGAACGCTCCGAAAGCCTTTCGAGGGTTCGCGTGAGGGCATCTTTTTGGCGTGGCGCGAGCGAGGGCGTAGGCAGCACGACCAGAAACGCCACGACCGCGTAGGGGAAGCGCGTATGAACCGTTGTCGCCTCCGTCCCGAGATCGTTAATCATGTTCTGGTAATTCTTGCGGATGCTCTTTTCATCGTTAAGTGTTTTGCTGTCAAAGACAAACCGGGGACCGTCGGGACGATAACCAACGTCAAAGTTCTGCGGTCTGATACCGCCCACAATGCGGCACGGCCCGACCTCGACGCAATCAGGTTTGCTCGGGTGAAGCGCAGTCGCCTTCGGGACAACAATTTCAATTCCGCCGAGCATGGTGGCCAGCGCGCGACCGACCTTTTCGTCGAAAAGCCGCCCGAGCATCGCAGAGGACATCGGGCCGCCGCGCGGCAACTTTCGCCCGGACGATTCCCACACCAGACCGAAGGGCCGCAATTCGGCGGCCGTAACGGTTATCTGCGGCATCGCCTGAAGCTGCGCCACTGCATTCACCCTGGTTCAGAGGCTGAGGAAGCGTGAGTCCACACCGATCAGCGTCGATTCGGAAACACACGGTCAGGAACCCACAGGTCGGATGATCATGAGCTCCCAGGCTTTTTGCAACTTTCCCCGCTGGCGGTCCGATAGCGTCGGGGCGCTTTTCGCCAACGCCACGGGAGTGTGGAAGGACGAACTATGCCGCGATTGAGAACGCAGCTCGCTAAACTGCCAACGAGTTTCGCCGAGTTGATTCGGCTATTCCCGCCGCCGGCCATTCACGACGAGAGCGGGTACGCCAACACGCAGGAGATGATCGACCGACTGACGTCTCTTCCAAAGTTGACGCCGGGACAGGCGGAGTATCTTGAGACGCTGACGACCGTTTCAAGGTCGATGCGGGCTTGTTTTTGTAATGACGTCAATGCGGGCGCTGAATGTGTGCGATCAAAGAACGCACCCGGCACGACTCGAACGTGCGACCGTCCGCTTAGAAGGCGGATGCTCTATCCAACTGAGCTACGGGTGCAATACGCCCCGATTCTAGCGGGAAGCACGCCGAGGTCGAGGGTTCGCGATCTTTGGCGGGGTGCCATTATGGGTCATGCGCACGGGCCCCGCGTGCGGAGTCCGCAGCCGAATGGCCGGTTTCATGCCGAATATTTATGACCGTCGGCGATAAACCGCCGGATCGGATACGAGCACCCACTGAACGGTGCGGGTACGATTTTACGTCCCCGTCCCCGTCGTCCGCACAGAGGGAGTCCGCACATGTCACGTCTCCGCATCTTGTCGATGCTCATTACGGTGGTTGCGATGCTGGCGACGGCGAAAGTCGTCCGCGCGGAGAAGACGGCCGCAGAAATGCTGCCGGCGTCGACGCTGGCGTATATGGAGATCAATCAGCCGAAGGATCTCATCCCGCTTCTGCTCGATCACCCGCTTCGGAAGGACATCGAGCAATCCGCCGCATTTCGGCAGGCGATTGCAAATCCGGGGTTTAAGAAATTCCAGGAAGTCGTCGCGTTGATCGAGCAGCGAGCGGGGGTGGAATGGCGGCCGGCGCTGGAGCAGATCGGCGGCGACCAGCTTGTCATCGCGTTTGAGCCGTTGACGCAGGGGGTCGTGATGCTGGCTAAGCCGAGCGACATGAAAACCGCCGATTCGGTGCGCGAAGCACTTTTCTCGCTCGCCCGTGATGACGCGACTCAGCATGGCAAGCCGGACCCCGTCGAGGCAAAGACCTATCGCGGGCTGAAGGCCTATCACATGGGCGAGGCGATCGTGGCCGATCTTGGGCCGTGGCTGATGATTAGTAATAAGAAGGGCCTCGCGCAGCATGTTGCCGATGCCTTTCTCGACGGAGGCGCTGCCCTGGCCGGCGAGGCGCAATTCGCCGCCGCCAGGAAGTTGGCGGCTGGGGCTGCGCCCTCGGCGTGGGCTTTTGTCCGCATTGCGCCCCTGCGGCTGCTGGCACACCAGCCTTGGCTCGATCCGAAATACAAATCCGATAATGCCGGCGCAGAATTCATTCTCGGTGGATTGATTCCAATTGCTCAAAACGCACCATACGTGACGACCTCGCTCTGGCTCGACCGCGGCGGGCTGAAGCTGGCGGTGGCCGCACCCTACGATGCGTCGTGGGTGCCGGCGGATCGCAAGTTCTTCTTCGCTCCTCCCGGCGACGGCGCCGCTAAGCCGCTAAAGCCGGCTGATGCGATGCTATCGGTCACCACCTATCGCGACATCTCCGCCATGTGGCAGGCCGGGCCGGACCTGTTTACCGAAGCCGTTGCCACGCAGATGGCCCAAACCGACAGCAGCCTAAGCAATCTGTTCGGCGGTAAAAGTTTCAGCGCTGATGTTCTCGGGGCGTTCAAGCCGCAGATTCAATTCGTCGCGGCCAAACAGGATTTTGCCGGTCCGGGCCGAAAGCCTTCGATGAGACTGCCGGGCGCGGCTCTGATCTTTGAAATTAAGCCGGAACGGTTTGAGGCAATTCGCAAGCATTTTCGCGTCGGATTTCAGACAGCGATTGCGCTCGGAAATCTTGACGGCGCGCAGAAGGGCCGCCCGCTGCTGGAAATGCAGACCGAGACGCGCGGCAAATCCGAGATTCAATATGCGGTCTATACCAACGACGAACCAGCCAAAGATGGCAAGACCGCCAAGCCGGCGACAGAGGATGCCTACCTGAATTTTTCACCGGCTCTGGCTATTTCGAGCAGCCACATGATCCTCAGCTCGACGCGTCAGCTTGCCGAGCGACTGGCGGATCTGGATGGGAAGCAGGACGGCGCTGCGACCATCGCGGAAAACACGCTCGTTCAATTGAATCCGCAATCCGCGGCCGAGTTGATTCAGGCAAATCGCGAGCAGTTAATCGCGCAAAACATGCTTAAAAAAGGCCACGACCGCGCGGCCGCCGAGAAGGAAATCGATCTGCTCCGAGCGATCGTCGGATATTTTCGCGATGCGAGCGTGCGCCTCATACCGGGAAGCGACTCGGTCCGGCTTGAAGCCGAGTTGAAGATGATGACGCCCGGGAAGTAGACGCGCCGGAAGACGGGTGCCGCATGGCCAAAGATTTCGATGACATTGATGCAAGCCGGGCATGGAAGCCCTTTGAACCGACGGCGGCGCGTCCGTGGTCGCGCCGGCTGGCGGCCCACCTGCACCGGCGCGCGGGATTCGCCGCGACCTGGGCGCAGCTGGACGCATGCGTGAAGCTCGGTCCCGCGACGGCGGTCGATCGGCTGTGCAACCCGCCCGCGACCGCCAACGATTTTGAATCGACCTCCGCGATGCTCGCGGAAAGGACCGTTGCCGGCGGAGACTCAACTCGTCTTGCGGCGTGGTGGCTGTATCGGATGCTCAATACCCCGGACCCGCTGCTGGAAAAACTCACCCTCTTCTGGCACGGCCACTTTGCCACCAGCGCCGCGAAAGTGGAGAAGGCGCGGATGATGCTCGATCAGAACGAGCTGCTCCGCCGGCATACGCGGGGTCCGTTTGAGCGAACCGTTGGAGCGATTTCCCGCGACCCGGCGATGCTGATCTATCTCGACTCGGCCAGCAATCGCCGAATCCATCCGAACGAGAACTTCGCCCGCGAATTGATGGAGCTGTTCACACTCGGCGTGGGGAACTATACCGAAGGCGACGTCAAGGAAGTCGCCCGCGCATTCACCGGATATGAGGTGATGGGAGACGCCTTCCGGTTCGACCACAGCCAGCACGACACAGGCACCAAGAGCTTCCTGGGCCGCTCGGGGGACTTCGGCGGCGACGAAGCGATTCGGATCATTCTCGACCAGCCCGCGGCGTCGCAGTTTATCGCGCGGAAGCTGATCCGGTTTTTCGTCTTCGACGAACCGGCCGCGCCGGATGCCCTGGTCGAGCCGATCGCAAAGGATCTGCGCGAGCACGGATTTCAGATTGGGCCGGTGGTGCAAAGAATCCTGGGCAGCAACGTGTTTTTCTCCGATCACGCGATCGGTCAGAAGGTGCGATCGCCGGTGGAACTGGTGGTCGGACTGCTGCGGGCGCTGGGCGGCACGACGAATCTCGTCCAACTTGCGCAGGGCACGGCGGATCTCGGACAATCGCTCTTTCAACCGCCGAACGTCAAGGGTTGGGATGGCGGACGCGCGTGGATCAATTCCTCGACGCTGCTGGGCCGGGTCAACCTGGTGGGTAAGATATTGGCGGCTTCCGAAACGCAGTTCGGCCGTGCGGGGGCGGACCTGAGCGCCGCGGTCAACGCAGATGCGACGACTCCGGCGGAATCGGTCGATCGGCTGCTTGAGTTGCTGGTCGCGGCGCCAATTCCGTCCGCCGCGCGCGACAGTTTGGTCGATCTGGCGCACGACGACGGGCGCGAGCGGAACGTCGTGCTTCGCGACGTCATTCACGCGATGTCCGCGCTGCCCGAGTTCGAGCTTGCTTGAGAAAAAGGGACCCCACGCCGGGGCAAAGCGGCGCGAGTTGGCGCACGTTACTGAATGTGCATACCGCCGCGCCGCCCCGGATCCGGAAGCGCTGCAGGGGTCTGCGAGAATTGCAGCGCACCCGATCCGGGGCGGCGCGGTGGAAAGGTTCTCGCGGACGTGCGCTTTCCGCGCCGCTTTGCCCCGGCGTGGGGGGTTGTTAGGAAAGAGCGTAGTTCGAAGCGGGCGAGTCGCAGATTCCTAATTGAAACAGATCGGAGCCTCCCATGATCCGGCAAGCCTCCAGACGGTCATTCCTAAAAGGCTCGGCGTCGTCCGCGGCGCTGGTCGCGCTGTCGCAGTCGGTTCCGCAGTTCCTTCTGAACGCCTCGGCACGAGCCGCGCAGAGCGCGGGCGAAACGATTCTGGTCGTGATTCAGCTTTCCGGCGGGAATGACGGACTAAATACCGTGATCCCCTACGCGGATGATGTCTACCGGCGGAGTCGTCCGCTGCTGGGCATACCGACCGCTCAGGTCAAAAAGATCGATCAATATGTGGGACTCCATCCAGCGATGGGTGCGTTTTCCAAGCTACTGGAAGAGGGCCGTCTGGGGATCGTGCAGGGGGCGGGTTATCCGGTGCCCGATCGGTCGCACTTCTCCTCGATGGACATCTGGCAGACCGCGCGGCGGGACGTCACCACCGCCGCGGACGCGTTTCGCGCAACAGGTTGGATCGGCCGATATCTCGATGGGAACGCGGGGGCGGGCGCGGACGTGCCGGCGATGCACCTGCCGTCAGGCGCGGGACGGCTGCCGCTGGCGCTCAGCGGGCAGTCTCCGCATGCCACGTCGGTGCAGTCGTTGGAGGCTTTCAAGCTTGAGGATGGCGGAGATCCGCGAATCCGTCAGTCCATTCAAAAGGCCGTGGCGGCAAAGCGCGACGAAAGGGACGAGCTGGTGCAATTCCTCCATGCCAGCACTCGGGCGGCAATTGAATCCAGCCGGGAAGTGCAGGAGGCGGTGCAACGCTACCAGACCGATGTGAAATATCCGGATTCGAGCCTCGCCCGGCGGCTCAAGACCGTCGCGCAATTGATCGACGCCGAGCTGCGCACGCGGGTGTATTACCTGGACCTCGACGGGTTCGACACGCATTCCAGCCAGGCGGCGGCGCACGCCGGGTTGCTTGGCCAATTGAGTGACGCAGTCGCCGCATTCATGCACGACTTAAAGCAGCATTCACACGAGCAGCGCGTGCTGCTGATGACCTTCAGCGAATTCGGCCGCCGAGTGCATGAAAACGCCAGCGGTGGCACCGATCACGGCACGGCAGCGCCGATGTTCATCGCCGGGGGAAAGGTGAAAGCGGGGTTGCTCACGCCGCACCCGGATATGACGAAGCTGGACGAGGGGGACCTGCGGTTCACCACCGATTTTCGCGGCGTGTATGCTTCAGTACTCGAACAGTGGCTCGGCGTGCCAAGCGAAATGCTGTTGGGCGGGCGCTTCTCGCCGGTAAAGCTGCTGGCGTGAGAGATGGTGCGATCGCCTCCGCGGGTATTTCTCCCTCTCCCTTCGGGAGAGGGTTGGGGTGAGGGTGTAGGGGCGTACGGACGTACGCCCAGGGCACACGGCAGTGTGCCCCTACATCAGCAATGTAAGGCGCTCGCTATTCCCCCTCACCCCGGCCCTCTCCCAGAGGGAGAGGGAGAAAAAATCAGGCTGGCAGGCGCACGCGTCATTTAATTGGAAGCAACTCTTCCATCGTCCACTGCACTTCGCCGCGCTTGGCGGTCTCCTGGCGGATTTGCTTGACGGTTTGCGGATCGACGGGGTTAGCCTCGTGGCCCCACTCTCGGCGGATATACGTAAGTACCGAGGCAATCTGATCGTCGTCCAGCGCGCCTAAGCCCGGCATCTCCAGTTCGACGGTCTTCTTGCCCACCTGGATCGGCCCATGCACGCCTTGGAGGACGATTCGGACGACGCGCTGCTGCGGGCCGAGCACCCACTCGCTGTCCACCAGCGGCGGGGCGAGGCCTTCCATGCCGAGGCCGGAGGGTTGATGGCACTGGGCGCAGATCGCGGTGAAGAGCTGCCGGCCGGTTTCAAAGTGCGCCTGCTGGGGGGCGGTCAAGGGCGTCAGCGGTGGCGTTGTGTCGCCGGGCTTATGCGGCCAGCTCATGCCGTCGGAGAGCCGCTGGGCCAAATCCTTGATCCGCTTGTTTGAATTGGAAAGCAGCACCGGAATCGCCGGCGGCTCCTTGGGCAGCCGCAGGCGGCGGGTGCGGACCTTGCTCTTGGGGTTTGGCGTAACCGCGTCGGCCACGCCAGCGAGCATCGCTTCCTGCCATTGTTTCTGGCCGCTGGGAATCTTGGCGATCAGGTCGAGCGCCTCGTCGATGCGATCGGCGCTGCGCGATTTCACCACGCATTCGGCCAGCTCGCTGAAGATTTCCCGTTTGCCTTTCTCCACGTCGGCAAAGCTCTTGTCGGTCAGCAGCGTCTGAAGAAGCTCGAGCTCGCGCCCGGTGGCGGCACTGATCGCGGCGCAGCGAAAGATCGGATCGGAAAGCTCATGGGCGAGGATGTCCATGGCGACTTTCTGCACGTCAGGCACGTCAGCCGCCCCGGTGGCGACGAGCTGGAGCCGCACGTCGGCGTTGGGGTCGTTGCCCATCGCGGACATGATGTCCTCGGTCTTGGGCGCCAGGTGCTTGTGCAGCATCACGTCGGACGCCTGAAGCGCCGCGAGGCGCACGCGGGGGTCGGCGTCTTTGGCCGCGACCGACGCGACGTCGTCGCTGAGTTTGTCCAGGCCGCTCAGCGCCCAGATCGCGTGAACTTTGGCCAGCGGATGAATATCGGGGGCTTTGCCTTCGGTGACGAGTTTCTCGAGAAGGGGAACCGCCGAGGCGTCCTGCCGCTGGACGAGCAGCCGCTGGGCGGTGTCGCGCCACCAGCCGTTCGGGTTGGAGAGCGTCTTTACCAAGTCCACGGCCGCAGCCGAAGACAGGTGCGGCATCGCCGTCGGTTTGGCGGTGTCCGACACGATTTTCCAGATGCGGCCGCGGTGCTCGCCCTTATCCTCCAGGCCGCGCTGCTTGATCTGATCGGCAAGGTACGCACTCAGATACGCCTTGTGTTGGAGGATGCCGTGATACATGTCGATCAGGTAGAGCGTGCCGTCGGGCGCGGTGTAGAGGCTGACCGGGCGGAATCGCTCGTCCTGCGAGGTGAGAAAATCGACGCCGTCGGTCTGAACGCTCTTGGCGGTGATGTTCACGCCGCTCTGCGAGAGAACTTCGCGCACGACGAGGTTGCCGGCCGGCTCGCAGACGAAGACGTTGCCTTCGTATCCATCGGGGTAGGTGTCGCCGCGATAGACGGCCGGGCCGCAGGCGGCGGTCACGCGGTCAAGATATCCCTGTAAATTGGCCTCATCGGTATAGCCGCGATTGATGCCGGGATTTACCCGGCCGGGGAAGACCTTGTTGCTGGCGATGCCCACGTTCACGCCGGCGGGGTTGGTCAAATACGGGTTGCGCGTCAGGTATTGCGCCGGGAAGAGATCGCACCGCAGCATCGAGCTGTTGGAGTTGTAGAACAGTCGGCCTACGTCGTCCTGGCAGATGCCCCATTGGCCGCGGGAGATGGTGCCGTCGCGAAGGAACTGGCCCTTGTTGTACTTGAAGCGGAACGCCCAGTTGGCGCTGTAGTACCAGTTGTCCATGCACGGAACGAGCCCGTTGGCCTGGTGCTCGGGGTCCGGGGTGTGCGAGGCAAAGTCGGTGAAGACGGTTTTCTTATTGGGGTCGGCGATGCCGTCGCCGTTCTTGTCTTTGCAGAAGTAGACGTTGGGCGGCTCGGAGACCAGCACGCCGTCGCCGGCCAGGCCCACCGCGCGCGGCAAGGATAGATGATCGAGAAAGACGGTGCGCTTGTCGTACTTTCCATCCCCCTTGGAGCTTTCGAGCCGGACGACCCGGCCGTCGGGATTCATTTCGCCGCTGCCCTGGATATCGGGCATATAGGCGCGAAGCTCGACGACGTACATTCGACCATCGGGATCGAAGGTCAAACAGATCGGCTCCTGCACCATCGGCTCGGCCGCCACCAATTCCATGTGGAAGCCCGGCGGGAGCTTGAAGGTCTTGAGCTCCTCCTCCGGCGAGAGCACCGGCGCGGGAGGGATGTGATCGATGTGATACTTGGGGCGTTGCTTGTTCAGATCGCCACCGGAGTTTCCGGCCAGGAGCATGACGCCGGCCGAGGATAACACGGCTGCGGCTGCTGCAACTGCGAGAATCGTCTTGTGCTTCATAAGGTTGGTCTGGTGGGATCAGCATCGTACGGCAGAATTACTGCGGGAGTGGGGGTCTGTTGAAGGAGCTAGGACGCGGTCACCCAAACCGCCGCTTGCGGCTTCGCGAACGATGAACCTCGAAACCGCCGGGCACGAATTTCTCCTCCCGGCACGTCCCTTCGTTCGCGAAGCCGACGAGCGGCGGTCTGAGGGGATTGCCGGAGGATTTCAACGCCGGGATGTTACAATTCGGCGATGCCAGAGATGGCACATCCCATCCACCGCGTGCGATCGTTTCAAATCGAATCACCCTATACGCTGCGCGTCTTTTTTGAAGACGAGCTTCAGCAAGTAATCGATTTTGAGCCGGTATTACATGGAGAACTGTACGGACCCTTGCGGGAAGCGGCACTGTTCGATCGAGTGCAGATCGATCCCGAGGTCGGAACACTGGTATGGCCAAATGGGGCGGACTTCGACCCGGAAACGCTGCACAACTGGCCAAAGTACGCCGATGCGCTCAGGAGCCGCGCCCGTGAGTGGCAGCGCACGACGGCTTGAAAGGCGGGAAGGTCCGCAGCTTAGTGGTTAGTTCGATTGTTGCAATGCAAAGCCCTCAGGCGATATACGCCTTTTTCTTCCGTCCGCTGAGATAGCTCTCCATGATGCACGAGGCGAGCTCGCCGCTGCTGGTGTAGAAGGCGACGCCCTTGGTGAGGCGGACGAGTTGATCGACGAAGCCGACCCAGTCCATGCCCCAATAATCTTCAATCAAGGCGAAGGTGCTGATCCGGCAGCCTTCGCGCACCGCAGTCACCGCTTCTTTCAACGTGGCGACCGTGCTCCGCTTGTCTGGCGGATAAATCAGGTGGACGAAATCGCCCTCGACGTGCGCGGTGGGCTGGCCGTCGGTGATGATGAAGATCTGCTTGTTCTCGCTGGTTCGCTTCTTCAGGATCCGCCGGGCCATTTGAAGGCCCATGTGCAGGTTGGTGAAGTGCTGGGGCGCGCGATCGATCTGATCGATCGGCACCTTCATTTTCACCTGATAATCGTAAATGGTGACCGGCTTGGGCATCGCCAGCGGCAGGGCGATCTCGGGGATGCGGGCGGCGCCGGAATAGAAGCCGACGAAGTCCAGCGAATCCTGGGGGAACCGGCCGCGGACCAGCGCCTGCATCGCCATCGCCACCTTCTTGGCGGCAAGGAAGCGGCCGTATCGCATCATCGAGCCGCTCATGTCGAGCAGCACGACCGTCGAGCAGCTTGTGACGCCTTCGTGCAGGTGAAGCTCGAAGTCGTGCTCGTCGAAATGGATTGACGCGGGGACGCGGGGACGCGGGGACGCGGAGAGGGAGGAGTTGGCGATCTGTTTCTTCACCGCGTCCCCGTGTCTCCGCGTCTCCGCGTCACGCCCCGCCGGCAGCCCGTGCCTCGCCAGCGCGTTGTGCAATGTCGCGTGAAGGTCGAGTTCGGAAACGGGGTCGCCGTATTGATACGGCTTCGTGCCGTCGATGCGTTCGCCGCCGAGGCCGGCGGTGACTTTTTCGTGGCCTTCGCGCTGGCCGGAGCGGAGATTGGCAAAGACTTCCATCAGCGCCTTGCGCTGCATCTTGCTGATGGCCCGCGGCGTGAGGCGCAGCTTGCCTTTGCCGTCCTTGTCGAGCATGCCATCTTTCAGGAGCTGCTCGAGCAGGTCGGACTGGGCGTCGTCCTTGGGGTCCTTCATCATCTGCTCGATCGCCTTCAGTGCCTGTTCACCGTATTGCATGATGAACTGCATGAGTTGATCGAAGCCGAAGAGCTTGTCCTGGGTGGGAAATTCTTCGCCGTCGTACTGGCCGTAAAAATACTTCATTGCGTGGTCATTGTAGCCGCGGGGCGGGATGGCGTCTGGGAATTTGCGGGAGAAGAAAGAGAACGCCGGTCAATTGCGGGAAATGGCGGCGCGACGGATCCGGGGCGGCGCGGCTACTGAGTGCTGCACTGAATCGCGCGCCCTCTTTCTCCCTCTCCCTCTGGGAAGTGAGCTCGGATCGGCAACGCAACGCATCTCCGGTTTCCCCTCACCCTAACCCTCTCCCGGAGGGAGAGGGGACAAACAGGCGCGTTCGCGGCGCTTTATCAACCTGGCGGTCAGTAACCAGAATGAGGTCCGCGCCGAGACGGTGGCAAATGCTCTAATGGGCAGCTTTGTACAGGTTCCAGGTCAGATGGATCTGGCCCTGATGGTGGGCCTCGTGCCAGGCGAGCAAGATGATCGATTCACCCACGGTGCGTTCCTTGCCGCCGGGTGAGAGGGCCTTTGCTTCCAGGCTTTGCGGGGTCTGGGTGGCGACAAAGTTTTTGAATGCGCTATAGGCGGTTTCGAGTTTGTCGCGGATGACGCCGATCGAGGGGACGTTGTCATCCGACGGGGTGGTTCCACCCGAGAAGCCGGCCACCAGCGCCGCGTCTTTTGGCGAGCCCTTGAGCAGGCCGACGTTCAGATAGGCATCGTGGGTGGCGGCGCAGTGCATGGCTTGCCAGGCGATGTGCGCCCGGCCGGGACCGGGTCGCCAGGCGAGCACCTGCTTGAGGTCCTGCCCGCTCTTTTCGATGGTATCCAGGATGGCCAGCAGGCGGCCGTGCGAGAACTCCATGCTGGCGATGAGCGTGTCCTTGTCCATGAGGGTGATGAACTCCGGTTGAAGGTGAGAGACTGACTGAGCGGCCGATGCTACCGCGCGACAACGCGGCGGGCGAATCAACTTGTCTTCCGCAGTGCCGCCAGACACAATTTCGCGATTATCTCAAACATCTCAAGTGAGGAGGAATTCGATGGCAGCAAAACCGATCCCGGATGGATATCACACAGTCACCCCGTACCTCATTGTGAATGGCGCGGCGCGGGCGATCGAGTTTTATAAGCAAGCCTTCGGGGCCGTCGAATCCGCGCGCCTTGAAAGCCCCGACGGACGGGTGGGACACGCCGAGGTGAAGATCGGCACCTCCACGATCATGCTCGCCGACGAATTTCCCGAGATGGGAATCGTCGGCCCTGGGGCGCTGGGCGGATCGCCGATCAGCTTGCTGCTGTATGTCGAGGACGTCGACGCATGCGTTGCCCGCGCCATCGCGGCGGGAGCGAAGGTGAAGCGGCCCGTGACCGATCAATTCTACGGCGATCGTTCGGGGACGCTGACCGATCCGTTCGGGCATGTGTGGTCGATCGCAACCCACAAGGAAGACGTTTCGATGGACGAAATGAATCGACGGTACGGGGAGATGATGTCGAAGAAGCCGGGCGGGGCGGGCGCGTAGCTTTTATCGAGCGGGGGATGCGATCGCGCTTGATACGCGCGTCCCCACGGCCCGAGGACGGGCCGGCTCTCAGGGGTGGGCTGCGTCAGCCCTGTTTGAACGCGCTAGAACCCGCCGATTCCCCCTCCGACACCGGGAACGCCGCCCCCGGCGGTGTGGACGGGAATGCCGGCGGGGGGTGGATTGTTGTTGTTATCTCGGCGTTGAGCGACGGGGGGCGGATCTTTTTGGGGACGTTCGATTTCCAGCAGCCAGGTTTTATCTCCGTCTTCGCGGGTTCGGAAGAGCACTTCGGACCCGTTGCCAGCCTTGCGGGCTTCGGTCAGAAGCCTAGCGTCGGGGGCGCGCTTCCCGTTTTGCAGCGTCATGGGAATGAAGGCAGTGATCGGCTTGGTGTCGGTGGCAATCTCCGCGGCAAAGCCGCGCTGGCCGTCCACGTCGGCGGGGCCGACGCGCATCAGTTTGCCGTGCTGCGCCTCGGACCACGGGACGATCGCCATGAGGGCCAGCTTCTTGCCGGGCAAGACGTCGGCCCAGACGACGTCGCCGGGATGGACGGTTTTGAGTTCGGCGTCAATCGTAGCGTCGGACGCCGGCTTTCCGTCCGCGCCCTCCTCGCCGGGGACGATGATTTTGACCGGCTCCATGAACTTCATCAGATCGACTTCCAGATCCGCCGGGTTCTTCTCGGAGGGGCTGGAGTTCATGAAGATATACCCGTGCGGCGTCTCCTCGCCGGGACGGGGAGACCAGGAGGCGATGCTGGTGACGCTCATCAGCCCGTCCGTCTTCTCCGATTGCGCCTGAAGAAACTGGCCCGGCTGCATGCCGCTCACCAGGTCGGCGTCTTCTTTCTTGGGGCTGTAGCGGTCGCGATCGCTATTTGGAAGAACCAGCCGCACCTGCGCGCCCCCCGATGGAGGCTGCACGATGACGACCAGATGATCTCGGCCGCCGGCGCCGAGCTTTCGGGCGGAGACGAACTTATAAACCTGCGCGTCCGCCGCTGCCGCGACCTCGGCCGCGCTGAGCAGAATGAGGCCGAAAATCATCCAACGGATCCAAGTCGTCAGGGTGTGCATGGGGACCTCTGCCGAAGCGTAAGGCGCTCTCTTCCCCGCCCACACGCTACCACAACCGGCGCGGCAAGGCACAGACAAAATCCGCAATCGCGCTGCTGCGATGGTTGGCAATGGAACGCTTTCGGGTTCGCTCCGCGGAGGTGAGTACACCCCCGCACTGGCAACCCGAGTCAGACAAGAATGCCCGCTCCGCCAAAAGCCTTGAAAGATCGAGCGTCGCCTGATGCCGCTTGCGCTTGGCGGGAGCCGCCGGTGACGTGCCTCAATGTGCATCGCCCTAACCAAGGCGACTTAAGCGATCAATACCGGAGGAGGCACGTACCCGCTTCGCACGCGCCCGGTGGGATCGACGCTGCTCTTGATATCGCACGGATGCGAATCGGGGCCGAGGTCCCAGTCCTTGGCGTAATCCTGGGTGAGCTGCCACAGCTCCTGCATCGAAAGATTCGGCTTGTCGGTGGACTCGGCGGCTTCCTTGATCTCTTTTTCGTTGAGGAATGTTCCGGTGATGCTGGCCATTCCCTTTTGCTGGAGGAGCCACTTGCAGGCCAGTTGATGCACGTTCATGCCGTGATCACTGGCGTAGTGCCGGACGAGTTCGAGCTTCTTGAGGCCGTAAATTTTCCACGATTGGTCGCGGAACTTGCGGTGATCGTTTTCGCCGATGGTGGTATCGACCTTGACGACGTCTTTGAGGATGCTGCTGTTGTCGTGGACGCGCGCCAGCACGCCGCCCTTGGTGGCGGTGGCCACTTCGCAGAACTCGCGGCCGGGGTTCTGCTCGAAGAGGTTGTAAACGGTCTGCACGGCCTTGGCGCGATGATCCAGCATCGCCTTGACGCCTTCCTCGCGCCAGCCGATCGCGGGGCCGAGCGACACGCCCCAGGCCTTTATCTTTCCCTCGTCCTTCACCTTCTCGAGCTCGGCAAACAGATCGTCGCGGAACTGCGGGAGCTTGATGTTGTGAGCCATGTAGAGGTCGATTACGTCGACCTTGAGCCGCCCAAGCGACTTTTCCAGCGACGATCGCATGAATTGCGGAGAGAAGTCCTGCTTGCGCTCGCTATGACCGCCCGGCACGCCGGGGTCGTTGTAAAAGTCGTAGCCGAATTTGCTGCCGATCTCGACTTTGTCGCGCGGGACGGTTTCGAGGAATTTGGAAAAGACCGTTTCCGCGCGTCCGTTGCCGTAGGCGTCGCCGTTATCGAAGTAGGTGATGCCCTGGTCGTAGGCGAATTTGCACAGCCGCAGGGCGTCGTCGTCGGTGTAGTGGCCCCACCAATCCACGCCGAAAATCCAGCAGCCCAGGCAGATGGCGGAAAGTTCAAGACCGGTGTCGCCGAGTTTGCGTCGTTCCATGATCCTCGTCCTCGATTCAGGCCCGATGATATGGCCGATGCCACGGCTTTCAAAGTGGGGGCAATCCGATCACCGCTTGCGGCTTCTCGAAGGAAGAACGTCTGTTCGTTCGCGAAGCCGCAAGCGGCGGTGTAACACACCATACGGAGGGGATGCCGGTTTGGATGAGAGGGTTTAATTCGTGAAGACAATCGTTGCGGGAACGGGTTCGTTGTCGCAGTCAGATCGGCTACCTCAGACCCCTAGCGACTGAAGGCCCTTGGCGATCAATTCCGACCGGCTGATCCCCTTGCTGCGGGCATACGAATCGGCGCGGCGCAGCAGACTTTTCTCGACGGTGATGAGAACGCGGAGCGCCGCGGCCCCGTTCTTCGCATCGCTTGCTTTCCTGCGGGCTCGACGATGTGCCGTGCGGTCTGCGGCGGTGAGAGGTTTGGACTGGCGGATCGCCACGAAGGGTTCATCGTATTGGGCAACTTCGGCATCCAATTCTTCGGCCGTCATTTTCCCGAACCGGCCAGGCAACCGCGCATCAACGACTTTCTTTTTCATCGACGTCTCCCACGCCGAACGGCGTGTTTCTCGGCTTCGGTAAGCGGGCGCGCATGGATGACAAACAAGGTGCCATCGGGATCGATCACGTAGATCACTTGCAAAAAAGCCCCATCAGGAGTTTGACCGATGGCAAGCTTTTTCTCATCGCCGATCTTGCGCGGATATCCGCGTGACGGATGGTTGAGGACGTACTCGGCCTCCGACGGCGCCACGTTGTGCTTGTCGCACTTGTCGAGGTTCCACTGATTCCAGCGGAATTGGCACACTTGGAAAACTATACGCCGCAAGAAGCGGCATTCCAATGATACTGAGTTCAAGCGCCGTCCTCCCTCCTTCCGATGAATCCGGCGGACGGTCGCCCTAAAGCCGCCGAATTTGGCCAAACCCCGCGGCAATGCGGAGCGTCTGATAACTTGGAACGCCCCTCATTTGTTGGGCAGCGGGCTGAAAATGGGCTATAGTTGAGGCCAACGAAACAGTCAGGCAGCTTGTAATTCACCAGCAGTAAGGAAGACGACGATGGACGTGACTGTCATCGGATGCGGATATGTCGGGCTCGTGACGGGGACCTGTCTGGCCAGCATCGGCCATACGGTTCGGGGCGTCGAAAAGGACCAGAAGAAACTGGCGGTCCTGAAGGACGGTCATTGCCCCATCTTCGAGCCTGGACTACAGGAGCTGATGCAGGAGCATTACGCATCGGGGCAGCTCCAATTCACCGACAACGTGCGCGCAGCGGTGAAGGACGCGGAAGTGGTGTTCCTGGCGGTGGGCACGCCGCCCAAGCCCGATGGCACCGTCGATATGAGCTACCTCGAAGCCGCCGGCAAAGAGGTCTGCGATGCGCTGGCGGAGAACAAGAGCGATTACCTCGTCACCATCATCGTCAAGTCCACGGTGCCGGCGGGCACCAATCGCAGGTTGTTCAACTTCCTCAAGCAGCAGACCACCGCTCACGTGCAGGTGGTGAGTAATCCTGAATTCCTCCGTGAAGGCTCCGCCGTTCAGGACTTCCTCAAGCCCGATCGCATCGTCGTCGGTGGCGAAAGCCCCGAGGCGTTTCGCATGATGCGCCGGCTTTACGATCCGATCGTCAAGCCCGAAGAAGTTTTCATGACCATGAACTGGGAGTCGGCCGAGCTGACCAAGTACGCGGCCAACGCGATGCTTGCCGCCCGGATCTCGTTCATGAATGAGATGACGATCCTTTGCGAAGGCTATGGCGCCGACATCGAAGACGTGCGAAAGGGCATCGGCTCGGATTCCCGCATCGGAACTGCCTTCCTTCGGGCGGGATGCGGATACGGCGGATCATGCTTCCCCAAGGACGTGGCTGCGCTGGAGCACATCAGCCGGCAGATTGGGCACGAGAGCCTGTTCGTGCATGCGATCCAGACCACGAACAAGAACCAGAAACAACGGTTTGCCGACAAGATCATCAAGAAGCTGGGACGGCCCATCGCCGGCGCGAAGATCGCGGTGTGGGGCCTTGCGTTCAAAGCCGACACTGACGACATCCGCGAGTCGGCGGCCCTGGACGTGATTCGGCATCTGCTCGATCAAGGCGCGCAGGTCACTGCCACCGATCCCAAGGCGATGGAGAACATGAAGCAGATCTTCAAGGACGAAGTGGAATGGTCCCCTGATCCGGTCCATGCGGCGGTGGGCGCCGACGCGGTGGCGCTGATGACCGATTGGCCGCAATACAGCACGCTCCCGTTCCGCAAGATCGCGGCGACGATGAACACGCCGATCATCTTCGACGGCCGCAACTGCCTTCATCGCGACATGATGCGGGAAACCGGTTTTCAGTATTATCCAATGGGCCGGCCCGCGGTCGAGAACACCCTTCGTCTGAAGCACAAGGTGTGATTCAGCACACCACTTCGTACTCGATCGGATACGGAATAAGATCCGGCCGCACCAGGTGAAGCTTGCGAAGGCGGACTTCCGGGAGCCGGAGCGGGTCGAGGCGCGCGTGCATGTCGCTGGGGGTTGCCGACGGTGGGGCGGATTGCACGCGCGAGGCGGGCGAAGCCGTCAGCAGGAAACCGGTCATCAACAGCAATCCAGTTATTGGACGACGGCGGGATGTCATATGCACTGCTTTCCGACGGAAGGGACCCGATCGGGCACGTCGGCCAAAGCCCAGTCAACTACTTGGAGGCGACTGCGGCGACCGACTTACAATACGCTACCCCTCTGTCAAGAATGCGCCAACGGAAAAATTCTCTTGCGACAGGTTTGGTTGTCCGATATGTGGAAGTTCGGGTAATCCCTAGGGCGTGCCGGGTTCGCGCTCGTCCTGCGGGGCTGCCTTGTCCTCGTGAGCCTCGGCGGCGGGCATCGCGGCACCGATCCCCGCCGACATCATGCTGAGCAGCACGGGCTTGGCGATATTCAGCACTTCGTGCAAGACGGTGGCCATGATTCCCTGGCCTTCCTTCTTTCCATTTCCATTGGCGTGCGGTTCCTCATGGGCCGGGCCGGGATTCAGGGCGCGCTCGATGGCTGCAAGTTTTTTCAGGGCTTGAGCTTCCTTGGACGGGACCAGGGCGGCGGTTGCGACAAAGCCCGCCACCGCGGCAGCGCCGACGGTGATCCAGGGATATTCCTTGGCCCACGCCTGGGGCGCAACGCCCTGGCCCAACCGGGCCTTGATCTGCGTCCAGGCATGCGTCATCGCCAGCCGGGCGGCCTCGGCTTGCTGGGCGAGGTATTCGCTTTCGTTCAGCTTTTCGGCGGGAGTCTCAGGGCTTGGTGGCTTCGTCCCGGACGTCGCGGCCGAAGTGCTCCCGCTGTTGGCGTTGTCGGAGTTCATACTTGTGTACCGTGCTGGTCTTAAAGGTGCGGGTCAGGATTCGCATCCCAACCCAAATCGCAACGACCGGAATGGCCAAGAAGATAACCGCCGTGATCAGGTCCCCAAGCCACGGATGGCGGGGAAACAGATCGGCAAACGCGCCGGCAATGCCCCGTAACAGAAGGACCACCGCCATCACCACAACCGCGGCACCACCGATGACACCCACGAGCCCGAGCGCGGCCATGATCCCGATATTGCGGACCGTGACTTTAACTGCATCGAGCTTGGCGGCGACAAAATAAGCGGCGAACTCGCGCAGCTCTGCCACTTTGGCCACCGCATCGCGAACGGCTTCGGTCGGATGTCCGACTGGGGGCATGGGGCTGGCGCGGGGATCGGGGCGGGACTCCCACCCACTTCGAGCCGCTCTGGCCGAGGGATCGGGGGAAGACGGTGGACTCATGATCGGCCCAAGGTAGGACTGGCGACGTGCTATAGAGCAAACCGCCGAAATACCGAGAGCCGGATGAGGCAGCATGCCGCCTGCATCCGGCTATCGGGCGTTGGATTCGGCCCTCAACTCAGCTTCGCTTCCACAGCAAGCCAAGGAGTACGCCGACGCCGGCGGCAATGAGCACCGCCTGCAAAGGCTTCTCCTGAATATAGGACTCCAAGCCCTGTTCCATCTCCTGCGCCTTCTGCCTGCCTTGATCGTAATACTCCCGGGCGTGATCCGAGAGCTCGTTATACTTCTGCTGCGCCTGATCGCGCACCTGGCTTCCCAGATCCCGAAGGTTCTGGCCAACTTGCTGCGCCTGCTCGCCCAGCCCCTGGCTGGCGGTTCCTGAATCACCCATGCGTGACATATCCAAGCTCCTTTCCACTGACGGCCTGCTGGCCATCAAACATTTTATAGTACCGCGCCCGCCCCTGCGGAGCGCCTAAAACCTGAGTACGCAAATCTTGGGCCGGGCTCGCTGTCATGTCGCGGAGGAGGCCGCCTATTGTCAGGTTGACTGCGGGGGCGTATTTTCAGCAAGGGCGAAGGCGGGTTTCAAATCGAATTGCACCGAGGAGGGTATGCCCGTGGGCATCCGTCAGACAATTAATGAGAAGCCGGGGATGAGCGCCGGCGTCACTGCGGGCGTCATCGTGCTTGCGCTAGTGTTCATTCTGTGGGAATCCTTCGGCCACCATGGAGCGGCGCGCCCTCCGGCGCAGCGTACATTTTATTCCGACGACGACGGCCAGACGTGGTTTCCCGATGCATCAAACAAGGTGACGCCGTTTACCGACGCGAACAGCAAGGAAGCGGTGCAGGCGTTCATCTTCAAGTGTGGCGACGGCCAGCCATTCTGCGGCTACCTTCTGCGCGCCACTGATGAGGGCCGTAAAGAGGCGGCGGGCCAGCCGCACGGCGTCGGGTCGGTCATCCTCCTCCACAGCGAAGTCAAAAAGCCGGGCGGAAAGACCTGGGTCAAGTTTGACCCGAGAAATACGGTTCCATTTACGAGCATCACCCAATCGTTTCCCAACTGTCCGGTCGGCAGCAAGCCCGACCCCGTTCTTCCACCGCCGTAGTGGACGTTCGGCGCAGCTCCGCCCACTCGCTTGTTGATCCTAAGCCCCTCACGCTGCGGGCAGAGCGGCGCGGGAGACCTCACTTGCACCTGACGTTGCCCGCCGCGCCGCCCCGGATCGGGTGCGCCGCGAGTCTGGAGGCGCAGCAGCGCCGGGAGATCCGGGGCGGCGCGGCGGGATTGCATTTTCCAATGTCGAGTCAACTTGCGCCGCTCTGCCCGCGACGTGGGGGGGCGCATGAATTGGGGAACATCGCGATGCTTTACATGTCAAAGCTCCTCGGGCCGCCGTCGAAGTACCACTTGTTGGGCGGCTTGGGATCGTCCTTCAGGTAATGCACGATTTGATTGGCGTCCACCGTCCACTCGTAATCCTGATCGCCCAGAACCTCCGCCCGATGGTGAACGACGGCATTGAACCAGTACAGCCGCCGGAGCAGCGACTCGAATTTCTCCATCCACTTTTTCCACTCCACCTCCGGCTCCTTCATCGAAGCGGCAAAGTGAAGTTTTCCAGGAGAGCTGTTTTGCAGGTCCGGTAATGTCGGCGGCTGCTTTGTCTTGACGCTTGCCCGTGGCACGTGCGAGTGTCGAGACAGGGAATCGACGGCGTTTTGCTGTGCGGCTGGTTTAGGTTGGTCCAGCCTATTATGCTGCCCGAACCATGGCGGAACCCACCAACGAAACGGATCTCAAACGTCTTCTCGGTTGCGGCGTCATCGCGGTCCTTCGGCTTCCCTCGGTCGATCCGCTGGCCGACGTGGCGCGAGCTCTGATTGCCGGTGGAGTTACCTCGATTGAGGTGACGATGACCACGCCCAATGCGCTCGACGGCATCGCGCGACTGAGCCGCGAATTCGGTGGCGCCGCGATGATCGGCGTCGGCACGGTGCTGGATGCACAGACCTGCCGCAAGGCGATCGAGGCCGGGGCGCAGTACGTTGTCTCGCCCGGATTCGACGAAGCCGTCCACTCGGCAACCAAAGCCAACGGAAAACTAAGTTTGCCCGGCGCGATGACGCCGACCGAGATCCTCCGCGCCTGGAACGCGGGCGCGGATGTCGTAAAGGTCTTCCCCTCAACCTCGCTTGGCCCCAGCTATTTTAGGGATGTTCTGGCCCCGCTCCCGCACGTCCGCCTGATGCCGACCGGCGGAGTGGACGCCAAAAACGCTGGCGACTGGCTCCGCGCCGGGGCCGTCTGTGTCGGCGCCGGCTCCAACCTCGTGCCCAAAGACGCGCTGGCGAAGAAGGATTGGCCCGCCATTACCGCCAACGCCAGAGCGTTCATCGACGCGGTTCGAGCCGCCAGATCGTAGGGGCGAACCTCGTGTTCGCCCGGAGCAGCGGCAGTCGTCGCGCGTGGCACGGGCGTCCCGCCCGTGGGAGGCTGGGCACCGAGGCGGACGAGGTGTTCGGAGTGGAAAACCAAGTATCGATACCTGGTTTTTCCAAAAGCACCCGGGCTGGTGATTATGTCCTCCGTCCACGGGCGAGGACGCCCGTGCCACAAAAACCGGCCACGCCCGGCGCGATAGGGGGTGAAGCTTGTGTTCGCCCGGAACGCCCCGCGATCACTGGGCGCTGCCGGACTAGATCAAGCTCTCATCCCCGATGCGGCATCAATTGTTCGCGCAGCCCCTGAATCGCGTGCGAGCGGTTTTCGGCATCGGCGTTCAAGTCGAATTGCAGCGCTGGCCGTCCCGCGCCACGGAGCCGATTGAACGCGGCGGCGCGCAGGTCAACATTGTCGGAGTAAAGACAGTCGAGCAAAAATCCCGTGTCGTTGCCAAGCCGAGCCGCTTCCTTGGCTGGTAAAAGCGCATAGGGGGCGAGCGCGCAATCCACGCGGGCGTTTTGCTCTGGCGTCAGCCGCGAGCGATCGAGGTGCATCAGCACCGCGGCCCCGTCGCGCCCGAGCTGTTGCAGGCGAAATTGGGCCGCGTCCCGCGCGTGGTAATCGTATGATTTCAAACCGGGAAGCAGCGCGTCCACCTGCCGGCCGATGCCCGCATCCGGCTTCCAGAGATCGTTAAATACCTGCCACGCGATCAGCGTATCCGGCGCGAAAACCGCCTCCTGCCCGAACTCGCGGAAGAGTGGGCGCAGGTGCTGCTCGGTTTCTGCCGGGTGCTCGCGGATGAAGGAGAAAAAGTCCGGCGACTGAAGGTTCACCTGGTCCGGCGCCGCGCCCTGCGTGCGCGTCTGAATGATGATGAGCTGAACATATCCCTGGCCGCCAGCGGTCTGCGGCTTTTGCTGCGTGAAGATCACTTGGTAGATCGGGCCGTTGGTGATCTGCACCAGGTTGGAGAGGGCGAGCTGCCGCGAGAGTGGATCGAGGGTGATGTTGATGTTGGTGGATTTGCAGGGGACGGGAAAATCGCCGAACGCGAGCCGGAATCCCAGGGGCTCGGCCAGGCCGGTCGTGCGATCGTCTCGCCGGACGGAAACGGCTCCGATCCCGTGGACGCCGTCGATGGTCACCCGCATTTCCTGCTCGGCAGCTAAATCGTTCAGTGGAGTTCGGAGCACCAGGTACTTGCCCTCGGGCCGGAGCAGCATGATCTCGCTCATGCGGTGTTGGGGGAGCGGCCGCATGTTGTTGGCGTAGTTTTCAAAAGTCGCCTTGTTCGCCCGCCACATGTCCACCGCCGGGTCGGCGGCGCATGCCGACGCGAAGGACAGCACCGCGACGATCCATCCGAGCAATATTCGCGGGCGGAATGGCGGGAGTGACATAGTTCTCCGGTCAGAATCCGTCTCGGCCGGGAAAACGCCGGCTTCTGAATCTTATCATCGACAGACGGGCGCGCCCTCTGGAACTTCCAGGCAGGGCGATCATAGCACGTTTCACGGCTCGAGCGGTTCCAGCGCGCGGAGCCATTGATATGCCCGCTCGTGCCCGGTCCGGTCGCCCTGAAGAATGGGCGGCGAGGTCGGATTGAGCACCTGGGCGTAAACGCAACAGAAATCGCTCCCGACGCTGATGCTTTCGTCAATGCGGAGCGAGCGCCGGCCGGACAGGTCGGGGGCGACCACCCACAGGTCTTCTTCCCGCACCGGTTTTTGCAGATGTCGGCTGCCGAAATACCCGTAGCTCTGATATTGGCCCTCGGCTTTCTGCGGCGCAAACGGCTCTGCGATTGCCGGCACGCTGACGTTCACGGCCTGGCCGGGAGAAAGCGTGCCGCCCCCGAGTGGGACGGTCGCAACGCCAAAATGTGTCCGAACCCGCAGTCCCGCTAGTGACTGGCCCGAAACATTGCGAACTGTCCCGACGAGCAGCGGAGCATCCTGCGGCCCTCGGATCGACAGCGCGACTTGCACGACCGCCGGCCCCGCGCCGATGTGGTCGGCTCGGAGAAAGCGAGCCTGCCCCGCCTCGAGCGGAATCCCCTCGAGCTGATTGCCGGCATCCGATTCGTGAAAGCGAATATCCGGCTGATTGCGAATCTCCTGCGGCGCCGTCAGGCCGGGGATGGCCGGCTGCCACCATTGCCCCGCGTCGTCAGGGGTATGGAAGCTCATGCGATGTGAACCAGCCGAGCAGGAAATGCCCACCAGATCGGCGGTGGCGACCGTCGCATCGCCGACTTGATCGATGATCCGAACGCTGCGGCATTCGATTTTGGCCGGCCGAAGTTGCAGCACCACGAACGCCGTCCCGCCGGCAAGCAGCGCCACCCACGCCGCCGCGGTGCTCCATGTCCAGGGCCGGCGGCCGCGCGAGAAGAGAACGATCGAGTCGAGCGGGCCGACGATGAAAAATATCGCCAGCAGCACCAGTGGAACGTGCCGCGGGCTCGGGGAGCCGGGGCCGGCGACGAAGTCGCACAGCGTGCCGACGGCAGAACCTTCCCGCTCCTGGTCTTCGCTCTCACTCTCGTAGCCGTAGTACGGCGCGCTGTATTGCCGCTTTGGTTCCGGCGGCGAGACGCCGACCACGCTCACCAGCACGGGCCTCCAGAATGCTACTGCCTTTGTCTTTAACTCCGCCGGGTCGAACTCGAGGCCGGCCAGATCGATCGGCGACACGACGATGCGTCCCAGTCCACATTGAGCCGAGCATGCAAAGACGTTTCCGCCGGGAATGATTTCCAATTTATCGGCGCCGGCGAGAGGCATTAGCTTCCGGGCCGCTTGATGTGCGAATCGCAAAGGCAGCCCAGCATGCTGCAGAGCCGCCGGGGGAACTTCGATCATCTCAAGGTCGCCGATCCGGCAGGGGAGTGCGGCGGCCAAGGGGGTATTTGTAGCCAGTGGCTTGTCCGAGGGCGTCAGCAGCAGTCCGCCGCCGGCGCGCACCCAGTCCAGAATCGCCCGCTGTTGGGACGGTTCAATGTCGCCCAAGTCCGATTGGTTCAGGAACAGGCATTCGATTCCGTCGTACCCGATCGCCGAGCGCGGGAGCAGCCGGGGCGGAAGATAACCGGCATCGCCGACGCCGCTCTCGCGGACGCTTTCGAGTTGCGTCGGCTTTCCGCTGATCCCAATGAACATGCCGTTCGGCCCGATGGGCGCGGGCCGGGTCGTTGCGCCGGCCAGGTGAGAAGGAACCTGCGCAATCGCCCGGCCGCTTTCGGCGTCGCGGATCACCAATACATTCTGGGCCGAGGGGCTGTAGTGGCTGGGGGCATAAAGTTCGAAGGTTCCCTTGTTCGGGCCGATCGCGACGTGCTCGCGAATCGTCGTGCCGAAGCCTCCTTCGGTTGCCGAGTTGAATTCGATCATCACATCGCGCGGGAGGCGATCCGCGGCGCGCACCAGTACCGGGTTCCAGCGGCCAGCGCGCTCCTTGCCGTCCCAGCCCTGTTGAATCTCGAGGCGCACCTGCGCGCCGCCGCGAAGGGCAACGCAGACAATCATCGCCATGAAAATGACGGCGCTAGATCGCATAAATTCGAGCGAAGTGTAATGCCCGGCTCCGGCGCACGCGACGGGGGAGTGGAAAGGGCATTCGCATGTACCCGGAAAAGGGAGGGCGAGGCTCCGGTTCGACTGAGCTCACCGAAGTCTGCTGAGCGTTCTTAGCGACGTTCGGTCGCTGGTTCGGCAGAGGAACCGCCCCGGCAGAGCAACGCGCCGCTTGCGGCTTCGCCGACGAAGGGACGTCCTCCGGAAGGATCCCTCCGAATCACATCCCTTTGTCGGCGAAGCCGCAAGCGGCGGAAGGAGCGACGTCACCTGGCGCGAATGTTCCTCGACATTACCAGTGACTCCACCGTCGCAAAGAAGGCTCGGCAGATTTCGGTGAGCTCAGTCGAACCGGAGCCTCGCCCTCCCGAAACCGGAGCCGCATCGCTACTTGGGAGCGCCCTGGGGCACATCGGTGCGAACTGCCGGCGATTGGGCCAGTTGATCGATTTGCTCTTGTGCCTGGGCCAGCAAGGTCGCCAGATGCACGGTGTCTTCGCAGGCGATGCGCTGCTTGATGCGATCGGGATCGGCCTTGGCGTGCCAGACTCCGACGATCATGCGGACATCGGCGAACCGCGCGTGCAGCCGCTTGCACAGGTATCGCGCATGGGCGACGGCGGCGGGAGGCATCGCCGATACCGCGACGATCTGGGCCTTATTCTCCTCGACCATCTCCACCATCTCCGAGGCCAGTTGGTCGGTCGTTCCCGCAAAGGAGCAATAGCCGCGAAGTTCAAGCAACTGCGCCAGCATTTTGGCGACGATCTCGTCGGCTTCGCCCTTGGCCGGGAGGCAGACGACGTTCACCGTGCAGTCTTTCGGCAGTGCGGGCCGGGGGCGCGCAACGTCGGCTGGGGCCGACTGGTCCTTGGCCACTTGCTCGGTTTCGGCGGCGGCAGCGCGGACGCGCTTGGCTTGCGCGTCTTCGCCTAGCTCTTCGACCATGTCACGGATGCTCTGGTGGATGAACTTGAGCTGGTCCTCCTCAAGGCGGTTGCGGTGATAGTCGCGCTCCGCTAGCAGCAGGGCCGGGATGATTACCTCGTCGTACACTTTTTCCAGCGTGCGGTCCTTGAGCGTTTCGTGTGCCAGTTCGACGGCTTCCTCTTCATCCGAGGCGATCAGCCGCTGATAGAGCCGCGTGTGCGGCGGGAGCACGGGTTCGTCTCCCAGCAATATGTCGAGGAAGTGCAACTGCGGGACGTACTTGCCCATGACCACCAGGCAAACCGTCAGCGGCGTGGAAAGCAGCAGTCCGATCGGCCCCCAGAGCCAGGTCCAGAAGACCGCCGCCACCAGGACCGCAAGCGCCGACATGCCGGTGCTCGCGCCGTACCAGTATGGCTCGATAAACTGGCCGACGACCACTTCAAGGATGATGAACAACCCGAGCGCTGCGAAGAAGACGCTGTTGCCGGAATAGAGGGCGAACGACAAAGCCATCGGCATCGCCGCGCCGATCCAGATCCCGATGTAGGGAATGAACCGAAAAAGCCCGACGAACAGGCCCCAGACCAGCACACTTGGAAAGGGCGGATGGCTGTGACCGAAGACGTGGCCAATCAGCCAGAGCCCACCGGCGACGCAGGTCCCGTACGCTCCGTTCACGATCGCCAGCGCGCCCAGATAGCGGCTAATCCGGCTGCCGGCATCATCGGTGGCGACGGTGGTGAGATTCAACTGCCCGTGCCCGATCAGCCGGATCAGGCGGTCGCGCAGGTCTTCCCGCGTCAACAGCATGAAGATGACGAAGACGAGCACCAGGAACGCTGTCGCCAGCGGACTGAGGAATTTTTCGGCATAGGTCGCGATGGTCGAAAGCGCGGTCTCCACGGTTGATTGCGGCGGCTCGACGACTCGCACGGGCAGCGGATTCTGGTTGCTCGCAATTGGGTATTGCGGCTGGCCGAGAGTCGATGCGATACCCTCGATCTGCTGGCTTGGCGTGCCCGCCGGTTGGCTGGCGGCCGGCTTGGTCATCGTGCCCATGTTGTGCAGTTCCTGCTCCGCCTTCCTGATCATGCCGCCGTGGTTGCGCAGCTTCTCCCATTTTGCCTGAAGCTCGCCGCGGTAATTGGGAAGCTTCTCGACCACCTGCTCGAACTGATGAAAAACGACCCACCCGATCGAGACCATCGCAGTGACGGCGACCGCGACGACAATCAGCGTCGCCGCGACGCGCGGGAGTTTCCATTTCTCCAGGCGCCGGACCAGCGGCGTGAGCAAAAAACTAAGCAACACCGACAGTGCAATGGGGACCAACACCTCGCGGGCGAAATACAGCCCGCCCACCACGATGCAGACCGAGGCCAGGACGATGAACTTCGAGCCCTTGCTTCCCAATGCACCCGGTCGCGCCATGAAGAATCCTCTGCCATCGCTTGCGCCTGTCCTCCAGCGGAACAGTGCGGGGGATTATCGGGCTCACCGGTTGTAGCAGGGAATGCCGATTCCGGCGTTATGGTCTTTTCGCCGGGCTTGGAGCTACCGGAAACCGCTCCAGGCGGCAAATTCGGCCGAGGCGTCTTAAGTGCGATCAACCGCGCGACGATGTGAGAAATGCAGTCGGACAGTTGACGGGGACCTGCAAGGGGTTGGCAGGCACGGGGCGTCCGAACGGCAATGCCGCTTGTCGCGGTGGGCCGGGCCTCCGGGTTGTGGGGCTGCATACGGGTCGCTGGTTGAAGGAGAAATGTCATGAAGACGAAGCTCAATTTGCTCGTCAAGCTGGTTCGGGATGAGGACGGCGGAGAAGTGCTGGAATACGCACTGATCGCCGGCCTGATCGTGGTCGCGGCGATCGCCGCCATCAGCGTCGTCGGCACCAAGGTGCTGGCCCGCTGGAACTCGTTGAGCGGCGCTTCGTTCTAAGCGAGCCGTTCGACCGATCCATCCGATGCACGCCCGACCCGGGCCGCTGCCGCGGCCCGGGTCGGGCGCGTTCGAGCGAGGCACCCCTCAACATGGCCCCGCATCTAATCCGAGGCGCGCCGCTCCTGGCGCTTCTGCTCCTGGCAGCGGCGGGGGACCTTCGCATGCGGAAGATCCCCAACTGGCTGACCATCACGCTGATCCTCAGCGGCTTGGCGCACGGCGCGCTGGCCGCAACCGGGCCGGGCATCGGTTTGTCCATCGCCGGGATGCTCGTCGCACCCCTGATCCCGTTTGTGCTGTTCGCACTCGGGGCGATGGGCGCGGGCGACGTGAAGCTGATGGCCGGCGTCGGCGCATGGCTTGGGCCCGTGGCCGGGCCGATTGTTTATCTGCTGGCGACGGTCGTCGGGATGCTCATTGTTTTGGTGCAGGCGACGGCCCAGCGCCGGCTGCCGGTGCTGGTTCGCAATAGCGCGCTGGTGGCGATGAATCTTGTCCACGTGCGTCAAGTCGGCATCGAGCACGCCGTCGCAACCGGCCGCTCGGCGCGAAGCATCGGCCGGCCGCTTCCCTACGCGGTTCCTGTTCTGATCGCGGCGGCATTGGTCGTGATGTTCGGCTGGCCGTGATCGTTCGGAGACAGAAGATGATCCCACCCAAGCGCTTTGCCAGAACCAACCGTCGCGGCGGGTCGCTCCTGGAGCTGATCCTCGTCCTGCCGATCCTCCTGATGCTTTCGTTCGGCGTGGTGGACTACGGCTACTACCTATATCTCAAAAACACCTTGCAGGGCGCCGCCCTGGATGGCGCGCGTGCCGCGATCCCCGCCAGCGCCACTAATGCGAATGTGACCGCGACGATCTCCAGCGTGATGACCGCCGCCGGCCTGCAAAGTTCCGGCTATACCGTTACGCTGACCCCGTCCGACGTGAGCACTGCCGCCGCCGGCGCGAATGTGACGGTGCAAATCTCCGCCAGTTGGGCCACCGTCGGCACCCACGCCCTCGGCTCGGCCTGGGGGGGAATCAGCAATTCCAAAACGATCTCGGCCACCGCTGTAATGGTGAAGGAATCGAATTGATTTGCCGACCGACTTTCAAGAGTTTCCATTTGATCTTGACGGCCCCCAATTTGCGTGCTTTAATAGCCCTGAAATATCACGTCAGGCTTTAAGGAATCGAAGTTTAACTCCCACCGGGAGAATCTCATGCGGCGGCGAAAAGCATTTACACTTGTCGAACTTCTGGTCGTCATTGGAATTATCGCGCTGCTCATTTCGATTTTGCTGCCGGCGCTGAATCGCGCCCGTGGGCAGGCAAAGCAAGTGCAGTGCGAGTCGAACCTTCGGCAGCTCGGCGCCGCGATGCTCATGCACGCCAACGACCACCGCCAGCACTTCCCGCTCGCAGGTCGGCTCTGGGCTTCGACGGGGTCTTCTATCCCCGCGGACGCGACGCCATACGATATGAGCGACCCTGCCATGAAGAACTACAGCTATTGGTTTGATACCAAAAATCGGCTTTGCCCCCTCCCGATTGCGCTGGCGCCTTATCTCGGCCAGACGAACATCGACATAAGCAGTGCCGCGAACGCCATTTCTAGCTATAACAATGGTTCCGCAATTCGCGTCTTCACCTGTCCGTCGAACCTCGACGCGCTGCAGGGCCAGTACCAAACGGCGCTTTTCCTTCAGACCGCCAGCTATACTGCTCCAGACGTCGCGAGCAGTTATGCGTTTAACGAGGCCGTCCTGGGCTGGGCGGATTCCGGTGCGCCGGGCGCGGCCGTCAATGGCTTCTCCCGGTGCCGGGGAAACATCACGAAGGTCGTTCACCCCGCTGATGTAGTGCTGATGGCCGATGCGACGCCGCGCGGCACAAGCAACGGCGTAAACGGCTGGATGGTGTATAACAGTGGGGGTCCCACCGCCACGCTATGGGACGATTGGGACGCCAATAACGTGGGGGGCGGCTCCTCTGGAGTTGTGAACTCTCCGGTCGCTGAATTCGATTACAATCGCCACTACGGGAACATGTGCATCCTGTTCTGTGACGGCCACGCCGAAGTATTCGGCATTCCGACCGACCCCAACGCAGGCAGCGGGCTGAAGAACGTGAGCGTATCCGTGGGCTTCCACTGAACGCGCGATTCGTCACTACGGGCGGGGTCCGCCACTATGCCGGGCGCGGAACCGCCGCGGTTGGATGGGGCTGTTTGGCGCGCGTCCGGCGGCGGAAAAGCGT
>Ga0182024_10002766_pt1 | contig 43075 bp, 40 predicted proteins | sample P32metaG_FD_120480 | JGI IMG/M metagenome (GOLD analysis project Ga0182024, IMG submission 120480) | Permafrost microbial communities from Stordalen Mire, Sweden - P3-2 metaG (Illumina Assembly) | ecosystem: Environmental > Terrestrial > Soil > Wetlands > Permafrost | place: Sweden: Stordalen... | reverse complement strand
TCTGGCCGGGAATCCTCTTCTCGCGCTTGTCCGCACCGGGATCGAAAACGACTTTGAACAGGTCGTCTTTCCTCAGTATCCCCTCCTGCGTGAAATCAAGCACGAATTGATGGGAACTTCCGCCGGCAGGTCTGCTGATTCTGGCGGTCTTGCAACGGATGGCGGCGGTGCGATCTATGCCGCGCTCTCCGGCTCCGGCTCCGCGCTGTTCGGGCTTTACCGGACAGAGGCGGACGCAGAGGCGGCTCAACAGCGCGTCCAGGCCCCCGGCTGCAAGGCGATCCTAACGAGGACCTTGCCAAGGGAGGAGTACTGGCGCAGGATGTTCGCAGAGTAGGTCGGCGAGCTGGGGCAGGGCGGTTTGGAACCGTTGCTCCAGAGCGAAACACTACTGGGCGATCGACTAACGGTAGGTCAAGTGCCTTTGACGCACTTTGTCCAGGTTCGAATCCTGGTCGCCCAGCCAGAAGTCGACGCCGCCGGTATGGAGCCGGATGCGGGCGGCAATTTAGGGTTCTTTTAGCGGCGGCCTTTATCGGCAAGAAAAACGCCGCATGGAAGTTGAACGGTTTTTGGATGATGCAGCAAGCGCCGCAAACAGGCGCGGATGTTGAGGTTCAGAAGCACGAAGTTTGAAGGGTACAGTCTGTTATTCGCAATTCCCTCGTAAGACGGGCGAAGTAGCGGCGCAGAGAAAAGGGCGCCGTAAGACCAACGCAGCAGGACTTATTCAAGGCCAACCAGCCTGGAGGGTTCCATGAGCAACAATGACGCGACTGCGGTCCTTTCCCCTATTTCAGGTCAGGCTGAGGAGTCAGAACAAAACTCCCAGCCTGCAGCCAAGCCATCCTCCGACGGGCGGAAGCCTGCGGCGGACGGCGCAAAGTCGGCAGCCGAACCGAAGGCGACGGAGCGCAAGCGCGCAGCGAAGTCCGGCGAGCCGAAGCGCTTCAAGATCTTCTGCGGGTCGGCCAACCGCGCGCTGAGCGAGGAGATCTGCAAGTTCGTGGGCGTCACGCTGGGCGAGGCCCGGCTGCAGCGCTTCGCGGACGGCGAGGTTTACTTCCAGCTGCTGGAGAACGTGCGCGGCGTGGATGTGTTTGTGGTGCAGCCCACCTGCCATCCGGTAGATGAGCACCTGATGGAGTTGCTGATCATGATCGACGCGCTGAAACGCGCGTCGGCAGGAAGGATTACCGTCGTGATGCCGTACTACGGATATGCCCGGCAGGACCGCAAAGACCGCCCGCGCGTGGCCATCACGGCCAAGCTGGTGGCCGACCTGCTGTCGACGGCGGGCGCTAACCGCGCGCTGCTGGTAGACCTGCACGCGGCGCAGATCCAGGGCTTCTTCGATATCCCGGTGGACCACCTGTTCGCCAGCCCGGTGCTGGTCGGCTATGTGCGCGACCTGAACCTGCCCAACCTGACCATCGTCTCGCCGGACGCGGGTGGCGTGGAGCGCGCGCGCTTCTTCGCCCAGAAACTGGAAGTTCCGCTTGCCATCGTCGACAAACGGCGCACCGAGATCAACGTGGCCCAGGTCATGAACGTCGTCGGCGACGTGCGTGATCGCACCTGCCTGATCCTGGATGACATTATCGACACCGCGGGCACGCTGGTGGGCACGGTGGAGGCGCTGATCGAGAAGGGTGCGCGCAAGGTGTACGCGTGCGCGTCGCACCCGGTGCTGTCGGGGCCGGCGGTGGAACGTATCGCCAACTCGCGCCTTGAGCAGCTGATTGTGACCAACACCATCCCGCTCAGCGAAGAGGCGATGCGTGTGCCAAAGATCAAGGTGCTGTCGATCGCCGGCCTGGTGGGTCGCGCCATCGAGAACATCCATATGGAGACCAGCGTGAGCACGCTGTTCAGCTAAGTTGTCAGTTTGAAGTACAAAATCAAGCGGCACAGCCGCGAAGGGAGCGAAGAGAAGGTCTTTAGCTAAAGCCAGAAGCTAAAAGCGAACGACTGCACTTCGTGCCCGAAAGGAAAACAAATCATGGCAAGCTCCACTATCCCCGCCGTCGTAGCCACGCCGCGCAGCGGCAAGTTCAACAAGAATGCAGCGCGCCGCGTGCGCGTCGAAGGCAAGATTCCCGCGGTTGTATACGGTGCGGGCGGCGATGCGGTCGCGGTGACGGTCGATCCGCGCATCATCACGAAGATTCTGCACTCGGACTCCGGCCACAACACGATTTTTGATCTCGACGTGACCGGTTCGGGCACAGTGAAGGCGATGGTGGTGGACTGGCAGAACGAGCCGCTGAAGGGCTCGCTACTGCACATCGACCTGAAGCGCATTGCGATGGACAAGGCCATGCGCGTCTCCGTGCCGATTCAGCTGGTCGGGATTCCGGTGGGCGTAAAGGCACAGGGTGGCATTCTGGACCAGGTGCTGCGCGAGGTGGAGATTGAGTGCCTGCCGGCCGATATCCCCAGCCATCTGGATGTGGATGTGACGAACCTCGAGATCAACGGCGCGGTGCGCGTCTCCGACCTGCCGCACATGGGATCGATCAAGTTCCTCTCGGACGAGAGCCTGACGGTGGCGCACGTCACAGCGATCCGCGAAGAGGTGCCAGAGCCAGAGGCAGCCGATGCCGCGGCAACGCCGGCGGAGCCCGAGGTCGCGAAGAAGGGCAAGACCGACGCAGCGGATGCCGCACCGGCCGCCGATGCCAAGGGCGAGAAGAAGAAGTAAGGATTTTCAAAGCAAGAGCGTTTTACGGTTGTTAGTTTTTCAGTTTGTGCAGCAAGAAGGAAGCGCGGCGTGAAGCTGATTATCGGTCTCGGCAACCCCGGCATCGAGTACCAGTTCACCCCGCACAATACCGGCTTTCTGGCGGTGGATCGCATTGCGGAGTTCTGCAATGTGACCCTGGCAAACAGGCGGGGAAGGGCGCTTACGGCGAAGGCAAGGCTGGCAGGGCACGACGTGCTGCTGGCCAAACCGGAGACGTACATGAACCTGAGCGGGCTCTCGGTCGCTGCGCTAGTTCGTGAGTTGGAGATCGCGATTCCGTCGCAAGACGTCATCGTGATCTATGACGAGCTGGCCCTTCCGCTGGGCACGATTCGCATCCGCGAGCGCGGCTCGGCGAACGGGCACAACGGGGCGAAGTCAATCTCCTCGGCGCTGGGCACGGACGAGTGGCTGCGCATCCGCATCGGGGTAGGCAAGCTTGCCCTGGAGGATGGCAGAGAAGTAAAAGCAGGCGGCACGGATTTTCTGCTCTCGCCGATGCGCAAGCAGGAGCTGCAGACGCTGGACGAAGTGCTCGACCGGGTGAGATTGGCGGTCGAGGCGATCCTCAGCAAAGGGCCCGGCCCGGCGATGAGCGAGTTCAACCGAATTGAGTAAGCGTAAGTGGTCAGTGAAGACGAAGCAGTAAGATTCCAGACCGAACCGGCAGAGCAGACGCCGGCGCGGTGCGAAGCAGAACTTCGCAGAAAGAAGCAAACCGAATGAATCGTACCTACGAAATTATGTTTATCGTCCGCCCCGATGTGGAGGAGGCCGATCTGGACAAGCTGATTGAGGGCTTCTCGCAGAACATTACTGCAGGCGGCGGTGAGGTGAAGGCCGTCGAGAAGATGGGCCGTCGCCGGCTCGCCTACACGGTCCGCAAGTTCAACGACGGCTTCTACGTGCTGCTGGTGGTCGCCGCGCCGGGCAACATCATCGGCGAGATTGAGCGCCGCCTGCGCGTCTCCGAGCCGGTGATCAAGTTCATCACCGTGCGCATGGACGAGGAGGAGAAGCGGCTGGCCAAGGTGAAGGCATTGCGCGACTCGAAGGTGAAGCGCAGCGCACAGCCGATCCCGCCGCAGCCTGCCGCCGCCGCAGCTCCTGTGGAAGCCCCCGCGCCCGCCGCGCCGACCGTGGAGTCCGACGCCAAGGCGGCGGAGCCCGCAGCGGCAGCGGTCTAAATCTTTACGTGCGGGCATTTCGTGCCGCGCGAATGACGAATCAAATTGCCGCACCCGCTCCCAGAAATGTCCAAAGGCTCCAATGCGAGCCTGGAGCGAGTAAGGCATAACGACAGATTGAAAGGAAATGAAAATGGCTGACGAAACCGCAACACCGCAACCCGCAGCAGCACCGGCTGAGCCCAGAGAGGCCCGGCCCTATACCCCACGCACAGGCCCCAGTGGCCCGCGTCCTCCGCGTCCGGCAGGCGGACCCGGAGGCCCTGGCGGACCCGGCGGCGGACCCGGCGGACGGAAGTTCTTCCGGCGCAAGAAGGTCTGCAAGTTCTGCACGGAGAAGATCGACGCCATCAGCTATCGCGATGTGCGCCTGCTGCAGGGCTTTGTGGCCGAGCGCGGCAAGATCGTGCCGCGCCGGCTGACCGGCGTATGCACGCGCCACCAGAGGAAGGTGTCGCTCGCGATTAAGCAGTCGCGCAACATCGCTCTGCTGGCCTTCGCCGCGCGCTTCTAGCATTACGCGCCGCCGGCGATCCCGCGCGGCCACTCACGACTGGGAGATTGAAAATGGAAGTGATTCTGAAGGAAGACGTAATCAAGCTGGGCAATCGCGGCGATGTGGTGAAGGTCGCCGACGGCTACGGGCGCAACTATCTGCTGCCGGAGAAGCTGGCTATCGAGGCCACCGCAGCCAACCGCTCGGTGATCGAGCAGATGAAGCACTCGGCCATCCGCAAGCTCGCCAAGGAGAAGGTGGAGAGCGAGGACCTGGCGAAGAAGCTCGAGTCTGTGGAACTTGTCTTCGAGCGCAAGGTGGGCGAGAACGAGCACATCTTCGGCTCGGTGACCTCGGCCGACATTGCGCAGCAGCTGGCCGAGAAGGGCTACACGGTGGACCGGAGAAAGATCGCGCTCGAGGAGCCCTTGAAGTCCCTGGGCGAGTTCCATGTGCCGATTAAGCTGCACCGCGAGGTGACCAGCCATCTGAAGGTGACGGTGAAGGGCGACCAGCCGGAGGAACCGGCTGAGAGCGCCGCGTAGACGTTTTCCTATGGGGACGCATCTGAAGCAAAAGGATGCGTCCCTTCTTTGAGCCGCAACCGCGAATAGCAGTCTCGAGCCTTTGTACTCTGGCGCCGGTTCAGCGGCACACTCCATTGAATCATCCATCAGCCGGAGGTTGCTCCCACCGCCTCCGCGAACAATGTTCCGCGACATCGGTCCGTCGGTAGTTTGCGTGGCTCTCCCTTTGGGGGATGCCACGTAAACTTTTTTGGGACCGAACGCGCAGCTTTTCCGCTGCGCCACATTCCACTGAACGGAATTCTCTCTGCGCGCCCGCCCCATTTGGCGACGGCTTACTCGTACTTCAGCGTCTCCACCGGATCCAGCCGCGCGGCGCGGTTGGCGGGTACTGTGCCGAAGATGACACCGACCAGCACGGATGTGGCGAGCGCGATGGGCGCCGCCTGCCAGCCTATGGGGATCTTGTAGGGCGTGAGCCAGCGCACGGAGAGCGGGACGGCCAGGCCGAGCAGTGTGCCGACGACGCCGCCGGAGAGCGAGAGGAAGACCGACTCGGTGAGGAACTGCAGGCGGATCTCGCGCCGCGTGGCGCCCAGCGCCTTGCGGATGCCGATCTCGCGGATGCGCGCCTGCACGTTGGCCAGCATGGAGTTCATAATGCCCACGCCGCTGACCACCAGGGTGATGGAGGCGGCCAGCAGCAGCACCCATTCGAGGTCGTCGGTGACCTTGCTCATGGTGTCGAGGATGCCGGTGAGGGTCATCGGGCGGTAGACGCTGTTGGGCCGGTGGCGGCTGCTGATAAGGTCGGTGATCTCCTTGGCCGCGGGTGCGACCATGCTGGAATCCTGCATGCGGAAGAAGATCTCCTTCAGGTAGTCGGTGCCGGTGAAGTAGCGCGCGACCTCATAGGGGATGAGCAAGGTCTCGTCGCTGATCTCGGAGATGCCGTAGGTGGGGATGCTCTCCTTGAAGACGCCGATGATGCGCAAGGGGATGGTGCGGATCGTGATGTCCTGGTTGACCGCGGCCTGCGCGCTACCATAGAGCTCGTCGGCCAGCGGCTCGTTGAGCACCGCGACCTTGGCATGGGCCGCGGCATCCTGCTCGTCGAAGAAACGACCGGCGAGCACGACAAGGCCGCGCACCTCTTTGTATTGCGGCGAGACGCCCAGCAGCATGGTGTCCTTGGTGGCGCCGTCGCCCACGCTCAGGCGCTCGTGGTCCTCCAGCATGGGCGAGTAGGCGATGATTCCGGGAACGGTATCGACCACCGCCTGCATGTCCCCGCGGGTCATGTTGTCGGGCGTGGTGGTGCTATCCGGGCCGATGAAGCTGCCGCCGGAGTACTGCATCTCGATCTTGTTGGGGCCGAGGCTGGAGATGGTCTGGATGGCGTAGTCGCGGCCGGTCTGGCCGACCACCACCACCAGGATGATGGAGGCCGAGCCGATGACCATGCCCAGCATGGTGAGCAGGAAGCGCGCCTTGCCGGCGCGGAAGCTGTCGATGGCCAGCGAGCAGACCTCGCCAAAGACCATGGTGGTGTGCGCGCTCTCCAGCGTGCTGTCGAACGTCCTAGTCTCCGGCTTGGGAGTGCTGGTGGTCGCCATATTTTCCTTACGACATGATTGCCTTTATTAGACGCGAGCGAGGATTGCCGCGGTGCGAAATCCTGCGGAGTGCGCCGCGGGGATGCGATCGCGCGCAGCGCGTGGTCAGCTTGGGCCGGTGCGCGGCGTCTCCCACTGGCCGGAATGGCCGGAGCGGAAGATGGCTTCGACCACGGCCATGTTGCGGATGGCGTCCTCGACCGGCACGGGAACCTCGGTGTCGTCGAGGATGGCGCGGGAGAAGGCATCTCCCTGCAGGGTGTATTGGTCGCAGATGGGGAAGGTCTCGGTGATGATGCCGCCGCCGAAGAGGTCGGTGCCGGAGTCGATGAAGAGGCGGGTGGGGCGGTCGGGCGGCGCGTTGACCGGGACCTCGATCTCGATGCGGCCCTTGGTGCCGAGGAATTGCAGGCGCTGGTAGGGGACCAGCTGGGTGCTGCAGGTGAAGACGGCCTGGCCGGTGCCGAATTCCCCACAGTCGAATTCCATGATCGCGGAGGTGAGCCGGTCGGTGTGCATCGCGGGGTCGCGGTCGATGGAGCCGACGACGCGTGTGGGCTCCTGGGCGAAGGCGAAGCGCGCCGCCTGCACCATGTAGCAGCCGATGTCCATCAGCGCGCCGCCGCCGATGTCGACCTGATTCCGGATGTTCGCGGGGTCGACGTTGTGGTAGCTGAAGAAGCCGAGCACAGAGCGCAGCTCGCCGATGCGGCCCTCGCTAATGAGCGCGCGCATGCGCAGCCACTGGGGATGGCAGCGCACCATAAAGGCTTCGCCGATCTTGACGCCGGTGCGAGCGCGGACGGCGAGCAGGGTCTCGGCCTCGGCGACGGTGAGGCTGATGGGCTTCTCGCAGAGCACGTGCTTGCCGGCCTCGGCGGCGCGGATGGTCCATGGGACGTGCATGTGGTTGGGCAGGGGGTTGTAGATGGCGTCGATGCTGGGGTCGGCGAGCAGCTCCTCATACGAGCCATAGGCCGTGGGAATGCCCAGCGCGGTTGCGGCATCCTGCGCCTTGTTCCCATCGCGCGAAGCGATGGCGGCGATCTCGCAGAGCTCTCCCTGCTGCATTCCCGGGATGACCTTTTTGAGGCCGATATTGGCAGTGCTGAGGACGCCCCAGCGGATCTTTCGCAGCATAGTGGGTTCCATGATAACGGTTACGGCGCGCACCGCGCCAAGGCGGCGGCCGCTAAGCCCACGGTCCATGGCGCGGCTGAGCCCCCCACCGGGACACGCGAGCTAGACCTTCGGCTCCCAGCCCTTCTCATACGTGCGCCGCGTCATCGCCTCGGCTTCGGCGTCGCCCACGATATGGCCGTTTGCGGGATCCAGCTTCAGGTCAAGCTTGGCGAAGTACGCGATGTTGGAGAGTTGCAGCATGGTCACGGCGACGTTGCCCTGCGCGACCGGCTGGTGCAGCTTCTCTCCCGTGCGGATGGCCGCAATCATATTCGCGAAGTGCAAGTCCGTCATACTGTCAGCTCCTACCGTGTCCGTCGAGGCGGTCGCAGCATGGCCGGGCACCGTGTACTCCTCGATCTTCTTGTCCGCCGGATCGTAGACCACAAAGCCCGCGCGATCAATCAACACGCTGCCTTTCGTTCCGTGGACCATCACCCCGCGATCGCGATCGTACGTCTTCTTGCCGTTGCAGCAGTCGCCCTTCCAGGTAAGCATCTGGTCGGGGTATTCGAAGGCCGTATCCAGGGTGTCGTAAAACTCCCAGTCGTCGTGCGCGGCGTAACGGCCACCTGAGGCCGAGACCCGCGTCGGCCACTCGGCGCCCAGCGCCCAGCGCGCCACGTCTACCTCGTGGGTGCCGTTGTTCAGGCTCTCGCCCGTGCCCCAGCGCTTGAACCAGTGCCAGTTGTAGGGATGCACGTTGTCCTTGTACTCCGTGCGCGGCGCCGGCCCCTGCCAGAGGTTCCAGTCCAGCGTGGCCGGCACGGGCACCGCCTTGCCGACGCCGATGGGCTTGCGCGTGTTGGTGTACCAGGTCTCGGCCCAGTACGCGCGCCCGATCAGCCCCTCGTGAATCCTGCCCACAATCTCGATGGTGTGGGGCGACGAGCGCTGCTGCGATCCCATCTGGCACAGCTTGCCGTACTTCTTCTGCGCCGCCACCAGCCACTCGCCCTCCTGCGGATTGTGCGAGCACGGCTTCTCCACGTAAACGTGTTTGCCCGCCGCCAGGCCCAGGATCGCCATCGGCGCGTGCCAGTGGTCAGGCGTGGCGATGGTGATAACGTCCACGTCTCTGGACTCGAGCACCCGCCGGAAGTCCTGCTGCGGCCGCGGCGTCTCGCCCATAGTCTCGGCCGCCTTCGCCGCAAAGCGGTCCAGAATCACGTGATCGACATCGCAGACCTGGGCGATGCGCGCGTCTTTCTGATTTGCGTGCAGCGAGGACAGGTGCGCCCCGGCCCGGCCGTTGAGCCCGATGACCGCGAAGTTCACCCGCTCGTTGGCGCCTGCAATCTGCGCATAGCTCTTTGCCGTGGACCGCATTGCCAGACCCGCGGCCCCCGCCGTCAGCGTCCCCAGAAATTCGCGTCGTGTCGCCATCACACCTCCCTGCCGGGCCTAATGCTAACCCAAACTAGCCCCCTAGCGCGATGATTCAAACCTGACCGGTACTTACGATCCGCCGCCTTCCGAACCCGCTACCTGCGATCGTCCGCTGCGATGGGCCACGCTGCGATGGGCTATGATGGCTGCGTTTATGAAATCCCTTGCGAGGAATGCCCTATGAGAAAACTGATGATTGCTTGCTGCGCTGTGCTGCTGGCGCTGGCTCCCGTCGCCGCGCACGCGGCCACTGATGTCTCCGGGACGTGGACCGGCTCCATGCAGGCGCCCGACGGGGGCGGCGACTTCCAGATCTCCTTCACCTTCAAGGTAGATGGCGGCAAGCTGACCGGCACGGTGCAAGGGGACCAGGGCGACCCCATCGCCCTCAACGACGGCAAGGTGGATGGCGACAAGATCTCGTTCAACATCGTCTTCAACGGCACGACGATCTCGCACGAGGGCACGGTGAACAGTGCCGGCGACGAGATCAAGCTGAGCAGCAAGTCCAGCGATGGCAGCTTCCCAGCGAGCGAGATGACGCTAAAGCGGGCCAAACCGGCACAGGCCCCGTAGGGCAGTCCGGGAGTGCTTCAGCGATCTGCGCAGCGTTAAGACATCTGCGCGCGAATGAGGTCTTCGATCTTGCTCCAGACGGTTGGGTCGTTTTCGATCTCGATGTGCGCCTTCATAAAGGTCCGCGCAAACCACGGGAAGTCGTCGCAGGCGACGGGGTGCTCGCGGTAGCTTGACTGATAGTTGCCCAGGATCTTGGTCTGCTGCGGGTCCATCGCGGCGATCGCGGTGCGGCCATGAATCAGGCCGCGGGTCTGGTAAAAGTTGATCGCCTGGTGCACGTTGGGCGGGATATCGCGGTCGTCCTCGTCGGACTTCTCCACGCTGTCCACCTGGACGGTCAACAGCACCGGGATGTGCAGTTCATTGAGGCGCCGCGCCAGAGTGACCGTCTCCGACGCTCCCCAGCTGTGGCCGTAGATGACGATGCGCGCGGCGCTCTTTTCGGCGGCGCTCAGGCGGCCGTCGCCGTCCGCGTCCAGCATCCTGAGAACGGCGCGCAACGCGCTCTCCCCATCGTGATTGGCAAAGACAGCGGCGTGCAGGCGCAGCGGGTCATGCTGCTGCAACTCCTTGGCCAGCGTAGCCTCGCGATGGATGAAGTTGTCGGCGTGGACGTTGCCGCCCATAAAGCCGATGACGATAAGCTGGTCCGCGCGTACGACCGCCGGCAAAGTCGGTCCGCTAGCCACGGTGGCCAGCGCAGCCTCGACTTGCTGCGCGTGCAGGCTGGGAAGCGGCAACAGCGCAACGGCCAGAAGGTATCGCGGAAGAACGCGCACGGGTCTCAGGAAAGCTAAGGTTCGCATGGAATTTGTGGCGTACTCTGCACGATCAGACAGCGCGGAGGGGAGCGACACGCGCCGTGATTCTCTCTTCTTGTATTATCGTCCGCAGTCCACGGCCTGAGGGCTCAGACGCTGCATTTATTACATTACGATTACATTACGACCAATGGCGGAAATTTGGGTAGTGATTTGTTGCGCGAGCCCCTTCCCCGGGTGGGCTAACCGCGGCGGCAGGCTAAACTCTCCAGTGACTGCACTTGAGGCTTGGATCGCATTCAACATGCAGAGCCGACCGGGGATCCACCGCCGCCGGTCTTTTACCCATCTAACGGAACTGACTCAGCCCCGATTAGGAACGGAGCCTTTCCCGATGAAGATCGTCGTCGCCATCAAGCAGGTGCCTGAGCGCGATGCCCAGTTGCGGGTAGCGCCGGATGGCCGGTGGATCGACGAGAGCGAGCTGAGCTACACGACCAACGAGCCGGACGCCTACGCGCTGGAGGAGGCGCTGCAGCTGAAAGAGAAGCATGGGGGCGAGGTGATCGCCCTCTGTGCTGGGCCTGCGCGTGCGGCCTCGGCGCTGCGCGATGCGCTGGCCCGAGGGGCCGACCGGGCGATTCATATTGTGGACGAGGGGCCGATGCTGCGCGACACGCTGGCGCGGCTGCTGGCGGAGGCGATTCGCGGGGAGTCGCCGGACCTGGTACTGACCGGGCTACAGTCCGACGACCTGGGCCTGGGCCAGACCGGCGTGGTGCTGGCAGAGGTGCTGGGCATCCCGCACGCCACGCTGATTCTGCACGTCGAGAAGAGCGAGGCGGGAATCCGCGTGAAGCGCGAGCTGGAGGACGGCTGGTTCCAGCATATTGAGATGACACTGCCCGCGCTGCTGACCATCCAGTCCGGCGGCAACCGGCTGCGCTACGCCACGCTGATGGGGATCAAGAAGGCGAAGACGAAGGAGCTGCGCACGATCGAGGCGAGTGCGATTGCGCCGTCGGGCGCGGCGAACGCCACCACGCTGGAGCGTGTTTATTTGCCGGAGCGGCAGAAGCGGACACAGATGCTGACCGGCACACCGGCCGAGATCGCCGCGGAGCTGGTGGAGAAGCTGCGGACGGAAGTGCGAGTGCTATGAGCGGAGTGTTGGTGGTCGTGGAATCGAGCGGCGCAGGCGGAGGGCCGAGCCGCATCAGCCTGGAGGCCGTGGCCGCAGGGCAGGCGCTGGCCAAGCAGGCCGGCCTGGAGTGCTGGGCGGTTGTGCTGGGAGAGACTGCGGGCGGCGCGGAAGACCCAGCGCTGCGAGGCGCGCAGCTGACGAAGATATTCGCCATCGAACATCAGCTGCTGAAGCAGTACACCGCGGACGGATACGTGGTCGCGCTGGAGCAGTTGATCACGAAGATTGCGCCGGCCTACGTGGTGTTCCCGCACACGTATCAGGTTCGCGACTACGCGCCCGCGCTGGCTGCGCGCTTTGGGCAGACGCTGTTGCCGGACGTGATTGCGATCCGCTTTGCAGACGACGGCACGCCGATCTTCGTTCGCCAGCTCTTCCAAGGTAGACTGAACGGCGACTACCGGCACGGCGCTGTGGCTGGCTCTGCGGCCAACTCTTCACCGGCTCCCTGCTTCGTCTCCGTGCAGGCGGGGGCGTTCCGCGCGGAATCTGTAGAGTTAGCCGCGCAGCCCGCGCCGATCGAATCCTTCTCGGTCGAGTTGACCGCCGCACAGATCCGCACCGCGCCGTCCGCGCCGTTCCGCGAGAGCACGCGCGAGGTCGACCTGGCGAGCGCGCCCGTCATCGTTTCCGTAGGCCGCGGCATCCGCGAGCAGGAAAACATTGCGCTGGTGCAGGCATTGGCCGATGCGCTGGGCGGAGAGCTGGCCGCCTCGCGGCCGATCTGCGATGCGGGCTGGCTGCCCATGGACCGGCAGGTGGGCAGCTCCGGACAGACGGTGGCGCCGAAGCTGTACCTCGCGGTGGGCATCTCCGGGGCGATCCAGCACCTGGTGGGCATGAAGGGATCGAAGACGGTGATCGCCATCAACAAGGACGAGAGCGCGCCGATCTTCGAGGTCGCCGACTACGGCGTCGTGGGCGACCTGTTCGAGATTGTGCCGGAGTTAACCAAAGCCATACTTGCAGCAAAGTACTAGGCCGCAAGGGCCAAGCGGTCTAGGCGGACGGTCGCGGAACCGGTAGGATTTTGCCAATGACCAACCACCGGCCCGCCCGCAGAGCACGTCTTGCCGGCAAACTTCTTCTTCTGACCACGCAAGCATTCCTCTTCGCAGCGATCTCCGCCAGCGGCCGCGCGCAGGCGACGCCAGCCCCCACGTTTGAGGTGGCCACGGTAAAGCTGAGCGATACGAAGAACCCCAATCCGCCGTCGGTCTCCATCTCTCCGGACCGTTTTGAGGCGACCGGGATGACGCTGAAGGAGTTGATCAAGATCGCCTACGACATGAACTACGGCGCGGAGCAGCAGATCTCCGGCGGGCCTGCGTGGGTGGCGTCGGAGCGCTTCGACCTGGACGCGAAGGAGGACGAGGCGCTGAGCGCGGAGCTCGAGAAGTTGCCCGAGGACCAGCAGGGAGTGCGCATCCGCGAGATGCTGCGCGCGCTGCTGGCAGATCGCTTCCGCCTGCAACTGCACCATGAGAGCAAAGAACTGCCGGTCTACGAGCTGATGGCGGCGAAGGGCGGGTCGAAGCTGATGCCGGCGGTGGCGCATACCCTCGCGAAAGAAGGCGACACCTCGACCAAGCCGCGAAGCTGGATCCGCTTTGCCGGACGAGGCGTGCTGGAGGCCAATGAGGCCGACTCGCCGATGCTGGCGACGGTGCTGAGCATGCAGCCGGAGATCGGCGGGCGGCTGGTGGTGGATAAGACCGGACTGACGGGCAAGTACGACTTTACGCTGCGCTGGACGCCGGACCTGACACAGGGCGCGGACTCGAGCGCGGAGGTCGGGCCGTCGCTATTCACCGCGCTACAGGAAGAGCTGGGGCTGCGGTTGGAGCCGGCGAAGGCCCCGGTGGACATGATCGTGATCGACCACGTAGACCTGCCGTCGGCAAACTGAGCGGGCAATTTCTTAAATCGTTCCAAAAGACTCAAGGCACTTTACGCGCTTTTGCGGCGCATAGGCAGCACCTTGCGCGGCGAGGCCTGGATGCAGCGCACCAGGTCGACCACGGTGACCAGAGGAGAATCGAGCAGGCCGGGCAGATACTCGCGGCCGGTCTCGGCCAGCAGGTCGCGGACGGTCTGGCGGACCTCATCGCCGGCCAGGCCAAGGTCGCGGTCCAGATCGTCGGTGGGCTCAATGGGAAAGGCCACGCGGCGCTGCTGCTGCAGATAACGGTAGGTGGCGCGCGCGATGCCGGGGTCGAAGCCATAGGCCGCGAGATACTCGGCGAAGGTCTCCTCGGTGCGGCCGGAGCGGTCGCGGGTCAGTGAGGCCCGCCGGCTCTGCGCGGAGATGTAGACCAGCGCGATGCCGGCCATCAGGGCAAAGCCGATGAAGAAGACCGGCACAATCTGCTGACCGAGCCACTGCTGAAGACTGGAGAAGAGAGACATCGTGCACGCCCAGGGCAGAGAGAGATGCAAAAAGTGTTGCAATTTGGTTCGGATGGCAGTCAGAACTGCAGGTCAGGGCACGCGCAATCCTAGCCGCCATGTGCTTATAAGACTCACTATACTGAGTTGATCCCGGCTTTCAAACGGCCGGAAGGTCACACCGGGCGCCTCTTTCGTAACCTTGGAGACAAAGGGGACAATTCCGGGAACGTGTTCCGGGAAACACAGTCCGGAAATCAGGAGCATCCCATCGCCACCGTGTTGCAATCGCCGCTGCCATTGCCGCTCGATTCGGATTCGGCTGCGGACACGCGACTGCGCGACTCCTTGGGCCGGGTGATCACCGACCTGCGCATCTCCGTCACTGACCGCTGCAACTACAAATGCGTCTACTGCCGCACTGGCAACGAGGGCGCGCAGTACACCGAACTGCCCATTGCCGACTACCTGCGCATGGTGCGTGTGCTGGTGTCGCTCGGCATTGAGAAAGTCCGGCTGACCGGCGGCGAGCCGCTGCTGCGCGCGGGGCTGGTGGAGATGGTGTCCGAGCTGGCACAGATGCGCACCGCATTCCGGGCGGATGGCGCACCGATTACCGATAGCGAGGGCGGCAAGCCTCTCGACATTGCGCTGACCACCAACGGCCATCTGCTGGAATCGCTCGCCGAGCCGCTGGCGCGCGCGGGGCTCAACCGCGTGACAGTGAGCATGGACGCGGTGGATGCGGAGACTTTCGCGCGCATCACGCGCGTGCCGCGCAGCTACGAGCGCGTGCTGGCCGGGGTGCGCGCGGCGCAGGCCGCCGGGCTGGGGCCGGTGAAGATCAATTGCGTGCTGCTGCGCGGCTTCAACGAGGGCCAGATCGAGCGCTTCGCGGAGTTCTCGCGGCGCGAGGGCGTGATCGTACGCTTCATCGAGTTCATGCCACTGGAGGAGCCCTCAGCCTTGGGAACTGCCCGGACGTGGACGCCGGAGACGGTAGTTACGATGGATGAAATCCTGGCGCGGCTGAATGCATGGCGGCCCTCCTGTGGGGTTCCCGCGGGGCTGGCAGAGCTGCCGCCGCAGGCAGTCAGCGAGACGGCGCGGCGCTTTACCTTCGCCGACGGCGTGGGCGAGATCGGCATCATCGCGCCGGTGTCGCGGTCCTTCTGCGGACACTGCAGCCGTGTGCGCATCACCTCGGACGGCGCGCTGCGCACCTGCCTGTTCTCGCAGTCCGACCACGATCTCTACGGCGAGATGCGGCGCGGCGCAAGCGATGACGAACTGGCCGCATACATCAGGCGCATCGTGCCGCGCAAGGAGGCGCGGCACCACATCGGCGAGCCGGGGTTCCAGAAGCCCTCGCGCAATATGGTGCACATCGGCGGCTAGGTATCGGGACAAGTGAGCGCCGCGGATGGACCGCTGCGCGTGGCTGTTGCGACATTTGAGTCGCCTGTCCGGCGCGAGGTAACCATATAACCCGTTTAGGGTATACCGGAAAGTAACCAGTCTGTGATCTGCTGGTGACTGAGGTACACGTTGGCGGACAAGCGCCAGTTCGCAGTGATCGAGAGCCGGCAGATGGACCATCTGCGCGTCTTCCATGAGGTTGCGCGCGCGCTGACCCAGACGCTGGAGCTCGAAGAGATCCTGCTGACCATCATGGACAAGATGGCGCAGTTCTTCGGGCCGGAGCGCTGGTCCATGCTGATGGTGGACGAGAAGGCGCAGCAGCTTTACTACGCCATCGCGGTCGGCGAGGACTCCGAGAGCCTGCGCGGCCTGCGCGTGCCGCTGGGCGAGGGTGTCGCCGGATGGGTCGCCTCCACCGGGAACCCATTGGTCGTGCCGGACGTCTCGCTGGACGCGCAGTGGAGCGCGTTCTCGCGTGCCCACCCTGAGTTGCGCATTCAATCCATCGCCTGCGTGCCGGTGCGCTCGGGCGACAAGACGCTGGGCGTCATCCAACTTCTGAACAGCAAGCTCGACCTGCTGAGCGAATACTCCATCTCCTTCCTGCGCATCCTGTGCGACTACGCCGCTATCGCCATCCAAAATGCGAGCCGCGTGCAGCTGATCCACGAGCTGACCATCACCGACGACTGCACCGGTCTGTTCAACGCGCGCCATCTTTATACGCTGCTGGACGAGCAGGTCGCCCAGTTCCAGGCGCGACGCGAACACCAGTTCAGCCTGCTCTTTATGGATCTCGACCGCTTCAAGCAGGTGAACGACACGCACGGCCATTTGATCGGCAGCCGCCTGCTCTCCGAGGTCGGCGGGGTGATGAAGCGCTCGCTGGGCCCGGAGAACTCATGCGTCCGCTACGGCGGCGACGAGTTCGTGGCGCTGCTGCCGGGCCTGAACAAGCAGGCCGCCATCGAGGCCACCACGCATCTGTGGGAGCAACTGCGCGAGGAGAAATTTCTATCGGGCGCAGGGCTGAACCTGAATCTGGCTGGCAGCTTCGGTCTCGCAACATTTCCTGAAGACGGCAACACGGTGCAGACCATCATCCGCGCCGCCGACACAGAGATGTATCGCGCCAAGACCACGCGCGACAACATCTCCGTTGCCGGCCTGGGCCTTATCGGCGGCGAGCATGCAGGAATGCAGATGCCCGTCGGCAGGAGCGCGACCATGCTGGGCGCGGACCTCGCCGCTTCGGGCCGCCCCGCTACCCACTGAACGGGATTCATCCGTAGCACCCCATCAACCCAGACAGTTCAGCTCCGCATTCAAACCCGCCAGGGCAGCCGAATCACCTTCTCGCCGCCACTTGTGTTTACGTGGATGGCGTAGAGACCCTCCGGCCTGTCGGGAAAGAAGCGGTAGGGGAAGTGTGAGGCGGGCTCGCCGATCCACTCGGTCATTGCCTCCTCGGTGCCACCCAGTTCCAGGTAAGCGACGCCCAGCGGCTCCACGCAGTTGGGCCAGTTGAAGACCGGCTGGCCGCTGGGGTGCATGTACTGGCGCGACTCGTGGCAGTACCAGGTCATATTGTTGGGCAGACGCTGGTCGCCTTGCGGTGTGGTGAAGGCCTGCACCGGCGGCCCGTTGGGCCGCGTGCGCTGCACCGGCTTGGGTGAAACGGTGGACTTCAGCCGCGTAGCGATGGCCTGCAGCTCCTCGATGGTGTCCGTTCGCATGCACATCAGCGAGAAGCAGTCGCCGGCCTCCGTGCGCTCGTAGAACTTCATCGTGCCCGGGACCTTGGCCACCACCTTGCCGGGATCGACAATGCCGTTGATCTCGATGAAGGTGCCTTTGCCGAGCGGGAAGATTTTGTTGGCCATGCCATTGCCGGCAAAGAATCCGCCGTCGTAGAAGCCGAGGCCGGTGTCCTCGCGCAGCTTCTGCGCGGATTCATAGAGGTTGCGCGACGAGATCTGGTAGTGATCGAGATACTGTGGCATCGTGGTTGGTCTCCTGTGCGGTTGCTGATGCGTTGGGCTCGAACTGCGGCAGGCGGCTGCGCGCGGTCTACTTGCGCCACGGCTTGCGGATCACTTTTTCGCCGCCGCTGGTCTTTACTCCGATCGCGTAGAGGCCAAGCGGCCGGTCCGGGAAGAAGCGGTAGGGGAAGCTGCCGGCGGGAACGCCCAGCCAGTCGTACATCTGCTTCTCCGTTCCGCCCACCTCCAGCCACGCGATGCCCTGCGGCTCCACGCAGCCGGGCCAGTTGAAGACCGGCTGGCCGGCGGGATGCATATAAAGGCGGTCCTCATGGCAGTACCAGTTGGGCAGGGCAGGACGCGCCGGCGCGCCGGCTACCGGCGGCCCGTAGTAGGGCGCGGAGTAGGCCTGCACCGGTGGCCCGTTGGGACGGATGCGCGTAACCGGGCTGTTCGAGATTCCCGCGCCGAGCCGTGTGGCGATACCCTTCAGCTCGTCCAGCGTGTCCACGCGCATGCTGTAGAGCGAGAGGCATTCGCCATCCGCGGTGCGGTCCACAAAACCCTTGGCGCCGCCGGTCACGGTGGCCTTGCCCGCATCGACGCAGCCCTCGATCTCGATGTAGGTGCACTCGCCCAGGGGAAAGATTTTATTGGCCACGCCGTTGCCGGAGAAGAAGCCGCCGTCATAGAAGCCGAGGCCCGTCTCCGCGCGCAGGTTCTGTGCCGTCTCGTAGATGTTGCGTGCGGACATCTGGTAATGGTCGAGGTGCATTGCCATGTCGTCGTCTCCTCCAGGGTAGGATTGCGTTGGATAAGCGAAGTTCTCAACTGTTCAAACTTAGGGAGCTAGATTCCTCCGACCTCTTCGTACCACTGCGCAGCGTTGGCAGCTGCGCGCTCCACCACCGGAACAGCTGTTTCAACCGTGCCGATGGCGAGCGCGGGGAGGGCCACCGCCGCTCCAGCCAGCTTCATGGAGCCCTTCAGCAGCAGCCGGCGCGAGAAGGTCTTTGTCGAGTTGGGATTCAAATCTTCCATCATCGGAGGTTCCTCTTCGAATGAGTTGGTGGGTAGTACGACGTAAACGTTCAAGAAGACAGACAATCCGCGTGTCTGAGAGCGGCGAATTCGGGCCCGAGGTTATCGGTTGAAACGGATGTTTCAAACATTACCACAGAAAGGCACCGGACGCCATACGCCACTCATTTCGGGAGCGTGGGTCAGGTTCGCTTGGGGCTGACCTACTGTGAGCCGCGGTGCTCGAGCGTGATGGGATGTTTGGGCTGCGGCTTGAGGACGTCGCGGTTCTCCGGCGCCACCGGATGCACGCCGAAGTCCCACACGCCCAGGTTGACCTCGTTGTCGGAGACGATCTCCATCAGCGCATACTCGCCGAAGTCGAGCGGCTTGGTGGGCGTCACCTTCATCCAGTGCCCGCCGGGCATCAGCTCCGTTTTAGTGTCGACCACATCCTCCTGCTGCTTGACGCCGCTGCCGATCATGCCGATGTTGAAGCTGGCCAGCACGCGCGCGTCGGTGCGCACATCGGCGCGCACCATCACGTAGCCGCTGTACTGCGAGCCGCCGCTGGAGACGGCGTTCGTCGTCGCCGAGCTCTTGCTGGACCCGGCGCCGTGCGTGTCCACGGTAAACACCTGCCCGCCGCGCGAGACGGTGGAATCGTCACCCACGCGCAGGTAGATCACCGGCTGGTCCACATGCATCTGCACCGCCGACTCCACGCCTTTCAACTGCACGATCTCATGCGAGGCGGCGCGCGGATTCAGGCTGAGCTTGAGGATGTTGTGGCTGGTCTGGCGGTTCAGCTCTCCCGAGGACTGCAGCAGCGGCACCAGCTCCGGCGTGCCCTGGAAGTAATCGAGCGCAAGCACGCTGTCCTGCTCCGGCAGATTCAGGTCAGGCGCGACCTCCGGCGTCAGCGCGCGACGGTCTGCCTCCTCCTTCAGCAGCTCCGGGTCGATGGTGGGCGCGGGCTCCTGTCCGCTGCCTGCATCGTTCGCGGCATGCTGCTTCTCCCACTTGTGCGTGGCGTCCCAGTCCACCAGGTCGGCGGGCAGCTCCTCCGTCTCGCCGCGCTCCGCGCTCAGGTAGCTGACGATGTTGCCCTTCACCGCGTAGCTCATCACGATTTGGTAGCTGCCATCCTTCAGGATCAGCCGTGTGCGGTGCGGCTCAGCGGGCGCAGCCTGCGCCGAAGGAGAACTTGCGCCACTCTGCGCCGCATTATTCGCCTGTGCAGGCTGCAGCGGACGCTGCATCTGCTGCGCGAACGCGCCTGCGATCCAGCACGCACACGCAGCCGCGAGCACGAATCCCGCAGCGCGCGCGCTGGACTTCGCCTTAATGCCGACAGCAGGCTGCTTCATCACAATCACAGAGTTTAGACGCACTCGCCCTGCCTTGGCACGCGGCAGGCTTACAGCGCCTTCACCCACTGCCTTACTTGCGCTTCCAGCGTACGCCGTCCTTGGAGTCCTCGATCAGCACGCCCTTGGCCAGCAGCTCGGCGCGGATCGCGTCCGCTCGTGCAAAGTTGCGCGCCTTCTTGGCCTGTGTGCGTTCGGCGACCAGCGCATCGATCTGCTCATCGCTGAGCCTGTCAAAGAGGTCGGGATGCATTTCGCCTTCACGCCCCTCAGCCGTTGCCCACGCAATCGCAGCGTTCGTCCACTTGCTATCGTTGTCCTCGAGTACCGCAAATATTCCGTCGAATAGCCCAAGGATTTCTAATACCTGCTTCGCAACGCTCGGCCGTAAGCTGTCGGAGTCCCCTGCGGCATTCCCGGCTTTCACCAGTTCGAAGATAGCGGCAATCGCCTCAGCCGTATTCAGGTCATTCGCGAGAGCAGCTGTGAAATTCTGATGGGCCTTCTCTACCGCAGCTGCGAGATTCGGGTCCGACAACGTATGTGAATCATCGAAGTTCGAAGACATGTTCGCGCAAATATCCATGCGCCTGCGAAATGTCCGCAATCGTTCTACGGCATTGGTCGCGGCGGCCAGCGCCTCAAAGGTGAAGTTCATCTGGTGACGGTAGGGAACTGACAGCAGCAGGTAGCGGATCGCCGACGCGCGATGGCCCTTCAGCAGCAGGTCGCGCAACGTATAAAAGTTCCCCTCCGACTTCGACATCTTCTTCCCCTCGACCAGCAGGAAGCGCACATGCATCCAGTGCCGCGCAAAGGTCTTCCCCGTCGCCGACTCCGACTGCGCGATCTCGTTCTCGTGGTGCGGGAACATCAGGTCTTCGCCGCCCGCGTGCAGGTCGAAGCTGTCGCCCAGAAGCGACGACGCCATCGCCGAGCACTCAATGTGCCACCCCGGCCGCCCCGGCCCCAGCGCCGTATCCCAATGCGGCTCTCGCTTGCCGTCGGGCTCCGTCTTCACCGCCTTCCACAGCGCGAAGTCGCGCGCGGCGTCCTTCTCATACTCGTCCACATCCACGCGCGCGCCGTCCTCGATGCCCTCAAAATCTTTCTTCGAGAGCTTGCCGTACGCCGGGAACTTCGCGATGCGGAAGTACCAGCTGCCGTCCTCCACCTTGTAGGCGATGTCTTTGGCCGCCAGCTTCTCAATCAGGTGCACCATCTCCGGGATGTGCTCGGTCGCGCGCGGCAGGTGCTCGGGCCGCTCGATGCCCAGCGCATCTAAATCTTCAAAAAACGCCTTCTCGTAGCGCGCGGTGTATTCGAGGATGGGCTTGCCCGTGGCCAGCGCGTTGCGGATGATCTTGTCGTCCACGTCGGTCACGTTCATCACATGGTCGACCGCCATGCCCTGCTGGCGCAGGAAGCGGCGCAGCACGTCTATGTGTAGAAACGTCCGGAAGTTGCCGATGTGCCCGTAGTCGTAGACCGTCGGCCCGCACGCGTACATGCGCAGCGCGGGTGCGCCCACCGGCTCCAGCCGCTCCACTTTGCCAGACAATGTGTTGAAGAGTTCCAACGACGCCACTCGCGCTCACTCACCGCCGCATCCGGCGCGCACAATACAACTCCGCGCACAGGTGCAGGCCGCTCTCTCCCTATGAAATCTGCTCGCTTTTGATTCTACAGGCGACCGGCGATTCGCTTTCTTGATTTAGCCGAGTTTCAACTGCGGCGTTGCTACCAACTCATCTCCCGCAAACTCTCTTGCCGCAAATTTTCCCCACGCTGCCGCCGCAATCATCGCGGCGTTGTCGGTTGACATCGCCAGCGAGGGGAAGTCGACGCGCAGGCCGCGCCGCGCGGCCTCTTCGGTAAAGCGCCGCCGCAGCTCGGAGTTCGCCGAGACGCCGCCGGAGACAATGACACCCCGTGCGCCATAAAACTCCGCCGCTGCGAAGGTCTGCTTAAGCAGGTTGCCGACCACCGCAAACTGGAACGACGCGATCAGGTCCAGCGTCTGCTGGTCGAAGAGCGCAGGCATGGCGCGCAGCGCGGCGGCAGGCTTTAGTGTGGGTTCAGCGTGCAGCGCGGCGGCAAGGCGTGCGCGACGGGCCTCAATCCGCTCCTTCATTCCATGGGTCTGCGTGTAGCGCAGGATGGCGGTCTTGATCCCGCTGAAGGAAAAGTCGAAGTTCGCACCGTCCACAACATCGGGTGCCCCATTCACGGCGGTCGCATCGCCGTGAGTGGGGTTGGGGTTGCTCGTCATTCTTTCGCGTCTTTTGATCGGCTGGAAGCGGAACTCCACTGCGCGCGGGTTGGCGTGCGCGGCCAGCGCGTCCATCCATGGGCCCCCGGGGTAGCCAAGGCCAAGCAGCTTCGCCACCTTGTCGAAGGCCTCGCCAGCGGCGTCATCCACCGTGCGGCCAACGTTCTTGTACCGCAACTGCGGCGCCGTGCGCCCCGAATCCGGATTGCCTTGTTCCGCGAGATACAGATGCGTATGCCCACCGCTTACCACCAGCGCCAGCAGAGGCCCTTCCATCTCACTGGCGCTCATCAGCACGGCGTGGATATGCCCTTCGAGATGGTTGACCGCGATCAGCGGCTTTCCTAGCCCGGCGGCCAGCGCCTTCGCATACGTGATGCCCACCAGCAACGCGCCGGCGAGCCCCGGCCCCTCGGTCACGGCAATCGCATCGAGGTCCGCAAGGGAGACTCCTGCCTCAGCCATCGCCGCGCGCACCACAGGGACGATGTTGCGCAGATGCTCGCGGCTGGCTAGTTCAGGAACGACGCCACCGTAGTCGGCGTGCAGCGTCATCTGCGAGGCCACAATGTTGGCCAGCACCTCGCCGTCGCCGCGCACCACGGCCGCTGCCGTCTCGTCGCACGAGCTTTCAATCCCCAGAATCAGTCCGCCCGCGCTCATCTCTCCATCATAGGAGAGAGTCTCACTGGTTCTCCGCCGCGCCGTTGGACGACGCCGTCTGCGCACCGCTCCCCACACCCAGCAGAGGATACGGCTGCGGCTGCGGCACCACCTCCACCGTGCAGCGGTCCACCTTATCCGTCCCTGGCCGCGCCAGCAGCACCTCCATCTTGCTGCCCGGCGTCACCCACCGCGCCTGGTAGAACTCCTCCACCTGCATGTTCCCCAGGAACCCGCGCGCGCAGTCGTAGTGGTATTCCACTCCCTCAATCGTGCTCTGCGCCCCCGGATCGATCGGATCGATCAGGTTCCCCGTCCCCCACCCATGGTCCGCGTACGCGTCTTCGCTCCGCTCCGCATCCACCACGTGGAACTGCATCGGATACTCCGCGTCCCGCTCCTGATAGGCAAACTCCGGGTCTTCCCAGCGCACGCGCAGGCTGGACGACACACCATGCGTCTGCATCACCGAGTTCCGCCGCACAAACGGCTGCTGCCGGATCGCCAGCCGCAGCGTGCATGCGTGCTCCCGCGGCTGGTTGCCGCCTATCTCTGCGGTCAGGATCTCCAGCTCATGCGGCTGCACCTTCCACCGCGCCTGGTAGGTCTCCTCCGCCACCTGGTTCGCGATAAACGGCACACTGCACTCGAACCCGTAGTCGAAGCCCGTCGCAGCGCCCGCCTCCATCAGGTTGCCGCTGCCATATCCGTGGTAACGGCCGCCGGTGCCGCCAAACCGCGCCACCACCAGATGCACCCGCAGCGGAAAGTTTGGGTCAGGCATTTGCACGGGGCCGTCCGCCGCAACCCTCTCCGGCGGTGCGGGCGGAAATCGCAGCCGCTGGGCCTGCAGCATGGGACACAGTAGGGCAGGCAATATAACCAGGGAAAAGACAGCCGCTCGTCTCATCGAATCTCCCGTGCAAAATTGGGGTCGCTAACCGAAACAGTCTAACTCAGCTGCTCAAGGGGATCGGTAAATCAATGGAAAATTCTGTCAAGCCCCATTCGGGCCTAACTCGCTGAAACAACGCCGGATCGAGTTGGCACTCTAGTTTCTTCAACAGCGTAGAATCAAAGTAGGGCCACATGTGTGCGCACGCCTGACCTGCACCGCAGAGAGAACGCCGCACAAGCGTCCCAATGGAATCATATGGTTGATGCTTAAGCCATTTTATTTCATTGAGTTATAACGGACTCGCCGCAAATGACTGATTCAGCGACAGATCGACATAGGGGGGAGGAGGGGGTACGCGACCCCGGGTACCTCTCCGCGTTGGAGATCGTGCGCACTCTGCGCTCCGCAAACCATGCGGCCTTCTTCGCCGGCGGATGCGTGCGTGATCTGCTGCTCGGCCTTCAGCCCAAAGACTACGACGTCGCCACGTCGGCCACGCCGGAGCAGATCGTTGCACTATTCCCGAAGACGTTTACCGTCGGCGCGCACTTTGGCGTCGTCTTGGTCTGCACGCCGCAGGAATCCGGCGACGGCGAAACGCTGCCCGACATCGCCACCGAGGTCGCGACCTTCCGCTCTGACGGCGCCTACTCCGACGGGCGCAGGCCGGATTCAGTTCGCTTCTCCAGCGACCCGCGCGAGGACGTGCTGCGCCGCGACTTCACCATCAACGGCATGCTGCTCGATCCCATTGCCTGGGAGCAGACCGGCGATCTCGACGCCTCGGTGCTCGACTACGTTGGCGGGCGCGACGACCTGCGGCGCGGTGTGGTCCGCGCCATCGGCGATCCCAATCTGCGCTATTCCGAGGACAAGCTGCGCATGCTGCGCGCGGTGCGGTTTGCCGCGCGGCTGGGCTTCCAGTTGGAAGGGGAGGGAATCCGCAGCAAGGCCGCCGAGATCACGCAGGTCTCGGCCGAGCGGATTCAGGCTGAGCTGACCCGCATCCTCACCGAGGGCGGAGCGCGCCGCGGCTTCGAGCTGCTCTACCAGCTGGGCCTGCTCGAATACATCCTTCCCGAAGCGGTGCGGATGCGCGGCGTGGCCCAGCCGCCGCAGTACCATCCCGAAGGCGACGTGTGGACGCACACTATGCTGCTGCTCGAGAAATTGCCCGCCGGATCTTCGGCGACGCTGGCTTGGGGTGCGCTGTTGCATGACATCGGCAAGCCCGCGACCTTCCAGCCGCCAAACCCGAAGATTCCCGGCGACCGCATCCGCTTCAACGGCCACGTCGAGGTTGGCGTGCGCATCGCGCAGGAGATTCTGGCGCGGCTGCGTTTCTCCAATGACGAGACCGAGCAGATCGTCGCACTGGTGAAGAACCACATGCGCTTCGGCGACATCCGCGAGATGCGCGCCGCGACACTGCGACGCTTCCTGCGGCTGCCTAACTTTGACGAGCACCTGGAGCTGCACCGGCTGGACGTGCTCTCCGCACACGGCGACCTCTCACTCTATGACATCGCTCGCACCGCGTACCAGGCCGAGCCTGCGCCGGAGCTGCGGCCGGAGCCGCTGTTGACTGGGCGCGACCTGATCGCTGCCGGCTACCCACCGTCGCCGCAGTTCAAACCGATGCTGGCGCTGGCGGAGGATGCGCAACTGGAGGGTACGGCGACGACCCGAGAGCAGGCCCTGGCTCTGGTGGCTGCTCAGTTTGGGCCGCCGATCGCGTGGTCCACGGTCCGGTCCGCCAGACAGCCAGGGTAGAAATGCGCGTTGTTGTGTTCCAATGTCTCTCGTGAACTCTTACGACATTGGCCCGGTGCCGGTAGGTAGCGGCCGTCTCTTCCTGATCGCCGGGCCGTGTGTGATCGAGTCCGAGGCGCACGCGCGAACGATGGCCGAGGCAGTCCAGCGCATCGCCGCCGACCTGAGCGTTCCATATATCTTCAAGGCCAGCTACGACAAGGCCAACCGCACCAGCATCCACAGTTTTCGGGGGCCTGGGCTGGTGGAGGGCGCACGTGTGCTGCGGGCGATCGCCAAAGAGACGGGCCTGCCGGTGCTGACCGACGTCCACACGCCAGAGGATTGCCCGCGGCTGTCCGACGCGCTGGGCGACGTGGAGGCCGTGCTGCAGATCCCAGCGTTTCTCTGCCGGCAGACGGACCTGCTGGCCGTGGCAGCGCAGACCGGACGAGCCATCAACATCAAGAAGGGGCAGTTTGTCGCGCCGTGGGACATGCGGCATGCGGTGGAGAAGGTGCGCGAAGCAACTCCTGCGGGGACGGCCGCGCGCGTCTTCCTTACCGAGCGCGGCGCGAGCTTCGGCTACAACAACCTGGTGGTGGACATGCGCGCACTGCCGATCCTGCGCGGCTTTGCGCCGGTGGTCTTCGACGGCACGCATTCCGTGCAGACGCCCTCCGCCGCAAATGGAGTCTCCGGCGGTCAGCCGGAGTTTATTCCGGTGCTGACGCGCGCCGCGGTTGCGGCCGGCGTGGACGGCGTCTTCCTCGAGGTGCACGACAATCCGGCGCAGGCGAAGTCCGACGGGGCGAACGCGCTGCGGCTGGACAAGCTGCGCGGTGTGCTGGAGCAGGTGCTCGCCGTGTATGCAGCAGTTTCGTAGGAGATACTACGTTTCCTTAAAGAGCAAGCGGCGTACCGAAAAGGCAGATGCACCAAAGAAAACGGCCCGCGCTTAGGCGGACCGTTCCATGGATTCTTCCATCCTGATTGTCGACCTACTGGTTGAAGTTGCTCTCGTCTTCCTCTTCATGGGTGCCGTAGCGGCGCAGCAGGTTGGGCAGGTTCTGTGAGAAGGCGGCGCGCGGCATCACCGTGTCGCATCCCGCCTCCACTGCCTTGGCTTTCAGGTCGCCCTGCACGTGGGAGAGGAAACCGATGATGGAGGTGCTCTTCTTGAGCTTCGCCTTCAGCTTGGGGATGAGGGTGAGCGGCTTGACGTTGACATTGTTCAGGTCGAAGACGATTAGGCCGGGACGGTCCGCTTCGTCGCCGTCAGTCAGCTCGGCGATGGCGTCCTTCTCGTTCTTCACGAACGCGACCTTGACGCCCAGCTTGCGCGCGGTCTCGGTGATCTTGGCGTTGAAGAAGAGGTCTTCGATGAAGAAGAAGATCTTGGTCGGCGCGTCTTCGGCGACGGGGATCGGCCTGCCCACCGAGTAGTCGATGGGCTGCGAGTCGCTGACGTAGCTGCGAGGGCTGCCGCCGCGGCCCTGGTAGTTGCCATGCGCCTCGATGGTGGAGGGCGGCGAGTCAGCGAAATTGCCGTTGACCGCGCGATAGCTGTGGTCCATGGGCCCGACAAAGCTGCGCGGCCCGCGCTCACGCTGCTTGCCCTTGCGCTTGAAGCCGCCGCCCATCGCGTTGTTGCCGGGCTGATGCGTGTCCTTGTCGCGATAGACCTGGGCATTGCCATTGCTGTACGAAGCTGGACCGGCCTGGTTGCCGGGATTTTCCTGCGGCGTGCGCTGGCGGTCGCGGTCGCGGAACTTCTTCTTCCAGCGCTTGGCGACCTGGCCTGTCTGCTGCTGTGCGCCCGCCTGGAAGCTCTGCGGCTGGCCGGCCGGCGCGGCGAAGCTCTGACCGTTGGCCTGCACGTCGCCGACAAACTGTCCGGCGCCATTCTGAGCGGCGGCATCGCCGGGCGATGTCCCCATCTTGTTCTTGCGCTTGCGGCGGCGGCGGCGGCTGCTCTTGGACTGGCCCATGCCATGGGTTGTGCCGTGAAGACCGTCCGGCGTCGCGCCATTTCCGTTTACCGGGGCGCTCATCTGCGCAGGCGGCGGATCCTGATGCGCCTGCACCTCAGTTACATTCTGCTCTGAACTCATGCTTCCACTTCCCTGTTGCCGGTTATCGATTCACGTTCGCCAACCGACGCGCACAGCTCCGAGCCTTCTCCGCGTGAATTTGCAGAGAGGGAAGCAAGCCGGATTTTTCGCGTCGGTTGAAAAACGGTATCAAGTTGTACTCGAAACATCCGTTCCAATTGCATCCTTCAGATGCGCCCAGGCGGCAAAACCACTCCGCGGCCCGCCGGGGTTTGCCATAAGCAGCCGAAATTGCCAAACACCGCCAGGAGATCGCCCAGGCGGAATCGCCAGCCATGGCAATTCATTCACCTTCACCGCTGTTTCAATCGAGTCCGGCGATCCTGGCGTTATCAGCCGCCGGCCAAGTCCGCGCCGGGACAACAAATCCAGGAAAAACCCACCGAAATCTGAGAAATCCCATGCCGTCTGCCGCTCATACAAGTAAAAGCAAGGCAAACCATCCGCACAGGTGTCGGCACCCACAGCCGGTTCACAGGCAACACCCATCCTACGCCCAAAGCCGTCACGTGGCAAGACAAACCTTGCGCAGGCGGTGCCCCTCTCGTCGGCGGTAGATACAACGTTGGAGGGCTGGAGCGTGTTCTGCCCGACATAGGGTCAAAGGGCACAACGCCCCGCAGACGGCAAAAGCCGCTTCCTGAAGAGGAGCGGCTCACTGCCAATGGCCTGTCACGGCCTCCCAAATGTTTGCTCCCTTTCGGAAGCTGTCTCCCAATCCAACGTGCATCGCTAACGGACGCATCGTCTCCGGACCTGAGATTTCGTTTAGCGGTGTTGCAATTGGAGTGCCAAAGACACATAAGAGGAAATGCGGCAGAACCGGGCGAAAACCAGCTTTGCTCGCCATTTCACTCCAGCTTCGTCCCAGAAAACAGGAGGGCTCGCTCCATATTTTGGGAGACTCCGTGATTGACCATGCCTCCACCTCGCCCTATAATGAACGAGGTCTTTCGCAAACCCTCTCGCTCCCGCTGGCGCTCGTTTCACATCGATCGTTCTGGGGTGGCACACGGCGAGGAGCTTTCTGAGATCGGCTCGTCTTGACGTCCACGGGGCGAGTGCAGTAGAAACCGGACAATGCCGCCGGCCGATGGTTTCGCAATATCTTCAAGGAGTACTCCACAACAGATGAATCTCAGGCTCGCACTCGTCTCCGCTTTCGCTGCGGGAATGCTTCCTATCGCGGGTCTTGCGCAGACCACGGCACCTGCGACCAGACCTACGGCCCCTCCGCCACAAGCTGTTCCTGCAAAGATCGCCCTTATCGAGTTTGAAGAGGTGGCCGCTGCCACGAATGAGGGCCAGAAGGCGGTCGCCGACATCCAGAAGAAGTATGAGCCGCAGATGACCAGCCTCCAGCGGTTGAAGGATGAGATCGATTCGCTGACCAAGCAGTTGCAGGGTGCGCCGGCAACCATGAGCGATGATGAAAAGGCCTCTCGCGCCCGCACCATCGACACCAAACAGAAACAGTTGCAGCGCGACGGTGAGGACGCACAGAACGCCTACAACTCCGACGTGCAGGACGCGATCGGCAAGATCGCTCAGAAGCTGGGACCTGTGGTCATGAAGTACGTGCAGGACAACGGTTACACAATGCTGCTGGATAACACCGGCCAGCCGCAGCAAGGCGGTTTAAACGTCCTCTGGGCGCCTGGAACGGACATATCCGAGGCGGCGGTGGACGTCTACAATACGGCGTCCGGTGTGGCCGCGCCTATGCCCTCGGCCCCAACCTCCGCCACACCCACCCGTCCGCATCCGGCCGCCCCCAAGTCCACGCCGACTCCCTCGAAATAGTGCGGCGATTGAGCCTATAACTTCTGCCGCCCGGTCTGCCGGAGCACAACCCTCTCTAAGGAGCAAAACTGAACCCCATGAACATCAAGTTCTCTCTTCTCGCCGCGCTCGTCGCGGGTTTTCTACCCATGGCCGCGGTTGCTCAGGCAGCCCCTGCCGCTTCGCAACCTGCGGCCCCCGCAGCCGCACCCTCAACCGCGCCCTCGGCCTTCCCCGCGAAGGTTGCCCTGGTCAACTTCCTTACGGCCGTCGAGGCCACCAACGAGGGCCAGCGCGTGGCGGAGGAGGTGGCGAAGAAGTACCAGCCGGAGAAGGACAAGCTACAGGCGCTAGACGCCGATATCACCGCGCTGCAGAAGAAGCTGCAGGGCGCCCCGGCCACGATCACCGACGACGAGCGCAACCGCGAGCTGAAGGAGATCGACACCAAGCAAAAGCAGTTGCAGCGCGACACCGACGACGCGACCAACTCCTTTCAATCCGATATGAACGAGGCGCTGAGCAAGGTGGCGGACAAGGTGCACAGCGTGATGGTGGCCTACGTGGCCCGCAACGGCTATACGCTGTTGCTGAATGTGGGTGACCAGCAGGCCAGCCCGGTGATATGGGCCTCGCAGGACCAGAACGCCGACATCACCGAGGCCGTCGTCGAGGAGTACAACAAGACCTCCGGCATTAGCGCTCCACCTCCGGCGGCGCCAGCAGCTGCGACTACCCCGCGTCCAAGGCCGACAACCACGCCGCATACCACCACTCCGGCCAAGCCGGCCCAGTAATTCGGCTCGATCCCGCGCGAAGAGGGGGCCCCTTCGGGCCTCCTCTTTCTGTGCTCACCTTCCACGGCGGTAGCATCTGCACCTCCGTTTTCTGTGGAAAATTTGTGGATTCGACAGTGCGGACTATTCACACAGCCAACCTCGGGAGACGGAGACCGCTTAGGGAAAGTTTGTGTGGGGGCGGTAAATCACTTGGTTTCATTGACTTGGGCGAGCAACAGCGCAGATTTCCGGAATTCGCGCTAAACTCCTGCCAAGTGCCGCAAATAAAAGGCTTTCCACAGACACCGTTATCCAGGCGTTTGCATCGAGGCCCGATTTGAAACCGGGCCGTTTGGGAATTTCCCATTTGGAACGCACATTGGAAGTCTGCGACAAAGGCCTACAAGGAGAGCCGCTCCACTACTCCTCGCCAACCTTGAGTACAGCCAGGAAGGCCTCCTGCGGAATATCCACCTTGCCGATGCGCTTCATCCGCTTTTTGCCTTCCTTCTGCTTCTCCAGCAGCTTGCGCTTGCGGCTGATGTCGCCGCCGTAGCACTTGGCGATGACGTTTTTGCGCAGCGCGGTCACCGTCTCTCTCGCGATGATCTTGGAACCGATGGCTGCCTGGATGGCGACCTCGAACATCTGGCGCGGGATGAGCTCGCGCATCTTGGAGACGAGAGCACGACCGCGTTCGTACGCAGAATCGCGGTGCACGATGATGGAGAGCGCGTCCACCGGATCGCCGCCGATGAGGATGTCCATCTTGACCATGGGCGAGATCCAGTGGCCCTGCATGTGGTAATCCAGCGACGCATAGCCGCGGGAGACGGACTTGAGCCGGTCGTAGAAGTCGAGCACGATTTCATTCAGCGGCAGCTCGTAAGTGAGCATCACGCGCGTCTCGGAGACGTACTCAAAGTTCACCTGGCGGCCGCGCTTGTCCTCGACCAGCTTAAGAATGCCGCCCACGTACTCTTCGTTCGTCAGGATCTTGGCGAGGATCACCGGCTCCTCGATGGTCTCGATGTTAGAGGGGTCGGGCCAGCGCGAGGGGTTGTCGACCTCGACCACACTGCCGTCGGTCAGCGCGATGTTGTAGCGCACGCCGGGTGCGGTGATGATGAGTTCGAGATCGTACTCGCGCTCCAGCCGCTCCTGGATGATCTCCAGATGCAGCAGGCCGAGGAAGCCGCAGCGGAAGCCGAAGCCGAGCGCGACCGACGCCTCCGGCTCGAAGGTGAAGCTGGAATCGTTGAGGCGCAGCTTTTCGAGCGCGTCACGCAGCATGGCATGCGCGTGCGAGTCGACGGTGTAGAGTCCGGCGAAGACCATGCTCTTGATGTCTTCGAAGCCGGGCAGCGCGTCCGCGCAGGGCCGCGCCACGTCGGTGATGGTGTCGCCGACCTTGGTGTCGGCCACGTTCTTGATGGTGGCGACGAAGAAGCCCACTTCGCCGGCGGAGAGTTCGGCCAGCGGCACGGGCTTGGGCGTCATCACGCCCATGCTCTCGATGTCGAAGGTCTTTCCGTTGGACATGATGCGAATCTTCATGCCCTGCTTCATGCGGCCGTTGATGACGCGCGCCAGCACCACCACGCCGCGATAGGGATCAAACCAGGAGTCGAAGATGAGCGCCTGCAGCGGCGCGTCCGCATCGCCCAGCGGCGGCGGCAGGCGATGCACGACGGCTTCGAGGATGTCCGCGACGCCCTGGCCGGTCTTGGCGGAGACGGCGAGCGCATCGTCGGCGGGCAGGCCAACCGCCTTCTCAATCATCTCGCGCGTGCGCTCGATGTCGGCCGAGGGCAGGTCGATCTTGTTGATGATGGGGATGACTTCAAGGCCATGGTTGATGGCGAGGTAAGCATTGGCGAGCGTCTGCGCCTCCACACCCTGCGAAGCGTCGACCACCAGCAGCGCGCCCTCGCACGATGCCAGCGAGCGCGAGACTTCGTAGCTGAAGTCGACGTGGCCGGGCGTGTCGATGAGGTTGAGCTGATAGGTCTCGCCATTGTGCGCCTGGTACATCATGCGCACGGTGTGTGCCTTGATGGTGATGCCGCGCTCGCGCTCCAGGTCCATTGCGTCCAGCACTTGCGCCTGCATCTCGCGCGCGGTGAGGCTGCCGGTGAGTTCGAGCAGCCGGTCGGAGAGCGTGGACTTGCCGTGGTCGATATGCGCGATGATCGCGAAGTTGCGAATGTGACTGGGATCCATGCGGAGTGCGGAGGGCCTCAACCTCCGATGCTATCACTCTGCGGTGGTGTGCAGAATCGAGTGGAGGACGTGTTCAGTTCGCCACGAAAGCTGCTTGAAATGCGACCCTCATGCATGTGAAACAACTTACAATGAGCAGGACAATTGCGAAGAAGAGTAACGGTAAAGAGCTGCAGAAGGGCAAGCGAACCAGCGTGCCGGAACGAGAGCGTCGAATCGGATGAGCAAGACATGCAGGTGCAGAGGTTGAGCAGGTTGCGACGCTGGGCGATGGCGACGGCGTGCGCCCCGCTGGCGCTGCTGGCGGGCTGTCCGCAGCAGCCGGCGAGCGCGCCCGTGCCGGCAAAGAGCACCGCGCCGGCGATCCGGCCGGCTGCACAGGTGCCGGCACCCAGTGCCGCGACGCCGACGGCGCGAGAGATCGCCGATGCAATTGCCAGGACGCAGAAGGCGCAGCAGCTCATCCAGCGCGCGGAGGACGCATATCGCAGCGGCGTGGCCAACTATGGTGCAGGAAGGCTGGAGGCGGCGCGCTCGGACTTCGACGCCGCCGTCGACATGATGCTGACCAGCGGCATGGACCTGAAGACCGATGCGCAGCTCTCCGACGAGTTCGATCACCTGCTGGATGCGATCAACACGCTGGAGATGTCGGCGCTGAAGCAGGGTACAGGCTTCTCCGCGCCCATTGAGGCCGCACCACTGGACGCGGCCGGCGAGGTGACCTTCCCGCCGGACGCCGCGCTCACCGCGAAGGTGGCGGAGGAACTGAAGACGACGCAGTCCGACCTGCCGCTGGTGGTCAACGACTACGTGGCGGGCTTCATCAACTACTTCACCAACTCGCCTGCCGGCCATGCGCACTTGAAGGCTTCGCTGGAGCGCGCGGGTAAGTACCAGGACATGATCGCCCGCGACCTGAAGGCCGCGGGTGTTCCGCAGGACCTGATCTATCTTGCGGTCGCGGAGTCGGGCTTCCAGCCGCAGGCGCTGAATCGCAGATCTGGCGCAGGCGGCATGTGGCAGTTCATGCCGTTTGACGGAGTGTATGGCCTGGAGCGCAACGGGTGGGTGGATGAGCGCTTCGATCCAGAGAAGAGTTCGGTGGCCTATGCGCACTACATGAAGCAGCTCTACAACCAGTTTGGCGACTGGTACCTTGCGATGGCTGCCTATAACTGGGGCGCGGGCAATGTGCAGCGCGCGGTGATGCGCACTGGCTACGCAGATTTCTGGGAGCTGTATAAGCGCAACGTGCTGCCCAAAGAGACAAAGAACTACGTGCCCGGCATTATTGCCGCGGCCATCATGGCCAAGAATCCGCAGCAATACGGGCTGGAGGGCTTGGTGCCCGAGCCGCCGGTAGTCTCCGACACGGTCAGCGTGAACTACGGAGTCGATCTGCAGCTGGTGGCGGACGTGACTGGCGCGTCGGTGGCGGAGATCGTCAACCTGAATCCAAGTCTGCTGCGCATGACCACGCCGGAAGATACGGACTTCGACCTCCACGTTCCCGTGGGCACGCACGATGTCTTCCTCAAGCGCATTGCGGAGATTCCCGACGGCAAGCGCACCAGTTGGCGCTTCCACGTGGTGGAAGCGGGCGAGTCGCTGGACTCGATCGCGAGCAGCTTCCATGATCGCGTCGCGGAGATCGCGACGGCGAATGGGCTGCAGACAGAAGCTGCGATTGGCTCCGGTGATGAGCTGGTGGTTCCGGTGACAGCTGCGGTCACGCTGCCGCATCCGTTGCGCTACATCACGCGCGTGGGCGATACGCTGGTGACAATCGCGGACCGGTTCAACGTCTCCGTGGAAGATCTGCGGCGGTGGAACCATCTCTCGTCCAGCAGGGTCGGTGCGAAACGCACGCTCTACGTCACCGAACCGGTGCATCTGGCGCCGGTGACGCATGTGCGGACGAAGCGATCGCGCACGGCGAGCGGCACGCAGAGCAATTCGCAGCCTGGGGCTCACGCGCACTCGCCGCAGTCGGCAAAGATGGTCGCGAAGAGTGCGCCGCGGAAGAAGTCCGCGTCCAGGAAGAAGGCGGTTGCTTCCCGATGAGAGAACCGCAAGCTGCCGCATCGGCTACCTGCCAAAAAAGAATGCTTGCCATTCTGTAGTGCGCGGATGCATTCTGTTGCTAGAATTCGTGTGCGATGCAAATGCTCTTCCGGCTGCACCGCAAATGAGATTCGAGACGCACGGCAGAGCGAGCGCGCAGTGCGATGACGAGGATGCGACGATGAAGCGCAATGAATCCGGTTGGCTTGACGAACTCGGCGAGGACAAGCGGACGTATTCGGCCGCGGCTGGCGACGATGAGTTTGGCGACGGCTACGAAGGCAACGGTCCATTCGACGATGACGAGGAAGAGGAGGTCGTGGTGACGGTGACCTCCGATGACGACGATCTCGACCGGCTGGAAGACGAGGCCGACGATCTGCTGGAGGCGCATGCTGAAGACGTGGTGATCGCGGTGGCGCTGCCATCGCCGGTTGCGGGTTACACGCCGGCACAGAGAATGTCCAAGCCTGCGGTGCAGAGCGTGCCGAGCGCGCCGGCCAAGAAGGCTGCGCAGGTGAAGAAGGCAGTTAAGAAGGCCGCGAAGAAGGCCGCGAAGAAGGCAGCAAAGAAGGCTCCTGCGAAGAAAGCCGCCAAGAAAGCGGCGAAGAAAACTCCTGCGAAGAAAGCAGTGAAGAAGGCAGCCAAGAAGAAGGCCCCTGCCAAGAAGGCGGCAAAGAAGGCCGCCAAAAAAAAGACATTGAAATCTGCCGCGAAGAAGTCGGGCGCCCGGCGCGGCGGGAAGGTCGCTTTGAAAAAAGCGGCCGGTAAGAAGGGGGCTTCCAGAACCAAAAACTCAAAAACGAGAGGTACTACCTTGGCAACTAAGAAAGCAGCAAAGAAGTCAGCGAAGAAGGCAGTCAAGAAGGCAGCCAAGAAGAAAAAGAAGTAACTAGGTAACGGCAACAAAGGCAAGCAAAATGGCCCGGGCTCCTCTCGAGAGGTCCGGGCCTTTTTGCGTCTGCTCGACGCTAATTCATTTTGGTGGCTTGTACTTTATCCGCGTTGCCACCATTTAAGCCCGCGATGGCGCCGAGCACGTCGTCGGAGTGGGTGTTGGGATTGACGCCGGTCCAGACCTTGACGATCTTGCCTTCGGGCGAGATAAGGAAGGTGTCGCGGGCGGCAAAGCCAGCGTCGCCGTGCATGGTGACGGGAACGCCGTAGGCGTCGATGACCTTGTGGTCCGGGTCGGCGAGCAGCTTGAAGGTGAGCGAGTCCTTGGTGCAGAAGGTCTTGTGGCTCTCGACGGTGTCGAGCGAGACGCCGAGCACGACCGCGTTGAGGGCGTCATACTTGGGCAGGTCGCGCTGGAAGTTGTGCGCCTCAATGGTGCAGCCGGTGGTCATGTCCTTGGGGTAGAAGTAGAGGACGACCCACTTGCCCTTGTACTGGGTGAGCGAGACGGCGGTGTCCTCCTGCGAGGGCAGGCTGAAGTCGGGGGCCTTAGCGCCTTCGGCGAGGATGTCGCCGGCGCGCGCCGGCAGGACGCAGGCGGCGAAGGCAACGGCGGCGGTGAGGGCGATTCCTAAACCTTTGCTGCGAAGCATGGACTTCTCCTTTTCGATTCAAATCAGGGTCGTTCTGTAGCGATATAGTACCGCTTTGCGGACTGCGGAGTTGTCACGCGGTGGTCTCGGCGGGCTCTGCGACGATGGCGATGTTGGCGCGGTCCGCAGCGGCGGCGATGGCGGTCGAGTCGAAGAGCAGGGTGCGGCCGGCTTCGATGGCGAGGCAGGTCGCGCCGGCGCGTGCCATGGCCTCAATGGTGGCGACGCCGATGACGGGGACGTCGAAGCGCATGTCCTGCTGCGGGCGCGCGACCTTGACTACGGTAAGGGCGCGGCTGAGCGTGGAGGACGCATCGGCGTTAGGGTCAGGATCAAGATCGGGACGGCGCATGAGCGCTCCGGCACGCTCGATGGTGGCGTCGGTGCCTTCCATGGCTTCGACGGCGACGCAGGCCTGCGCGGCGATGACGACGGTCTGGCCGAGGTCGTACTGGGCGAGGGCGCGAGCGACGGTGCGGCCGTAAGCGATGTCCTTCAGCTCTTCCCCGCTGAGCGCACGGCGGGTGAGGACGCCGGGTTTAGCGAGCAGCGGTTCAAGGTAGAGCGTGGAGGAGATGAGCTGGATGCCTTCATCGGCGAGGACTTTGGCGACGGCGCCGAGCAGCATGTCGGTGGAGCGGGTGCGCAGGTTGAGGAGCAATTTCGCGAGGCGCCAGTCGGGGCGGATGGAGGAGAAGATCTGCGTGTGGCGAACCTGACCGGCCATGACGGCGCGAGTGACGCCTTCGGCGCGGAAGGTATCGATCAACTTCGAGAGCTCGCCGAGCGAGAGCCAGTGGACGCGGATGGCGGGATCGGCGGCGGCGCGGGCGTCGATCTCGGGCGAGGTCTCTTCCTTGATGGCGGCGACGACAACGGTGAGGCCATGTGCGCGCGCGGCGTCCAGCAGCAGGAAAGGGAAGCGGCCATTGCCGGCGATGAGGCCAAGGCGGTTCGTACCGTTCTCGACCTGGAGGTCTTCCGAGGAATGGAAGTCCCTCCCCTCCCCCCCCCTATGTCGATCTGTCACTGAATCAGTCATTTGCGGCAATACCGTTGCAAACGATTGGAAGAAAATGGCTTAAGTCAAGCATCTGATTCCATTGGGCCAATTTGCGACGCATTCGACGGATTGAACGCTGCCACCAGATTCAATCGGCGAGCGCTGCGCGCATTTGTGCCCCTACTTAAATTGTACGCTGCGGAGAAAACTAAACTGCCAACTCTATTCGGTTGCGGATGAGGGAGATGAGGGGTGTGGGGGCTTGACAGGCGGTGGCGACGGTCTTATTCGGACCTTGGTGAGGCGCCAGTCAGAACCCACGCAGTCGCGAGGAGGGGGATGACGAAGATGGTTGCGCTAGTTAAAAAATCATCCAAGCGAGTTAGCAAACCGATTGCCAGGATTCCGAGGCTCGCCAGCAGTCCGGGAAAGATCCATTCATCGCGCACCTCGCGTGCGCCCGGGGCCCGCCAGCGGACCAGCACGGTCATCATCGCGCCCCATATCCAAATCGCCACCAATAAAGAGAGAAAGCCATCCTTGCCACAGGCCAGCAGCAGGGCGCCGCGCACTGTCATTCCAAGGATGAGCAGACCGAGCGCCAATGCCGTGACGATTCGCCAAAGGGCAAGCCCGCGCAGGTGCTGCTTCAGCGTGAGACGGGACAGCGCATCGGTGGAACTCTCTGAGACCGCCTGGCCCAGCCAGAATCCCGAGGCCATGAATGTCAGCAGCCCCAAAACCGAGATCACCGTACGCGCGCCAATCGGAACCCCAAAATACCCTCCAATCACTGCCGCGGAATCCGCGCCGTTGCCGCGCAGGCGAACTGGCAGGGCGGTCGTCATGGTCTGCAGGCCAATGTAAGGAACGGCGAAGATGGCGCACCACGCCACGAACGCCGTGACAGCAGCGGGCACCCTGCCGCGTAATCGGGGCACCGCGAACAGAGCCACGACACCCAGCAGCATGGTCGCCAGCGGAGCCACACCGTTCATCAGCGCCAGCGCGGACGGGCGGGCATTCGCGGCCATCGATGGGGTAACCCCAACCGAGGTGAGATTGAGGAAGTGGGCCGGCAACCCGGAAAGACGCCCCACGATGAGATGAAAGCATTCGTGCAGCTCGGTGGATACAAGGTGAGCCACGATCGCGATGAATGCCATGGCAACGAAGTTCAATCTGCGAGGGGCCGGGGCGTCGTTTCCATCCATATTCTTCACGGCAGGCGAACTCCAGAGTTTGTCAGCGTCGGCATTTGTACCAGTTGCAGACGCGAGAGTCAAGTATTGTGCCGCGCAAATCGTCGTGACCCCGAGCCGGACCGGTGTGATACAAAGGCCGGCATGCGCTTCTTCAGAGTAGTGACTGTCACATACCTGCTGGCCGGCGCAATCGTCAACGCACAGAGCTCACCGAGCGCAACCAGCACAGCTTCCGTTGGGACACCGACCCAAACACCCCCACCGCTCACCGTCAGCACCCTGCCGCAGCACCTCGATGCAGCGCGTTATGGGCTCCACGTAGAGAATGGCATCCTTAGCGGGCCCGGGGCCGCTGTGTTGACCGAAGCCATCAACGGCTCGCACTACATCCTCATTGGCGAAGACCATCTCACGCGCGAGGTGCCGCAGTTCACCACTGCCATTTGCAACCTTACCGCGAAGGAGGGACTGGCGGGCATGGCGATGGAGGTTAGTCCCGAAGCCGCGGCATTCATGATGCGAAGCGTGGCCGCTCCTGATCGCTGGCAGCAGATGGTGGCGCAGACGGAGGCGTACCCATGGAGCATTGCTTTTCTTGACAGCAGGCAGGAGAACGACATGGTTGCGGCCTGCGCTCAGGCCTCGCATAACCCTGACTTTCATCTTTGGGGTCTCGACTATAACTTTGAAGGTTCCGCGGGCTGGCTGATCGACATGATGCTGGCGAAAAAACCTGGCCCACAGACCAAGGCGGCGCTGCTCCGGCTGAAGACTACCGAGCAACAAGACGCAACAGAGGCCAAAGCTAAAACCTCAGCTCTTTTCTTGCTGTCCGAGAAAAGCCAATCGGAGATCAATGAAGCCCAGTCTGCGATCGATCGCGACGGCGGAGCGGAAGTAAACGGAATCTTTGCACATCTCGTCACCAGCTATCGCATCTACCGCGAGTATTACCGGGACGGTGCGGCCTCCGACGTGATGCGAGCGATGTTGCTCAAGACGAACTTCCGCGACGCGATGAACCGGCTACCGCCCTCCGAGAAAACGGGAAAGGTCATCGTCAAGTTTGGGGATTCACACCTATTCAAAGGAGTGAACGACAATCACAATCTGAATCTCGGGAATTACATCGCAGAGGCAGCAGAGATGGAGGGAGCGGGTTCCCTCCATATACGCATTCGCGGGGCCGATGGGACCGCGGCCAGGTTTACCGGCTATGGCAAGCCCACTCATGTCGAGACGGCATCGCCGGCGGCCGAAGGTGAGCCTTGGCTCGACCCATTTGTTGCGAAGGCGATTCCGGGCGAATGGACGCTCTACGATCTGCGCGGGCTCAGCCACAGGATTCCGAAGCCGATCGATTCCGAGGTTCTGCGCGCTCTGGATGGCTATGATTTCCTCGTGATCGTCCCCGAGTTCACCGCCGCTGAGATGGCCGACTGAACCAAGCTGGACAAGTCAAACACAGGCAGAGCTAAGTAAGCCCTTATCCATGTTACGGATGGCGAGGGCGGGGCTGACGCGACGCACTTCGCCCAGGATGGCAGGTTTTTTGGAGGTGCGAATTGCGGCACGCGTGAACGCGTGCCCTTCCGGGGTGCCTGATCTTCGCTCGGGATGACGGCGAAGGAGGCCGCACTCCTTCCGCAAGGCGGTATACTGCGACTGTTTCCTCCCCACTCGATCTTGAACAGGATGCGGTTTGCAGTTCGCAGGCAGTGGACGTTTGCCCTGCAACCGAAGAGGAGACCCCTTGGCCACCGCCGCTCCGCTGATCTGCCCGCAAGGGCACAGGGCTGAACAGCCGGGTTCGTTGTTCTGCTCTTCGTGCGGGATGCGGCTTGTCGCAGCGCCGGCGCCTCCTCCACTACCTGTGGCAACACAATCACCTCCGCCTGTGGTGACGCAGCCAAGTCCTGCGGCGATACAGCCGCCGCCCGCACCGACACAACAGCACCCCGCGACGATACAGCCAAGCGCTCCAACGATACAACCGCCGGCGATTGTGGCATCCGTCCGGGTACCTTCGCTGACGGTCGCTCCTTCGTGCAACGTCTGCGGTGGCGATGGAACGCGTCTGGATGCCGAGGAGGATGTCTGCGCACACTGCGGATGGCTGCGCCCTTTGTTCCCCGGTTACCAACTGGATCGGGCGGTCTTTTTATGGGCGCAGGACGGACAGGCGATGACCAAGCTGCGCGGCATTGGACCATTGAATGCCGTGGCACGCTCCGTCTCCGACAAGGTGGGACGGCCGTGGATTGAGTCGACGTTCAACGGCATTCGCCTGGGCCCGAAGCAGTTGCCCGATGTGTGGCGGCAGGCGGTGCTGGCGGCGCGCATTCTTGGATTGCCGAAGATGCCCGACGTGTATGTGGCGGGCGACCAGATGTGGAACACCTACACTTTTGGCAGCGACACCGGCTCGTTCATTGTGCTGGGCACCGCGATCCTCACCAACTTCTCGGGCGATGAACTGCTGTTTATGCTGGCGCGCGAGATGGGACATTGCTGCGCCGGGCATTCCCTGTGGAAGACGGTGAGCCGTTTCCTGGCCGGCGATCTGGGAGTTCACAGCACCGTGCTGTCGGGAGGGTTGCTGGGCGCGCTGAGCCCCACCAAGCTGATTGAGAGTGCGGCCGCGGTGCCGCTGATGGCGTGGTCGCGCCAATCGGACATTACGGCCGACCGCGCCGGATTGCTGGCCGTGGGCGATGAGCAACTGGCGCGCCGCGTGCTGCTGGCGTGGTCGATCCGCTCGGCGAGATTGCTGAAGGAGGTGAACATTGAGGAATGGATGAAGCAGGAGGAGGACAGCGACGACCATATGACGCGCTTCTCCGAGATGGCGACTTCCTCCTCGATGTACACCACGCGGCGGCTGCGGCTGCTGGGGCAGTCTGCGCGCGAGCCGGAGCTGATGCGCTGGAGCCAGAGCGTTCAACCTGTTCGCAGAAAGCTTGCCGCTGGGCGTGCGCTGCATCCGCCGGTGTCTGGCGTTCCCGCCGTTGCCCCAGCGCGGGCGGTGGGCCGCCCCGCTCTGCTGACTGCAGCGAACTCGATTCGTGTGGTTTGCAATCACTGCCATTCGCCGATGCGGATTCCATTTGCCGTCCTGAACGGCAAGACGTCTCTGAATGTTCGGTGTCCGCAGTGTCAGAAGATCATCACGATGCGACAAAAGCCGCCAGGGCCGCCGGCGAGTCAGGTTGCGCGGTGAGAATCGACAACAACGCCGACGGCGCAGGGCGGGCAATAGAAGTCATCCAAGTGAGAGTGAGGTTGAGCCATGCCAGACAATGATGCTTTGAACGCGACCACTGACCCGGATGCGCAGGCTGCTGCGCAGACGGCCACCGACGCCCAGGCTGCAGCGGACCAGGCAGTAGCCGACGGCGACTACGCGACTGCCGAAACCGACCGCACGCAGGCGGAGGACGCGGCGGCGCAGGCAGGCAGCACGGACATGCTGGATGGATCGGATTCGACGCAGCTGGGTGCGGCCGCCGACCAGCAGGAGACTGCTGCGCAGGACGAGCAGGCGGAGTCGCAGGCGGCGGCGTCGGGCGACTACGCTACCGCGCAGAGCGATGCGCAGAATGCCCAATGGACGACGGAGTCGGCGGATGACAACGCCGGTGGCACGGACCACTCCGGCACAGCGTATGACGAAGCGCAAAACGAAAGCTGGGCCAATTGGGACCAGGAGACGGCGGATGAGAATGCGCAGACCGCCGAGAGCTACGCGGCCTCAGGCAACCCGGATGATGCGGCGATCTACTCGGCGGCCGCGGACACCGCGCAGGACAATGCCGATACTGCTGGCGTTGCGGGTGAGGACGGCGCTGAACTGGCACAGACAGATCCATCGGCGGCGGTGACTGAGGATGCTCCGGCGGAAGAGGCGCCAGCCGTGGAGGAGGCTCCAGCGGAAGAAGCGCCGGTGGCAGACGATGCGGCCGCGGACGACGGATCGGCGGCCTGAGGGTCTAGTTAAGTTGGAGGCTGGAGACCAGACGCTTATGCGGCCTTGAGTTTGATCTGGACTTTGCGGCCGAGGGCGGTGGCGATGTTGACGAGGGCGTCGAGGGAGAAGCGGTCGATACGTCCGCGCAGGAGATCGTTGATGCGGGGCTGTGTGACTCCACAGCGGCGCGCGGCCTCGGCCTGGGTCCAGCCGGCCTTCTTTACGATCTGAGAGATCTGGATAATCAGGTCGGAGCGCGCGGTAAGGTTGGCAGCCTCCTCGGGTGTGTCGCAGAGCGCGTCCCAGACGTTGGCGAACTGCTGGTATGGCGGCCTTGGCTTCGCTTTCTTCTTCATGCCTCAATCTCTCCTATCTGCGCGAACCGCTTGCGAGCAAGTTCGATGTCACGCTTGTTCGTCTGTTGCGTCTTCTTCTGAAACGCGTGCAGGACGTACACGGCACTTTCTACCCGGGCTGTGTAGATCACGCGAAACGTACCGGCTTCGTCCCAGACCCTGATCTCCTCAACTCCACGGCCGATGGAAGGCATTGGCTTGGAATCGCGAGGCACGATGCCATCTTGCACTTGCTTCAGTTCGTGGCCGGCACCGCGTCGCGCTGCTGGCGGGAACTCTTGTATTGCCTTGAGAGAGTCGCCAAGGAAGCGCACCGGCTTCATAAGATTATATCCGATCCAATATAGAGCGCAATGAGCTAATGTGCCGCGGGGGTGGGCAGCTTGGGGGACTTATCCGAGGTGGCGCGGATGACGAGGTAGGAAGTCGGCGTGGGGCCGACGTTGCGCAGGGTGCGCTTGTCATTGGGATACCAGTAGAGGAGCGAGCCGGCGTTCATGCGCGAGGAGACGCCGTTGACGGTGACCTCGACCTGACCGGAGCGAATGATGACGACCTCGTCGTTGGGATCGACG